>Ga0209056_10000765_pt1 | contig 35589 bp, 23 predicted proteins | sample GraSoiAngelo_114_FD_185876 | JGI IMG/M metagenome (GOLD analysis project Ga0209056, IMG submission 185876) | Grasslands soil microbial communities from the Angelo Coastal Reserve, California, USA - 14_0903_13_40cm (SPAdes) (version 2) | ecosystem: Environmental > Terrestrial > Soil > Grasslands... | reverse complement strand
AAGGATTGGCACCCGGACATCGAGGAGTTCATCGACGCGAAGCAAAAGGAAGAGAAAAAAGCGTGGGCACTCATCGAGCACGGCTATGACGGCAGTTACAACGGTGACGCGTACGGATCGGTAATGTATCAAAACGAAAACGTGAGCGTGCGGGTGAGCGACGAATTCATGGAAGCGGCGCAGGAGGGGCGGGAATGGTGGACGCGCCGCGTAACGGACAGCCAGCCATGCGAGAAGAAAGACGCGCGCACGTTGCTGCACAAAATCGCCGAAGGCACATGGGTCTGCGGCGATCCCGGAATGCAATTCGATACGACGATCCACAAATGGCACACCTGTAAGGGCACCGACCGGCAAAATTCTACGAACCCATGTAGTGAGTATCTCTTCCTCGACAACACCGCCTGCAACCTCGCGTCGCTTAATTTGATGAAGTTCAAGAACGCCGACAGCGATTTTGATGTCGAGCGATTCAAGGCTGCGGTGCGGATTTTCATCACCGCGCAGGAGATCATCGTCGATAACGCAAGCTACCCGATCAAAGACATCGCGGAGAACTCGCATATTTTCCGCACGCTCGGGCTGGGTTACGCGAATCTCGGCTCGCTCGTCATGAGCTACGGCTACGGCTACGACAGCGTGGAAGCCCGGGCGCTCTGTGGCGCGGTCACTGCCATCATGACCGGCGAAGCTTACGAGCAAAGCGCGCGCATGGCGCAAGCGTTGGGAGCGTTCCCTGGCTATCACGACGCGCACGCCAGCGGTGTCCCGAAGCCGGTCGCCAAGGACAACATCGCGTCAATGCTGGAAGTGATTGAGCTGCATCGCTGCGCAGTGCGCGAAATTTCGGATGCGAAAGAGTTCGCGCATTTGAAAGAGGAGGCTGCAAAAGTTTGGGACAGCGCAGCGGAACTCGGAAAGCGCAACGGTTATCGCAACGCACAGGTCACCGTGCTGGCGCCGACAGGCACGATCAGTTTCCTAATGGATTGCGACACTACTGGGATCGAACCGGACATCGCGCTGGTGAAATACAAGCTGCTCGCCGGCGGCGGCATGTTCAAAATTGTCAATCAGACAGTCAAGCCCGCGCTGGAGAAACTGGGTTACAATTCCGAGGAGATCGAACGCATCATCGCGCACATTGACGCGTTTGACACGATCGAGGACGTCACCGACACCGATGGATCGACAATTTCATCGGGACTAAAGCCGGAACACTTGTCGATCTTCGATTGCGCGTTCAAGGCGTTCAAGGGCAAACGCAGTCTCAATTACATGGCGCATCTGCGGATGATGGCAGCTGCACAGCCATTTCTGAGCGGCGCGATTTCAAAGACCGTGAATCTGCCGGAAGCGGCCACCGTGGACGACATCATGAGCACGTACGTCGAAGGTTGGCGGCTGGGATTGAAATCGATCGCGATTTATCGCGATAGTTCGAAACGATCTGCGCCTTTGAACACGCGCAAGACAAAAGACATGGGCACTGTAGCCGGCATCGGTGATGCCAGCCCCGAGGGGCACGCGCTCCAAAAGCGCATTCTCGAGTTGGAACAAGAATTGGCCACAGTGCGCAACCGGCTTGATCAACCGGTTCGGCATCGCATGCCGGACACGCGCTCGTCGATGACCCACCGGTTCGAGATCGCCGGTCACGAAGGTTACATCACCGTCGGTTTGTACGAAGACGGGCAACCGGGTGAGCTTTTCATTACCATGTCAAAGGAGGGCAGCACCATCGGCGGACTCATGGACACGGTCGGCACCCTCACGTCGATCGCGTTGCAGTACGGTGTGCCGCTGGAGAGTCTCGTGAAAAAATTCGCGTATCAGCGATTCGAGCCGAGCGGGTTCACAAAAAATCCAGATATCCGCCACGCAACCAGCATCACCGATTACGTGTTCCGCTGGCTGGCGTGCCAATTCATCAAAGGCTACAAGGAAGCGACAGCACCAAACCGCGCGCAGCCGGATTTGCCGCTCAAAGAAATCGCCGAGATCGAGAAGAAAGTTCTGAACCGGCCAGTCACGGATTTAGCGCGCACTGGCGACAAACAAGTGATCGACGTGATCACGAACAAGTCGGCCGGTGATCCTGCCACCGTCGGAGGAAATGGTAACGGCGCCGGCAACTCGGCGGACCGCGTAACAGTAGCGCTCGGCAGTATCTTCATGGGAATCACCTGTTCGGTGTGCGGCAGCGACAAAGTCATCCGCGCAGGCGCATGCGGCGTCTGCATCGAATGCGGCACCAGCCAAGGCTGTAGCTGAGAACGAGGGCCCGTGCGTCTGGACAGGCTATGCGGGACGATGGGGAGGGCTTATGAATTTCACACCGTGGACAAAAGCAAGGGACCTGCGCGTTTGGGCGGATACGCTTCAGGCCCGAGAAAAATTACCAGCGCTGATTCGCCGCCTAATCCATGCCACAACTGAAAACCCAACGTTGTCACAATTTCCCGCCGATGAGGGTATTCAACGTCGCAGGTGGGATGGCATTCTGGCAGTGCCCACTGGGAACGCTTGGGTTCCGGCGGGCAGCAGTGTGTGGGAGATGGGCACTGACCAAACTCCCGCGACAAAAGCCGAGAATGACTACACAAAGCGCACGGCGGATCCGGGAGTCGTAGACATTGCGAACGCCACATTCGTTTTCGTTACACCACGAAAATGGGAGGGAAAGGCAAGATGGCGTGATGAGAAGCGTGCCGAAGCTAAATGGCGTGACGTCGTCGTCTGGGACTGCGATGATCTAGAGCAATGGATCGAGATAGCTCCGGCGGTTGATGCTTGGGTAACGCACTTGCTGGGTAAATTTCCCCCTGGAGTTCGCGACGTTTCTAGCTACTGGGCTGCTCTCGCAGCGACTAGCGAACCACCACTTACGCCGGCGATGTTTCTTGCCGGACGCGATGGGACCGCGAAGGAGCTGTGCCAGGCGATCGCTGGACGGCCTAGTGAGATTGCCGTCAGTGCGATATCGTTGCAGGAATTGCGCGATTTTGTCGCGGCACTAGTCGCAGCAGGGGGCGAACAATCCGAAGACGTTGCGTCGGCTCGCGGCATCATCATTGAGAATCGCGATGCTTGGAATCAGCTTACGGTAAGTAAGAATACACTGCTGCTGATCCCGGGTGAGCAGTTGGCAGTGGACAAGGCGATGATTGCGCAGGCTGTTGCCGCCGGGCACCGAGTAATCACGCAGACCAGCTACACTTATATCCGTAATAGATCGGGCATTCGTCTACCGCGTGCCGACCAGTCGGAGCTTCAGCAGGCGATGGAGAGGGCAGGATTTCCGGAAGAGCAGTCGCCCAGACTCGCGCGCGAAGCCGGAGGATGTCTTTCAGTGTTGGTGCGCTTGGCTTCGAAATATGCGGGTCAGATATCTCCGGCGTGGGCCAAGTCCCAAGAGGCAGTTGCCCTCCTGCCGCTGGTCCTTATGGGAGCTTGGAATGACAACAACTCGGAAGATCGAAAAATTGTCGAGCGCTTCACTGCTGAATCTTATGCGAATGTTCAAAAGCTCGTAACTCGCTCGATTAATCAACCTGATGCTCCTCTCCGGTTCGTCGCGGGAATTTATAGTTTTGTTTCGCGCGAGGATTCGTGGCGACTGTTGAGTCCCTACTTTACGAGTGACCTGCTGAACCATTTTGCGAACGTTGCAGTGGACGTTTTAAGCGAAGATGACCCGCGGTTCGAAATGCCAGCTGACGAACGTTATCTTGCAGCAATCCATAATAAACTGCCGAAGTTTTCGCCTCAGCTTCGTGAGGGACTCGCCGAAACAATCGCGTTACTGGGCGCTCGAGGAGATCAGACACTGCAAGGCGCGCCTGAGGGAGCCAGTTGGCTCGCCGCGAAGCTAGTTGGCATCCTCCTCGACAGAGCGGCACCAGTACGGTGGTTCTCGCTCGCACACGTTCTTCCCCTTCTAGGGGAAGCGGCCCCTGATGCATTTTTGTCTGCGGTCGAAACTGATCTCAGCCGGTCCTCGCCCGCGATTCGTTCCTTGTTCGAGAAAGATGCTGATGGATTGTTCTCGTCGAGTCCCCACACAAAGTTGATGTGGGCGCTCGAAATCATAGGCTGGGACTGATGTCGCCAACCCCGGAATTAAACCGCGCTGGCGAGATTATGATGGCTCGCACCTCAAACAAATCACGCGTGCCGATATCTTCCGCCAGGTCGACTGGGCGGGTAATCGTCTGATCGAGTTAGCTTCCAGCGATAATGCTAAATGGGAGGCGCTTCTGAAGGGATTCGCAAAATTGCCAGAGGTTACTCAGAACGCGATCTTGAAGTGGCTGGCGGAAACTGACCCCGTTGGGCTTCCCGAGCCTGGCCGCGACCGAATTTGGGGTGGAATAAGGCACCTCGTCCGCGAGCATCGCTTTTTTCATGACGCCTGGTGGGCCTTGCCTGCCAAGATTGTGGATCAGTTAGCCGTTTTCGAGGAGAAGCTCGCGCCATCGAATCCAATTGCCCGGTTTAAATGGTTATTTGGTCGCGACGGCTTCCGCGCATTCGGACACAGCAAAACACCATATGAGGAGCGGGAGCGAATGCGCGAGCAGGCCCAATCTCAAGCGATCGAGACGGTGTACAGAACGAAGGGTCTAACGGGTGTTTTGGAATTAGCTTGCGATGCATCTATTCCGTACATGATTGGAGTCTTGGCCGCGCGGTCGAAATTGATTCCAGACTGGCAGGAGCTTCTACCAGAAAAACTTCTCTCGAGAGATGGGACAGTACAGGACGTTGCGCTAGGGTACGCTGCCGCGCGGGCCCAAAGTGAAGGCGAGCAGTTCCTGGCAAGTCTGCCTTTGGAAAACTGGACGGCGGAAGCCGTCGCTGAGATCGCTGGGGCCTTCAATTTTGCGTCGGACACGTGGAACATGGTACGCAACCGTAGGCCCGAAGCAGAGGCACTCTATTGGAAGAGAGTACGCACGCTCGGGGCACAGCTTAACGAGGGAGAATTAGAGGACGCTGTTCGATGCATTCTTAAAGCGGAACGGCCGTTAGTCGCGCTTGATCTGCTGACATCTGCGATTCAGGGGAAAAAGAAAGTGCCATGGGACCTTGCCGCCGATACTGTTGACGCTGCGTCACTCGTTTCCGTAGATCACGCGCTAGACGTGCCGCTCCAGGAATCGATTTGGGAGCTTTGCGAATTGACAAAATATCTTCAAAATGATCCAGCGGGCGACCAAGAGCGACTGACTAAACTTGAGTGGCGGCTTCTACCGCTTGCCCGACACAATGACTTTGCGCCGAAGACGCTTCATGCCGAGCTAGGACGAAACCCCGGATTTTTTGCAGAAGTTATTGCTGCGCAATTCCGCGCGAAAGGCGAACCGCGGGACGAGCAGAAGCTTGCCGATCCAAGGAAGCAAGCTTTGGCTGAAGCAGCTCACGATTTGCTCGATTCGTGGGTTGGAATTCCCGGCACCCGCGCAGATGGTTCAATCGATTTCGCAACACTTAAGAACTGGGTCGATGACTCGCGGCAAATATGTGAAGCTAACGATAGACTTGAGATTTGCGACGTGATGCTTGGGGAGCAATTTTCGTGCGCCCCACCCGATCCGGACGGCACCTGGCCCTGTGAAGCCGCCCGCGAAATTTTGGAAGCAGTTTCTACCGACAAAATCCTTCGGGGTTTTGATTGCGGTGTTGCAAATCAAGCGGGGCACGCACTGGAAGAGCATGACGAAAGGTGGAGAACAGGAGCGAGAACTCGCAAAGAAATACAATGGGTATGCTGAGTATTGCAAGATGCGTTGGCCGCGCACCGCTCTCGCGCTTCGGCGCATTGCTGAGGACTACGAACGCGAAGCGAAAAGAGAAGACGAACGGGCAGAAGGGCGATATTAACATTCGCAAGTCTGGTAAGCAGCGGGTCGTTTATGGCCGGCCGGCCGAAGGCTCGCAATCGGAAGTTCGACATCTGCGCTTGATTGGACACGCGGGCGCGCACGGCTAGAATTCGTCGCCCGCTTTCAATTGAATGAACAAGCTCGACGCGCAGCGACAGAAAGAGATTCAACAGGCTGAGGAACTGCTCTTTGCAGGGCCCCAGGCGCTGGGGTTTGCGAAAGGCCTTTTCCAAGGGCATTTCGTGTCGGATTGGGTGATGCCGTATCCGCGCATCCCGGAGGCGCAACAGGGCGAGCTGGATCAAACGCTTACCGAGCTTCGCAAATTTTTGAATGTGGATCTTAATCCTGCCGAGATCGATCGGCAGGCGGATATTCCGCGCAGCGTTATCGATGGATTGGGACGCGTGGGCGTGCTCGGCATGACAGCGCCGAAGGAATATGGCGGGCACGGTTTCTCGCAGATGGCCAACTGCAAGGTACTGGAAGAAATCGGACGACGTTGTGCGTCGACGTCCGTTTTTGTTAACGCGCATCACTCGATCGGGATCCGGGCGTTGCTGTTGTTTGGCACGCACGAACAAAATCGGAAATGGCTTCCTAAATTGGTAAGTGGCGAGCAACTCGGCGCCTTCGCGCTCACCGAGAGGGAAGCCGGATCGGATGCGGCAAACGTGCAGATGCAAGCGCGTCCCAGCGAGGACGGCTCGCATTTTATTTTGAACGGCGAAAAACGGTACATCACGAACGCGGCGATTGCGCACGAGCTCACGGTGATGGCGCGCACTCCTGTGCCCGGCTCGGATAAAACCGCTGTCACTGCGTTTCTGGTGACGCCCGACATGCCGGGTTTCGAAATGCTCGAAGCGCGAATGCCGAAGACGGGAATCAAAGGCACGGCCACAGGACGGTTTGCGTTGCGCGACGTCAAAGTGCCAAAAGAAAATATTCTCGGCCCCATGGGCAAGGGCCTGAAGGTCGCGCTGACGGTGCTCGATTTTGGACGTACCACATTCGGCGCGTGCTGCACAGGCGCAGCCAAAACCTGTTTGGAATTAGCTGTCGCGCACGCGAACACACGCAGGCAATTCAACAAGACGCTGGGCGAATTCGAGCTGGTGAAAAAGAAAATCGCCCGGATCGCGGCTGACGCTTACGCCATGGAAGCGATGACCACGGTCACGGCGTCGTTCATCGATCGCGGCCTTGAAGATTACATGCTTGAGACCGCGATGTTGAAAGTGTTCACGACAGAACGGCTCTGGGAGTGCATCAACGACGTGTTCCAGATTTACGGCGGCTCGGCGTACTTCACCGATCTGCCGTTGGAGAGAATGTTGCGCGACGCGCGGATCAACCAAATCGGCGAGGGCGCCAATGAAGTGCTCACTTCGTTCATCGCGCTAGTCGGGATGCGCGGTCCGGGAATGGAGTTCAAGGAAATTTACGACACGATGATGAAGCCGTCGCGCGATGGTGTGAGCAAAGCGTGGGCGGCCGGAAAGAACCGGCTCAGCGCGACGGTTCGTGTTCCTGAAGTGCCCGTGCAAAGCGAACAGCTTCGCGCCCACGCGCGGCAACTCGGCCGGTTGATCCGGCATTTTAATTTTGCCGTTAATCGCGCGTTGATTACGTATCGTGAGCCAATTCTAGACATGCAGCTTGTCCAGGAACGGATCGCGAACGCGGCGATGGATCTTTTCGCTTCGACCTGTGTCCTAAGCCGCATCGATAGCGAAACTCAGTTCGCGAGGCGAAATGGCGGGCTGCCGCCGCCCGATCATTTAGCGGCAGATTTATTTTTGCGTCAATCGTTCCGCCGCATTCGTGGTTTCCTGGCAGGGCTGACAAATAATGACGACAAAGCCGTGATCGCAGCAGCAAAATCTTGCCTAACGAGCGGGACCGCCAAGACGACTTCGTAAAGGTTTTCGCGAAGTCGCTTTAAATTTCGCTGGGCGGTTCAGGCTGAATCTGCAGGAATGGGCTGGCGGCAGAAAAAATATGATCTTCCCTCCGCGCTGCCGTGCTGGCAGCACGCAATCACCCGCGAGCATCGTCGGACTCTATTATTATAGGCCCGGACGATGACCGTAAATATCCATCGCGTGAGCAGTGGTCGGAATTGCAGAGAGACGATCGCATCGCTGCGGAATGCGCGAGCCACCCGTTACCACGTAACAAATTTTCTTTGTCGTTGTGGTAGGCAGTGGTTGCGCGGGCCGCGCTACGACATTCTTGCTCGGATCATTAGCGAATGCTGATGCGCAGAATGCAAGGGCGAAGATCCCGATTGCAGATCGGACCGACCAGCCGCACACGCGACTCAGTCTGGTTCCATTTCCCATGTCGTGATTTTGATCCTGCTGCGAATTTAAGCAAGCTAATTCCCCGACCCACTTCGTATTTTTAGGCCAGCCCGCTTCCACCAGCCTCCGCGAGGAATGCTTTAGTCAGTCCAAAGAAAATGTTCGAGCCGAATATTGTTCAGACGCGCCTTTGCTTCCTCGCTGCGACTGCCTCCGGCTGCGACGAGCTTGTCATAGATCGCGACGGCAGATTCCCACTTGGAATCTTCCTCCAACAATCGCGCAGCATTGAACCCCGCCTTGTAATACCAGAACAACTCGCGGCGCTCACCGGGTCGCGATTCGTCCTCTAGAATCTTATAGAACGTCGCCAGCGCGCCGACTCGATCGCCTTTCTTTTCCAGGCACAGCCCCTTCTTAAACAGCGCCTGATTACGCCAATGAATCGAGCCCTCCTTATCAGCAGCCAATTGATCGTAGGCCTCAATGGCACGCTCGTAACTGGCGGGGTCACTGGTCCCACCCTCGAAGAAAATGTCGCCTTTTCCGCAAAGCGCCTCGCGTTTTTCAGATGCGCCTGCGTCGCTCTTTAACACCTCATCGTACAGCGTGAGTGCGTCATTGGGCTTGCCAAGTTTGCGCTCGATTACGGCTTGTTCGTTGCGCGCTGCCCAACGCATTGCGCCTTTCTTCTGCACGACCTGATCAAATAAAACGAGTGCCCGATCGAGTGTGTGCTCGCCCATGCTCGACATGGTCGATTCCCCCGCGAAAAAGAGCGCTCTTTCCGCGAGCGAGTCATTCGGATTCTGTTGTGCGATGATTTCAAACTGGGTCTGCGCATTGGCGAAATCCTCACGCCGGTAATAAAGCTCCGCCAGCTTCATTCGGACTTCAGGAGCAAATGGCGACTCGATATGGCGCTCCAATCACTTTCGATTCGTCTCCACCAGCTGCCTCTTCAACCCAGATGCGGAGATAATCGGCGCGTTCGACGGCGGCATCGGTCGGTCCAGTCTCGATTGCGCGATCCAGATTCTTACGTGCTTCTTCCAGACGCGGTGGCGAGGAATGAAACGCCAACTCGGCGAGGCCGACCCAAGCTTCTGATACTCGCGGATTCTTTGGAAAATCGTGAATGAATCGCTGCAACGATGCCGCGGCTTTTTTGTCGCCTTTAGCCGCCTGCATCAAACCTTCCTCCAATCGCAAATCAGCCCGTGATTGTTCGTCGCCGCCCTGCTTTTCGAGTTGGCTGTAGTCGGCAATAAAACGAGTGTGATTACCGACCTGCAACCAGCCGCTGGATGCGTTAAACAGCGCTGCTTTCGTCCAGGGCGAATCGCCCTGCGCGATTTGTTCGAAGGCAGCCGTTGCTGTATCGAAACGCCTCGCTAAATACTGCGCTTGCGCCGATAAGAAAGCGATCCGGGTCAATAACGCCGGGTCGGGTCGCAGCAAGCGCGCATCGTCCAGGATAGCTATCGCTTCATCAAAGCGGCCGTCGTCAATTTCAAATTCGGCAAACTCGAACAAAGCAGGCGCAATGGCCGGGGAGTTGACCCCTGTGCGCCGCAGATCCGTAAACAACTGGCGGGCCCGCTCTCTGCGACCTGCGTGAATCTCTAGTCGTGCAAGGTACCAACGCGCGAATGTTCGCCGCGGCTGTTCCGGCCTGCGCACCCACTTTTCAAGTTCATTGCGCGACGGTCTGTGTTCGGCGCGATACAGCTCATCGAGTTTTGCAAATATCAGCGGGAGATCAGGGTCTGCGTGGTTACGATCGATGAAACGCTCTAGTACATCATCTCCGGTCTCCGGCGTCTTGAGTTGCAAATGCGCTTCAGCGATGCCGAAAAGCGCAGCCAGCAGAATGGGATGAGGCGTTCCCTCCGGCCTCTTCAGAATCGCCTGAAACATCCCGATCGCTCGTTCAGGCCGGTGCGAAATCAGTTCGAGCCGCCCGCGTAACACGCGCCGCTCGCGCCGTTCTTCAACTGAAGCTGGTTGCATCTGCTCCAAAAGCCGGCGTGCCTCGGGAGCGTTGCCCAATTCAATATGCAACTCAGCCGCTCGCACCTGCGCTCGCGCCCCCCATTTTTTATCATGCGCAAGCAGAATGAATTTTCTCAGAGCGTCCTGGCATTTACCTAGCGCGCGCAACGTCTCGCCGGCCCCAAAAATAGCTGCTCTCTGAAACGGGGAACTTTCGTCAGTCAATTCCTCATAAAGCGGCAACGCGTCGGCCCACCGGTGCAGACTGGCCAGCGCCTGAGCACGCCAGAATTTCGTCCATGGCAAGTCATGCAACCTGGCGTCGGTCAACAGAACCAGAGTGTCCTCTGGTTCGTTTGCGACCACTTGCGCTTCCGCAAGTTTTTCAGCGACGGCGCGCCATTCTGATTCGGGCAGATTTTTGTTTAGTAACAACTGCAACCGCACGACCGCCACCTCCGGCACGCCTTCTGAAAGCGCTCCGCTCGCCTGGGCGAGGTCAGCAGAGGTATCGGCGCGAGCGAATTGGCTGAGTACGCCGATCACATATATAAGACCTAAGTGTCCGATGTGTCTCATCGTCTCTCCAGCATTGCTCGTAAGTATTGCCCGGTATGGCTGGCCGCAATAGTGGCGACTCTCTCAGGCGATCCCGATCCCAGCACCTCGCCGCCATGTTCGCCTCCTTCAGGACCCAAATCGATGATCCAGTCAGCACACTTGATCATCTCAAGATTGTGTTCAATCACCACGATCGTGTTGCCCGTGTTGCGGAGCTTCATCAACACCTCCAGTAATTTTTCAATATCGGCGAAATGCAACCCGGTCGTCGGTTCATCGAGAATGTAGACAGTGCGACCGGTCGCTTTTTTGGCAAGCTCTGTGGCAAGTTTCACCCGCTGGGCTTCGCCGCCGGAAAGGGTCGTTCCAGCCTGGCCGAGTCGCAGGTAGCCCAGGCCAACATCGAGCAGTGAATTCAGCTTCTCCGCGATGGTCGGCACATTGCGGAAGAATCGCGCAGCTTCGTCAACAGTTAGGTCCAGCACATCCGCGATATTCTTGCCTTTGTAAGTGATCTCGAGCGTCTCGCGGTTGTAGCGTCTGCCTCGGCAAACCTCGCATTCGACGTAAACGTTGGGCAGGAAGTGCATCTCGATTTTGATCAAGCCTCCGCCCTCGCAATTCTCGCAACGACCGCCTTTAACATTGAAGCTGAACCTACCTGCGTCGTAACCGCGGACCCGCGCTGCTGGTAATTGCGCGAACAGTTCGCGTATCGGGGTGAACGCGCCGGTGTATGTAACCGGGTTCGACCGCGGCGTCCGGCCGATCGGGTTTTGATCGATTACTACTACCTTGTCGATCTGTTCCAGGCCGCGAATCGCTTTGTGAACGCCCGGTTTGTCTTTCGAATTATAGAAATGCCGGAAAAGCGCGCGGCGCAGAATGTCGTCGACCAAAGTCGATTTGCCGCTGCCCGAAACACCAGTCACACACGTTAGGCAACCGAGAGGAAATGAGACATCGATTGCTTTCAAGTTGTTTTCACTTGCGCCGACGACTGTAAGCCAGCCATCATGCCGCGGCTGAGCGCGCTGTTTTGGAACGGCTATGCGCGCCCGTCCGGAGAGATAATCGCCAGTCAAAGAATTTTTCGCGCGCATGATTTCGTCGAGAGTTCCCTCTGCCACAATCTCACCACCACGCGGCCCTGCGCCCGGACCGAGATCAATGATGTGGTCGGCAGCCCGAATCGTTTCTTCGTCGTGCTCGACCACGATGACGGAATTCCCAAGATCGCGCAGTTTTCGCAGTGTTCCGAGCAGACGTGCATTGTCGCGCTGATGCAAACCGATGCTCGGTTCGTCCAGAATGTAAAGAACGCCTGCCAGGCCTGACCCGATTTGTGTCGCCAGTCGTATCCGTTGCGCTTCGCCGCCGGAAAGCGTGCCGCTTTCGCGATTCAATGTGAGATAACCTAGCCCGACTTCGGAGAGAAATTGCAGACGCGAGCGAATCTCGCGGACAACTTCTGTTATGATCGCCTCCTGCTGTTCGGTCAGGTCGAGATCGGCAATGAATTGCAGCGCGTCTTCCACGGTTTGCTGGCTGAACTGATGGATGTTCAATTCGCGGCGCTGCCTGCCCGCCGTAGCCTCGGCGGAGACGGGTCGGTCCTTGATTGTGACGGCAAGGATTTCCGGTTTAAGTCTTGCGCCGCCGCAGACCCTGCATGTCTCGCGTGTCATGAATGCTCGAATGCGATTGCGCGTGAACTCGCTCTCGGTTTGCTCATAAAGCCGCTGCATTTGCGGCACCAGTCCCTCGAACGGTTTTGTGATTTTCTTTTCGCCGTTGCCGCCAAACTCCATTTCAATCGGCTCCCCATTCGTGCCGAAGTAAAGGGCGGCTTTGAATGCGTCAGGCAAATCGGCGAACGCCACGTCATCGTTCACGTTAAAGTGTTTGATCAGAGCATCCTGCAGATGCCGATAGTAGACTCGCATGCGTTTTGTGCCGCGACGCCAGGGTGTGATTGCGCCTTCGGCCAACGTTTTGGTTTGGTCGGAGATCATCAGCTCCGGATCGAACTCAAGTTGTGTTCCCAAACCGTGGCAAGCAGGACAAGCGCCGAGGTGGCTGTTGAACGAAAAATGTCTCGGCGTCAGCTCGCCTAAGTTGAAGCCGGTTTCAGCGTTCCCGTAATCTGTGGAGTAGCGGCATTCTGCCCAATTGTCGCTTGCAGGGGGCGTCTGGCCCAAAACGACAATGCGGTTGTCGCCCCATTTCAGAGCCGTTTCGATTGAATCTGTCAGCCGTACGCGAATGCCATCGCGGATGACCAGCCGATCGACCACCGCTTCGATGGTGTGCCGCTGGCGTTTCTTGAGTCGGACCGGCTCGGGGCGATCCAGCTCCACTAACTCTGCGTCAATTCGTGCACGAACGAACCCTTCGCGCTTGAGTTTTTCGAGCACGTCCCGAAATTCGCCTGACTGATTTTCGATCAGCGGCGCTAGCACAATGATTTTGGTGCCCGGTTCGTACGCCAGAATCTTATCGACGATTTGTTGAGGCGTTTGGCGAGTCAGAGCTCGGCCGGTCAGCGGATCGTGCGGTTGACCCACGGCGGAAAAGAGGACCCGCAGATAATCGTAGATCTCAGTCGTGGTCGCGATGGTGGATCGCGGGTTAGCGCCGGCACTGCGCTGCTCGATGGCAATCGCCGGCGACAATCCTTCGATGAAATCGATATTGGGCTTTTCCATTTGATCGAGGAATTGCCGCGCGTACGCGGAGAGGCTCTCGACGTAACGCCGTTGCCCCTCCGCATACAGAGTGTCGAAAGCGAGCGAGGATTTCCCCGAGCCGCTTAGACCAGTAATCACCACCAGCTTCTCCCGCGGTATTTCCACGTGGAGGTTCTTCAAATTGTGCTGACGCGCGCCGCTAATCTTAATTGTTTGCGCAGGCATTCTGATGAGAAATGTCGAACCTATCAGTCAAGCACAGGCATTTCGTTTCTCCAGCGGAGTTGCGTTAGCCGCGGACTGGCTTGGGGCGGCGAAACTCGGTCTGTGTTGCGAAGATGAAAATCTTACTCGTAATCTTGTCCAATGCGACGAGCCTGTCCAAGCGCAGGTTTTGAGATGATGCGGACCGCCGCACGACTGGTCTCAACGACCTGTGGCAGGCAGTCTGACGGTAGACGCCGCCTATAAAAGATTGAAGTCAGGAGTGGTCTGGAGCAGGGACAAGCTTTGCTTGAAATTCATTAAAGGAAACAACGCAATCCACTTTTGCGACTTGGTGCTGACTGAGTTGGGGTTGACCCTCCACGTATATTTGTAGGGAGTGATCGTTCCAGACCAGCGACGCGACAAACAGGGGGTAGTAGTCGTTTAGGTAGAAGCGCTTTTCTGGTCTCAGTAAAATCCTGCTACCCGGCTCCGGATGAAGAGCCAGGGAACGGAATGCCTGGATGACGCGAAGCGACTTCTCCCCGGAATTGAGCAGACCGCGGGTTCTGTCAAACCGCTGATTTTCCCACTGTGTGAAAACAGCGAAGGCGACCGCCACAGCAGCCGTGGCACACGTCGATAGCATGGCTGTTCTCGGCCCTGAGGGCGCGGTCACCTTGCCGGCCAATGCAATTAAGTCGCTCACCAGCCCGGCAAAAATTGTCGCCCAGCCCAACAGCACGATATAATACATCGCCGCGCTGCGGCTTGGGATAAACGCCAGCGGCAGCGGCGTGATCACAACCCAAAATGCCATTAGTCGCAGCAGCCGATCCCGGCGCCAAAACGCGTATAAAAACAGGACCGGCCATGCGATTAAGATGGCCCGACCAATACGCGATGCAGAATCATAAAGCAGGTCATTGATAAAATGCGCGTTCGTGAGTGTGAATCGATGCCACGAATAGACCGGGCGATACGCCTCCAATTTGGCCAGCGAATAAGCGCCATTTAATTTCCCATAAATGTAAATAGCCGTCACGAGCGCGGTGACGAATGCCGGAATCGCCACCCGCCAGTTCCGCCGTGCGAACTCGTTCCAGTCGCGCAGCCGCGGGCACTTGAGAGCTTCATAAATAAACACGATCACCGGCAGACTCACTGCCATTTCCTTCGAATTCAGCGCGCAAACGTAAAGCGCCAGAAAAACCACAAGTTGTCCCGGACGCAGCGCTAGGCCTTTTTGGCGGATATAAACGTAATAAGTCAGCGACGCGAAATAAAAGAAACCACACAGCACGTCGTAGATGAAAGAGCCGGTAAAGACCAGACTAGCCATTTGCCCGTGGTAGCACATTGCCAGTGCGACCAGAAACGCCACAGCGCGCGACCCAGAGAGTAACAGCACAAGATAAAAGAAGATTGGGATTGTGGCAGCAAGTATGCCGATCTGAACGATGCGGTAGGGTAGAGGATCGAGGAAAAAAAAGTGATACAGTGGCAGATAATAGAGCGCACCAGCGGGCCGTGGAAACGTCGACCAAAAACAGAGGTTTGCCTGGATTGATTTGAAGGCACCTGCCAACCAATACAAGTATAGGTTCATCATTTCATCGTCGCCAAATCCGGCCCCCACCGCGGGTATTGCAAAATGAAAGAAATACGCCAGCAGCAGAACCACACAGGCCACATCCAGTCCGCTGAGTTTGTGCTGGCGCCCACCGCTAATGTTGATAACTTGCGCAGGCATTCGGACGAGGAATGTCAAACTTATCACTCAAGCACGGCTGTTCCTTTTCTCCAGCCAATTGCTATCTCAAGATTGCGCCAGAGTGCCTCGCCCAGTGAAATCCCGCTCAGGGTGTAAAGGTGAAAGTCTCAATCGTAATCCCCTGTTACAACGAAAAGGATACGATCGAAAAGATCGTCGAGGCGGTTCACAATGCCCCGCTTGAGAACAAGGAGATCATTGTGGTGGACGATTGCTCAGAAGATGGAACACAGACTCTGCTCCGGGACAAGGTTGCGCCGATGGTTGATCGAATTATTAATCATCCGGTGAACCGGGGTAAGGGAGCAGCCTTGCGCAGCGGGTTCGCAGCTGCGACTGGCGATCTGATCCTCGTGCAGGACGCAGACCTCGAGTATAGCCCCGACGATTATCCTGTACTTCTTGAGCCGCTTATGTCGGGTAAAGCTGACGCGGTTTTTGGCTCCCGATTCATGGGCGGACGACCACATCGTGTCCTTTTTTTCTGGCACATGGTCGGCAATAGGTTTCTGACGTTGCTTTCCAACATGTTCACGAATCTGAATCTGACCGATGTGGAGACAGGCTACAAAGCCTTCAAAGCCTCGCTCATCAAATCGATTGAGCTTGAAGAAGATCGGTTTGGCGTCGAGCCTGAAATTATTGCCAAGCTCGCGCAGAGGGGCTGTCGCGTTTATGAAGTCGGAATTTCGTATAGCGGACGAACTTACAAGGAAGGCAAGAAGATCAATTGGAAAGACGGAATCAGGGCTATCTATGCGATTGTGAAATACAACATTCAAAGGCGCCAGAAATGAGTACTCCGCAGCTGACCTATACCGGGGTGGATGTTTTAGAGACGCTGGACCGAGCGACAAACTATAATTCTCTATTGCTGGATCTCATCTTAGACAATTCTGGAGATTGTACGCGCATGCTTGATTTTGGGGCTGGAATTGGAACGTTCGCGAAGCTTCTTCGAAACAGGGGCATTGATGTGGTCTGCGTTGAGCCTGACGCGCTTCTGGCCAACGGGCTGGTTGGTGATGGGTTTCTGACATTCAACGACTTGAACGAAGTCCCAGATGGCTCGTTTGATTTCATTTTCACGCTAAATGTCCTCGAGCATATTGAGGACGACGAGACCAGTTTTCGCCGTCTTGCCACAAAATTAGCAAGAGGCGGCCGAATGCTGATTTATGTTCCAGCTTTTGAATGTTTGTGGACGAGTCTGGACGAAAGGCTCAAACATTACCGCCGTTACCGCCCTCGGGAGTTGGAACGACTTGCTCGTTCCGCTGGGCTCACTATTTGGAAAACGCGTTATGCAGACTCACTGGGTTTCTTTGCCACTCTGGGCTTCAAACTGTTCAGCAACAAGAACGGAGATTTGAGCGCGCGGGCTGTGAATTTCTATGATCGTTACATTGTGCCGTTGAGTAGATCATTTGACTTCGTGTTCGGCCGGCTGTTCGGCAAAAACGTCTATTTGATTGCCAGCAAGAATTGAGAGCGCTGGCGCGAATTCGGCATTATCCGTTATCGGTGCTCAGTTTTACAATCACTACGTCACGAGTGGAAGTTTCGACAGGAGCCCATTCGTAACCATCGAGCGCTGGCAAGCGCGCTTTGTTTTTCTCCATGTCTTTCTGCGAAGCGAATAGAGCGTAAACTGAATGCCTTTCATCTAAACCGCGTTTGACGAGTGCCAAAGCCTGGGGCCGTGCGTACCGCCAAATTCGGCTGTATCCGTAATGATGTTTTTCGTCCAGCGGCGCCGCGACGATCCAGTCTGGAAAAAACGCGTTTAAGTAAACAGGATCAATATCTGAAAGAACGATGCCAGGCTCCCGACCGAGCGCGTTAAGAAAACGCGCTTGCGCAATGAACCACTTGCATTTGCGGGGCTGAGAAGGGAAATGGACACCGTCCCACGCCTGCGACCGGTCAATGCCCGATGTATTAAAGCCGGAACGCGATGGATAACCGAGACAAGCTGCGCCAAGCAAGATTAGGATCGCCGATGCGAAAATACTCCGTTTCCAGGCAAAAATGTTGTTCGCGGCCCACGTGACAGGCAGAACAGCCACACCGACTAAAACGATTAGGAGCGGCAGATATAGCCGTCCATCCTTACCAAATAGGAAACACAAATCCGCGACAAGCGAGGACAACCACGCTAAGAAAGCGCAACAAAGGAACCAGTTCAGCCGCATAAAGGCGACTCCGACGCAACTTAGAAGAACGAAGGCCGGAACGAAGGAAGTACCTGTGCCGAAGATGTTGACCGCGTCATATGTGTGCGGTTGCAAAGTTAGCTGCCTCCAGAGTTCATCTGCGTTTGTTGGAACGTATCGGAGTGAAAAGAAAAGGTGGTTCTCGCCAGGATATGGGACCCAGAAGTCGTACCCTGTTTTGAGCGGCGAATGGAACTCCATCGTATTCAACAACAGCACAGGGCTGGCCGCCAGAATGAAAACAACCGGAACTGCAGCGCAATGGAGCAGCCAGCGCAGCGGCATTCCTTTCATTGGGAGCGCAGCCATGGGAAGCAATAGTGGCACAAAGAACAGCGACTGAATTCGAATGTTGAATGAAAGACCGAGAAGGACCGCTGATAAATATGTTTTCCAACGGCGTTCTTCCTTAAGCCCCAGATAGCAAAACATAAAAGCTAGAACGACGAACAGCGACAGACTAACTTCGCTCAGTGAGGAACGACAGAAGGTGAAGAAGCCCGGGAGGGTCGTGACTAACAGTGCCGCAAAACCTCCCGTCAACGGCATCGCTAGATATGCGTAAAAGGTAAACACGGTCAAAAGCAGAAGCAGGCCGATTGTCTGATTCGTCCGAAATGGGGCCAGAACGGAATGTGTTTGAGGGAGAATCTTCAGCCATGGAACCATCAGTGCGGGATAACCAGGCGGATACCTTGACGGCAGCTTTTCGAATCCGATCTGTATTGAAGGCCATCTGCCCTTTGATAATGCCTTCGCCTGAGCGAAATACTCGGTTGCATCTGGATATGGCCCGAGATCGACCAGTGACGTCTTTTGGTAATCAATCCTCAGCACGGCAAAATAGTAGAACGTCAGTGCGCAAAGCAGCAGCAGTAGTCCACCAAAAAACGAGCTAGTTGCGAGATCTCTCCTTGAAAATTCTGTCACAGGCTATGCATTGTTCCTGCGTTTTGCCGATGAGTCGATTACGAAGTACAACCTTGAACGATACGGGATTTGAAGGAAACTGCGCTGCGAAGTTGGAACGAAATTGCGTAAACGAATGTGCGGCTAATTACCGGTCGAGGACGGCAGTATGGAAGCTGTGCTAAGTGAGCCCGAGGCAAAAAAGGGCACTTGGGGGCCTGTTGCTCTCGAGAAGAGACGCGAGCGGACCCGGAATCATCTGGCCAAAATTGCTGTTCGCCGCGAGAGTTGGATAAAGCGCAACCGATATTATTACGAACTCCTAAGCCGACTTCTTCGGTTCTTGGTTGAACCGAATAAGAAGGTGCTGTCGGTGGGTTGCGGCACGGCCTATCATCTGGCTGCTGTTACGCCCAAAGAAGGGAAAGCCATCGACATTTGTTTGGAGATGGTAGATATCGCGCGACAGCGAAATCCTTCTTTCGAATTTGCAGTTGCTTTCCCCGACAAAGAGGAGTTCCGGAAAGTGTTCGAGCCGAGCGAAAAATTCGATTACATTCTCTTTAACAACATCGGCGATACAGTGGATGTGCTTCAGGCGCTACGTAACCTCAAACCACTTTGCCTGCGACGCACGCGCTTGTTGGTGGAGACCTACAATCATCTCTGGGAGCCGCTGGTCACTTTTGCGGAACGGGCTGGAATGAAGGTCTCGAGGACGGAGCAAAACTGGCTCTCCACGGCTGACATTCGAAACCTGATGAAGCTTGCCGGATTCGAAGCGCTCGAAACGCACCGCATAGTAATCTTGCCAAAGTATGTGCCGCTTCTCTCGGCTTTCCTCAATCGATTCTGCGCGCGCTTACCGTTGCTGAAACGGCTCTGCATGACGCAGGTCGTCATCGGCAGGTTGCTGCCCCCACCGGTTCCCAAAGAAGAGCTCTCCGTCTCGGTGATCGTTCCGTGTAAAAATGAGAAAGGCAACGTGGAAGATGCCGCGCGACGCATACCTCAACTAGGGCGTCAGACAGAAATCATTTTTTGTGATGATCAGTCGACCGATGGGACTGCTGAAGAAGTATTGCGGGTGCAGTCGCTTTATCGGGACAAGGACATTCGTCTGGAACGGGGCCCGGGCATATGTAAATCGCGAAATGTTTGGACAGGTTTCGATGCAGCGACCGGCGATATTTTGATGATCCTGGATGCCGATTTGACGACCATTCCCGAGGAGCTGCCTTACTTTGTCGATGTTATCGCCTCCGGGCGGGCGGAGTTTGTGAATGGATCGCGACTTGTTTATCCAGTGCCGAAAGGAGCGATGACGACAGCGAACATGTTGGGCAACAAATTTTTCAGCGTCGCGTTTACGTACCTGCTCGGACAACACGTAAAGGACACGCTTTGCGGCACGAAGGTGCTCTGGAGAAGCGACTGGGAGCGCATTAAACCGATGCTGGGAAGCTGGGGAATCAAAGACCGCTGGGGCGATTATGAACTGCTATTTGGCGCCGCAAAACTCAACCTTAAGATTCTGGATCTGCCCGTCCACTACCAGGAACGGATTTACGGTTCCACGAAGATGACCAGGGTGCTTCGAAACGGTCTTATTATGTTAAAGATGTGCTGGCACGGCTTCGTGAAACTAAAACTGGGTTACTGAGTCGCTATCACGTCTAAGGATTTGGGCCGCGCTGGTTCCTTTGGACTCGCGGTCATCTGAAAACTTTCCAGTGCAAGAGCGCATTGCTAAAGAGATCCAGCACGGACGTTTCCTAGCCCAACATGGGGCAGGGGAGATTTGGAATTGGGAAGGCCAGGCTGGCAAACTGCGCTGGGCGCGCCGGGTCAAAATGCTCAGTAACCACCTCCGGCCAGGGATGAGCGTGCTCGAACTGGGATGCGGTATCGGGTATTTCACTCGGGAACTGGCTCGCTCCGGGGCGGATATTGTGGCGATTGACGTATCGCCTGAGCTCCTGGAAATCGCGAAAGTGGATTGTGCTGCGGAAAATGTTCGTTACGAAATCCAGAACGCTTGCGCGTTAAGCTATCCTGACGCCGTCTTTGATTCCGTAGTGGGCAGTTCAGTTTTACACCATTTGGAGATTAAGGAGGCACTGCATGAAATCTATCGGGTGTTGAAATCCGGCGGCACGATCTACTTTACCGAGCCAAATATGCTAAACCCGCAGATCGCCATTCAAAAGAATATCCCTTGGATCAAGCGGAAGCTCGGCGACTCACCCGATGAGACCGCGTTCTTTCGCTGGCCGCTGCAGCGGTCACTCGAACGAACTGGCTTCTGCGATGTGCGAATCGATCCGTTTGATTTTTTGCACCCGAAAACACCTCCCTCCATAGTCAATCGACTGAACGCGCTGGGTCGCTTTTTTGAAAGGATGCCGGTGGCCTCGGAGTTTGCCGGCTCGCTTTATATTCGCGCAATCAAATGAGGCGCGGCATGATGGTGCAAAGCGAGAAGACTCAGGATCGCGCCGTGACATTGCGCAATCGCGCGCGCCTCGGTGCGAATCAAAATCTTCTCTTCTGGTACCGCGAACTTTACCGTGATCAGTTCGAGGGCATTCCCGATCTCGTAACGCTCTCCGTACTGGAGGTAGGAAGCGGCACGTCGCCACTGAAACAATTTCTCCCAAACGTTGTCACCAGCGATGTGCTGGACCTCGACTATCTTGATCTTGTGTTTGACTGCCACGAAATCGATAAATTCGATGCGATTAGGGACGAAAGCTTTGATGTTATTACGCTGACCAATGTGCTGCATCACCTGAAGAGTCCTATTGCGTTTCTCAATCGCGCCGCAAACAAGTTGAAACCCGGCGGCAAAATCATCGCCACTGAACCGTTCTTTTCACGCGTATCGACTCCGATCTTTAAGTATTTGCACTACGAGCCAGTTGACTTCGAGATTTCTGAGCCGGAGCTGAAAGATGTTCGAGGGCCGCTGGCGTCTGCGAACATCGCGTTGCCATGGCTAATTTTCTTCTGCCGGCGCGATTGGGCTGAGAATTTGAGTGAGAACTACGATGTGGCGAATGGCTCGGTTCGGTTCTTTAGCTCGATGTCTTACATGGCTACTGGCGGGATATCCCATAAATTGCCGGTTCCTGTTTGGCTTTACCGCGCATTTTTTGCCATGGACCTGCTTCTCAGCCGCTGTTTCCCGCGGCTATGCGCGTCATTTTTTACGATAGTTCTACCGCGCCGCTGATGTCAGGAGTTTCAGTTCTTCGCACTTTCGGGAATAAGCTTTACCAACATGCGTTTCCAATCTACCGACCGATCTATGCTGCTTACAAGGCTTATGCCGATCACGCGGAGCGACAGCTACTCCGACAAATTTTGGTTCCCGGCGCTGTCGCGGTAGATGCCGGCGCGAATATCGGGATCTACTCGGAATTTCTCGCCCGCTGTGTTGGTCCTACCGGCGTTGTCTATTCCTTTGAACCGGCGCCAGAAAATTTCAAACGGTTGCGTGCAACCGCGCGCGGATTTTCAAACATGTACCTCTTGCAAGCGGCGGTGGGGGAGCGCAGCGGTAAGTCAGAGCTCTACCTTTCGGACACACTCAATGTGGACCATCGCACCTATTTGGCTGACAACTCTGCACGGCGGGTCTTGCAAATCGAAATGGTCGCGCTCGACGATTACTTCAAACCCGGTCAGCGCGTTGACTTCATCAAGATGGATGTCCAGGGATACGAGCTTCATGCCTTGCGCGGGACGGGCCGTCTTCTAGACGATAATCCGGCTGTCAAGTTGCTCCTGGAACTCTGGCCTTACGGCCTGAAACAGGCCGGGGCGAATTGGGTTGAATTGATTGATGCTCTGACAACGAAGAAGATGACGGTTTCCGAAGTAACAAGGCGTGGGCTTGTCCCGCTGCGTTCGGGTTCAATTACCGAGGACCCAGATTGCTACGTGAATCTGTTTGCATCACAGCGCTAACAGTCGGCTGAAGTCTAGGTCTGCAACTGAATCCCGCGTCTCGCATTCGTGAGCTGTTGCGCGTCAAGTAACGAACCACATCGCAGGCATTATCAGCTCATATTGGTTTCAGTCGATGTACTTTCGTAGAAACAACTTTATAATGTGCTGTACGGCTGGGCCTGTGACATGCCTCAAGTCCTTTTCCCATACTGCGGCATGATCGGAGTTTTGTACGATCTCGTAACTTGGAAAGTAATCTACGTTGGGATGTGCCATCGCCCATTCCTGTGCGACGGCTCTTAAAAGCGACTTGGCCCATGCATTCGCAACGACAATGTCCATGGTTGAAAAAGTGTTCATCAAAGGCACAGGCGAAACCGTCACGATAATATGAAAATCAGGATGTCCATAGCGAGTCAGCAATTCATAGGTCGCTTCCAGATTAGCCCAGTTTTCAACGAAGTTGCTCAGTTGAAACTCATAACGATCAGGGTCGCTCTTAAACAAGGACGGAATGGGAGTACGGTTAACGAAAACATTCGCCTTGGCGTCGCGCCACACTTCTGCAAGACCAAGTGTAACAATGACCCCGCGACAATCTGTTATACGCTTCGTGACTGCCTGCATTACAGCCCGGCGCTGAAGGGTTTCTTCCAAATCGACAAAACTCAGTGTCGGGTTTGTGTGTGGATCATACCAGGTTGTTTTTGTTAATGGAACAATGGAGTCGCGCGGGAATTCTGCCTCTGGATCAAGCGCCCACCGAAGTTCGTTTAGGATCGAGTACGTGTTGTACTTGTTCGTAAAGCCGAGGCCTGAGGTCTCGCTGTTGGCTGGCTGAAGCTTAACGAATTCCGGCGCAACGCTCTCAACGATCACATTCTGCGCTGCGAGCGCCTTTTCGATACCTCGCGCAAAACAGGAGCCGATCGCGTAGAACTTGTCCTCTCGACAGAGCTTGAATTTTGGGACCACATGAGGAGTGAAGCAAGTTTGACGCAGCCGCTGGAATGCGTATTTGTCACCTGGATCATTCGGATCAGTGTTGTCCTTGTACCAAGTCGCAGCAGGGTTCTCGCGATAATTCTTCACCGCTTCAGCGGCACTGGCCACGTATGGCGATTTCGCCAGGGACAGGCAAGCATCTGGCTGATTCGAGCCGATCGATTCGTCAATGCACGGCTCAGAAGCAATGTCATTCGTGATCTGCATAAAGCTGCGGCGAGTTCTAGTGACCCTGCCCCGTTGCAGCTAAGCACGGGGCGCTTCTTTCTCCAGCGAAATTCGCAGCGAAGCGGGACACGCCGCCGTTAGCCTGGTGGTTCAGCGCCATTTGGCAACAGCAACACCAATCCGCCCGCTTCTAAAACGCGGTGCCAGCCAGGGTCAATCGATTTCAGTGTCGCCAATACTCTTTTGCTCTCTGATGTCGGAACGGCAACTGCATTTGCGCGGCCAGTTTCTATTACTTTCCGAAAGTTCATTTCCAACGCCTTGACTCGGTCGGGACTGCCGAACTGCTCTCCGATAATAAAAGCCGCGGCTTGGTTGCGAAGGTTGCCTTCTTCAGGATTGCCGGCGTTAGCGAAATAATACGTGACCAGTCGGGGCGCAACCACTTTCATTTCAGGAAACAGGAGCGGCAACTCGCAGCCGGCCGTCCAAATGGGTACGAGCAGTTTGGCGTGCGCGATGTATTTGCCTGCTGCTTTGGCAAACTCAACATTCGCCGGGAGCAGCTGGTACTCACGTGGCGACTTCCAGCCGATGCCAAGGTTCTCATTTTTTGGCAGGATCGATATTCCGTGCCAGGTGAAAAGGAAACTCACAAGAATCGCCAAGACCGCTGCCACAGTTATTAGTCGATATCTCAAAAGGCTAGCTGGCTGCGCCAGCCGAGACACTGCAGCCCCAAGCAACGCGCAGAGCAGCGGCAGTTGCAGGAGATAAACCAACCGGAAATAAGTCGCCGCAAGAATGTTTTCCATCCACACGTGTGTGAGCAAGGGATTCAAGCAAAACAGCCAGACAGCACACAAGTAGAAGAATAGAAAAAGCCCATTTTTCCCCCTGACGATGACCAACGGCACAGCAATCATGAGCACGATATTACGGAGGTGCTCAGTCGACCCTCCAACAGCATACCCGACCGCTTCACTCCATGGCATGTACCTTGGCCCAAGAAAGTGGATGTCAATTGGCTTTGGTATCATGTCGGCTTTTAGCGCGGCCAATATCGCGACTGGGTACATAATCGGAATCGCGAGCAGGACGCTACGGCGAACCTGCTTCCATAAATTTTCGCGCGCTTCGTGTTGGAATACCTGAAGCATAAAAAAGGCCACACAAGAACATCCAATAACAGCAGGAATCAGATAAAGCGCTGGATTGCTTAGACCTACCCCGGCAATGCCGAGAAGTGTAAGCCACACGAGATCACTTGTGTTACCGCTACCGAGGAAGCGGTAACTGAGCGCCAGACCGATCGGCAAAAACAAAATTAAAACGATCGCTTTACCCTGCCACATGTAGCCGGCAACAGTTGCAAATCCAACCCATCCGGCAGAGTCGGCCGACTGCAGTGACTTAACAGCTCCGAGCAGCACACCGAACGGTGACCTGTCAGCGAGAAGCAGAAATCCCATACCGAGCGCGGCCCCAATCGCTGCAGGCCAGCGGTCCAATTGGATTCGACGAGCGCACCAATAGAGAACAAATGGAAGCGCAAAGGCGGTAATTACGTGACCAACTACCTGATAGAAATAGAGAGGATCGAGGCCAAGCCAGTGGCCCAAGAACGCTATGAACATTTCGTAACTGGTCGCCAGATGGACGGGTGAAAACGCTGCCGCGTCCATATCGACACTGGTCTGACGCAGGAAGATGGGCTGGTGAAGGTCGAGTAGTTGACTAAGAACTCTGTGGAAATACACCACGTCATCCTGATTCGGCCGTCGCACAAAGAGGGCTGTGATCGCGTAACCTAAGCCCAAAGCCAACAGCAGAAGCTGCGAGGGATGAAATCGATAACCTTTGCCGGGGATTGCGCCTGTTTTCGTCCACAAACGTCCCAACGCAACACCGCCCGCTAACGCGAATGCCAGGAAACACCATGTGATCGTTTGCGCTGGCCATCTGGCGACAAGAACAAGGTCGTATGCGAGCGTCCAAAATGCGATTATCGCCATCGGCAACAGCAGAATATCGCCTTCATGGGATTGATCGCATTGTCCGGAGATCCGGATCGGTTTGGTCCAGGAATCGTTTGCAATTGCACCTGTCCGTGTGGCGCCTTCTGAAAGATTAGCGCGGATTCTCACTCGTTTACCCCTGCGCGAGCAGATAAATTGCGACCAGCGTAAGCAGAAAGTAGGGAACAAGCACCGCAGCGCCTGCATAATCTTTTGCGACTCGCTGCCCAAAAAACAACGCAATGATCGCAGTTGCGGAAATGACCGCGCCGCAGAACGCGAGTGTCGAATCTCGCATGACAAGCAGAAGCAGGCAGCCAAGCGCGCTCAGCACGCCGGCAGCGACTTCGAGGATTGTGATGGCACTTAGCAGCGCGGGAACAGTTCCCGCCAGTGGACTTGTAGCGAAGTGTCCTTTTAGCCATTCAAGATTTCCGCGGCGATCAACGATCTTATCAATGCCCGACTGGAGGAAAAGAATCGCCAGAAAAGCAGCGACCAAGATCTGCATCAGATAGATTGCGTTGGCGGATGTGTGCAAAGCTGCTATCACAAGCCCCACTTTAAGCGAAGCGATTCAGAGTTGTCGATGCCCTGAATCCTCTTTCGCCGAACAAAACAGGGACGCGGTTTCCCGCGTCCCTGTTTCGTAGAAACTACTTCGCGTTTCGAGTTGTTATTTGCCTACCTGGGCATAATACGCGAAGTGCAGGTCGTTCGATCCGGGGCCATCGAGGTTGATCCAACCCTGGACCACATCGCCGTTACTTGAATTGACGGTCACTGTCATCGTGGTCGAACCGTTGGCCGGTACCGTCACGCTGCCGGGGACGGTGATCCGGTCGTCGCCCGAGCTTAGGGTGCCAGCATCGTAAATACTCAAAACCGTTCCCCCGAAGGTATCCGGAGTAAACTTCGTGACCGAGACGGTGAACGTTTCGGGGCTGCCCGTCGGGTTGGACAGCGTGATGTTTAACGACGTCGGATGGCCGACCGCAACCTTGCCGAAACTCGCCGAGACGGGATCCAGCCACGTCGTTGCGTCTGCAGCTACGGACAGGTTCTCGCGCCCTGCACCCTGCGCCGTCGGACCGATGTCGTGCAAGCCAGTGATGGCATCCTTCACGACCAAGTCGGCGCGATTGACGAGAGCCGACTTGACTTGTGCGGGCGACCAAGTCGGATGGAGCCCTAAGAGCACGGCCGCTGAGCCCGCGATGTGCGGCGTCGACATCGAGGTGCCTTGGAAGAAAGCCCAACCGCTGCCGTCGCCGGGGCAATCCGGTCCTTTGCCGACACACGTGATGGAGCTGAGGACGTTGACTCCGACCGAGGTCAGGTCGGGCTTGATGAGCATGTCCGGGGTCGTCGGACCCTGGCTACTGAAGCCGGCGAGGATATCCTGGTTGCCAGTAGTGACAAACTCCTGCAACGTCGCGTCCGCTGACGCATCGTCGGGGTTAGCGGCCCGCAGCGCTGCCCCGTCGTTCTTGCTGATCATGACTGCTGGCAGGTCGTCGCCACCCAGTCCGTCCTTTGCCATCCCGATCGGGTCGCCGGCGACATTATTGATCACAACCACGCCGAGAGCGCCAGCCGCGATCGCGTTGCGGACCTTCGTGCTGAACGTGCAAGCCCCGCGGTCGACTATCGCCAGCTTGCCGGAGGCGCCTGGATCGACACTGGTGCAAGCAGTGCTGTGCGTGTCGAAAAGATCATACGAGGCGGTGGGAAGGGGAGGAAACTCTCCGACGGCCGCGCCGATCGTCGTTCCGCCGCTCGCAGGATACGTGAACGGTTGGCCGACGAAATGCTGGTTTGTGCTCGCGCCGACGGCAATGACTTTGGGCGCCCGGCCGGGTGATTCTAGAGTACCAGCCCCGGGACCGCTGTTGCCGGCGGCCACGGAAACAACGAGGCCAGCGTCGACCGCATTGTCCATGCCGACCGTGAGAACGTCCCTCCCTGCCGAGTTCGGCCGTAACCCGCCTATTGAGAAATTGATAACGTCCATTCCGTCAGCGATTGCGGCATCGACGGCGTTGAGGAGATCCTCGCTGCGGGCGCTGAGAAGGTCGCCGGGGAAAACATTATAGTTACCCAGCCAGGCGCCCGGCGCGATCCCCGACATGTCGTCGATGCTCACGCCATTCACCACCGCAGTCTTGCCGGTCACGCCCGCCGCGATTCCGGCCGTGTGTGTGCCGTGATCCTGGATTGCTTGGGCGTCGAGGCCTTGTTGTTTGGCCTTGTTAAAGAAAACCTTGGCAACAATGACTTTGGCTGAGGTGTAGTTGCAGTCCTGATCCTGGTGATGCGAAGCGCTGTCCGCAGCGTCGCACTTGGGCCAGGGTCCGCCTTCTGTGGGAAAATTGAAGCCGGTCGGATCAAAGAAAGGGTGGTTGTTATCGATACCGGTATCGATATCGGCGATTTTTATGCCGGCACCGGCATTTGCCCTGCCGCCAGCGGCGGTCCAGGCGTCAGACGCGTTGATGATCTTGTAGCTCTCGCTGAGGTTAGGATGGTAAAGCGCGTTGTACTCGGCGCTTTGTACCATCGGTGCGGCTGCAAGTGTCGCCAGGGGTGTCCCGTTGAGTTGCACAGCCACTGCGTTAAGTGAGATGTCGTACTCGCTCGTCACCCTCGGTCTGGGTGCATTTGCGCGCAGCCACTGTTTGAATTCGTTCCGTCCAGCAGCCAACTGCGCACGGTATGATCTTACCGCCTGGCCATTGAAATCGATTTTTCTGCCGCGTGTCGGCTTCGTACTAGGATTGGTACTTACGGGATCACCTTTAAGTTGCACGACCGCGCTGGCAGTGTCCACGTCCGGGCCTTGGTAAACGGCGTCAGCGTTTGCATTCGGGCGAGGCGAGCCGCCTACGCCAAATGCGATTACGCCCAAGCCAATAGCAGAGAATATTAAGGTTATAGCGAGTATTTTCTTCATAGGTTGGATTAGAGTTTGTGACACTTCTGTAATGTGAGTTGCTTGTCAATTCATTTCCTATTCGCGCGCGCCCGTGCGTGTCAGTCGCAAAAAAGTAACAAAATTGTTACCCCCCCCATCTTGGATCCGGTGCATAGCCCGTCGCCGTCGCGCGCAGGCTCTGGTAGTATTCTCAGTCGCCCTGCGCGATGGCATCGGCGAAGGCGACCTCGCCGGTTTTCAAATCCAGTTCGGCTTCGGCCGGCGTGCCAAACACGCGTGCGCGTCTGTCATCGAATTCGCCTTCCCAGCGCGCCACCACCGCCGTTGCGAGACAATTGCCGATCACGTTGACGCAGGTGCGACCCATGTCCATCAATTCATCCACGCCGAAAATAACCGCTACACCGATCGGGCCGAGTCCTGAGGGCACAAACGAGTTCAACGCGCCCAGCAGAATGACAAGCGACGCCCGCGGCACGCCGGCCACTCCTTTGGAAGTCAGCATCAACGTCAGCATCATCGCGATCTGCTGACCTAACGACATGTGCCAGCCTATGGTCGTCTCGGCGGCCTGCGCGACGAACACCGATGCCATTGCGAGATACAATGTCGAGCCGGTCAGATTGAACGAATAACCCGTCGGCATCACGAACCCGACGATGTGCGGCGGCACTCCGAAACGCTCCATTGATTCCATCGCTTTCGGCAGCGCCGACTCACTACTCGTCGTCGCAAACGCGAGTGCCGCGGGCTCGCGGACTGCGCGGACGAATTGTCGCAGGGGAATCCGCGCGATCCAAATCACAAGCCCGAAGATCAACAAAATGAAAATCAGCAGCGCGAGATAAAGTGAGCCGATTAATTTGCCTAGATTGAACAGCACACGGAGACCTTGCGTGCCGACGGTGTGAGCCATCGCCGCGCCGACCCCGATCGGCGCAAACAGCATCACGTAATTTGTGAACTTGAACATGATCTGCGACAGGCTGTCCATCGCGCGGATAATTGGTTTGCCTTTTTCGCCAACGGCTGTAACGGCGAGCGCGAAGAGCACGCTGAACGCGACGATCTGCAGTACATCGCCACGCACCATAGCCTCGATCACGCTCGCGGGGAAAACGTGCACGATCGTTTCAACGAAAGTCTTTGGATGAGTTTGGCCGATGGTCTTTAGAACGTCGGTATTGGTAGCGGCGAGAGTAACCCCAGCGCCGGGCTTCGTGAAATTGACAACGGCCAATCCAATGAACAGCGCGGCGGTGGTGACGATCTCGAAGTAGATCAGCGCCTTGATTCCCATGCGCCCCACCTTCCGGAGCGCACCGGCGCCCGCGATTCCCACCACGATCGTCGAGAACACAAGCGGCGCGATGATCGACTTGATCAGGTTAATGAAAATGTCGCGCAAGAAATAAACCGCGTTGCCCCAATCGGGGCGCAGCCATCCGATCACGCCGCCGACAACCAGCCCGATCATGATTTGCACCGTTAACGAAGGGCGATACCAAGGCCTCGGCCTCGACTGGGCAGCGCTTGTGGTCATCGCCCTCGTATTAGCACAAAGAGCGAGTTGGAACAGCGCCCGTTTCCGGGGAGCACACACGCCCGCCTCATGCGAACTTCGCGTGTAGTGCGTAGCGGCCCGCAACTAATCGATCATTCGCTCTTCAATGCCGCCGTAGGCGTCGATTCTGCGGTCTCGCAAGAACGGCCAATGTGTTCGCTGCTCGTTGACGCGAGCCCAATCGATTTCCGCCGCCACAATCTCTTCTTGATCGATCGAACCTTTCGCGATGATTTCGCCGTCCGGGCCACACACAAAACTTTGGCCCCAAAATTCAATGCCATCTCCACCGGCGGGCGCTTCGTGACCGACGCGGTTCGCCACCGCGACGTAACACCCATTAGCGATCGCATGTCCGCGCTGAATTGTCTCCCATGCAGAATGTTGCGCTTTTCCAAATTCCTTTTTCTCGCTCGGATGCCAGCCGATTGCCGTTGGATAAAAAATGATCTCCGCGCCTCGCAACGCCGTCAGTCGCGCCGCTTCTGGATACCATTGGTCCCAGCAAACGCAGACGCCGATCTTGCCGCGCGCTGTGTCCCACGCCTTGAATCCAAGATCGCCAGGCGCGAAGTAAAACTTTTCGTGATACAGCGGATCATCGGGAATATGCATTTTGCGATATTTGCCGAGCAATTTTCCATCTGTGTCGATAATCGCAGCGGTATTGTGATAAAGGCCGGCGCTGCGTCTCTCGAAGAGCGACGCAATGATCACTGTACCACTTTCCCGAGCGACTTTTCCCAGCACAGCGGTTGATTCTCCCGGGACTTCCTCGGCCAAATCGAAATTCTTGTGATCCTCTGTCTGACAAAAGTATTGCGACCTAAAAAGCTCCGGCAGGCACATAATCTCTGCGCCTTGCCTTGCAGCATCGCGAACAAATTCAATCGCGCGCACCAGATTCTTCTCCGGTTCCGCGCCGCAACGCATCTGAATTAATCCAATCTTTGTCATGTCGAGCGAAGTCGAGACATCTCTCGATTCTTTGAAAACAGCAAGAGATTCCTCGACTTCGCTCGGAATGACAACCGCGGGACCGAGTCGCTACTTCACCGAATCAGCCGGCACGATTTTGATGCTGTCGATCACCACTCGTTTGGTCGGTTTGCTCGGTTCGCCCACGCTGTTCCTGGTCACGGGCGTGTCGCCGATTTTCTCCAGTACATCCTGGCCTTTCACCAGTTTGCCAAACGTGGTGTATTGATGGTCGAGCCGGTGCACCGGGGCGAGGCAGATGAAGAATTGTGAACCGGCGGAATCCGGATCCGGCCCGCGGGCCATCGAAATCACGCCGCGGTCGTGACTATGATCGTTGAACTCGGCCTTGATGTTGTAGCCGGGTCCGCCTTCGCCGTAGCTGTTCTCTTTTGCCGGGTCCTTCGAATTCGGATCGCCGCCTTGGATCATGAATCCTTTGACGATTCGGTGGAAAATTGTCCCGTCGTAAAAGCCCTGGCCCGCCAGTTTCTTGAAATTCTCGACCGTGTTCGGCGCGGCATCAGTCCAAAACTGCACCACCATATCGCCTTCACTCGTCTTTATCACGGCCACTTCGTTGGGTGAATTCATGGGACTTTTCTCTTCTTTCTTTTCGTCGGCGGCAAAAACAGCCGAAATTAACAAAAGAGTCAGAATGGTCGAGAATTTCATTCCGACAAATGACATCAACGCACCGTCATGTCGAGCGAAGTCGAGATGATTAACGCCGCGAAGCGTGATATTCCTGCAAGCTCCGCACCTGAACTTTTCGTTTTTGCAGTGAGCGGATTCCATTCGCGCTGGCCAGCGCGGCGCGGACCGTGGTCATGATCGGAATTTTTGCCGCTAGCGCGGCGTTACGAATAACCACTTCGTGTTCTCGCGGAATCTTACCGCTCGGCGTGTTGATGATGAAATTGATGTCGCCGTTCTTGATGCGGTCGAGCACGTTGGGACGTCCTTCGTGAATCTTGAAAACCTTGGTCACTTTGATCTTCGCTTTGCTTAGCGCCTCTGCCGTTCCGCTGGTGGAAACAATTTCAAAGCCCAGTTTGAGAAATTCGCGGGCGACGGGAATGATCGCTTCCTTATCGGCGTCTTTGACGCTGACAAATACTCTTCCGCGTTTCGGCAACGGAGGCGGCGCAGCCATCTGCGATTTGGCATAGGCAAGGCCCAGATCGACGTCGATGCCCATCACTTCGCCGGTCGATTTCATTTCCGGTCCGAGCGAAATATCCAAACCCTCGTACCGCAGAAACGGAAACACCGCTTCTTTCACCGAGAAATGTTTCGGCACGATTTCTTTCGTGAATCCGAGTTCGCGCAATGACCTTCCCGTCATCACTTTGGCTGCCAGTTTTGCCAGCGGGACGCCGATCGCTTTGCTGACGAACGGAACAGTCCGCGAAGCGCGCGGATTTACTTCGAGCACGTAAACGTCGTCGCCCTTCACGGCAAATTGCACGTTCATCAGACCGCGCACGTTCAGCTCGCGCGCCATTGCTTTCGTCGCGGAGGAAATTTCGTCGAGAACTTTTTGCGACAACGAGAATGTCGGGATAACGCATGCGCTGTCACCGCTGTGGATGCCCGCTTCCTCGATGTGCTCCATGATCGCGCCGATGACGGTGGTCTCGCCGTCGGAGATGCAATCGACATCGACCTCGATGGCTTCCTCAAGAAAGCGATCGATGAGCACCGGGCGATCAGGCGTTACTTCAATCGCACTTGTCATGTAGCGTCTGAGATCCGTCTCCGTATACACGAGCTCCATCGCGCGCCCGCCCAGAACGAAGCTTGGCCTAACGAGCACCGGATAGCCAATTTTCTTCGCTATCGCCACGGCCTCTTTGGTGCTTGTGGCCGATCCGTTGGGAGTTTGGCGCAGGCCAAGTTTGTCCAGCATGGCCGCGAATAATTTCCGGTCTTCCGCGGTCTCGATGCTTTCGGGCTGCGTCCCAAGAATAGGGACGTCTGCCGCTTTCAATCCACTGGCGAGATTCAGCGGTGTTTGACCCCCAAACTGGACAAAGACGCCTTCCGGTTTCTCCTGGTCGTAAATGTTGAGCACGTCCTCCAAGGTGAGCGGCTCAAAGTAGAGTTTGTCGCTGGTGTCGTAATCGGTGGAAACCGTCTCCGGATTCGAGTTCACCATGATGGTTTCGAATCCAAGCTCACGCAGGGCGAACGCTGCATGCACGCAGCAGTAATCGAATTCAATGCCCTGGCCGATCCGGTTCGGCCCGCCGCCCAGGATCATGATCTTGCGCTTGCCACTCTCGCGTCGCTCGTTCTCGTCGCCGTACGTCGAATAGTAGTAAGGCGTATACGCTTCAAACTCTGCCGCGCAGGTGTCGACCAGCCGATAGGTCGGAATCACATTTTCTGACTTCCGAAGAACACGAACACCGTCTTGGCCGCACTTTATCGCCCCGCGATCCGTAACTCCGTGTGCTGTCACTAGGATCTGACGATCAGAAAAGCCGAGCCGCTTCAATTCACGAAATCGTTTTGCGGCGAAAGAGGGATCTTTCTGGTGAACGGGATCGTCCCCGCCCGGTGTGGAAAGCCAATATTGAAATGATTTGTCGGCATGCAGTCGCTCGCTTTCTTGGACGAGCTCGGCAATGTTTCGCAAAAACCACCTGTCGATCTTTGTAAGCTCGTAAACTTCATCAATCGAGGCGTCCTTTTTAAATGCCTGCGCGATGTAGAAAATCCGTTCGGCGTTCGGAATCGCCAGCTTTAACCGCAGCGTTTCGAGGTCAACATCCTTATCCGCACCGTCGCCTAACAAGCCGAAGCGCTTGATCTCAAGGCTGCGCAGCGCTTTTTGCAACGCTTCCTTGAATGTGCGCCCGATGGCCATCGCTTCGCCGACGCTTTTCATCCGTGTCGTAAGCGTCGCGTCTGCCTGCGGAAATTTTTCGAACGTAAAGCGCGGCACCTTAACCACGCAGTAGTCAATTGTCGGCTCGAAGCAGGCTGGCGTTTCGCGTGTGATGTCGTTTTTGATCTCATCGAGCGTATAGCCGACGGCGAGTTTGGCCGCGATCTTCGCAATCGGAAACCCTGTCGCCTTTGACGCCAGCGCGCTGGAACGCGACACGCGCGGGTTCATTTCGATCACGACCATGTGGCCCGTTTCAGGGTGAACAGCAAATTGAATGTTCGATCCACCGGTCTCGACACCGATCTCGCGAATAACCGCGAACGCCGCGTCGCGCATCATTTGATATTCCTTGTCGGTCAGCGTTTGCACAGGCGCGACGGTGATGGAATCGCCGGTGTGCACGCCCATGGGATCGAAATTCTCGATGGAGCAAACGACGACGCAGTTATCCATTCGGTCGCGCATCACTTCCATCTCGAACTCTTTCCAGCCGACCAGCGATTCTTCGATCAGCACCTCGCGGACTGGCGAAAGATCCAAGCCGCGCGCAGCGATCAGATCGAGTTCTTCGCGGTTGTAAGCGATCCCGCCGCCGGTACCGCCCAGAGTGAACGCCGGGCGAATGATCAGCGGAAATGTTCCGATCTCAGCAACGATGCGATCGAGATCCGCGAGCGAACGTGCGACGCCAGAGCGCGGCACTTCCAGGCCGATGCGTAACATCGCTTCCTTGAACAACTGACGGTCTTCGCCTTTCGCGATGGCCTGCGCGTTAGCACCGATCAATTTCACGCCGTGCCGCGCCAGCGCGCCGTTCCGATTCAATTCCATTGCGGCATTGAGCGCAGTTTGCCCGCCGAGGGTGGGCAAAATCGCGTCCGGTTTTTCGCGCTCCATAATCGCTTCGATCACTTCGGGCGTGATCGGCTCGACATAGGTTCGATCGGCGAATTCCGGATCGGTCATGATGGTGGCTGGATTCGAATTCACCAGCACCACCTCGTAACCTTCTTCGCGCAGTGCCTTACAGGCTTGCACACCGGAATAATCAAATTCGCAGCCCTGCCCGATCACGATTGGACCGGAGCCGATGAGAAGAATTTTTTTGAGTTCGTTATTCCGCGGCATCTGCGCCAGCGGGGATGGTAAACGAAATCACGCAAAGGTCACGCGAGAAACGTTACAAGGTGTCTCGTCGGCGACTGGAAGCGATCACCTCTGCGAACCTTGCTACGCCACCTGCGCCATGCGCTGGCGATTTAGCCAAACTTTGCAGATGCCTTTGATCCGCGTGAGGACGTAATACACAGTCTGGCTGCGGAGCCGCACGAGTTCAGTGCCGACAATGCGCGTCACAAAGTCACTCGGCATATCAAGAATCTCCTGCGGTGTGGCGCCATCGAGGCCCCTGCAGAGAATCGCCGTCATCGAACGGGTAAGCGTTTGCACTTCCGGACCGAGTGTCATCCGGACATGCGCCTTGCCATCTTCATCCACATGTAGATAAACGCCGACTGTG
>Ga0209056_10000763_pt1 | contig 35653 bp, 30 predicted proteins | sample GraSoiAngelo_114_FD_185876 | JGI IMG/M metagenome (GOLD analysis project Ga0209056, IMG submission 185876) | Grasslands soil microbial communities from the Angelo Coastal Reserve, California, USA - 14_0903_13_40cm (SPAdes) (version 2) | ecosystem: Environmental > Terrestrial > Soil > Grasslands... | reverse complement strand
GTCCACGTGATGCGCCAGCTCCGGCACCCGTACGTCCGGGAATTCGGCCGGACGACCGGCGGCGATGTCCCGGGCCGCGTCCGCGATGCGCAGCAGCGGCCGCGCGAGCGCGCGGGCGAGCAGCCATGCGACGAAGCCTGCGGCGACCAGCATCAGGAGTCCGGCGACCGCGACCGCACGTTGTACCGCGTGGACCTGCGCGTCTACCACGGCCAGCGTCGTGGAGACACGCGTGATCGCAATTCCGGAAGGTCCGTCGCGGACCGCCACGTACAGCTGGCGTTCGTTGGTCGACACGCTCAGGCGCTCGTTCATTCCGACGCCACGCGCCGAGTCGAACGCCGCGCGGACCTCGGGGCGGTTGCGATGATTCTCGAGGCGAGGAAGGGCATCGCGGCCGAATTCCGTGTCGCCGCGGACGTGGCCCGCGGAGTCGATGAGGGTCACGCGACGTCCCAGCCGCGCGCCCGCGAGCGCGGCGAAGTCCGGCCAGTGCGAGGAATCGGGCGGAGTGACGGTGGCGACTAGTCGCGCTTCGCGTTCCAGCTCGTTGGCGATCTGCTGCTCGAGGTGCCGCCGGAGCAGCACGTCGGTGGCGAGGATGGATCCCACGACCGCGGCAGTCACGAGCAATCCGATGCTCGCGAAGAGCCGCGTGGCGAGTCTCATGTGCGACGGCGCCGCGGAGCGGGCGTAGGTCGCTTTGGCGGGGTGACCGGCTCGCGGAACCGGTAGCCGACGGCGCGCACGGTTTCGATCCAATCACCGGCCGCGCCGAGCTTGGTGCGGAGGCGTTGGACGTGCATGTCCACCGTACGCGTCTGAATGTCGGGCTGCGCTTGCCAGACCGATTCGAGCAGCTGCGAGCGCGACTGTACCCGGTCACGGCGCTCGATCAAGCGCTCGAGCAGCTTGAACTCCGTGGCGGTGAGCTCGACTTCCTTGCCGTCCGCGGTGACGCGATGGGCCGTGCGGTCGACGACGATCGGGCCGCCGACCAACCGGCCGCCGGCCGCCACCGGTGGCGCGGCGAGACGACGCAGGATCGCGCCGACCCGCAGCACCAGCTCCTTGGGGGAGAAGGGCTTGGCCAGGTAGTCGTCGGCGCCGAGGGAGAGGCCCTTGATGCGATCGGGCTCTTCTTTGCGGGCCGTCAACAGCAACACGCCGACGTCGCGCGTCTCGTCGCGACGGCGCAACTCCGCGAGCACCTCGAATCCGGAGTGCCCCGGCAGCATGAGATCGAGGACGACCAGATCGGGGCGTTCCTCGCGGGCCGAACGGAGCGCGTCCGCGCCGGTGCCGGCGGTGGTGACGCGGTAGCCGTCCTTTGCAAGGTGATACGCGACGAGCGCCGTGATATCGGGCTCGTCGTCCACGACGAGGATGCGATGTGGGGCGGCTGCCGCCGACTCATTCGCCATGAGCAGGCCGGAAGGTAGCGCGGGCGACGCTCGTTTCGCAATTTTGAGCGCACTATGCACCTCTTCTCTGCGTTGCTCATCGCGCTTCAGGCGGCTTCCGTTCCCGATACCGCGCACATCGTCGTCGTCGCTACGACCGACGTGCACGGGCGGGTCTTCGGCTGGGACTACGTTCGTGACGCCGCCGCCCCGGGCGGACTCTCGCGCGCCGCCACCGCGCTCGAGACCCTACGTGCTCGCTATCCCGGCCAGATCGTGCTGGTCGATGCCGGCGATCTCCTCCAGGGCAACCCCTTCGCGACGTTCTTCGGCCACTACGACAAGCGCCAGCCGCACCCGATCGTCGATGCGATGAACGCGCTGCAGTACGACGTAGTGACGCCGGGCAACCACGACTTCGATTTCGGCGTCGATTTCCTGCGTCGTGCCGCGGCACAGGCCACCTATCGCTACGTCTCGGCGAATGTCGAGGACTCGAGTGGCGCGTCGCTATTCCCCAAGACGGTGATCCTGCCGCGCGGCGCGGTGAAGGTCGGCGTCACGGGGTTCACCACGCCAGGGACGATGCTGTGGGATCGCGCCCAGCTCGCGGCTGGGCACGTGCGCGTGCGGCGCATCGCCGGCGCCGCGCCGTCGGCGCTGGCACGGCTGGAGGGCGAAGGCGCGGACCTGAAGGTCGTGGTGATCCACAGCGGCTTCGGCGAATCGAGCTACGACACCGCAGGCGTGGGCGCAGAGAACGACGCCGCGGCGCTAGCGGCGGTAAACCCGAAACCGGACGTCGTGATCGTCGGGCACACACACCGCGAAATGCGCGATACCGTGATCAATGGCGTGCATTTCGTGCAGCCGAAGAACTGGGTGCAGAGTCTCGCCGTCGTGCACGTGTCGCTCGCGCGAGACTCGACGCGGCGCTATCACGTGACGGCGGTTCGCGCGGAGCTGATTCCGCTGGGGAACGTGGCCGAATCGCCTCGCTTCACGCAGCGGCTCACCGCGGCGCATGAAGCCGCCCGGCTGTGGGCTGGCACGGCGGTGGGCAGCGCGGGCCCGGGATTCGATGCCCGATACACCCGGGTGCAGGACATGCCACTGCTCGATTTCATCAATGAAGTGCAGCGTCGCAAGGCAGGAGCGCAGCTGTCTGCCGCGGCGGCGTTCGACGTCCAGCCGGGGCTCCCTGAGGGCGACGTCCATCAGCGCGACGTCGCGGGGGTCTACCCCTACGAGAACACGCTCCGCGTGGTCCGGATCTCGGGCCAGCAGCTGCGCGCGTACCTCGAACACTCCGCACGCTACTTCCGCACGTACGAGCCCGGCCAGCCGATCCTCAACGACAGCGTCGCGGGCTATAACTACGATGTCGTGAGCGGAGTGGCCTATAACGTCGATCTGTCCCGGCCGGCAGGCCAACGCATTCGCGGCCTCGCCTTTAACGGCAAAATCGTCCAGCCCACCGATACCTTCACACTGGCCCTGAACAGCTATCGGCAAGCCGGGGGCGGCGGTTATTCGATGCTCGCCGGCGCGCCGCTCATCTACGACAAGGGTGAAGACATTCGCGAGCTGCTCGTGGACGAGATTCGCCGCGCGCGCACGATCCAGGCGGCCGCCTATCTGCGGCCGAGCTGGGCGATCATCCCCGATCTCGCGCGCGCCGCCGCGCGCGCCGCGTTCGCGCCCGCCGCGGCCCCGCTCAGCACCAGAGACAGCACACTGCTGCGCGTGCTCACGACGAGCGATCTCCACGGACAACTGGAGCCGCGCGTCTGGGAGTGGTCGCAGAACCGGCCGGTCGGCGGCGTGGCGGCGCTGAAGCCGTGGCTCGACAGCCTCGCCCACGTCTGTGGCTGCGCGTCGGTGCGGCTCGACGCTGGTGACGAGATGCAGGGGACTTTGCTGTCGAATTCCACGTTCGGTCGCGGCACGATCGACGCCCTGAATGCGCTCGGCATCGATGCCGCGGCTATAGGTAATCACGAGTTCGACTGGTCGCTCGACACGCTGCGCGCCCGCATGAGCCAGGCGAAATATCCGTTCCTCTCGGCGAACATCACGAACGCCGCGGGCACCGCGCGTCCCGACTGGGCGACGCCGTGGAAGCTCGTGACGAAGAGCGGCGTGAAGATCGCAGTGATCGGCCTGACGACGACCGAGACGCCGACGAGCACGGCATCCCGCAACATCCAGGGTCTCGCGTTCGGGGACGGCGCGCAGGCGATCAAGCGTTATCTGCCGGAGGCGCGAGCCGCTGCCGACTTCGTGATCGTCGTAGCCCACGTCGGGGCGCTGTGCGACTCGAGCACCGGCGGGGGGAACAGCGCCGCCTGTCACGGCGAGATCCTCGACGTTGCGCGCCAGCTCGATTCCGGGTCCGTCGATCTGATTGTCGCGGGGCACACGCACATACGGGTGAATACGGTGGTTCACGGGATCCCGATCGTGGAGGCGCAATCGAGTGGCCGTTCGGTCGGCATCGTCGATTTCGTCCGCACTGGCGGCCGGCGCGAAGTGCGCGTTCAGCTCGTCACGCCCTATGCCGATCAAGTCAAACCGGATGTGGCGTTGACCGACGCGCTCGGCCACCAGCAACAAGCGGTGCGAAATCTTACCGAGCGGGTCGTCGCTCGCCTCAAGATCCCGCTGAAGCGGGCGGGCGACGAATATGGGTTGGGCCGCCTCATTGCCGACGCCCAGCGCGCCGCCGGCCGCGCCGACGTCGCGATCATGAACAACGGGGGCATCCGCGCCGATCTGCCCGAGGGCACGATCAACTGGGGTCAGGTCTACCAGGTGCAGCCGTTCCAGAACCGGTTGCTGCGGTTCACGGTCAAGGGCTCGGTGTTGGAGGAGGCGCTGGAGCAGTGCGTGGCGGGGAAGGATCATCTGCCGGACTGTCACATCGCCGGCACGGAAGTGTGGTACGATGCCGGCAAGGAGCCGGGGAAGCGTGTCAGCCGCGTTCGCGTGAGTGGCAAAGACCTCGATAAGAATCGCACGTACACCCTGGTCGTGAACGACTTCATGGCGACGGGTGGCTCGGGGTTCCGCATGCTCGTGGGCTCGCCGAGGGAAGACATCGACGTCGTCGATATCGACGCCCTGACCCGTTATCTGGGTGTGCTGCGCGCTCCCGTGGAGGCGCCCGACGACGTGCGCTTCCATCGGACCGACCGCTGATGCGGGTTTTCGTCAACGACAAAGCCGTCGACGTACCACGCGGCGCGCGAGTGCGCGACGCGGTCGCGCAGGCGGACGACGGGTTGGCGCGGCTCCTCGACGGATCCGCGTATGTGACGGACGCCGCAGGGCGCCCGATTGACGCCGGGGACGCGGTGGGCGAGGCCGGCGCGGTCTACCGCGTGGTTGTCTCCGCGCGCCGCGAGGGGAAGCCCAAGCTGACCAAGGATGCGTTGCGGCAGTGGCCGAAGGCCGAGCTGCATGTGCATCTGGACGGCGCGCTGCGGCCGGCGACGATGATCGAGCTGGCACGGGCCCAGGGCATCCGGTTGCCCGCCGACACACCCGACGCTCTCGCCAAGGCGATGCTGGTCCGCGATGCGAAGAGTCTCGAGGAGTACCTCCAGAAATATGAGATCACGTTGTCGGTGCTCCAGACCGCGCAGGCACTGGAGCGCGTCGCGTACGAGTTCGTGCTGGATAAAGCGGCGGAAAACGTCCGCTACGTGGAAGTGCGGTATTCGCCCTTGTTGCATCGTCCCGCGCTGACGCTCACCCAGGCGATCGAAGCACCCCTCGCCGGCATCCGGCGCGCCTCTGCGGAGACCGGAACGAAGGTCGGGTTGATCGTCTGCGCCATGCGTACCAAGCCGCCCGCCGAATCTCTCGAGCTCGCCCGCGCGGCGGCGGAGTATCACAGCGCCGGCGTGACGGCATTCGATCTCGCCGGCGCGGAGCGTGGGCATCCCGCACGCGAGCATCGCGCCGCATTCGAGTACGCGGCGGCGCACGGGATGGCCTGCACGTGTCACGCGGGCGAAGGGGACGGACCGCATTCGATTGATCAGGCGCTGCACGAGGTCGGGGCCCAGCGCATCGGGCATGGCACCAGGCTCGCCGAAGACCCGGCGCTGCTCGAGGAAGTTGTCGCCCGCAAGATTCCGCTGGAGATGTGCCTCACGAGCAACGTGCATACGCATGTCGTCGCTTCGGTGGCGGAGCATCCCTTTAAGCGCTATTACCAGCAGGGCGTCGTCGTCACGCTGAACACCGACGGGCCGTTGACCGACGGCATCACCCTGACGGACGAGTATTTCCTGGCGCACGCCGTGCTCGGTCTCTCGCCCGACGACATGGCGCGTGTGGTCCTGAACGCTTGCGAAAGCGCATTTCTCCCGGAGTACGAAAAGGTGGCGCTCGTGTCCCGTGTTCAAAGTGAATTGGGGGCTCTCTGATGTCCGCGAGACGCGTTCTCTTTGCGTTCGCGGTCACGTTCGTCTGTGCACTTGTCGTGTTCACGCTGCCGCGCTTTGTGTTCAACACATTGCGCGGGGCGACGGTCCAAACGCCCGCCCAGGACACGGCGAAGGCTCAAGTAATCGCACCCGCGCCGCGCTCACTCGGGTCCCGGCTCACAGGGATCTTCGGCCTCATCCTGATCCTCGGCATCGGCTATGCGTTCTCGCGGAACCGCAAGGCGATCAGCCGGCGGGTGGTCGCCTGGGGGGTGGGCCTGCAGCTCCTGTTCGCGATATTCGTGCTGCGCGTGAGCTGGGGTCGGGGAATCTTCAGCTGGCTCGGCGCGACGGTAACGAAAATCCTCAGCTTCTCCTACGCGGGCTCGGAATTCGTCTTTGGCGAGATCGGGAAGCAGCACTCGAGCCTCGGCGTGATTTTCGCGTTCCAGATCATGCCGGCGATCATCTTCGTCTCCGCGCTGTTCGCGATCATGTACTACCTCGGCATCATGCAGGTCGTCGTGAAGGCGTTCGCGTGGTTGATGAACAAGATCATGGGCGCGAGCGGAGCGGAAAGTCTCAACGTCGCGGCGTCGATTTTCATGGGGCAGACCGAGGCCCCGCTGACCATCCGGCCGTTCCTGCCGCGCATGACCCGCTCCGAGCTGATGACCGTCATGACGGCGGGGATGGCGCACGTCTCCGGTTCGATCATGGCGGCCTATATCGCGTTCGGGATCGAAGCGCGCCACCTGCTCACCGCGGTCATCATGACGGCGCCCGGCACGATCATGATGGCGAAGATCCTCGAGCCCGAGACCGAAGTCCCGGAAACGCTGGGCGGGGTCAAGGTGGCGATCCCGCGCACCGACGTGAACGTCCTCGATGCGGCGGCCCGCGGCACGAGCGAAGGACTGCACCTGATGCTCAACGTGATCGCGATGCTCGTCTCCTTCATCGCGCTCATCGCACTGGTGAATGGCCTGTTCGGCGCGATTCATGGCCTGCTGCCGTGGTTCCCCGAAACGCTGCAGACGGTGCTGGGGTGGATTTTCCGGCCCATCGCGTGGGTAATGGGAGTACCGTGGCACGACAGCGGGACGGTGGGGTCGCTGCTGGGCGAGCGCATGGTGCTCAACGAGTTCATCGCCTACGCGCATCTCGGCCCGATGAAGGGCAGTCTCGATCCCGTTTCCTTCACCATCGCGACGTTCGCGCTATGCGGCTTTGCAAATCTCAGCTCGGTGGGCATTCAGATCGGCGGGATCGGCGCGCTGGCCCCCGAGCGCAAGCATGACCTCGCGCGCCTCGGATTCCGGGCAATGATCGCCGGTACGCTCGCGAACTTTCTCTCGGCCACGCTCGCAGGCATTCTCTTATGATGAAGGCCACCGAGGCGGTCGCAGCACGCCTCGGCACGCTGAAACCCCGAGTCGCGATCGTCCTCGGCTCCGGGCTGGGCTTTCTCGCAGACGAAGTCGCCCAAGCCATTCGTATTCCCTATCGCACCATCCCCGGTTTTCCGGAGCCCGGCGTCGCGGGCCACAAAGGGGAGCTGGTCGCCGGGACGCTCGAAGGCGTGCCCGTCCTCGTGCAGGCCGGCCGCTTTCATCTGTATGAAGGGCACCCGGCGGCCGTGGCGGGACTTCCCACCCGTGTCTTTGCCGAGCTCGGCGTCGAGATCCTGATCGTTACGAACGCCGCCGGGGGCGTGCGCCGCACCTTTCCGGGCGGAACCCTGATGCTGATCGCCGATCACCTCAACCTTATGTGGCGCAACCCGCTGATCGGACAACCCGAGCCGGGCGAGCAGCGCTTTCCCATCATGCACGAGCCGTACGACGGCGAGTTGCGCGCGCTCGCCAGCACGGTCGCGCGCGAAGCCGGTATCCGCATGGAAGAGGGCGTCTACGCCGCCCTCCTGGGCCCCTCGTACGAGACTCCGTCCGAAGTGCGCATGCTGGAGCGGCTCGGCGCCGACGCCGTCGGGATGTCTACCGCGCCGGAGGTGCTCGTGGCCCGGTCTCGGGGCATGCGTTGCCTGGGCTTTTCCATCATCACGAACCCCGGGGCAGGCATCACAGGGGAGGCCCTGTCGCACGAGGAGGTGCTGGCGGTGAGCGAGCAGGTGGCCCGGAAGCTCGCGGTGGTCGTGAAGGGAGTGCTCCAGCGGGTCAAATAGCATTGTAGGGGCGCAGCATGCTGCGCCCTACCCTTGCCCTGATGCAGTCCTGACCGTTCGTGTGCAACCTTTTTGGAACATCCCCTGTCATATCAACCGATACCGCCGCGCGCTCGCCGTCAGCGTTCGCGACCGGGGTTCACTAACCCTTCAGCTCCCGGACGCATATGCCGACGATGCTCCAGCTGCTTCTCGCTCTGGCGGGAAATCATCCGCCCCTCGTTGTCGTGGACTCGCCACCTCCAGCGCCGCCGGCGCCGCAGCAGGTCCGTGCCATTCGCCTGAATGGTGGTCAGGCCGTCACGATCGACGGTGTGCTGAACGAACCCCTCTGGCAGGCCGCCGAGCGGCTCACCGGGTTTACGCAGCGCGATCCCAATCAGGGGGCGATGCCGACCGAGAGCACGGTCGTCTTCGTGGCGTACGACGACGCGGCGCTCTACATCGGGGCGCGGCTTTACGACTCGCATCCCGATTCGATCGTCGGGCGCCTCGCACGCCGCGATCAGGGCACCAGCTCCGACCGCTTCCAGGTCTACATCGATTCCTATCACGACAAGCGCAGCGGCTTCTACTTCGGGATCAATGCGGCCGGGACGCTCTATGACGGCACGCTCTTCAACGACGACTGGGACGACGACACCTGGGACGGCGTGTGGGAAGGGAAGGTCACTCGGGACGCGTCGGGGTGGACCATCGAGATGCGCATCCCGTACTCCCAGCTCCGGTTCGTGAAAAGCCCGCAGTACGTGTGGGGCATCAATTTCCGCCGCGATATCGCGCGCAAGAACGAGTTCGATTACATCGTCTACACGCCGCGCGAGGCCCGAGGCTTCGTGTCGCGGTTCCCGGATCTCGTGGGGATCGAGCGCATCGCGCCGCCACGGCGCCTCGAGATCTCGCCGTATGCGACGAGCCGCGCCGCATTTACCCATCCGCCGGCCGGTAACCCGTTCAACGACGGCTCAAAGTTCGACCCCGGATTCGGCGCTGATGCGAAGATCGGCCTCGGCTCGAATCTGACGCTCAACGCCACCATCAATCCCGATTTCGGCCAGGTCGAAGTCGATCCCGCCGTCGTGAACCTGAGCGATCGCGAGACCTTCTTCAACGAAAAGCGGCCGTTCTTCGTCGAGGGCTCGTCCATTTTCGAATTCGGGTTCGGCGGCCAGAGCAATTTCTGGGGATTCAACTGGTCGGGGCCGAGCTTCTTCTACAGCAGGCGCATCGGCCGCTCGCTTTCAGCGCCGGGCGCGCCTGCCAACGGGTACGTCGACGGGCCCGACGGCGCGCACATCCTCGGCGCGCTGAAGTTGACCGGCAAAGTCGCAGGCAGCTGGAACGTCGGGGGCCTCACCGCCGTCACGGCTGGCGAGCGCGCGACCCTGCAGGACAGCCTTGGGGTGCGCTGGGGCCAGGAAATGGAGCCGCTCGCGGCCTACGGCGTGTATCGGGCGCAGAAAGAGTTCGACAAGGGCCGGCAGGGGCTCGGATTCATCAGCACATTCGCCGGTCGCGCGTTCGAGGATCCCGCGCTGCGGGACGTCCGGAACAACACCTCTGGGACGCTGGGAGCCGACGGCTGGGTCTTTCTGGATAGCGCGAAGACGTGGGTGACGACCGCGTGGGTCGCGGGCTCGCGCATCGCAGGATCGCCGGCCCGGCTCACCGCGGTGCAGCGCAATTCGGTGCACTATTTTCAGCGCCCCGACGCACCGAGTGTACGAGTCGATTCGAACGCCACGTCGCTCACGGGTACGGCGGCACGGTTCACGCTCGCCAAGCAGCGTGGCAATACCTTCGTGAACTCCGCGTTCGGCATCATCTCGCCCGGATTCGACGTAAACGATCTCGGCTTCCTGTCGCGGACCGGGTACATCAACATGCATCTGGGCGGCGGGCGCAGCTGGAGCAAACCCGGCAAACATTTCCGCTATGCGGAAACCGGCGGCGCGCTGTTCCGAAACTACGACTGGGACGGCAACATCAACTGGTCGGGTGGGTTCAACTTCGGCTATGTGCAGTTCAACAACTACTACTGGGTCAACTGGAACGTCGCGTACAATCCGTGGACCGTCGACAATCGCCGCACGCGCGGTGGACCCTTGCTGCTGCTGCCGCCGGGATATCAGTTCGGGCTCGACTTGGGTTCGGACAGCCGCAAATCGCTGACCCTCAGCGGCGGCGCGTTCACGTACTTCCGCTCGTCACAGGACGTAGAGTGGTCCACGTACGTCAACATGCAGTACCGGCCCGCTCCCAACGTCTCGGTCAGTGTGGGACCGAACCTGTACAAACAGACCCAGCCCTATCAGTACATCACCGCGATTGCCGACTCAACCGGTGGGGCGCCCAACACGTTCAACACTCACTACATCTTCGGTGGGCTCAGTCAGACGGAATTGTCGGCAGCCATTCGTCTCAACTGGACCTACAGCCCGATGCTTTCGCTGCAGCTCTACGCGCAGCCGTTAATTTCAGCGGGCCGCTACGACTACTACCGCGAGCTCGCAAGGCCGCGCAGTGCGTCGTTCATCCGCTACGGCCGCGACAACGGGTCGACGATCGCGTACGTCGATTCGACGAACTCGTACACCGTCGATCCCGACGGCCCGGGCCCGGCGCAGCCGATGTCGTTTGGCAACCAGAGCTTCAACTTCAAGTCGCTGCGCGGCAACGCCGTGCTGCGCTGGGAGTACATGCCGGGTTCGACGCTGTACTTCGTTTGGACGCAGAGCCGCTCGGCCTTCGATGACAACGGAGACTTCAGGTTCGGCTCCTCAATGCGGAGCATGCTCACGGCGCCTGCCGAGAACATTTTCATGATCAAAGCGACGTATTGGTGGAATCCGTAGACAAACGGCTGATGTGATGGGGTAATGTAGGGGCGCAGCATGCTGCGCCCCTACTTCACATCCCCTCCTGCGGCGGCCTGGGCGGCGCCGGCACAAAATGATTTAACGGTCCGTGTCCCTTGCCAAACCCCGGCGCCGCCGCAATCGCGCGATGGACGAAGTCGAGGCCATCGGCCACGGCCTGTTCCAGCGGCCGCCCCAACGCGAGCCCCGCTGTTATCGCGGCCGACAGCGTGCAGCCGGTGCCATGCGTTGACGTCGTGTCGATGCGCGCATGGGTGAAGCGGTGCACCGAGCCGTCGTGCACCAGGACGTCGACGATCGTCGTCGTGTCGGCCAGATGCCCGCCTTTCACGAGCGCGGCGCGCGCACCCAGCGCGACGAGCGCGCGCCCGGCCCGCTCCATCTGATCGGGCGTTCGCACCTCCCCGCCGACGAGAATCTCCGCCTCGTTCAGATTCGGCGTCACGAGGAGTGCGAGCGGGGCGAGGCGTCGCGCGATGCGCTGCTCGGCAGCGCGATCGAGCAACCGGTCGCCGGACGTCGCCACCATCACGGGGTCGAGCACGTAGGTCGTGAAACGATGCCGGGCGATGCGTTCCGCGACGGTGTCGACGATGTCTCGCGATCCCAGCATGCCGGTCTTGATCGCGGCCGGTCGCAGGTCCTCCGCCAGCGCGTCGATCTGCTTCGCCACCAGCTCGGCGGGCAACGCCTGCCAGGCGGAGACGCCGATCGTGTTCTGGGCGGTGACCGCCGTGATTGCGCTGGTGCCATAGACGCCGAACTGATGAAACGTCTTGAGATCGGCCTGGATACCGGCCGCGCCACCCGAATCGGAGCCCGCGATCGTGAGCGCGATTCTCATGAAGTCCGGAGCGGTGCCTTGGCGAAACCAAGGACGGTCGCAATCTTAGGGGCACCTGTGACCGGTACGAGGACACGCATTCGCAGTAATCTGCAGTCGACCGTCCGCGATCTCCAACGCCGCAAGGCGCGCGGACGGCGCGGGCTGGCGGTTGTGGAGGGCGTGCGGCTCGTGGAAGAGGCGCTGGCCGCCGGTCTCGAGTTCAAAGGCGCCCTCGTGTCGCCCGAGCTCGCGCGCACGACGCGAGGCCAGGCGCTCACGGCCGAGCTCGCGAGCCACGCGGTCGCCGTCGAGGAAGTCGGCTCGCGGACGTTCGGCGATCTCGCCGGCACCGACACGCCGCAGGGAATTCTCGCGATCGTGCAGCCGCGCACGTGGGCGCTGACGGACATCGCCACGGGGCCGCTGCTCGTCGTGGACGGCGTGCAGGATCCCGGCAACGTCGGCACGCTGATCCGCACCGCGCACGCGCTCGGCGCATCGGCGAGTCTGTTGCTCCGCGGCAGCGCGGACCCGATGAATCCGAAGGCGTTGCGGGCGGCGATGGGCGCGACGTTCCGGCACCCCGTCGTGCAGCTCGACGACGGACCGTTCATCACGTGGGCGCGGGAGCGCGGCTTCACGTTGTGGGCCGCCGCGGCGGACGGTGCGCCGCTCCCGCGCGCGCTCGATTCGAGGACTTCGCCCAAGGAGCTGATTGCTGTGATCGTCGGGAACGAAGGAGCGGGGATTCGCCCGCAGCTCAATGAGATCGCGGCGCAGCGGGTCGCGATTCCGCTGGCGCGTGGCGCCGAGTCGCTCAACGTCGCCGTGGCGACGGGAATCCTGCTCTACGAGGTTCTGCGTGGGCGTTGATATCGTCATCCTGGCGGGTGTCGTGCTGCTCGGCCTCTGCGTCGGCAGCTTCCTCAACGTCTGCATCCTGCGGCTGCCGCGCGATCAGTCGTTGATCCGGCCGCGCTCGACCTGCCCGAACTGTAAACAGCCCATCGCCTGGCGCGACAACATCCCCGTCTTTTCCTGGCTGTGGCTGCGCGGCAAGTGCCGCTGGTGTCATCATCCCATCTCCAAACAGTATCCGCTCATCGAGGCGCTGGTCGGCGTATTGTTCGGCGCCTCGCTGCTGGCGTATGGCATGACGTGGCACGCCGTCGCGGCTGCGCTGTTCGGGACACTGCTGCTCGGCATCGCAATCACCGACGCGCGCCACTACATCATCCCGGACGAGTTCACCTGGGGCGGGCTCGTCATCGGGCTGCTGCTCGCACTCGGCGGCGGCGTGGATGGCTTTCTGCAGGCGCTGCTCGGCGCGGCGGTCGGGTTCGTGCTGCTCTGGCTCGTCGGAATGGCGGGAACGTGGGTCTTCAAAGAAGAAGCAATGGGCGGCGGGGACGTAAAAATGATGGCGATGGTCGGCAGCTTCGTCGGGTGGCGCGGCGTGCTGCTCACCGTGTTCGCGGGTGCAGCGCTGGGCTCGCTCATCTTCATCCCACTGTCGATCAAAAAGAAGCGACTGGTGCCGTTCGGGGTATTCCTCGCTGTTGGTGCGGCGGTGGCGTTCCTGTTTGGTGACGTGATCATTGCCTGGTACGGGCATTTCCTCAAAGGCGACTGATAGATGGGTAATCCCTTCGAAGGACTATTTGACTCGGGCGACGTGCTGGAGCGCGTCGGGATCGATCTCACGGCGCAGGCGCGCCGCGGCGATCTCGAGCCGGTGCGGTGCCGCGACTCCGAGATCTCGCGCGTCGTGGATATCCTGCTGCGGCAGGGGAAGAACAACGCCGCGCTCGTGGGACGCGCCGGGGTCGGGAAGACCGCTGTGGTGGAAGGCCTGGCACAACGCATCGCGGCCGGGGACGTGCCACCCGCCCTCAAGGATGCGCGCATTCTGGGACTGGACCACGTTTCGATGCTGGCGGGCACGTCGTTCCGCGGCCAGTACGAAGAGCGGATCCGCCGTCTCGTGCAGGCCCTGCAAGCCGACCGCAATCTGATCTTGTTCGTGGACGAGCTGCACAACCTCATCGGGCAGGGCACGGCGATGGGCGCGGCGATGGACGCCGCGAACATGCTGAAGCCCGCATTGGTGCGCGGCGACATCCGCGTGATCGGCGCGACGACGGGCGAGGAGTACGCCAAGTGGATCAAGACAGATCCCGCGCTCGAGCGGCGCTTCCAGCCGGTCACGATCGAAGAGTTGGACGCGATCCAGACATGGGAGGTCCTGGTGGCGCGCCGGCAGCGGCTCGAGCGGCATCACGCCGTGGCGATCACGGACGACGCGCTCAAGGCGGCGATCGTGCTGACCGACCGCTTTGTGACCGACCGCGCTCGGCCCGACAAGGCGATCGACGTGCTCGACGAGGCGTGCGCGCATGCGCAGGCGACGGCGCGCGTGTCTCCAGAGCTCGACAAGCTGATTCGCGACCGCAAAAAGGTCGAGGCGATGATTCGCCGCGGATTGACGGAGGAAGGAGACGAGCCGGCACCGCAGGAGCCGATGCCGGATCTCGCGACCGTACTGCAGCGATTCGGTGAAGAGATCGAGCAAATGCTCGGAGGCGGCGAAGGGCGGCGCAAGGCGGCGAAAGAAGCGGCGGCAGAATCAGCGCCGCCCCCCGCCGCCGCTTCACCTCGCCGCCCGTCGTTGGAAGACCAGCGCATCGATCTCGACCGCCGCCTGCGCGCCGAGCTCGAGCGGCAGGGCCTCGTCGTCACGGGCAAGGAAGTGGCGCGCGTCGTCGGGCAGGCTGTCGGGAAGGGGATCGAGTGGGCCGGGTGAGCCGACTCGCTGTCGGTGGTGTCGTCGTGGTGCTGAGCTTGGGATGCCGCGAGCGTGCGCAGGCGGTGCAGGGCGAGGCGGAGCTGAAGGACATGGTGCACCGGATGATGCCCGTCGTCGCGCAGGCCACCGGGTTACAATTCAAGCGCGAGCCGCTCGTGCTCCGCCGCAGCCGCGCGCAGGTCCGCGACTACGTCATCCACAAGTTTGACCAAGACCTGCCGGCCGCCGACCTCGCCGGACTGCAGTCGGCGCTGCGGCTGTTCGGCCTGATTCCCGACTCGCTCCAGCTGCGACCGACGATGATCGACCTGCTCACCGAGCAGATCGCCGGCTACTATGATCCCGACTCGAACGCGCTGTTCATCCCCGCGGACATCGACGAGTTCCAGCTGCGCATCGTCGTGTCGCACGAGCTGGTGCATGCCTTGCAAGACCAGTACGTCCATCTCGATTCGATCATCACGCAGCGCCACGCGAACGACCGGCGCTCGGCCGCGCAGGCCATCCTCGAGGGACAGGCGACCGTCGCACAGATTTCCGTCCTGATGCCGGAGCAGAAGCCCGACACCTTGCCGCTGGGCTTGTTCTGGAAACAGCGCGCGGCGATGGCCGCGCAGCAGGCGCAAATGAAGGAATTCGCCCGGGCGCCCCTGTGGATCCGCGAAGGGCTCGTCTTCCCTTACCTCGGCGGGGCCGACTTCATCGTCTGGTTCCGGCGCACCTACCTCGGCCGCTCCGTCCTCGACTCGATGCCGAGATCGACCGAACAGATCCTGCATCCCGAGCGGTACCGTGAGCATGACGAGCCGACGGATTTGAGCTACGCCTCGGGCGAACCGGATACGGTCCGGTGGGAAGACAACCTGGGCGAGTTCGAAACGCGGCTGCTCTTCCAGCAATTGCTCGGCAACGAAGCGGAAGCGGCGACGCTCGCGACGGGGTGGGATGGCGATCGCTATCAGGTGCTCGGTGCGAACAGCGATGCGCTCGTGTGGTACAGCGTCTGGGACGACGCCCCGGCAGCGACGCGGTTCACGAGTGGGCTGCAACGCGCCTGGGCAACACGACGGCCGGACGGCCGGACGGCCCGACGGTCGGACATAAAACAGCTCACGATCCAAGGCCGGCCGGTTGTCCGCTTGGTTGATGCTCCCAACGATTGGAAAGGGTGGAGCTCGCTTCCGACCGTACGCCTCAGTGGAGGAGGCGAGTAATCGAGTAGATCAGCAAGCCGACGAGCCCGCCGACGAGCGTGCCGTTGATCCGCACAAACTGCAGGTCCCGTCCCACCGCCAGCTCGAATCGCCGCGACGTCGCGTCCGGGTCCCAACTCGCCACGGTCTGCGCGATCAAGTCACCGATCTCGTGGCGATACTTTTCGACGACCCCTGCCGTGACGTCGATCAGCAGATCGTCGATCTCGGCGAGGAGCGTGGGGTTCGATAGCAGGGCGACGCCGAATTCGGCGAGGCCGCTGTCGAGCGGGCTTGGCCCGGGATTGGTCCCGCCGTCGGTCCCGGTCGCATACTTGGTCACCGCCTGCCGCACCCCATCCCACAACTTCCGCGCCAACTCGTCCGTCTGCGCCCCCATGAGCCACTCTTCCTTCAACGCCTCCGCGCGCGCGATCACTTCCGGCGAATGCTGCAACCGCTCGATGAAGTCGCGAATCGCGTTGTCGAAGGCGGTGCGCAGCGGATGGGCTGGATCCATCACCATGTCATGCAGCAGGCGTTCGACCGCCACGATGATTTTTTGATAGATCTTGTCGTCGAGGACGGGAGGCACCCACCACGGCGTCTCGGCGCGTACGCGCTCCCGGATCAAGTCGCGGTTGTTCCGGACCGCCTCCGCCGCGAGGCGCACGGTCGCGCTGAGCAGCTCTTCCTGCCGGTTGTCGCCGAGCGCCAGCGCCAGCGTCTTGCCGAGCGCCGGCGCCACGCGAAATGAGCGCACACGGTTCCGCACGACCTGACTCACGAGATCCTGTAGCTCGTTAGGCGGCAGTCCATCCAGCGTCTTCACGAGACCGCTCGCGAACTGCCGGGAGATCTGACGCGCATGCTCGCGGTCGGCGAGCCACTGCGCCGCGCGCTCGGCGGGATGCACGCGACGCAGGTTGGCGGCGATGACTTCGCGCGACAGGAAGTGGTTCTGTACGAAGTTGCCGAGGATCTGTCCGATCCGCTCTTTCCGTTTGGCGACGATGGCGGTGTGAGGAATCGGCAGGCCGAGTGGGTGTCGGAACAGCGCCGTGACCGCGAACCAGTCGGCCAGGCCGCCCACCAGTGACGCCTCGGCGGTCGCACGGACGTATCCGAGCCAGGGGTACAGGGGCTCGTAGATGCTCGCGACGACGAAAATGACCAGCGCGATCGCCAGCAAGCCCGTGGCGCGCCGCTTCATGGCGTTCAGGCGGGCTTCGCGCTCGGCGTCGTCAGGTCTTGTCCACTGGGGGATTACCTGCTGCGCCTGCTGCGTCTGCTGCGTCTCAGAGATCTTGCCCAGCATGGGTGCCAAGATAAGGCTCCCCCTTGGTTTAAGGGTACTCGCCATTTAGCTTGCTACGCTTATGTTTACGGCCCTTTCCGAGCAGCTGACCGGTGTTTTGAACCGGCTCAGGGGTCGCGGGGTGCTCTCGGAAAGCGACGTCACCGACGCGCTGCGCGAAATTCGCCGCCACCTGCTCGAGGCGGACGTGAGTTTCGAGGTCACGCGAGGCTTCGTCGAGCGGGTGCGCGAGCGGGCCGTCGGCGCGCTGCAGGTCAAAGCCGTCAGTCCCGGCCAGCAAGTCGTCAAGCTGGTGCATGACGAGATTGCGACGCTGCTCGGCGGCACCAAGGCCGGCCTCGAATTCGCCTCCGTTGGTCCGACGGTCATTCTCCTCGTCGGGTTACAGGGATCGGGGAAGACCACCACCGCGGCCAAGCTCGCGCGACGGCTGAAGCTCGAGCAGAAGGCGCCGGCGCTGGTCGCGGCCGACATCTATCGGCCGGCGGCGGCTGAACAACTGCAGCAACTGGGTGCGCAAATCGGTGTCCCGGTGCTCGGGAAACGGGACACGGGAAACGTGGTCAAGCTGGTGCAAGACGCGTTGCGAGAGGCGGAATCGGCACGCGCACGGACGGTGATCGTCGATACGGCCGGCCGGCTACAGATCGACGCCGAGATGATGGATGAGCTGAAGGCGCTCAAGACGGCGGTGCCGCCGAAAGAAATACTGTTGGTCGCGGACGGGATGACGGGGCAGGACGCCGTAAAAATCGCGCGCGGGTTCCACGAGGGTGTCGGGCTCACGGGTGTGATCCTGACGAAGCTCGATGGCGATGCCCGCGGCGGTGCCGCGCTCTCGATTCACGGCGTGACCGGCGTGCCGATCAAGTACGTCGGCGTGGGCGAGAAGACCGACGCGCTCGAGCCGTTCGATCCTGGCCGGATGGCGGGGCGGATTCTCGGGCAAGGTGACGTGGTCGCGCTGGTGGAGAAGGCGGCGGCGTCGGTCGATGCCGAAGCTGCCAAGCGCCTCGAGAAAAAGGTCCTGTCCAAGAAGGGTATGGACCTGCAGGATTTTCTGGTTGCGTTGAAGCAGATGCAGAACATGGGTCCGCTGAAGCAGGTGCTCGGATTGTTGCCGGGGATCAACGCGAAGGCGCTGCAGGGGGTGTCGATGGACGACAAGCGCCTGAAGCACGTGGAGGCGATCGTGCTCTCGATGACCCCCGCAGAGCGAGCCGATCCGAGCGTCTTGAATGGCCAGCGCAAGCTGCGGATCGCCAAGGGGGCCGGGCGGCCCGTGCAGGAAGTCAATCGCCTGCTGGAACAGTTCCAGCAGATGCGCAAGATGGGAAAGTTCTTAAAAAGGATGTAGGGAACGCTATGGCAACTCGAATTCGGCTACGCCGCGTGGGACGCAAGGGACAGTCCTATTTCCGGATCGTCGTCGCGGACTCCAAGTCGCCGCGCGACGGCCGCTTTGTGGCCTTGATCGGCAACTACAACCCGCGCGCCAATCCCGCGGTGATCGACGTGAACGCCGAGCAGGCGCGGGCCTGGCTCGAGAAGGGCGCGATGCCGACCGATACGGTGCGCTCGCTCCTCAAGAAGGCCGGCGTACTAGGCACATCAGCACCGCCCGCGAAACCCGCCGCGTAGTCGGGCGGCTGCGCAAGCCGCACGGCCAGCACGGGGAGGTGGCGGTGATCCCCCTCGTGGAGAATCCGGGGACGGTGTTCGTGCCGAAGGCGCGGGTGTACGTCCTGAACGAGGAGCGCACGGTGTTGGCGGGTCCGTTGGTCGTCGCGCGGCGCCGCTCCTATCATCGCGAATGGCTGCTCGGCTTCGAGGGCGTGACCTCGCGGGCCGCGGTCGAAAGCTGGCGCGACCAGCTCGTGGCGGTGGACGAGTAGCGATGCTGCGGGTCAAGGTGGTGACGCTGTTTCCGGATTGGTTCACCGCGCCGCTGTCGTCGAGCATTTTGGGACGCGCCGCAGCAGCGGGACTGGTGAAATACCGCGTCGTGCAGCTGCGCGATTACACGCACGACAAGCACCACACGGTGGATGACGCACCGTACGGTGGCGGCGCCGGGATGGTGCTCAAGCCGGAGCCGTTTTTCGAAGCGGCCCTGGACCTGAAAGCAAAGCCGCCGATCGTACTCCTGTCGGCACGCGGACAGCTGTTCACGCATGAGATCGCCGTTCGCTATTCGCTGGGCAGTGAGTTGACGTTGCTGTGCGGGCATTACAAGGACGTCGATCAGCGCGTTGCGGATGGGTTGGACGCGGAAGAGGTTTCGATCGGCGACTTCGTGCTGTCGGGCGGAGAGCCGGCGGCCCTGTGCGTCGTGGACGCGGTCGTCCGGCTGTTGCCCGGCGCGCTGGGGGACCACGAATCGGCGTCCAGCGATTCGCATTACGAGGGGCTGTTGGCGCCGCCCAGCTACACGCGGCCGCCCAGCTATCGCGGGCTCGAGGTGCCGGACGTATTGTTGAGTGGCGACCACGACAAGATTGCGGCATGGCGGGCGGCACAAGCCGAGCGCCTGACGCGCGAGCGGAGACCGGATTTATGGGCAAAGAACGACGACTAGAACAAGTGGCTATGGAGAATCTGAGAGACAACATCCCGGCCTTCGCTCCCGGCGATACGGTGCGCGTCATGGTGCGCGTGCGCGAGGGTGAGAAGGAGCGGCTTCAGGCGTTCGAGGGCATCTGCATTGCCCGGCGCGGCGGCGGCATCAACGAGACGTTCACCGTCCGGAAGATTTCGGCGGGCGTGGGCGTCGAGCGAATCTTCCCGCTGCATGCGCCGGCGATCGCCGAGATCGGATTGATGCGCAAGGGTCGCGTGCGGCGCGCCAAGCTGTACTTCCTGCGCCGGCTGGCCGGCAAGGCCGCCCGGATCCGCGAGAAGCGCGGGATCACGGTCCCGACGGCCGGCACCGCCGAACAGGAGCCGACGCAGACGTGAGACACCGCCGCCCGTCGCTGACACGCGAGGCGGCGTTGTGGTGCGAAGGTCGGAGTATCGTCGCCGGAATCGATGAAGTCGGCCGCGGTCCACTGGCGGGTCCAGTGGTCGCCGCGGCCGTCGTGTTTCCGATGGGCACCAAGCCGATCCGCGGGCTCGACGATTCGAAGGTGCTGACGGCGCTGCAGCGCCAGAAGTTCGTCCCGAAGATCCACGAGCGCGCGGCCGCGGTCGCGGTCGGCGCCGCGAGCGTGCGCGAGATCGACCGGCTCAACATTCGGCGCGCCTCGATTTTGGCGATGGCGCGCGCGCTCCACCGGCTGGGCATCGTCCCGGCCCACGTCCTCATCGACGGCCTGCCGTGTCCCGAGCTCGGCTGCGAGCACGAGGCGATCGTGGACGGTGACGCGCGGTGTCACTCGATCGCGGCGGCGTCGATCATCGCCAAGGTCCTGCGCGATGCCCTGATGGACCGGCTCGCCGCCCGCCATCCGGGCTATTGCTGGGAAACCAACAAGGGCTACGCGACGCCGGAGCACCTGGAGGCCATCCAGCGCCTCGGCCCCACGCGCCATCACCGCTATAGCTTCGAGCCCGTGGCGCAGATCGAGCTGCTAACGATTTCGGCTACGACGTAAGCCCTTCAGGAATTCCGGCAGCGGCCGCGTGTTGAGGATGTCGGCCGCCGTCAGCCAGGCCCGCCGCGCCACGGCGACCGCAAACTTCATGAATCCCAGCTCGCGCGTGTTGTGTGCGTCCGTGGACAGTACGAACCGCACACCGTGGGCCTTCGCCGCCGCGGCGAGCGTGTCCGGCAGGTCCATCCGTTCGCTCCCGTTGATCTCGAGCAGGCATTTGGCATTCGCCGCGGCTTTCGCCACGACGTCGAAATCGAGCGGGTAGGAGGGCCGCTCCGGTACGATGCGGCCCGTCGGATGACCGATCGCGTCGACCCAGCGATTCTCGATGGCCCCGAGCAGGCGATCGGTGAGCTGCCGTTCCGTCTGCTTCAAGCCGTAGTGAATGGTCGCGACCACGTAGTCGGCTTCGGCGAGCAGGTCGTCCGGCAGGTCGAGTTTGCCGCTCTCGAGGATATCCATCTCGACGCTCTTCAAGACGCGAAAACCGCGCAGCCCCTTGTTGAGCGTGTCGATGGCTTTCCATTGCGCGCGGATCTCCTCGGGCGTCTGACCGGCCATCGACGTGCGCGGCGAATGATCGGTGATCGCGATGTACGCGTAGCCGAGCTTGCGCGCGGCCTCGATCATCTCGGCCAGCGTCGCCTTGCCGTCGCTGGCGTCGGTATGCATCTGCAGGTCGCCACGGATCTCCTGGAGCGTCACGAGCTGGGGCAGCTCGTGCGCCTTCGCGAGCGCGATTTCACCGCGGTTTTCGCGCATCTCCGGTGGAATCCAGTCGAGGCCGAGCGCGGCGTAGACGTCTTGCTCCGTCCGGCCTGAAATGCACGTCGATCCGCGGAACACGCCGTACTCGTTGAGCTTGAGCTTCTTGGCCTGCGCGATCTTGCGCAGCTCGATGTTGTGCGCCTGCGACCCCGTGAAGTACTGCATCGCGGCGCCGAAGCAGGGCGGCTCGACGACGCGCAAATCGACCTGCAGGCCGCTGGAAAGCCGCACGGTTGCACGGGTGTCGCCTTGCGCGGCGACCTGCGTGACCTCGCTGAACTTCCCAAAGCGCTGGATGACCGTGGCGGCCTTGGCCGGGGCACAGGTGACCACAATGTCGAGGTCGCCGATCGTTTCCTTGCGGCGCCGAAAGCTGCCGGCCACGTCGATCTCGTCTATGGCGGCCCCTCCGCCGGCCTTCAGGTACTCCACGATCGCCCGCGCATATTGCTCGGCTTCGTGCAACACCATGCGCTTTTGCGCCGTGGTCGCCGTGTCGGCGACGCCTTCGCGGATCTTCTCGAGCAGCTTGGGACCAAAGCCCGGCAGCTTCGCGATCAGCCCTTTTTCGAGGGCGTCTTTGAGATCCGCGACGCTGTTCACCTTCAGCTGCTCGTGAAACAGCTTGACCCGCTTGGGACCGAGGCCGGAGATGCGCAGCAGGTCGAGGAGGCCGGGCGGTAACGTCGCCACGAGCTGTTGGCGCTGGGGCAGGGTGCCGGTTTCCACCAACGCGGTGATTTCTTTCGCGATGCCGCCCCCGATCCCCGGCAGCTCGGTGATGTCGAACTCACCTCCCGACACGAGCTCGGCGATGGGATCGGGGTGATCCGCGACGGTGCGAGCGGCATTGCGGTAGGCACGCACCTTGAACGGATTGCCCGCCGAGATCTCGAGCAGATCGGCGACGTCACTGAGGAGGCGGGCGATTTCTGCGTTCTGCATCGCTTGAAAGGTAAGCCTTGCGGAGGCTCCTCACGGGTGATACGCTAGCCGTCCCGAAACATCCTTCCCATCCCGTCGGAGGCAGAAGCATGGTGCGCAAGCTCCTCGGGCCGGTGGTATTGGCTCTCGCATTCCCCGTCTTACTGACTGCGCAGTCGCAGGCGACGACAGGCGTCATCCGCGGCACGGTGACCGATCCCTCGGGCACACCGGTCGCGGGCGCTACGGTCGTGCTGCGCGAGTCACAAACCGGCTTCCAGCGCCAGGTGTCCACCAGCGAGCGCGGCATTTTCATCGCGCCCCTCATGCCCCTCGGGACGTACGATGTCAGCGCCCGGGCCGTCGGCTTCGGCGAGGCGCGGCGCAGCAGCGTCCGCCTGGGCGTCGGTGAGACTGTGAACCTGAACCTGCCGCTCGCGGCGGTGCAGTTGCAGGCGGTGGTCATCGAGGCGACGCAGCCGGTCGTGGACGTGACCAAGGTGGAGAACTCCACCCGTCTGCCGGACGCGGCGGTCTCGCGCCTCCCCAACAACGGGCGCAACTATTTGAACCTGACGCTGCTCACACCCAACGTGGCGATCGTGCAGGGTCCGGACGGCGACGAGCTGTCGATCGGCGGGCAGAAGGGCATCCACAACAACGTTTCGGTGGACGGCGCCGACTTCAACAATCCGTTCTTCGGTGAGCAGCGCGGCGGCCAGCGCCCGCCGTTCACGTTCAATCTCGATGCGGTGCAGGAAATCGTGGTCACGTCCTCCGGCGCCAACGCCGAGTTCGGCCGTTCCTCCGGCGGGTTCGTGAACGTGGTGACCAAGTCCGGGACGAACACCCTCCACGGCTCGGTCCACTATTATGGAAAGGACGGCGCGCTGTCCGGTCAGCCGCACCATGCGGGTGTGACCCTCCAGACGCCCGATTTCACCCAGCACCAATTCGGCTTCACGCTCGGCGGGCCGATCAAACGCGATCGCGCCTTCTTCTTCGTAGCGTACGACCAGCAGATCTACGACGAGACGAAACAGACGAATCCCAACCGGATCGCGGCGCCGCTGCGCGCGTGGATGGATACGGCGTTCGGTGCGGCGCTCCGCGGCGACTACGGGTCGATCGCCCGCACCAACAATGCGCGCGCGCTGCTGGCGAAGTTGGACTTCCGGCTCTCCGACAAGCACAACGCGTCGCTCAAGTACAACTACACCTGGTCGGAGCAAGCCAACGGCACGTTCGACGTAGACAGCTGGGGCCGCAGCGCCAACGGGCTGGAACAGGATCACTCCAACGCCGTCAACGGCAGTCTCATGTCGTATTTGACGCCGCGTCTGCAGAACGAGTTCCGGTTCCAGTACTCACGAGAGGATCGACCGCGGCCGTACGACGGCCCGCGCAGCAGCCTGTTGGGCCCGGATCCCACGGGGACCGGCCAGCGTCCGTTCCCGGATGTCGCGATGGATTTCGTGGGCGGTTATCGGTTCGGGATGCCGTTCTTCCTGCCGGTCGCTTATTACGACACGCGTGTCCAGCTGCTCGACAACATCTCGATTGCCAAAGGGGCCCACCTCTTCAAGCTGGGTGGCGAGTACAATCGCGTGAACTCGGTGCAGACGTTCATCGGCTTTGCGAACAGTCGCTACATCTTCAGCTCGGTGAACGGGTTCCTCAATTACGTCGCGAACGCGAATTACGTGGAGTGCCCCAACGGAAGCAGCAACACGACCGGCGGAAGCACGCCGTGTGGTACGACTGCCGGCGGCGCTCCGATCCTCCCCAGTGGCCCGGTCCTGCTGTATCTCCAGCAGGCGGGAGTGAACCGCTCGGTGCGCGACGCGGGCACGCAGAGCATTCCGCAAACGGAGCTCGACTTCTACATCCAGGACACCTGGAAGCCGAATCCGAACTGGACGTTCGATTACGGCCTGCGTTGGTCGGCGCAGCTGGAGCCCAGCATTTTGTCACCGACGGATTCGACGGCGTACCATGCGCTGTACGGGACGACAGCCACGAATGCCAAGGGCACGTTCGCGTTCCCGTCCGACGGCACGATCCCGTCGGATAAAAAGATGATCCAGCCGCGCGTCGGCATCGCCTGGGATCCCCGGGGTGATGGTCGCCAGGTATTCCGGGCCAGCGCCGGCCTGTACTACGCTCGGATTCCCGGGTTGAACCTGGCATCGACGCGCTCCACGGACGGCTATCGGGGCGTGACGCTGTTCGGTTCGAGCGGCACCATCCCGTTCGGGTTGCCGGCGCCGGCGTTCCCGAACCTGTTCCCGTCGACCATCCCGCTGAGCGCGGTGTTCAACCCATCGGTGTTCGTATTCGACAAGAACTTCCGCAATCCGCGTACCCTCAACGTGACCGTGGGATACGAAAAGGAGGTCGCGGCGGATCTGGGACTCATGTTGTCGTTCACGCACGCCCACACCGATTTCGTGAGCCGGTTCATCAATCGGAACGACTCGCTGTTCGGCGTGGTCAACGCCGGCCCGTTCGCCGGCATCGGCACGCTCACCACCGTGGAGGCGAGCGCCAAGTCCACGTACAATGGCTTCACGATCGGCCTCAAACGGGTGCGCGATCCGAACTTTCAGTTCCAGGTCAACTACACGCTGTCATTCGACAAGTCGGACGATGACAACGAGCGCGATCCGTTCACGTTCCGCTACGCCCGCGCCGACAACCTGGCGCCGGAGTACGGCTGGAGCGATCGCGATCAGCGGCACCGCTTCAACGGCTGGATGATCGCGCACATCGGCGGTGGGATCTTCCTCAACAACCGGCTGAGCATCTACTCGGCGCAGCCGACCTCGGCGAGCTGCGGGCCGAGCCCGCTCAGTCCGTTCGCTCCCCCCAAGGGGCAGCGGGCCACATCGGCGGCCGATCGGAACTGCTTGGATGGCACCGTGCTTCAGCGCAACACGCTGCGCAAGGACAACAGCTACTTCTCGTGGGACGTGGGCCTGACGTGGCCGTTCAGCGTCGGCAAAGGCCGCGTCGAGCTCGTGGCGCAGATGTTCAACGTTCTTGGCTCGGAGAACTTCCGGGATCCGGCCGCGACGAGCCTGCTGTTCAACTTCGACGGCACGCTGCGCAGCGGCCTCGGGGATCCGCAGCAAACGCAAATCGGCCTTCACTGGGTGTTCTAAAACCTGGCGATGCTGATGGCAAGGGACGGTAGATGTTTACCGTCCCTTTTGTCTTTCTGGCTGACCGGCGTCAAACAAGAGGCGTCTAAAAGAACGGCGTCAAAAGGAACTGCGTCAAAAAGAACTACGTCCAAGAGAAAACCGTAGCCGGGGCGAATCACCGATCGGGAGGGGGGAACCGATAGAGCCGATTGATCATCTTGAGAACCAGAATTGTGCGACTCTGCAATGAACGAATCGTCTTGCGCTGCTGTTCCGACCCAGGCTCGACAACGCGAAGTTGTGTCAATGTTTCTTGAGCCGAGCCCCGTGCGTGCAGGAGAAAGCGACGGAAGTCGGGAATGCTTCCTCGTCCACAGCCCTCCGAGATATTCGAACCGATTGAAAGGGAAGCGCGGACCAGCTGGTCACCCCGCGCGAAGGACCATCACCGTGACTATGGTGCCGGCAGGGCATTGGTGTGTGATCAATTTCCCGCACGAATGGCCATTTGGACGGTTTTCTTTTTGACGGTGTTACCTTTGACGGGGTTATTGTTGAGGCGGTAGCTCAGTTGGTAGAGCAACGGACTTTTAATCCGTAGGTCCTGGGTTCGATCCCCAGCCGCCTCATCTAGGCCCTGTTGTCCGGACGGCAACCGAGGCAGATTTCCGGACATGCCCTCCATCGTGTGGATCGATGGGACGTGGTACGACCGCGGCAGCGCGGTCGTTTCTGTATGGGACCACGGCCTCCTGTATGGCGACGGCGTGTTCGAGGGCATCCGTGCCTACGGCGGCCGCGTCTTCCGGCTGGCCGCCCACCTCGATCGGCTGTACGCGTCGGCAAAAGCGATCTGGCTCGAAATCCCCATGACGAAGGAAGCCATGGGGCGTATGGTCGAGGAAGGCGTTGCGAAGAGCGGGATTAAAGACAACTACATTCGGCTGGTCATCACGCGGGGCGTGGGCGATCTGGGACTGGACCCCCGGAAATGCCCGAAGCCGACCGTCTTTTGCATCTTCGACACGATCAAACTCTGGCCGCAGGACCGCTACGAGAAAGGCCTCACCGCACTCACTGCAGCGACGCCGATTCTGCATCGCGAGTCCCTCTCTCCCCGCGTGAAATCCCTCAACTATCTCTCGCACATCCTCGCCAAAGTCGAAGGCATCGCCGCGGGGGTGGATGAGGTGATCATGCTCGACTCCAGCGGGTATGTCGCCGAAGCAAGTGGCATGAATCTCTTCGCCGTGTCCAACAGCACACTCAAGACGCCCCCGCCGTACACAGGCATCCTGCGCGGCGTCACGCGCGATACCGTGATCGAGCTCGGCCGTGAGGCGGGCTACGCCATCGAAGAGCTGCCGATGAACCGCTACGACCTGTACACCGCGGATGAGGTGTTCCTGACCGGAACCGCCGCCGAGGTCGTGGGGATTTCAAAACTCGACGGCCGGGCGATCGGGAACGGGGTGTCCGGACCCGTCACGCGAGACCTGGCAACTCGCTTCCGCGCCTACGTTACCCGGGACGACTGATTTCTCCTGCAGCACCCTGGAAAGCGCTAACCCATTGACCGGTCACAAGCTAACCCTCATATTGGGGGCCCTTTGCGCTTCGTTCCGCGCTCGAGGTGAGCCATGTCATGGCGAGTAATTGCGCATGGGGACCAGGTTTGGCATGTGGACGCGGTCGCCGAGCGTCACGCGAATACGTCCGCTTGGCAGTTGGTCTTGTCGTTTCGCGCCGCGTCTGAGTCACTCCCGGGTCGGCGCCGGTCGTTCTGGACGCCGTATCCGCTGGAGGCCACCTCGAAGTCGTCACTGTTCATCCAGGCCGAGCGGATCCCGGACGCCGCGCTGTCGCAGCTGCTCGCGGAGCGTCTCTCGTGAGCACCGCGAACCTGCAGGATCTCCGGCGCGTCGTCAGCGCGGTAACGCGGTTACGGGGTGAGACGGTCAAACATGTCACGGTGCGCTCCGACGTCAGGCACGTGAAAGTGGAATTCGACAGCGGGCTGATTCTCGTCATCTCGGCTGAGCAGGATGCGCAGGGACGTCCGCGTCTCGAGGTGGATGTGGTTGAAGCGACTCAGGACTCGGGCGTGAAACAGCAGATCGAAGTTCGGTTCGAGTGAGGTTGCTCAAGTGCCCGACGAGCGCCTGCGGTTTCAGGAGTTCGGTTTTCAGCGGCTGGCCAACGGCCGCTGCCGGGCCAAGGTGGTGCTGACGTGGTCTGATGGCCGGCGGTTCGAGGGATCATCGGACGGCGTTTCGTCACAAACCGGCGAGCTACGCTGTTGCGCGGTGGCAGCCGTGAACGCTTTGGAGCAGGCCGTACAACCCCGGCTCACGTTCGAGTTGCTGGGCGTGAAAGCGGTGCGCGCGTTCGACGCGACGGTGGTGATCGTCTCGCTGTCGGCGCGCGCGGAAGAGACGACGCGACTGGTTGGATCGTGTTTGACGGAAGTCGATCCGCCTCGCGGCGCGGCACTTGCAGTGTTGAATGCGACAAACCGCTTACTTGGGAATTATCTGACGACACGATGAAACGACTGACGGCAGTGTGGTTCTCGATGTTGAGTGCAGCGGCGCTCGCCGCCTGCGCCGGCGCACATATTCCTCCCGCTCCCGTGACCTCGCTGCCCGGATCCCAAGCGGCAACCCGCGACAGCTCTGCGGTACAGCTCGGGACGGCGCTGGCGACGGTCGAGCAGGACTCCGCCGCCGATCAGTCGGCCCTGGACAGCCTCCACGCGCGGTCCGCCGACTCGCTCTCCGCACCCCGCACCGACGTGGCCGTGCGTGGCGAGGACGTGCGCAAGGAGGCGGAAGACCTCTTCGGCCGAGACGCGACGACGACATTCGACATCGACGTCTCGAACTTTGCGGGCAATCGCCGGGTGCTCGAGTACCTGGAGTTCTTCCAGCTCGACTCGCGCGACCGCTTCGAGATCTGGCTGTCCCGTCTGGGGCGCTATGAGGGCATGATCCGGGAGCGGCTGCGCGCGCGCGGCCTGCCGGAGGATCTGGTCTATCTCACGTTGATCGAAAGCGGGCTGTCGAATACGGCGGTGAGCCGCGCCCGTGCGGTCGGGATGTGGCAGTTCATGGCGTCCACGGGTCGGGGCTATGGCCTGCAGATCGACCCCTGGGTGGACGAACGGCGCGATCCGTTCAAGGCGACCGACGCCGCGGTCAATCATCTCCAGGACCTCGTCCAACGCCTCGGCAGCGTCTATCTGGCGGCCGCGGCGTATAACGCGGGCGCCGGCCGCATCGAGCGGGAGATCCGCCGGCTGCCGGGCGAGCCGGACACCGTGGATGACCAGACGTTCTTCGAGATCGCCGACCGGCGCAATCTCCGGCGTGAAACGCGCGACTATGTGCCGAAGTTGATCGCCGCGGCGTTGATCGCCAAGCAGCCCAGCCGCTACGGCTTCACGGACATCCTGCGCCTGCCGCCACTCGTCTTCGACGAGGTTTCGGTGCCGGATGCGACCGGGCTCGACGTACTGGCGCGACTGGCCGATACCACGGTCGCGGCGCTGCTCGAGCTGAATCCGCAGTTCGTGCGCGGCATCACGCCGCCGCAGCGCCCGGTCGTCGTGCGCGTGCCGCGGGGCAGGGGCGCGGCGGTCGCGGAGCGATACGCCGATCTCCCGGTCAACGAGCGCGTGACGTTCGTGGACCACTACGTCAGCTCAGGCCAGACGCTGTCCGGCATCGCGCAGCGCTACATGGTGACCGTCACCATGTTGCAGGCGGCGAACCCCCACCTGCGCACGCACGCGCTGCGCGTGGGGCAGCGGATCATCGTGCCGATGAGCGGCCGTGTGGTGCCGCGCGGTGCGTGGAGCAACCCGCCGGAGCCCCGCGTCCGCCGCGTGTCGAGCCGGTATCGCAGCGTGAGCAGCCTGCCCTCCGATGGCACGCGCCATCGCGTGGCGCGCGGCGAGACCGCGAGCGGCATCGCGCGCCAGCACGGGATCGGGCTGGCGGCGCTGCTGGAAGCAAATGATCTGACGATACGCAGTGTGATCCGGCCCGGTGACGTCCTGCTGATTCCGAGCCGGTAACCGACCGGCACCCGTGGTTAGTGGTGCCGGAATCCCTTCATAACTTCCGCTTCATAGCCGTTCGCGGGATCGCGACCGGCACCCAGCAGCTGCTCGACCTTCGCCGGGCCGCGGTTGTAGGCCAGTAGTGCCAACGACATGTTGGCGGGATAGCGATCCAGCAGATCCCGCAGGTAGCGGAACCCGATCCGCAGGTTCGTGTCGCGGTCATACAGCTGCTGCGTCGTCAGCCCGGGCTCGTACAGCCGCGCCGTGCTGGGCAGCACCTGGGTGAGCCCGACCGCCCCGACATGACTCGTGGCGCGCGGGTTGAACCCCGACTCGACCCTCACCAGACGGAACGCGAGGCCGGGATCGATCCCCTCGCTCAGCGCGACGTCATAGACCGCCGTCGCCATGTCGGCGGGCAGCCGGTAATGCGTCGAGTACTGCATGATCGCATCGACGCGGTCGAGCTGCAGCCGGGCGACTTCGAGCTCGCCCTGCTTGGCATCGAGCTGCTGGCGCAACGACCGCAGTTCACCGAGAAGCTCGGTGCCCGATGCGGGCGCGCGCTCAGTATCGGTCGTCGTGCCGCCCGCCCACCCACCCACGGTACTGATGAGCAGTGCGGCCAGCACGATCATCCCGCCGCGAAGTATCAAACGTTGAGTTTTCGTCTGCATAGTCCTCCCCTGTTCATTGACTTCCTGCAAGTCAAGCATGGATCACCTGCGTCAAGCACCTGTCAATCATCGCGTGGAGCCTTTTGCTTCTCCACGAGCTGCACATCTCCGATTACCATGCTGCTGTCGACGGCTTTGACCATGTCGTATACGGTCAATAACGCCACGGCGACCGCAGTTAGTGCCTCCATCTCTACGCCGGTCCGACCAACCGTCCGCACCTTCGCCGAGATCCGCACGCCCGGCAGCGCTTCTGCCAGGCTCGCCTCGACCTCCACGTGGTCGAGACCCAGGGGGTGGCAGAGCGGGATAAGCTCCGCCGTCCGTTTCGCTGCCAGCGTTCCCGCGACCTCGCTCACTGCGAGCACGTCGCCCTTGGCGATAGCCTGTTCGGCCACCAGCCGGAACGCTTCCGGCGACATCCGAATCGTCCCCGTCGCGACCGCCGACCGATCCATCATCGGCTTGTCGCCCACATCGACCATTCGGGCGCGGCCAGCCTGGTTCAGATGCGACAGCTTCATGACTGTCTCGTCACCTGCAGGTCCTCGGCCAATACGGCAGCCAAGAGCTGCGGGTTCACATTGCCCTGCGCGAGATCGCGCGCGTCCATCACCAGGGCGATCGCCTCGACCAGCTTTTCCGTGTCGCCCCCGCGCCTGGCTTCACTGCGCAATCTCGTCGCCAACGCGTCCAGCATGTCGGTGAAGCCCCCACGCGCCTGAAACGGCACCTGCCCAAGCGCGAACAACCAAGGAGCTTCCAGAAACCGTGCTGCCAGATCTTCCGCCGGTTGGCCGGCGCGGCCGCTTCCTGTCGCAAAGAGCTTGCCAATGCACCCTGCAGCAGCCGTAACTCGTTGTGCCAATTCAGCTTTGCTGCCAATTCCGAGCGTTTGCTGTGCGAAAGCTGTCACGTCACTGTCGGCGATTCGTGCCACACGAACGAGCACAACGCGCGACATGATCGTCGGAAGCAGGGCGTTGGGGTCCGCGGCCGTGATAATGATCACCGAGTCCGCGGGCGGTTCCTCGAGCGCCTTGAGCAGCGCGTTCGCTGCCACTTCCGTCCCCAGCTGCGGGATCAGCCGTTCCGCATCCCCGACGATGAAGACTTTCTGCTTGCCCATCGCCGGCGTCAGCGCCAGCCGTTTGAGCAGCAACCGGACCGAGGCAACCGGATGACTCGCCAGTCCCACGACGGGCGCGTACAACGGTTGCTCCCGGCGCACCGTCATTTCCTCGGCCAACGCATCTGCGACGAGATCGACCTGCTTCTCGGCGTCTCCGGTGCTCGTCCCACCGCGTTTGCTCAACTCTACCGGCACAAACCAGTGCACGTCGGGGTGTTGCAGCGAAACCACAAGTCGGCACGCGCGGCATTGGCCGCACGGTTCCTGGCCTGGGGCTTCGCAATGGATCAGTTGGGCTAGCCACAGCGCGAGACGCTGCTTCCCTACGCCACGAGGTCCGGCAAGCAGAAGCGCTTGCGGCAGCTTTCCGGAGGCGTGGGCGCCCGCCAGTTTGGTCTTAACCCTTTCGTGCCCGGTAAGGGGCGGTAAAGGCATGGGCGCAATCTAGCTGCGGGGTCAGTGCGCTGCGCCACTCTAGGCCGTAACTCATTATAGGCCAAGCTAGTACCATTACACTCTTGGCCTTGCGCATACTTAACTACATGATGGGGACGTGATTAAGCAATTAAGTGAGCGCGCACTCGCGAGATTGTATCGATATTATCGATTTTTTTCGGGTTTTGTTTGGGCTAGGAGGCCTGGGCTTGCAGGACGGGGACGGTCAGCTCCGCGTCTTCTGCGCGGTCCTCGACCACCAACACGCGGAGAGACTTGGTGCCCACCGATTATTGCGGGGGATGGTTCAGCAACAGCCAGTAGAGTCCCACGTCGGAGACGGCGCGGGCAAAGGCGTCGAAATCCACGGGTTTTACGATATAGCTGTTCGCGCCGAGCGCGTACGCCCGCTCGATGTCGGGCTCTTCGCGCGACGAGGTCAGGACCACGATCGGAATTGTCTTCGTGCGGTTGTCGTTTTTCAGCCGGCGCAACACTTCCAAGCCGTCCACCTTCGGCAATTTGAGGTCGAGCAGGACCACCTTGGGCACCGGACTCGCTCCATCGGCGAAGAACTCCATCGCCTCCGCACCGTCGTGACACAGGAATACCTGGTTGGCGAGATTGCGCTGCTTGAGCGCGCGGAGCGTCAGCTCCGCATCGTTGGCGTTGTCCTCGACGAGCAGGATCTCGACTCCCTTTGGTTGCATCAGCGCTCCTCGCCTGGCAGGGTGAAGTAGAACGTGGCGCCCTGATTCACGGCGCCTTCCGCCCACACGCGGCCGCCGTGCCGTTGCACGATGCGCTTGACGATCGCGAGGCCGACGCCGGTGCCGTCGAACTGCTCGGTGCTGTGCAACCGCTGGAAGACGCCGAACAGCTTGTCGGCGTAGCGCGCGTCAAATCCCGCCCCGTTGTCTTTCACGTAGTACACGGTCTGGCCGCCGTCCGCCTGCGAACCGACTTCGATCTTCGCGCTGGGGCGATCGCGGGTGAACTTCGCGGCGTTCAGCAGCAGGTTGCTCATCACCTGGCGCAGCAGGCCGCGATCGCCGCGCGCGGCCGGCAGTGGGTCGATTCGGATCTCCAGCGAACCGTTCCTGCCGGCTTCGGTGCGTTGCACTTCGTCCGCGACCAGCTGCGTGAGCTCCTTCATATCCACGGGCCCCGTCGCGAGGTCGGTACGTCCGAGACGCGAGAAGGCGAGCAGATCGTCGATCAGTTGCCCCATGCGGCGGGTGTTCTGATCGATCACGCCGAGCAGCCGCTGGGCCTCGGGATCGAGCTGGGCGTGGTGGTCCTCGAGCAGGATCCGGGCGAAGCCATGAATCGCGCGCAGCGGCGCCCGCAAGTCGTGCGAGACCGAATAGGAGAAAGACTCCAACTCCGCGTTGGTCCCCTCCAGCGCCTTCGTGCGCTGGGCGACCTGCGCTTCGAGGTGATGGTGCGAGCGGGAGACCTGCTCGGCCATCGTGTTGAACGACCGCGCCAGCTTCCCCAGCTCGTCGTCGCGTCCGACGGGGACTCGCTGGGTGAGGTCGCCCGTGGCGATCGCTTCTGCTGCTTGAGTCACGCCGACCAGCGGCGCCGTCAGACGGCGGCTCCCCCACCATGCGGCAAGGGTGCCGATGATGACGATCAGCGCGGCAAAGGGTGCCATGGTCAGCAGGTAGGCCTGTGCCGGGGCGACGATCAAACGGGTCGGCACCTCCGTGGCCACCATCCAGGGCGTCCCCGGCACAGCCATCGCGATCGCCCGCTGCGCCTCGCCGCGCTCGTATCGCGTGGGCCTGGGGCTGTTCCGCACGTTTGCCGGGGGCGCGCTCACGATCGACGCGAAATCGGTCCACGGATCGCCGGCGGCATTGCCGAACAGGAAGGCCATGTCGCCCCCGGACAGACCGGTCAAAAACCGGCGTGTCCGCTCATTGAGCTGGAGGCGGGCGACCTGCTGCACGATTCCGCCCGACCGTTCCCCTGACGCGGACCGCTCCGTGCCGATCGTCGCCGCCGCGACGCCGAAGAACAGCACCGTATCGCGCCGCTGCAACGGGCCGAACCGCGCCGAGTCGGTGCCCGGCGAAACGAGGACGCTGTCGCCAAATGCAAAGCGGCCGGTGCTCAGCAACAGCCGGCCGCTGAAATCCCGCAGCTCGAGCCGGGCGTTGCTGGCGGTATCGAGGGTGATGCGACGCAGCGCGGCTAACGCCTGCTCCCGGCCCCGTTGTCCGCCGGAGCGCAGGAACGCCACGACGTCGCTGTCCTTGGCGAGTGCGGTGACGCGGCCGCGCTGCTGGCCGGATTGGAATAAGTCGACCAACACGCTGTCCACAAACCGTAGCCGCGTGTCGGTGACCGACCGGCTGGCTTGTCGGACCTCCCCGTATCCAATGGTTAGCTGCACGATGGCCACGGCCAATAACAGCGCCGTCACGAACAACGGGAACGTGCGCTGGATCGATCTCATCATGACGCCTCCAAGACCTCGCGGACCCTGCGGGTGATCGCTTCGGTGGTGAAGGGTTTGGCGAGATACGCGACGCCCGGCTCGAGCATGCCGTGGCTGGCGATCGCGCCGTCGGGGTAGCCGGACATGTAGAGCACGCGGAGTCCGGGACGTGCCGCCTGAATGGTCTCCGCAAGCTTCCGTCCGTTGGTGTCGGGCATGATGACGTCGGTCAGCAGGAGATCGATCTGTCCCTTGTGACGCCGCGCGATGTCCAGCGCGGTGCTGCCGCGGTCGGCCTCCAGCACCGTATAGCCCTGGGCGGCAAGCGCGCGATGCGTCAAGCGGCGCAGCTGCTCGTCATCCTCCACGACGAGCACGGTCCCTCTCCCGGGGCGCGCCGCTTCGACCGGCGCGACCTTCCCGATGTCCTCGGGCAGCGCCGCGATGGCGGGGAGATAGATCTTGAACGTCGTGCCCTTGCCGGGCTCGGTATAGAGCCAGATGTTGCCACCCGTCTGCTTGACGATGCCGTACACGGTCGACAGCCCAAGGCCGGTTCCGCGCCCCGCGGGCTTGGTGGTGAAGAACGGCTCGAAGATCCGCGATTTGGTTTTCTCGTCCATCCCACAGCCCGTGTCACTGACGGCCAGCATGACGTACTCGCCCGGGATGACCGAGACGTGCTGCGCCGCGTAGGCCTCGTCGAGCGTCGCGTTGCGTGTTTCGATCGTCACGGTGCCGCCGTCGGGCATCGCGTCGCGCGCGTTGATCGCGAGATTCATGATGACTTGCTCGATCTGGTTCGGATCGGCGCGTGCGGCCGCGAGGTGGTCCGCCAGGTCCGTCTTGAGCTCGATGTTCTCGGAGATCAGCGAGCGCAGCATCTTGTCGAGGTTTGAGACGACACTGTTGACGTCGATGATGCGGGGCTCGAGCACCTGTTTGCGCGAAAAGGCAAGCAGCTGACGAGTGAGCGCGGCGGCCCGTCGCGCCGCCTTGCGAATCTCTTCGAGGTCCTCGAGCTGCCGCACGTTACCGTTCAGCTCGGCCGCCAGGAGATCCGTGTACCCGACGATCGCGGTGAGGATGTTGTTGAAGTCGTGTGCCACGCCACCTGCGAGCTGGCCCACCGCTTCCATCTTCTGTGACTGCAGCAGCTGCTCTTCCAGTCGCTTGCGTTCGGTAATCTCCGTCGCGACGCCCAGCAGCGTGGCCGTCCCTTCGTTCGGGGACCGCAACGGCACCTTGATCGTTTGAAACCAGCGGGTATCGCCGGTCGTGGGGTTCGTCACCGGTTCTTCGGCAATGATTTTGGGCTGGCCCGAGGACATCACGTCGCGGTCGTGACGCAGGAAGTGCGCGATTTCCTCGACGTTGGGATTGAAGTCGGCGTCGGACTTGCCGACCAGCGACT
>Ga0209056_10000762_pt1 | contig 35670 bp, 37 predicted proteins | sample GraSoiAngelo_114_FD_185876 | JGI IMG/M metagenome (GOLD analysis project Ga0209056, IMG submission 185876) | Grasslands soil microbial communities from the Angelo Coastal Reserve, California, USA - 14_0903_13_40cm (SPAdes) (version 2) | ecosystem: Environmental > Terrestrial > Soil > Grasslands... | reverse complement strand
GGGGAATCTTGGGTCTTTTCGATCTCGGCTCGGTGACTGCCTTTCAGGGTGTGGACGTGGTGGGCGCCGCGGTGGGCGCGTTCATCTTCCTCATCTTCGTCCTCATTTTCCTCTTTGCCACGCTGAAAGTGGTCAAGGAGTATGAGCGGATCGTGAACTTCCGGCTCGGAAAGGCCCAGGCGGAAAAGGGTCCTGGCATCGTGGTGGTCATTCCTGGGATCGACAAGCCCGTCCGCGTCGATCTGCGAGAACGATTCCTGACGATCCCGCATCAGACATGCATCACGAAGGACAACGCTCCTGTGGACGTCGATTTCATCGTGTATTTCAAAGTCGCAAGCGCCGCGGACTCCGTGATCCGCGTGAACAATTTCGAGGGAGCGGCCATGGGGATTGCGACGACCACCCTCCGGGCCGTCGTCGGCGACATCATCCTCGACGAGGTGCTCTCGAAGCGGGAAGAGATCAACGCGATCCTCCGAACGAAACTCGACGAGGTCACGACCCGCTGGGGCGTGAAGGTCACGAACGTCGAGATTCGGGAGATCCTCCCTCCCAAGAACGTCACGGACGCCATGATCCTCCAGATGTCCGCCGAACGGAGCCGGCGGGCCGTCGTCATCGAAGCCGACGGGAGGAAGACCGCCACGGTCACCATCGCGGAAGGGGACAAGCAATCCGCAGTCCTCCGTGCGGAAGGTGCGAGACAAGCCGCGATCTTGAGCGCGGAAGGATACGCGCAGGCCCTCTCCACGATCTTCGGGGCCGCGAAAGGCGTCGACGAGAAGACGCTCTTGCTCCAATACCTCGATGCCCTGAAGAGTCTCGGGGCAAGCCCGTCCACGAAGTTCATCCTGCCGCTGGAGCTCACGCAATTGATCAAGCCACTCCGGAACATGCTGACGGCGGCCGAGGGAGGCGCCGCGAAGGCGGATGACCTCTAAGGGCCCCGTGGAGCCCGCGTCGAGCTTCCTCGATCGGCTCTTCCTCTACGGCATCCGCTCGGTCCTCGTCGTCCTGGCCGTCGTCGTCTTCGGGGCCTCCCTCGTCGCCCACGGGTGGCTCGTAGACCGGTTCGACTATCTCGCCTCCGGCGTGCTGATCATCATGATCGGCGTGGGCTTGGCTTTCGCATTCCAACAGACCACGACTACCGTGATCACGAAGCGGTATTACGCCGCCGACACCCTGGTGGGGAAGGTGGGCCGGGCGGTCGTCCCGATGAAAGCCACCGGCAAAGGTGTCGTCCAGGTCGAACATGAGTCGTGGAGCGCGGTCGCAGAGGAGGACATCGCCCGGGGCGATCCCATCATCGTCACCGCGGTCGACGCGGACAAGGTGACCTTGAAGGTCCGGAATCAACGCGCCTGAGCGAAGGACCGCTCACGGGGACGCAGGCGGTGCCGCCGAGGGCTCATTCGAGCCCGTGGACGTCGACGCGGGTGCCGGCGCGATTGTGACTTGGATCTTGCCGTCCCCGTAACCGGTGACGAGGATGAGAGACCCTTTCGGGATGAATTGATCCGATTGGGCCGTCCATTCCTCGGCCCCGACGTTCGCGACTCCGTCCTTCCCGGGAACCAGATCCGTCGTGGCACGTCCCGTCATGTTCACGATCTTGCCGGGGTCTATGAGCTTCGGCTGCGCCATCAAGGCGTGGCGGATCCGTGTGAGGTAGAGGAAGGCGACGACGAGGAGCGCGCCCGTGCCGCCCAGAATGACGTATTGCGTGATGCCGTAGGGCGAAGGCGAATACGGCACGTTGTACGCCAGGAGGTAGGTACCGGCCAGGCCGAGGGCGATGCCGGAGATCGCGAAGAACCCATGGCCCGCTTTCACTTCGAGGATCACGAGGCCCGCCGCGATGATTAGCATCAAGATGCCGACGACCGACGCTCCAATGATCTGCGCCCCCAGGAATCCGAGCGCGATGAAGATCACGGCAGCGACGCTCAAGAAAAGGGTCCGATGGAACAGATCGAGGACGAGGGCAATGATCCCGACGAGGATGAAGAGGCCGTCCACGGTGGGATCGCTGATGAAACTGAGGAATCGGTCGTACAGGGGCTCGTCGAATCGGGTGATCGTCGCGCTCCCGAGGCCCACGGCCGTCAGGAAGGCGTCCAGAGTCTCGGAGGTCCCATTCACCAGGCCGACCGACGTGGCTTGAACGGCCGAATAGGCCGTGTTGTTCTGAGCCATGTCCACCGCCGCGGTGACATTGTACCCATTCTTCTCGGCGAGGGACCGTATGTACGCCACCATCGCGTTCTGCACGTGCTGCTCCTCGCTCGGATCACCGCCCACGACAAACGGCGTCGAAGGGCCGATGATCGAACCGCTGCCCATGTAAATCCCGTTCGTGGCCAGGGCGATGTAGCTCCCCGCCGACGCGGCAAAGGCGACCGGTGGGACGTACGTGTAGACAGCGAGACGGGCATCCTGTACGTCCTGGATCGAACGAACGATTTGCTGCATGTTCGCCAGGAGTCCGCCGGGCGTATTCATGACGATCACGAGATCCTCGTTGGACGCGATCGCAGCTTGTGCCGCCCGATGGACATAGTCAGCCGCACCGGCGTCAACCTGAATATCGAAGGTGACCAGGAGTGCGCCCGCGGGACTCGCAAGGGGGCGCGGCGAGGTGGCCGACGCCACCGCCGAGAAGGGCAGCACGGCTATCGACATGGCCAGGAGGGCCCAGACCAACGAACCAAGCACCCGACGCACGAATCCACTAGGTCCGCAGCCGTAGAAAACGGTTTGGATGGCACTCCCGCTCTCGTCGGGTTTCTAGGGGCGGCGAACCCTCTCGCGGATTCTCTGGATCGCGTACCCGGTCCGTTCCACCGCCTTGGTGACAGCTGGACGAACGACCGCAACCGTCTTGTCGCGAACCAACCGCGCGGCCTCGACGGTCTCCTCGGCTACCGGTTGGACGGCATTCGCGATCTCATTCGCCGCTCGGGCGGTGGTGTCGGCGAAGGGTTGCAGCGCTTTGCCAATCTCGTCCGCCGCGGGCCGCAAGGCATTCGCGATCCGTTCGATCGCAGGCTGCACCTCGTTCGATGCCCGGTCCAATGCCGCGACGCTCGCCCCGATGGCCTTCCCGGCCGCCGTTCGGGCCTGCGAGACCAGACGGTCCATTTCACCCCGAGGGGCGCCACACACCGAACAATACCTCTGCCCCGACGGAAATTCGGAGCCGCATTTGGCGCAGTTCATTTCCATTACCGAGAATACAATGGGCTCATCGTTCAAATTTATTTCGCTTCGATCTCACATCCGGTGCAGAGGACTCACCTCGAACTCGGCGACCGCGTGCACGATCCCGGGCGCATACGATTTCACGATTCGCGTGTGCATCTGCGTCACATTCCGCCAGTTCGCTCGGGTGGCCGCCGCCAGACGACGGGTGAGTGCATCCGGAAACTGTTCCTTCGGACACAGCTCATGATACACAATCGTCCCCTTCGTCCGCAGGGCCGCGAAGGCCACGTCGAGGTATTCGCGGGCATCGAAGTGGCCCATGATCACCCAGTCCGCGACGCCGCGAGGCATGACGTCGCGGCAATCCCCCAGGAGAGGGACCACGTTCGTCGCCCGATTCAGTCGAATGTTCCGGACCAGATATTGGAAGCTGATCGGATTCAGTTCACACGCGTACACGATCGCGGGGTGGGCGCGCATCGCAAGAGGTAGTGTGAAGTAGCCAATCCCCGCGAACAGGTCAGCCACGACGGCCCCAGGTCGGACGCGGTTCGTGATCCCGAGTCGTTCTTCGATGTTGCCTGGCGAAAGCATCACGCGCGCGACGTCGAAGGCATAGCGAACCCCGCCCTCCAGATACACGGTCTCCGTCCCGTCTCCCCAGAGCACCTCAAAATCGGGAAGGCGCAGGGGCCCGTGGATGCCGGAAACGTCTTGCACCACGGTTCTCGCGCCGAGGACGGATCCGTAGATCTCGGCCAACGCACGAGCGTGGGCCTGCGCCTCCGGGAGAATTCGGAGGATCACGACATCGCCGAGCCGCTTCCAGCGTGGCGGCGCAATCGCTAACGGAATTCCCGCCGCTCGCAACCGCTCGTCGAGACGGTCCCGCGGATTTCGCGCCCGCGACCGACTGGGCAAACGTTCGCCGGTCTCCCATCGCGCGCCATGGCGTGCCAAAGGGATAGACGGCTCGGCCACAACCGGGATGAGGATCTCTCGGCCCCTCTTCGTGATCTTCCGGGTTTCATCAACGAGCTGGCGGGCCATCAATTCCTGGAGGAGATCCTCCGCGTGCTCCTTCGCGACCGCGAGGACCGGCATGCGTCTCGCGAACGGAATCGCGGGTTTCACTCTTTTGCTCGATATACTCCGCGATATGTATATGAGGGGCGACCAACTTCGGCGCGTAACATGCGGGCCCCGGCCCTGGCCCTTTCGTTCCTCCTCATCGCCACGCTCCTCGTGCCTGCGGCCATTGCCGAGGACTTCGCCGCCATCGGCAAGGTGAACAAGCTCATTGGCGTGCAGGAGACGCCCGAACTCGCCCCGGGCGAAAGCGGTCGTTTCGTTTTCTACTTCAACTCGACGTACACCGAGCCGATACGAAATGTGCGGCTCAACGCGAGCATCTACCGGTACGCGACGATCGACGAAAGCGTGCCCGTCGATTCCGCTTGGCCGTACGCGTACCCGCGGATCGCTGAAACCGGAACGAAGGAATGGGTGTGGACCAATGCGACCGTCGCGAGCGGTTCCTCCCGCTCGTTGAGTTTCACCGTCCTCACGGCTCCCGACAGCCACGACATGCCGCACGGCTCGATCTTCTCCCAGTCCAGCTATTTCCTGCGGTTCTGGCTCGAGTTCGACGGCAACGTGACCGGAAACCTGTTCCGCATGGTGTCCCCAGGGTTCTTCACGCGGGCGCAGTGGCTCGCCGCCACGATCCCCGAGGCCGATCCGTGCAACCTCCCGAATTGCCGCGGTCACCTGAACGTCACGATGCTCGCAGGTTTCCTTGGCGTGTCCCGCCTGGATGGAATCATCCCTGACTCCGCTTTCGGCGTGAAGGAGCCAATCCCCCGCTGGCCGTTCTACCTCCTGATCGCCCTCGTCGTATTCTTCCTGTTCCTCGCGTTCCTCTTCTGGGTCGAGGAGAACCCGGGGACCTTCCCGCGCATCGAAACGTGGTGGGCGCGGACCCGCGGGCGAATCGCCCGGACGATCGCGCCCCTCCGGCCCCAGCGGCGACCCAAGGCGTGACGGGAAAGGTTTTTAGTCGGACCTCACTTGGTCGCGAGCGTGGCGGAAGTCGCCTTTCCACGCGAGATTGCGTTTTGGTTCTACGCGCTCAGCCTTGCGGCGGGCGTCCTGTTCTACGTGATCTGGGGTGCCACGTACGGATCGTGGAACCTCCTCCGCCCGGAGTGGGTCGGCGCGTACGCGGTGACGGTCGTGCTTGTCGGGTTCGGAATCGTCGGGATGCTCCTCTATCGGAGGTAAGCCCCGAAGGATCCTCGCCGAATCGCCCGCTACGACGGAACCGTCTCAATAGGCCTTCGCGGCGTACAGGACCTGTTTCGTCGGCTCGCCGGAGACGATGCAGGTTCCTTCGAAAGGTTCCGGATAGAACGGCGTCCCCAGCACGTTCATCCCCGTCTTCTCGGAGATCGCCTTCCCGCAGGAATCCTTCCCGCACCAACCCATCCGGTTGAAGCCGTCGCGCGCGTCCGCTAAGGAGGTGATCGTGAACGTGTTGTCCTTCATGAGTTTCTCGGCCCGGTCCCACATCGCGATCTGCATCAGGTCGAGGACGGAGTGGAGACGATCCGGGAGGCCTTCCCGCGGCAACTCCCGCTTCTCGCCTGTGTCCCTGCGGACGGCCGTGATGACGTTCTTCGCCAGGTCGCGGGGACCCAGCTCGACCCGGAGAGGGACGCCGCGGGCCTCCCATTCGTAGTACTTCTCCCCCGGCCGGATGTCGCGATCGTCCAGCCTCACTCGCATCCGTTCCCGGAGCTCGAGGAACAAGCGCTGGGCCTCCAGGAGCATCTCTTCCTGACGGCCTTTCTCGAGGATCGGGACGACGACGGCCTGAACCGGCGCGGCCGCGGGCGGGAGGACGAGCCCCTTCTCGTCGCCGTGGATCGAGATCAACGCGCCGAGGAGCCGCTCGCTCATCCCGTCGGTCGTCTGGTGGACGAACCGGTGCTCGCCTTTCTCCGTCTCATAGGTGACGTCGTAGACCTTCGCGAAATTGTCGCGGTAGTGGTGGAACGTCGCGAGCTGGGCGGCCCTCCCGGAAGGCAACAGGGTGTCTGCCCCCAAGCTGTAGTGGGCCCCTGGGAACTTGTCCCAGTCCGGCCGCCGCGAGATCAGGTACGGAAGGGCCAGGAGTCGCATGATCCGCTCGTTCATCTGGAGGTCCTCGCGGATCTGCTGCTCGGCGTCCTCGAAGCTGGCGTGGGCCGTGTGCGCCTCGAAGAAGTGGATCTCCCGAACGCGCATAAAGCTCCGGGTCATCTTCGTCTCGTACCGGAAGACGGGGACGATCTGGTACACCTTGAGCGGAAGGTCCGCATGGCTGCGGATCCACAATTTGAACATCGGGTACATGGCGGTCTCCGACGTGGGTCGGAGCACGAGCTTCACGTCGAGCTCGTTCAGCCCGCCGCGGGTGACCCAGAAGACATCGCCCTCAAATCCCTTGACGTGCTCGGCTTCCTTCTGGAACTCGGTTTCCGGGATCAGGACGGGAAAGTTCACCTCGCCGTGGCCGGTCGAATCGAACTCCTCCCGGATCGCCTGGTCGATCAACTTCATGATCGCCCAGCCGTACGGTCGCCAGACGTTCATCCCTTTGATCGGGTAGCGCTTGTCGCTGAGCTCCGCGCGGTCGATGACGCCGTTATACCACTCGCTGAACTCCTCGTCCTTCCGCATGGGATGACGGGGCCAAGGAACGATGGCGATAATATGGTTACGGTGGCGTCGCATTTTCTTCCGTAAATTTGTAGCCACAGAAGAAGCAGGTCACGTCTTCGACCTTGACAGAGGTGTGACATCGCGGACAGACTTTCTTGTCCCCGCCGGCCAGCACGGCGCCGATCGGAGGCGCGACCTGCGGGGGGACGGGGGGCGCCGCGGGAGGCTTCGCGGGAGGCGGAGACGGCGAGGCTTCCTCGTGCTTCCGGGCGCGACGGTATCCGAAAACGACGAAGACGATGAGGACGACCGCGATAAGGATCGCGGCGATGAGGGCGATCGGGGATTGTCGGGTCAAGGAGAACGTCGTGAATGCGGTCGCGTGGGCGCCGAACGGGTCCTGGACCTCAACTCGAAAGACCACATCGGTCGCCACGATGTCCCTCGTCGTCCATGTGACCGACGTCACACCGGTTTGGTCCACGACGAGCGGGATCGTCTCGTTCCCGATCGTCACGTTCGCCCACACGTGGAGATAGGCATTGATGAACACATCGTCTGACATCGTCCAGGTGAACGTCACCATGGTGGCGGCAGGCACCTGCTGGCCGGAGGCGGGGAGGACGATCGCGACAGTCGGGCGCCCGCTCGCAGGGATCCCCGGCTCGAGTGCGAGGGAGAAATCTCGCGGGTCATTCGTGTCCGTGCAACTCCCGTCCCGTTGGAGGATTTGTCCGGGACCGGGGGCGGGCGCATCGCCTAGGATTGTATTGCCAGGTTCCCAGGAGAGTGTGCCGTTGCGCGTGGCGTTGAATTCAACGCGGTCCACGACGATATCCTGTCCACCCCCGGTGGCGGCTCCGCCCTTGGGATTCCGATAGACCAGCTTCAACGCGTCCCCGGTCGGTGTGAGCCAGGAGGGCGAAGTGAGGTTGATGCGCACGGAGGAGATGGGGGCGGCCACCCCGGTCAGGCCGAGGCTTCCCCCATGGTACGAACCCGGTGCGTCGCGCTCCAGATAGTAGTCTGCAAGGGACACCGGGGAGCCCGTCGGGTTGCACACGAAGGCATATTGATTCCCGCCCTGCGCGGGCAGGGTGACAATGCCGGCGATCTTCACCGGTTCGGGCGTCGAAGAAGCGGCGCCCAGATGGAGATCTCGGATCGTTACGTTTTCGGGGAGCCAGACGAAGGATTCCTGGAATACGCCGGTGGCGCTGGTAAAATCGCCCGCAGCGTAGACCACCAGGTCTCCCAAATTCGCTCCTTCCTGGACGGAGGGCGTATCGGAGGCGTTCGCGGGCGTCTTCGAATTGCCCACCGTGAGAATGGCGAACGATCCGATTCCATTCTGGACTGCCATGGAGTCCTTCGGGAATGGCCCCGTCGTGTAGTTGACCCCGTCAACGAACGTACGAATCGGCGTCCCCGCAGGGAGCGGAGAACCCGATATGTCGAGAGCATGGCCTTGCGTCCGCATCGCGATCGGAGGAGGCGCGATCACGGAAACGGTCGCTAGGATGAGGACAAGGGGCAGTCCGAGCAAGAGGATGGACACGATTGTTCGCGTGCGCCCTCGCATCGCTCGCCTCTCCGGAGAACCCGAGCGCGCCACGCTGTTCGGTTTACTTATACCCTTGTCCAACCAGACGTCCACCGAATGGCGGCTTCGAAATCCCGGGATCAAAGGGGCGCGTGGGACCCGAGAAAGGCTTTAAGGAATTGGGGCCTTCGGCGCTTCCCCGGAGAAACGAATGGCCGACATCGTGGAGTGTGTCCCGAACTTTTCGGAGGGGCGACGCAAAGAGGTCGTGGATGCCATCGCAAAATCGATCGCGTCCGTCCCCGGTGTTCGCCTTCTCGACACCGAAATGGACCCGGATCACAATCGGTGCGTCATCACGTTCGTCGGGGACCGCAACGCGGTCGCCGAAGCGGCCTTCCAAGGGGCCAAGTCCGCCGTCGCCCGAATCGATATGAACCACCACCGGGGGGAGCATCCGCGGGTCGGAGCCCTCGATGTGCTCCCGTTCGTTCCAATCAGCGGGGTCACGATGGATGATTGCGTCGCACTCGCCAAGTCCGTCGGAAAGAGGATCGCGGACGAGCTCCAGGTACCGGTCTACCTCTATGAGGCGGCCGCGACGCGGCCGGATCGAAAGGCTCTCCCAGACGTGCGCCGCGGAGAATTCGAGGGTCTGAAAGTTGCCATCGAGACGGAGCCGGAACGCAGGCCAGATTTCGGTCCTGCGAAATTGCACCCGACGGCCGGTGCGTGTATCGTCGGCGCACGGCCCGTGTTGATCGCATGGAATGTGAATCTCGGGACGAAGGACGTGACGGTCGCGAAACGGATTGCGAAGGCGATTCGAGAAAGTGACGGCGGGCTGCCTGCTGTGCGAGCGAAGGGCTTTGAACTCGCGGATCGGGGCCTTGTGCAAGTGTCGATGAACATGACCGACTACCGCAAGACGTCGTTAGTCCAAGCATTCGAAGCGATCCGAGAGCTCGCGACGAAAGAGCACGTGGAGATCGTCGAGAGCGAGATCATCGGATTGGTGCCGCTCGACGCGGTCCTCGTGGGCGCCACCCAATATTTCAAGCTCGCCCGGTTCCATCGCGAACAGGTCCTGGAGGCCCGGTTGTGGGAGTGAAAGACACGACGGTGAAAGAGTTCCTCGCCGCGGTCGCGGCGCCGACTGCCACGCCGGGAGGGGGAAGCGTCTCGGCTCTCGCGGGAGCGCTGTCCGCGGCCCTGAGCCGTATGGTCGCGGGTCTCGCTCGCGGGAAGGCCGGATACGAAGGAGTCGAATCCGAACTCGCGCAAATCGAGGACCGAGGCAAGGTCATCCAGGGACGCCTCGAGGCCCTGATCGACGAGGACGCACGCGCCTACGAAAGCGTGATCGCGGCGATGCGTTTGCCGAAATCGTCCGAGAAGGAAAGGGCCGCACGGGTGGACGCCATGCAGGCCGCCTACCGCAAGGCAACCGATGTCCCGCTGGAGACCATGGAGCTCTGCGTGGAGGCATTGGAGCTGGCCGAGGCCTCCGTGAAGAAAGGGAACCGCAACGCGACGACCGACGCGGCCGTCGCCATCCTACTCGCGGAATCGGCGATCCGGGGAGCGAGCCTGAATTGCGCGGTGAATCTGGCGTCCATTCGCGATGAGACCTTCCGATCGAACGCGGAGGAACGGGTCGAGCAACTCCTGAAACGGGCGGACGAAATCGGCCACGAAGCGATGGCGGTCGTCACCGAACGACTCTGAACAAGATCCTGGTCGCGGGACTGGCGAAGTGGGAAAGGCTCAAGTCCGCTCAGGGTGTATCGTCGCGTGCATGGAACGGATCAAGGCCTCCCGCGGACCGAAACTGCGGTGCAAGGGCTGGCGGCAAGAGGCCATCCTCCGGATGCTGGAAAACAACCTCGAGAACGCGGAGAAGCCGGACCAACTGATCGTCTACGGAGGGACGGGCAAGGCGGCTCGCAATTGGGAGGCGTTCCACCGCATCGTCGATTCGCTCCAGAGCCTCCGCGACGACGAGACCCTGATCGTGCAGAGCGGCAAGCCGGTGGCCGTTTTCAAAACCCACCGAGACGCCCCGCGGGTCCTCATCGCGAACGCGCATCTGGTCCCGAAATGGTCGAACTGGGAGACGTTCCACGAACTCGAGGCGCTCGGCCTCACGATGTACGGTCAGATGACCGCGGGGGGCTGGTCGTACATCGGATCCCAGGGAATCGTCCAGGGAACGTACGAGACCTTCGCCGCATGCGCCCGGAAACATTTCGGTGGCTCGTTGAAGGGCCGATTCGTCCTGACGGGCGGAATGGGCGGCATGGGGGGCGCACAGCCCCTCGCGGTGAAGATGAACGAAGGCGTCTGCCTCGACGTCGAGGTCGAAGAGGCCCGCATCCGCCGCCGCGTGGCGAACAAGTACTGCGACCGGCTCGTCTCCGATCTAGATGAGGCTCTCGAGATGGCCCTTGCTGCGAAATCGGGGGGGACGCCGCTCTCGATCGGCCTGGTCGGCAATTGCGCGGAGGTCCATCCCGAACTCGTACGGCGGGGGATCCGACCGGACGTGGTGACGGACCAGACAAGCGCGCACGATCCGCTTGGCGGCTATATTCCAAAGGGTCTGACCATCGAAACCGCGGCCGAGCTTCGGACTCGCGATCCGCAGGAATATCTGCAGCGGTCCCGCGAGTCGATTGCGATTCACGTCCGGGCCATGCTCGATTTCCTCCGGGCCGGAAGCGTGGTCTTCGATTACGGGAACAACATCCGCGGACAGGCGCGTGAGGCCGGCGTCGCCGACGCGTTCGCGTTCCAGGGGTTTGTCCCTCTGTACATCCGCCCCTTGTTCGCCGAAGGCCGGGGTCCATTCCGCTGGGTCGCGGTGACGGGAGACCCGGACGACATCATCAAGACGGACAGCGTCGTGCTGCGCGAGTTCCCGAACGACGAGACCTTGGCCCGCTGGATCCGTCTCGCCCAGAAGTTCCTCCCGTGGGAAGGCCTGCCGGCCCGGGTATGTTGGCTCGGGTACGGAGAGCGGGCCCAATTCGGACGAGCGATCAACCGCATGGTGGCCTCCGGCGAGCTGAGCGGACCGATTGTGATCACGCGGGACCATCTCGACGCCGGTTCCGTAGCATCTCCCTACCGGGAGACGGAGGGGATGCGGGATCGGTCCGACGCGATCGCCGACTGGCCGATCCTGAACGCCCTCCTGAACACCGCCGCTGGGGCGGACCTGGTCGCGGTGCACAACGGTGGAGGCGTGGGGATCGGGTACTCGACCCATGCGGGCGCCCTCGTCGTGTGCGACGGGACGGAGGATGCAGACCGACGGATCGGCCGGGTCCTCACGACGGACCCCGGAATGGGCGTCGTGCGACACGCGGACGCCGGATACCCGGAAGCGGTCCGCTTCGCGAAAGACCACGACATCCGAATGCCGTCCCTCGAGTGAACGAATGACGGACCGGTCGCACCCTGCCGTCACGGTCGACGGCCTCGTCCTGGTCGACCGGAAGCTGGTTGTCATCCGACGCGGCAACGAACCGTTTCGCGGTATGCCCGCCCTTCCAGGCGGTTTCGTCGAGCTCGGCGAGACGACCCTCGAGGCGGTCGTCCGAGAGGTCCGCGAGGAAACGGGACTCGAGACGAAGGTCCTTCGGTTGGTCGGCGTGTTCTCGGATCCTGGTCGCGACCCTCGCGGCCATACCGTCACGATTGGGTACGCGCTGGAGGCAGTTGGCGGTCGGCTCAAGGCGGGGAGCGATGCAGCCGCGATTGTCCTCGTGGATCCCGACGACCCGCCGCGGATGGCCTTCGACCACAATGAGATCGTGCGCAAGTGGCGGGGTCTCTAGAGCTCGGCGCGCGGGCTCGACCAGGCCTTCTTTGCGGTTCCAGGAATCCATCCCAGCAGGACGAACAAAAGGGACACCGCGACCAGCAATCCCAGGCCTCCGGCGCTCATGAACGCGCCTGATTCGCTGAGGGACACTGCCCCGAACGCGGTGATGCGTCCGACCATGCCCGCAAGTCCGGATACGATCCCGGCCTGGGTCCCCGCGGCGACGCCGACCCATAGAATCCATGTCGCGGCCGCAACGACGAAGACGATCGAGAGCGTGAACGGGAACACCGTCTCCGGCCCAATGACGAGGACTGGCACCGAGGGGATGGCGAGCAGGAACGCGATTGCGGCGAACACGATCTTGAACGGAGTCCCGTAACCGTAGATCTCACGGTAATGGCGACCCACGTCCCGCGGCGATCCGAGGGCCTCGAGGGATGTATGGACGTTGCCCCCGTTCGCAGCCGCGGACTCGGCGATGTGGCCGCGAAGCTCCCGCAAGATGTCGTCGCGGACCGGACCGGCCATGCCCATCATCGCCCGACGCACCTGCCCGAGGTAGTCGTCGTCCGCGGTCATCGGGCTCCCTCGAGGACGCGCTCGGCGCCCTGGGTCATCGCGTCCCACACGGCCAACGCCTCCCGCAACGCGGTCCGGCCGCGGTCCGTCAGCCGATAGTACTTCCGAGGCATCCCGCTCGTCGGCTCCTGCCATCGGCTCTGGACGAATCCCCGTTCCTCGAGACGTCGCAACGCGGGATACAGGGTTCCCTCCTTGAGATCGAAGAACCCGTTGGACCGGTCGCGCAGCTCGTGGAGGATCTGGAACCCGTACTTCTCCTCCTTCTTCAGGAGCGCGAGCAGGCACAATTGGATCGAGCCCTTCTTCAGCTCCGCGGTCCACTCGGGGGAGACTTCCGTCATCCGGTCCGCCTCGTATCCGACCGTCCGTATTTCGGCTTTCGGTCATGGATGGAGCGCGGGGTCGCGGAGCGGTCGACATCGAATCGATTCCCTCCTAGAAATGCGGTCATCGGTTTGGAGCGGGAAAAGAAGAAGGGGAGGCGCTCAGGTCTTGCGCCTCGCCTTCGCTCGCAGGTACAGGGCGGGGCCGATGGCCACCGAGACGACCGCCAACTGGGCCGCGAGGATCGTCACCGGCGTGAGGTTCACGCCGGACGGCAGGTCGAGCAACGCCTCCGTGGAGAGGACGGGGTCGTGCACGATCATCTGGCCCGCGGGGTAGACGAACGCGGCCCGAAGCCAGAACCCGACGAAGTACGCGCCCGCGTGGGCGAACGTGAGGGGCCCGCCTCCCTGGATGTTGAAGGTCATCATGGCGGCCTTGCCGTCCACGGTGACGTTCGTCGCCCACTCGAACCGCCCGATCCGTGTGAAGTCGTCATCGAAGAACACGCGGTCGCGCGTGTAGAGCCTCGGGTGGGTCGGCGCGGTGGTGTTGAGGCTCGTCGCATTGCCAATCATCGTCGTGCCGTCATCCGCGTGCTCCCGCAGGAACGCGTCGTGGATGAAGACGGCCGTTCTCTCGGGGATATAGTTCCCGACGATCAGATGGGTCTCGAGGGCGAGCTTGTCCTCAGGGTAGGCGAAGTCCCAGCCTTCGATCAGGTGGTCATACTTCGCGCCCATCGCGATCGCGGGCCCGGACACGTCGTGGTAGCCGAGGAACTCGACGTGGCGGATCGCCGTGCGGTTCCCGTCGTCGACCGTGATCCGGTACCACGGGACCTTGGCACTCCGGTCATGCGTGTTCACCGTCAGGTGGAACGTGAACGCGGTCTGGTTCAACTTGCCATCGCCCACGTACGTGTTGTTCGCCACCCGGGCGTAGGTCAGGTTCGTCGCGGAGACTGTGAAGTTCACGTAGGTCACGCCGGCGACGGTCTCGTTCGAGAGGCCGCTCAGGGTCCACGCCGTCGTGAGGGGGAGGGCCTTCATCGGGACGTTCTGCGTCAGCGGGACGGGGAAGAGATGGTCCCAGCTCGTCAGATCGAACCCGTCGCTCGCATTCACGTGGCGGAACTCGATGAACCGGGAGAGGCTCTGGGCCAGCACCGTGTAGACCGGGATGCCGCGGGTCGCGAGGTGGTTCCCCTGCGCGTCGACGATGTCGGCGCCGCCAAGGAAGCGCTTGTACTCCGCGAAGATTACGATGTCGTTCGCGTGTGCGTTCGAACCGTATCGGACGCCAAAGAGGGCGTCACCTGCCTTCACCGCGACGAGATCCCCGCCTCCGAACCGGTCCGTGGGGACCGGCCCGATCACGACGGTCGTCAGGTCGCGGGTGGTCCCCGCGGCGCTCGCGGTCCCCATGATGCCGAGGGGGACGAGCACCATCACGGCCACGATTATGGCCGTCATCCAAGTCCGCATGTGAAACACCGTCCTTGCGAAGTCCCTTGTGACCTCGCTATGGACATAGTGACGCTATGTATCGTTGCATACTTAAATTCGACCCCGCGATTCTCACGATGGAACGGTCCCGGACCATAAGGATGAAGGAAAATGGCGTCTCGAATCGTCCTTCTCGATACGAACGCGCTCTTGATGCCGTTCCAGTTCCGCGTGAACCTGGAAACGGAACTCACCCGCCTGATGGGATCGGCCGACATCGCGATCCCGAGGCCCGTCCGGATCGAACTGGAACTCTTGGCCGAACGGGATCGGAATGCGCAGGCGGCCTTGCGACTCGCCGCACGGTATCGGGTCATCGAGGCATCCGGTTCCGCCGACGACGCGCTCCTCGATCTGGGCGCCTCGCACCGGGCCGTCGTCGTGACGAACGACCAACCTCTCCTTGATCGCCTGCGCGCCGCGAGCATCCCGCGCATCTTCCTCCGGTCCCGGAACCACCTGGTGGCCGAGGGCCTCTGACCCCGGGAAAAGGCATATGCGGAGGGGCCTCTCTCGCCGGGCCGTGAAGCCGTACCATGTCGAGACGCTGAAGGCGATCGCGCTCCTGGGCGGCATGAAGGAATACGTGAACCTGTCCTCCGGCGAGCTCGGCAAGCTGATCGGGGTGAGCCAGCAGAGTGCGTCGCAACGGATTTTGGAATTGATTCGGGACGGCCTCGTCGCCCGGGACCTCGCGACCCGTCGTCAACGGATTCGTCTCACTCCCCGCGGCGGTGAAGTCCTGCGGAAAGAATACGCAGACTATCAGCGCGTCTTCGAACTCAAAGAGACGTTGACGATCTCGGGCACCCTGGCGAGCGGCCTCGGCGAGGGCGCGTTCTACATGCGCCAGAAGGGCTACCGAGACCAGTTCCGCAAGAAACTCTGGTTCGAGCCGTACGAAGGCACGCTGAACCTGAAGATGGCGGGATCCGATCTGGCGAAGATGCAGATCCTTCAGGACAGCCCCGGCATCGAGATCACGGGCTTCGAGGCGGGGGGCCGTACGTTCGGCGGAGCGAAGTGCTTCCTGGCGACCGCAGGCCACGTGGATTGCGCGGTGATCATGCCGATTCGCACGCACCACACGGACGTCCTCGAGGTGATCTCGAAGCACTACCTTCGGAACGCCCTCGGGATCAAGGATGGAGACGTCGTCGAGCTAGCGGTCTCTCTGTAGGAGGAAACCTAACGAGGAAGGAAAGCTGATATCATTGTCGGCAGTTTCGTTCCGGTATGGGCAGGCGTGTGCCCGTCCTAGTGATCGTCGTGGCGGCTTCGATCGTCCTTGTCGCCGCCGTGGCGGCTTGGTATCCGCAATGGGCCGTGGCGATTGTCGTGCGAACCGAGCGATCGGACTACCTGCCAGGCGAATCCGTGAGCTTCACGCTCACGTTGACGGTTGAAGGAAATCGGCCCGTCACCGCGTCGCCCTCCCCGGGCCCACGATGTGGCAACGTCTACTATGTCGTTGAGGACGAAGCTGGGAGGACGATTTATCCAGCGGTCGGAGGACTCGGCAACTGTCCGCTGATCACGGTAAGACTCCTGCAGCCCGGTGACACGCTTGCGTGGAATTCTACGTGGAACCAGGTCAACAGCTCCGGGTTCCCGGTTCCGGCCGGACACCGGTATGGCATCCTCGGCGTGTTCCGGGACCGTGTGGTGCACGTCTTTGCGTCGCCCGTCTGGGTTTTCGTAAAACCGGCCTGAACGGGACGCTCAGAACTTTCGTTCGACGTATTCGAGGGCCCCGTCGAAGATCGCCTTGCCGTCTCCGTAGAGCGGCTGCTCGGCTTTGGCCCGGGTCCAATCGGGGTGTAGATGGCGGAAGAAGCAACGCTCCGGGTGGGGTTGAACCCCGAAGACATTTCCCTCGCGGTTCGAGAGGGCGGCGAGCCCATCCGTCGTCCCGCTCGGGTTCCAGGGATACGATCCTGGCCGCCCATGGCCGTCGACGAACCGAAAGACAATCTGGTCGTTCTCGGCGAGATCCGTCAGGACCTTCGCTTGACGCTCCTTGGGGAACAACAGTTTTCCTTCCGCGTGGGCCGAGATGAACGTCACGACTTGACCGCGCTCCAACGTCCTCGTGAAGGCGCACGACCCGGAGTTTTCGAGCCGAAGGTAACTCGGTCGGCACTCGTAGTGCCCGGAGTCGTTCGTCGCGAGGACGGCCTCCGGGGTCTCGGTCATCGTCCCGCCCAAGGCGGGTAGGAGGCCCGCCTCGACGAGGACCTGGAACCCATTGCACACGCCGAAGAGGGGTTTTCCGGCCTGGACGAATTCCGTGAGCTCCTTCGACAGCCTGCTCCGAAGTCGGGCGGCGAAGATGGCCCCGGCCCGAACGTAATCGCCGGCGGCGAATCCGCCCGGAATCATGAGGAGGTCGAAATCGTCCAAGGTGCGCTTCATCGTTGGAGGCACATCTCCGGTCAATTGCTTCAGATGCACCTTTTCGGCCTGGGCCCCCAAATGCCGGAAGAAGGCCACAGACTCCTCTTCACAGTTCGTCCCCTCGATGTAGACAATGCCCACCCGGATGTCGCCGCGCTTCATGCGACCACGACCTGCTTCGGAATCGTTTCGGTCCACGCCTTCCGCATTGCGGGAATCGCCAGAGACGTCCACTGACGACCCTTGCCGAGATGCAACGAAGTCCCACCTGTCGTGCCGAGGTAGGTCGCAGGGATCCCCTCCATGAGGTGCCCGAATTCCTCGTATCGGTCCTTCCGGACCTCCAAGAGCCACCGGCCGTTCGACTCGGAGAAGAGCTGCACGTCCCACCGCATCGGGTCCATCGCGGTCGTCTTGAGGTCCGCGCCGAGATCTCCACCGAGGCACATCTCCGCCGCGGCGATCGCAAGTCCTCCATGACTCAGGTCGTGGCACGCGGCAACTGTACCGTTTTCGATCGCCGACCGAAGGTGGTCGAGGGAGACTCGCAGGGAACTCGGATCCACAGTCGGGACCGCTCCGCCTCCAGCCTTCCGGAGACGCAGATATTCCGATCCTCCCAATTCGGCGCGGGTCGTCCCGACGAGCACGATCGGATCCCCCGCTTCCTTGAAGTCCGAAGTCACGCACCTTCGCAGATCGTCCACGATGCCGACGCCCAGTACGACCGGTGTTGGAGGACAAGGTCCGAGGGCGGATTCATTGTAAAACGAGACGTTTCCGGAGGGAATCGGCAGGCCCAAGGCCTTTGCGGTCGATCCGATCCCCCGGACCGCTTCGCGGAATGACCAGAGGCGATCCGGTTTCTCCGGATTTCCGAAGTTCAGACAATTCGTCAACGCATGGGGCCGCGCTCCGACCGCCGCGAGATTGCGGCACACCTCGTCCACTGCGGTCGCTCCACCCGCGAACGGGTCGATCGACGTGATGTGGGACGTCGAGGCGGTCGCAATGGCGAGGGCCCTCCATGAATCAATCAAGGGTCGGATCACGGAGGCGTCCCCGTGCGCGGCTTTACCGATGACCCCCTGCATCGGCTTGATCACGGTCGAAGCCCGAACCTCGTGATCGTACTGTCGGATCACGTACTCTTTCGAGGCGATGTTCGGTGCCGCGAGTAGCCGCAGGATCGTCGTCCGGTAGTCTCGTGGCTCGGGAGGAAGTCGGAGGTCGACTCTCGGACGCGGAGACGGAGGCCGATAGTCGCGCGTGTACTCCGGCCCGCCTGTATAGAACTCGAGATCCAGTTCCAGCACGACGGTGCCACCATACAGCACACGGCAACTCTTTTTTGGGATCGTGCGACCAATCACGGTCGCGGGGACGTCGTACAGTTCGAAGATCCTCAGAACCTTCTCGACGTTCTCCGGGAGCACGGCGAGCATCATCCGCTCCTGGCTCTCCGAGACCCAGATTTCCCAAGGGGCGAGGCCTTCCTCCTTCAGAGGCACCTTCTCCAGGTCGACCTCGGCGCCGAATCCTCCCGCGAGGGCCAACTCGCCGACGACACACGAGAGGCCGCCTCCGCCGAGGTCCTTCATGCCCGCGAGGAGGCCGGCCTGCGCCGACTCGATGCAAGCGTGGATCAGCGGTTCCTTGAGGATCGGATCGCCGAGTTGGACCGCCCCGGTTTCCCAGTCCCGGACGGCGCGGTCCGTCAGATCGCCGCTCGCATACGTGACCCCGTGGATCCCGTCGCGTCCGGTCTTGCCGCCGGCCAGGATGAAGACGTCGCGGACGGAGGTCGCGCGGTTTCGCACGAGCTGGGACTTTTTCGCGAACCCGACGCAGGCGACGTTCACCACGACGTTGCCGAGATATCCTTCCTCGAAGACAATGCAACCCGCGACGGTCGGAATCCCGACCCGGTTGCCGTAATCACGAATCCCGGCGACGACCCCACCGAAGAGATACTTCGGGTGTCTCGTTCCCTTCGAGAGCTTGTCCAACGGATAATCCAGTGGCCCGAAGTGCAACGGATCGGCGAGCGCGATCGGTTGCGCCCCCATCGCGAGGACGTCACGGAGGATGCCGCCGATCCCGGTGTTGGCCCCTCCGTACGGCTCGATCGCGGACGGATGGTTGTGGCTCTCGATGCGCAGGGCATACGCGTGGTCCTCGTCGAATTCCACGACACCGGCATCGCCGCGGTCGATCACATACGGCGCCTGGACCGGGAAGATGAACTCCTTGAGGACGACCTTCGAGGACTTGTAGCAGCAGTGCTCGGACCACGCCTGGCCGAGGCTCTGCAGTTCGATGTCCGTCGGATCTCTCCCAATCCGCCGGAAGTGCTCCTGGATGCGGCGCATTTCATCGACGCTGAGCGCGAGCCCCATCCTCTCGCTGAGTTGCGCGAGCTGCGGCGCAGAGGCGTCGCCCAGGACCACATCGTACAGGGGGAATGGGGCGGACCGTCGTACCAACCGCTCGTCCATCCCTGTGCCTCCGGAAAGGACAAACGGCGGCGCTACATTATGCTTCTCGTACGGTCGGGAACGCCGCGCGGAATGGAAGCTTCAAGTAGCTCGATGTGCCCATGCGGGCGCAATGCGACGGCCGTTTCGCGCGTCCCTGGCATCGACGCCCCTCGTGCTGGAAATCGTCCCGCCCTCGCGGCGGGCGAGCGAGAAGGCCGTCTCCAACCTCGTGGATCGGGTGCGCGACGCGGTCGGTTCCTCAGGCCGCCTGGACGGGCTCAACCTTCCCCAGGTCCTCGAGGAGAACCATCAGGGCCAGCCGTTCCTCCGCAACATGGACCCGCGGGACTTCGTCCAACGACTCGGGGGTGACCTCGGCGTCGACCCCATCGTCAACGATGTCGTCGCCCATATGCCGTCCGGGCCCGCCTTCCGTCGATGGGTCGAAGAATCGCTCGATCGGTTCGGCCTCCGCAGTTTCGTCCTCGTCGGCGGGACGAACAGCCGCATCCGCTACCCAGGTCCCAGCGTGCTCGAGGCGAATCGGATCCTGCGTTCCGTGGCCGAAGGCCACGAGGATGTGGCGTTGGGCAACATCACTATCCCGGATCGAGAGAACGAAGTCGACCGGCTTGTGGAAAAGACCCAGGCGGGTTGCGATTTTTTCACGACCCAAGTGCTCTTCGCCGCTGAGCCGATGGCGACGGTCCTGCGCGCCTACGGCAAGCGTTGCGCCGCGCAAGGCCTGAAGCCCGCGACTGTCCTCCTGAGCTTCGCTCCCGTGTCCGACTTTCAAGACCTTGAGTTCCTCGCGTGGCTCGGTGCATCCGTGACGCCGCGGACGGAGGAAGCGCTGGCGGCCTCGGACGAAAGGTCGCTGGGACGGTCCTCGCTCGAACTGGCTCGGACGCTCTGGTCCCACCTCTCGGCCGCGGCCTTGCAGTCTCGACCGGCGGTTCCGCTCGGAGTGAACATCGAAGAGGTCTCTCTCCACAACTTCGATCTCGCGGTGCAGATGGCGCGCGATTTCCCCTCCTGGCGCGAGGCGAAATCTCCGCGTGCAGACCATGTTTAAATAGGATGGCGAGGTTTTTCGCCCGCGGACGGGCACCATCGAGCCCGGCGCGAGGCGGAGGAATCAGGACGGGGAAAGAGGACCGCGACCAGTGGATCGTGAAGTGCCCGAAGTGCGGCCGCATCCGCGAATCGTGCCGGCACGTGTCCCGGGATGATGTCCGTCGGATCGTCCGTCTCCTCGACGCGGGCGTCGAGGTCTACCAGGCGGACGACGACCACGAAGCGCCGGAGCCGCATCTGCACGAACCGGTCCGGCCTGTGGCCCAGGTCGTGCAGCCTCGATACAAGATGGCGGACATTGTCCTGGCTGACCAAACGAAGGAGGGGATCCTCGACGCCCTCGCGGAGCTTCGGCACAAGGGGCTCATGTACCGCCGCTGGGGCCTGAAGAAGGTCGTGAAGAAGACGAAGGGACTCAGCCTCCTGTTCGCGGGCCCGCCGGGGACCGGGAAGACAATGGCCGCGGAGGCGATCTCGAGCGAACTCGGACGGCCCATGCACGTGGTCAACTATGCGCAGCTCGAGAACATGTGGGTCGGTGAGACGGAGAAGAACATCGAGCACGTGTTCAAGGCCGCCCTCGACGCGGGCGCCGTCCTGTTCTTCGACGAGGCGGATGCCGTCTTCCAGCGCCGGGGTGTCATGGCGACGCCGTGGATGAACCGCGACGTGAACGTGCTCCTGTCCCAGATGGAGAACTATCCCGGCATCGTGATCCTCGCGACGAACCTCGCGCGGGTGATGGACCGGGCCCTCGATCGCCGGATCGACATCGCCGTCGAGTTCCCCCTGCCCGATGCCCCGTTGCGGCGCAAGATCTACGAGCGGCTCGTGCCGGACGAGGCCCCTCTGGCGAAAGGCGTGGACTTCGACGTGCTCGCGACGAAGTACCTCCTGAGCGGGGGTTCCATCCTGAACGTCGTCCGGCAGGCGATGCGGAACTCGCTTCGACGCGGTAAACGCCACCGGATTACGATGGAGGATTTCACGAAGGCCGCGGAGCGGGAAATGAAGAAGGCCGCGCTCCTGTCGACGGACCACTTGCAAGAGGCGCCCCGGCGGGAACGCCTCGGCGGTTATGCGTGATCTGTAGCCTCATCGGACGCTCGCGGAACCGGATTGACCCGGGTCCCATGCGCGATGAACAACGCGGGCATTACTTTTCGACGCGGATCGAGTAGTCGTGGATCACGGGGTTCGCGAGCAGCCGGCGACACATCTCTTCCGCTTGCTTCTGGGCGGCTTTCGGGTCTTTGGTGGCCAGGTCAATCAGGAACAACTTCGAGCTGTGGACGGCTCGGAGGCCTTTGAAACCGAGAAGCGTGAGGGCCTTCTGGACGTTGTCGCCCTCCGGATCCGTGACGCCTTTCTTGAGGCGGACCTCCACCCGGACTTGGACCATTCCATCGCCCTCCCGCGGGCATCCGCTCCGCCCTCTTAGGCCTTTCCGGGTTCCGGACGGAAGTGGTCCCGCAGAACGCCGAACCGCGGGGTTGGACGAAGAACGGTGTGCCCGGACTCGAGCACCTGCTCGACGAGGCCTTTCGCCGCCAGGGAGCGGACGGCGCCGAGGACGGTGCGGCGGGCAAAACCTCGGCCGACCACCAACGCCAGGAATCGGTCGAGGGACGTCCGACCTCGGAGGAGCTGCATGACCGCCTGCTCGGCCGGGACGAAGGCCTGCGCAAGCCTGACACCGCGCAGCACGGGAAGGCGGACCGGGTCCGGATCGCAATACCAGGCCTCGACCCCTTCGTGAAAGGCCGCTAAGAGGGCGGCCATCGTGAGGATCTTCGTCCCGCCGGTCGCACTGATTCGGACCGGGCCGATGGCTCGCGCCTCTCGGATCCACGCTTCGATGGATTCCAGGCAATCGCCGAGATCGAACACGTCCACGCGGGCGGCTTCGAGATTCGGCTCCAACGCGCGGAGGCGCCGAAAGCCCGCGGACCGAAACGAGTTGCGGCCTCCCACGAGGACCAGCCGATCGTACGGCAGTAGACGGAGGCTCGGTAGGATGTGGCGTTCGTCGAACCCGATCGTCGCGATCAACGTCCGGAGGTCCATCGCATCACCCGAGGAGGAGCTCGATTCCCGGCGCGGGAACGATGATGAGGCGGCGACCGTCCGCGGGGTCCGACTGACGCTCGATCGCCCCCACGGCCTCCAGCTTCCGCAGGTGATGGTTCATCGTCGCCTTGTGGACGCCAAGGGCTCGTGCGAGGGCCGTCTCCGAGAAGCGTTTCTCCCGATTCTTCACGAGGAAGGCGAGGGCGTCGCGCTGCTTCGGCGTGAGACCTTCACCGTAGGTCATGCGGAGGAGTGGCAAAGGGATCTCCCGGTACGTCTCGTCGTGCACGTAGGTCGCCGGGATCCCTTCCAGGATACAGACGAGGAGGGCCGCGCTGCTCATGAGGCGGGTGCCGCCCGCGATATTGAATCGGAGTTCGGCTCCGGCGGCCTTCTCCTTCCGCACGTCGGCGCGCATCTGGCCGGCCGCCTGCAAGAGGTCGTACGCGTCGCTCACTTCGACCGCGGTGCATGCGACGCCGAGGCTGCGACAGAACTCGACGACTTTGGATCGCGCGTCGCGGCTCTTCGCATGATCGCTGTGGTAGAACAGGACACGATCCAAATGTTCGGTCGAGCGGATCGATGGAAGCAGGCTCTGCGGGCGCCAGCCGAGGGTCCCGAACAAGATCGTCATGGGTTCCGTCGAGTGACCGGATACCGACGATAAGAAGTTTCTTCTGTCGAATCCGTCGTCATAGGAAGGCCGAAACTGTTTTATCACTCCGTCCGGATGATTCCCGAGGACGGCCCATCATGCACGCTGGTGAACAGACCCTGCTTGTCACGCGACCCACGCGGCTCATCGCCTTGCGCTTCTGGAGCGCCATGCTCCTGGCCCTCATCCTGGCGGGCGTCTTCGGTTTCCACATCCCCCGGTTCCTCGGGTCTACGGCCCTGAACTACACGGTCGTGGGGATCGATTTCGGCCTCATCCTCGCCGGGTTCTTCCTCTTCCTCGCCCTCCTCGCGTTCTTCGCGGCGGAGCTCAAGCGCAAGACGATTCGCTACATCATCACGGACAACAAGATCATTCGAGAGGACGGGATCCTGAACAAGAACACGCAGATGATTCCGTACACCCAACTCGAACGCGTCGACTTGCATCAGTCGTTCGCTCAGCGAATCATGAAAATCGGCACGATCGTGGTCGATACCGGAGACGACAAGTTGAGCATCGACATGGTCCGGCATCCCGCGAAGGTGCAGGAACTCTTGAGCAACCGCCTCGGCCGTCGTGCCTGGGACGGTCAGACGCCACCGGGCCAGCAACCCCAGGTGAAGAGATAGTTCTAGGGCGACGCGAAGGCGCCTTCACTGCATCCACGGGAGCCGGAGGCGGGCCTCGCGCGTCCCGACCACGTCCCAGGCCCCGGGTTCGCCGTCCGGTTCGCCTTCGACCCAGTACCCGCCGATTGTCATATCGTAGCCGTGGGTCGCATCGAGGGCGACCGTGCATCCGATTTTTCGGCGGTACCGTCGCGTGGCCCAACCCGCCTCGTGGGAGCTCGACCACGCCCGCCTCTTGAGCGCCATGACGACCTCGAGCCATTTCACGCGGTCCGCGGGCCGACCGCGGGAGATCCGTCGGAGTTCGTCGGCCACGTAGTCCAGGTCCGTCCGCGAGAGACTGGCAGCCCCGTCGTCCCCCGTGTGGCTGTGGAACCCTCCCAGGACGGCATATCCGACGTCCGCGTTCTCGATGGCCCCGCGGGCCCGCTGGAACGCCTTCTCGTTCCCGTGGGACACCCAATTCGGCTTGCGATCTTCCGTCTGGAGGGGATAGGCCGCCCGGAGGACCGTCACCTCGCGCGGCCTCTGCCGAACGAGCCGCGTGCCTCGATTCCCGACCAAGAAGCCGTTCGTCTCGCGGTTGTACGCCTCCACCGCGGAGGTGACGAGGCCCAGGAAGCAGCTCCGTTCAATTACGATGTGGTCCAAGGAATCTGCCTCCGGCAAGTGCTCGGCAAAACGTTCCTTAGCGTATAAGAAAGTGACGTCATGAGTTACGGATATTCGTTCGATAACAATTCTGACGGTTTCGCTTCGGTTTCCCGGCGACGGCGTGCCAGAAAGGAAAAATAAGCACCGCGGGATACGCGGCGGAGCCGGCATGAAACTGTTCGCCACGGAGTTGCGCGGGAAGACGGTCATGACGGAAGACGGTCAGGTCCTCGGGGTCCTCGAGGACTTCCTCCTCGAGACGAAGACGGGTCGGATCCAGTCTTTGCTCGTCGCACCCGCGGAGTCCGTGGAGACGCGGCTGTTCAAGACGGATCCCCATGGCCGGCTCATCCTCAGCTTCCGTTCCATGAAGGCCGTACGAGACGTGATCGTGACGCAGATCGCGGACTGAGCATCCTGCGGGGAGGACCCATGACCAATCTCACGTTCTATGGGGGCGTCGGCGAGATCGGAGGCAACAAGGTCCTCGTCGAGGATCGGGACGCCCGCATCTGGCTCGACATGGGAGCGACGTTCGACTTCGGTTCCGACTATTTCGTCGAATACCTCATGCCGCGGGAACGCTTCGGGCTGCGGGATTACTTCGCGCTCGGTCTCCTACCGAAGCTCCCCGGACTCTACGGGGCCGAGTGGCTCGACCGGGCGGGCCTGCCCCACGAGACACCGAGGTTCTCGGCCGCGTTCATCTCCCACATCCACTTCGACCACACGAACCATCTCCGGTTCCTGGATCCCGCGATCCCGGTTCACCTGGGCGTCGGCACGAAGATCATCTTGGACTCCTGGGAGATCACGACGCGCGGCATGGACCTGCTCGCCCACGATTACCGGACCTTCCGCACGGGTGCGAGCGTGGACGCGGACGGCGTGGACGTCGAACCGATTCACGTTGACCATTCCGCCCCCGCCGCCTACGGATTCCTGGTCCATACGAGCGGGGGGACGATCGCCTACACGGGCGACCTGCGACAGCACGGACCCCATTCGGAGATGACGAAAGACTTCATCGATGCAGCGAAGACGAACGAACCGATCGCCCTCATCACCGAGGGGACGCGAGTGACGCCCGCCGATCCCCGAGCCAACTTCACCGAGGCCCTCGTGAAATCGAAGAGCATCGAGACGGCCGGTCGGGCGAAAGGGAAGGCCGTGTTCGCGACGTTCTACCCGCGGGACGTAGACCGCATGCGGACGTTCGTGGAGGTCGCTAAGGCGGTGGATCGGCAGTTCGTCGTCCAGGCCCGCGCGGCCCACCTCCTGGTGTCCCTTTCCCAAGACACCCGAATCCAGGTCCCTGACGTCCTGCGCGACCCCGATCTGCTCGTCTACGACCGCCGGTTTCATCGGCAAGAGACCTGGGAAAAGAACCTGTTCGCCCAACTCGGGGACCGCGTTGTTACGTCGGACTACGTCCGAGAACACCAGGACGAACTCGTGGTGCAACTCGACTTCACGACGATGCCGGAACTGATCGATATCCAACCGGTCCCGGGGAGCGCGTTCATCCATTCGAAGAGCGAGCCGATCGAGGAGAACGACGAGGTCGAGAAGGCGGTCGCGAACTGGGTCCGGTTCTTCAAGCTCCGTCGGTCCCAGTACCACGCGAGCGGCCACATGTCCGAACGGGAGATTGCCGACATGATCCGAGCGATTGCGCCGAAGGCGGTCATCCCGATCCACACCGAATATCCAGAGCGATTCGCCCAATTTGCCTCTCATGTGGTCCAACCCGTCCTCGCGAGCCCGATGCCGGTCGGTTGATCGGCACCGCCAATCTAGGGCAGGAAATACTCCGCGATCGCTCCCTGGATGCCGAGGATCACGAACTGGACCGCGATCGCCGCCAGGATCAGGCCCATGATCCGCGAGATCGCATAGGCTCCCATCCGACCCACGCGGTGAAAGATCCTGTCCGCGTAGGTGAGCATGAGCCACGCCACGGCCATCGTGACGAGGATGGATGCCAAGATAATGACGATGCGCACCGTGTCCAGAGCGGGCGAGGTGGCCTCGGCCATCAGGACGATGACCGTCGTGATCGCTCCGGGACCGGCAAGCATCGGGATGCCGAGGGGCACGATGCCGATGGCCTCTCGTTCGAGGGCCTCCTGGCGGTCCTGCGCGGTCAGCTGCGTCCGCGATCGCTCCCCCTGCATCATCGAGAAGGCGATCGAGAAGAGGAGGATCCCTCCTGCGATGCGGAAGGCGGGAATCGAGGTCCCGAAGAAGAGGAAGATGTTGTTCCCGACGAACGCGAAGATGAGCAGGGTGACCGTCGCCGCGAGCACCGCCTTCTCGATCACGCGCTTCTTGACGACCGGCGGGTAGGACCGCGTGAGGACGACGAAGAAGGTCATCGCCCCGATCGGGTTCACGATCGCGAAGATCGCGATGAAGGTCGTCGCCGCGAAACCCGCGAGATCCGCCATGGCGCCGCGACCGACGGAAGGGCCCGTATTAGAAAGTGTCGAGCACTTTCCGCGCGAATGTGAGATAGCCGGTGTGGCCGAGAGGGGCGAAGGACGGATGCGTCCCGGCCTCATGGGCGACAATCTCTCGCTCGATGATCTCCACGGACCGAATCTCCACGAAGGTCCCGGCCCGGAGCGCTTTCACCGTGCGGTTCACCTGCTCCCCGTTGGGGGAGTACGACCCGAAGTGGCCACAGGGCTGCAAGGCATCCGATGCACTGCCCACGGCTTCCCAGGGATCGGGGATGTCGAGGATTATCGCATCCACGTCACGTTCTACGATGCCGGCACGAGCGTCCCCAACCTTGAATTCGACCGGACCGTCGAGGTTCGCGGCAGCGACGTTTCGACGTGCCTGTTCCAAGAAATCGGCTCGCACATCGTAGGTGACGACGCGACCCTTCGAGCCGACGGCGTGGGCCAACGCGAGGGTCATTGCGCCCGAGCCGGCGCCAACCTCCACGACAAAATCACCTGGCTTCAGGTCGCAGTTCCAAACGAGCACAGGTGCGTCCTTCGGACCGATGATCTGGGCTTGCCGTCGCAGCAGTTCCACGTGGTCCCGGATCGAGGGGGTCAGCACGAGGAACGTTCGACCCCCCACCGTCCACCGACGACCGACCAATTCTCGCAACGTGTCCGCTCGGACGACACCGACCGCGGGGACGCTCACGATCTCTTGGTCAAGGACCACAAGATGCTTGGCACCGGACGGCTCGAGAAGCACGACCCGAAGGGGTTCCACGTCACGACAATGTCGCGCGGATTGTAAGACTTTTCGCGGATGCCGCAAAGGTTAATGGGGTTTGCCACTTTCCTCGCATGTTAGAGTCTACCATGGCCCAAGTCTCCGGGTCGCTGCCATCTCCCACGAGCCGGGGGTCCACGCGATGGGCGGCCCTACGCCCGACTCGTCAGTTCCGTCGACGCCTTTTCCAAGCATCCATCGTAACGGTCCTGTTCCTCGCCTTCGTTGGTGGACTTACCGTCCTGTTCGGCACGATCATCCTGCAGTACGCCGTCGGAGGATTGGTCGTCAGTAGCATCGTGATTGTCGCGGCGATCGGCCTCACGGTCCTCTACGGAATCCGCGGTTTCGCCAATTTTGCGTACGGAGATCTGATGACGCTCGGGGCCTATCTGGCGCTGCTCCTCAGCCTCAACGGCCTCTCCCTCATCTGGGGAGCCATTGTCTCGTTTCTCGTCCTCGCGGTGGTCGGTGTCCTGCTCGAGGTCGTCATCTTTGCACGTCTCGAAGGCCGCGGACCGGTCCCTCCCATCGTCGCCTCCGTAGGCGTCGGACTCATCATCCAAAATGGCGTACGAGCCGTGGCGGGGACTCAAGAGTGGCTCTATCCGGTGCCCGCCTCGCAGGACATTGTACTGATTCCGGGTGTCGGCCTCCACCCCGTCCGCGGATTCCTCACGCTCGGGGTCGGACTCACGCTCGTGTTCTCAGCCCACGTTTTGCTGAAGTACACGAATCTGGGGAAGGCGATGCGGGCGACGGCCGACAATCTCGAGCTCGCGAAGGCGACGGGCATCGATACGAAGCGCGTCACCTACGCAGCTTGGGTTGTGAGCTGCTCCTTCGCCTCGACCGCGGGCGTCCTGCTTGGTTTGGGTACCGCCCTCAACCCCACCATGGGTTTCGACATCATCTTGCTGATCTTCGCGGCCGTCATTGTCGGCGGAATCGGCTCGCCGTACGGGGCGATGCTCGGTGGTCTTCTCGTCGGACTTTCTCAAGAGATGTCGGTTCCGTTTCTGCTCTGGCTCGAACGTCCGGACGTCATCGGATTGCAGTTCGGCACCGCGTACAAGGTCGCAATTCCGTTCATCATCCTCTTCGTCGTCCTGATATTCCGGCCTTGGGGCATCGCGGGACGACGTCCGGCCTTTGCCCGGCGATCCTATTTCATCGAGCAAATCGCGCGGCTATTGGGCGAGCGCCGCAGGAGCGAAACCCCGACGGGTGAAGCGAATGGAGGTAGGTGAGTCGTGACAGGCGGTGCTTCCACGCATGTCTCGAAACAAGCTCCAGTGCCCACCGTACCGTGGGGCGGGATCGTCGCCTTCCTCGCCATCGCGGGCATCGTCGGCGCGGGCGTGATCGCAGGCTTGTTGGCCGGAGCTTCGACGCAAGGGATCTTGACGAATCTCGGATTCTACGCCAGTATCGCAATCATCTTCGCCGTCCTCGCACTCGGCTTCAACCTTCAATGGGGTTACACGGGGCTGTTCAATGCCGGGATTGCCGGTTTCTACCTGATCGGGGCGTACGTCGCGGCGATCGCCATTACCGCTCCCTCCCCGCCGATCGTCGTCGGCGGGATTCCGGTCTACCCGGGGCATCTCGGCGGTTACTCCCTCCCCCTGGCGGCAGGGATCATTCTCGCGATGTTCGCGTCCGGGGCGACCGCGGCGATCATCGCGCTTCCGGCACTACGGCTACGGGCCGACTATCTCGCGATTGCGACGCTGGCCTTCGCCTCGATTCTCCAGATCTTCGCCAACAACCTGCAGTCGGTGACGGGTGGCGCCATTGGAATCACAGGTATCCCGAAGCCTATTGCCTTTACGACGGCCGACGCGCCCTTCCTGAATGCGCTCACGATCGTCGGAATCGGGTCCGCGATTCTCCTGTTGTTCATCCTCCTCCTTCAATTCATGGCGGAATCCCCGTGGGGTCGGGTTCTGAGGGCGATCCGCGAGGACGAGGAAGCCACGATGGCTCTCGGAAAAAACACGTTCAATTACAAACTCCAGGCGTTCGCGTTGGGTGGAGCATTGATGGGTCTAGCTGGCGCCCTGTTCGCGGTCACACTGGGCTATATTTCACCGTCCTCCAGCTTCGCTCCTTCCGTGACGTTCTCCGTTTGGGTGATGGTCATCGTGGGTGGATCCGGCAACAACCGAGGGGCCATTTTCGGCGCGTTCCTGATCTACGGCTTCGAGTGGCTGTCCGTGCAGTTGAAAGACTACATTCCGAGCGCCCTCGCCGAGGGCCTTCCCGGCATCCGTTCCCTGTTGATTGCCACAGGCGTTGCGGCCGCCGTCCTCCTCGTTTTCGTCCTCTTTGTCGGTCGCTTCATCTGGCCGTCGGCCCGGAGTCGAATCCTCACCACCGTCCGAGAGCGGGCGTGGGCAAGGAGCGCCATCGTCGCAGCGTTCGTGCTCTACGGATTGGGATGGGTGTTTGTCTTCCTCCAGCAGTACGCACCGCGGGCGATTGGGGACACCATCTTCTACCTCAGACTGATGTTCATCGGCGTGCTGTTGATCATTTTGATCATCTATCGTCCAGAGGGAGTCCTCCGAGAGCACAAACGCGTATTGAGGTGAACCGCGGGTATGGCCTCCGGACCGATCCTTCAGGTGAATGGCATCGAGAAGGCGTTCGGTGGGATCCGGGCCGTCGATCGGTGCAGCTTGGCGGTCCTTCCGGGATCCATTACGGGTCTCATTGGACCGAACGGCGCGGGGAAATCGACTCTGTTCAACATCATCGCGGGACTGTATCGCCCCGACGGCGGGGAGATTTGGTTCGGAGACGCACGCATCGACGGCCTGCCGCCTTACGAAATTGTGCGCCTCGGACTTACGAAGACGTGGCAGATTCCTCACGAGCTTCGGAACCTAACGGTCCTCGAGAACCTCGTCCTCGCAGCGAAGGATAACGCGGGGGAGCATTTGCTCAACCTCTTCGTCAAACCGGGCGAAGTGAAACGCGACGAAATACGATGCCGGGCCCGCGCCCGGGAGGTGCTGAAATTGACGCAGCTCGAAGGACTCGCGAACGAGCACGCGCGATCCCTCTCGGGTGGACAAAAAAAACTTCTTGAGCTCTCGCGTGCGTTGATGTCGGACCCGACCCTGGTCCTCCTCGATGAGCCCGTCGCCGGCGTGAATCCGGCATTGACCGGGAGTCTCATGGACCTGATCGAGAGGCTTCGGCAGAACGGGAGGACGTTCTTCCTCATCGAACACGACATGAATGTCGTCATGAACCGATGCGATTGGGTCATTGTGATGCATCAAGGCCGTCGGATCGCGGAAGGCCCTCCGGAGACGGTGAAGGCGGACCCGGCCGTGATCGAGTCGTATCTGGGGGGATGAAATTGCTGCTCCAAGCCCAGAACCTCCGGTCGGGCTACGGGGAGATGGAGATTCTCCATGGGGTCTCGATGACCCTGGAGGAGGGGGAGATGGTCGCGCTCATCGGACCTAACGGCGCGGGCAAATCGACCCTCATCAAGACCATGTTCGGCCTCCTTCGTCCCACGGAGGGCCGGGTCCTGTTCCGAGATACGGACATTACCGGGTTCCATCCTCGAGACCTTGTCATCATGGGCTTGGGCTATGTCCCGCAAACGAACAACACATTTCCCACGCTCACCGTCCTGGAGAATCTCGAGATGGGCGCGATTACTCGGAGAATCTCCCCCATTCCGCTCCCGTGGAATCGGGGATCTCAGAAGCGGACGCAGGCCCGGATGACGGATGCGCAAATCCGGAAGCGAGCCACGGAAACCATCGAGTTGTTTCCGAATCTGCAGCCGAAACTCCGCGAAGCAGCTGGTAGCTTGAGCGGCGGGGAGCAGCAGATGGTCGCGCTCGCGAAATCGATGATGCTCGACCCGGACGTGCTCCTGATCGATGAGCCCTCGGCCGGGCTTGCTCCCAAGCTCGTGGATAACGTCTTCTCCAAAATTGTCGAGATCAACAAACAAGGCACTGGGATTGTCATGGTCGAGCAGAATGCGAAGAAGGCCCTCGCCATCGCGCACCGCGGATACGTGCTCGAAACGGGCCGGAACCGGTTCGAGGGGACAGGAGACTGGCTGCTCCACAACACGGACGTCGGGAAGCTCTACCTGGGAGGCCAAGGCTGACTCACAAGAAACGGAAAATGGAAAGGTGGTTCAGAACCGGCGTGAAACGATCGCGGCCTGAACCTTTTCCGAGAATGTGCTTGGCGTCGCTGCCCCGAACGACTGGCTCGACATCGTCACCGGAGGTGCGGGTTGAATGCTCGACTCCGGGATGAAGGCGATCCGATAGATCCCGAAGCTGCTGTTTACACCCCAGACTTCGTAGGGTCCTCGCACATCACCGTTCGCGTCGAAGTCCTCCGAACCGGCCGCTCCCTCCCAGTTCACGGCACCTCCGGACTGGTTCAGCGTGCTCAAGGCAAGGGACCATTGTCCGGGCTTGATCACTGTTCCAGATCCCTTTGCAATCACGGGCAGGTTTGCCTTGATGGCATTTCCGTCGACCGAACCGGCCTTCTGCGCCGCGAGGGCGATGAGATAGACCGCGTCGTACGTGTAATCCGTGTACAGAACCGGGGTCGCGGTGGTCGTCGTGGCGGCCTTGTACTGAGTCACGAAAGTGTCGTGAATCGTCCCGAACGGCGAGACGGGCGAGGTGCCCTTGATCTTCGTCACGTCGACGCCGACCGATGGGTCGCGCAATTGGTCCATGAACGCCTGGCTGTCCAGTCCTTCCGAGAACACCCAAGGCCGGTCCCAGCCGGAGTTAGTTGACAGACCCGCCTTCCAGTTGCTCATCACTATGAGTCCCTCGCCAGGGAACCCGGCGAAGTAAACCGCCTGTGGGTTCTTCTGGAACAGGGTCGCAAGGTCCGTAGAGAACTGCGTCGCCTTCGGATTGATGATGACCGTCGTGTTAACGGTGCCCCCGAGAGCCGTGAACTTCGTGTTGATCACGCCGACCAGACCACGTCCATAGGAATCATCGCGTCCGATCAGGTTGATGTACCGATACGAGAGGTTGTTGAACAGATAGTTCGCGGCGACGACGCCTTGAAGTGCATCCGATGGCGCCGTTCGGAAGAAGTAGCCACCCGTCAAGGTCAGGTTCGACAACGCGGGAGACGTAGCAGACGGAGAGACCATCGGTACCCCCGCCGCCTTCGCAATTCCAATCGATGCGATGGTGCCGCCGGAGAACTGAGCCCCCACGATCGCGTTCACATGGTTCTGGGTAATCAGCTTCGTCGTGGCTGCAGCCGCAGCCGTTTGATCCGTCTGATCGTCCTCCGTGTAAAGCTGGATTGGTTGGCCTAGGACCCCACCGGCCGCATTAATCTGGTGGACGGCAAGATAGGCGCCTTGCGTATCGCCCGGCCCGTACTGGCTGAGCGCACCCGTGATCGACAACAGCGTTCCAATTCGAAGCGCTGGTTTCGCCGCGGGCGTGAACAATCCACCGAGTACCGCCGCCGCTAGGACGACGACTACCACGACGATGACGGCAACCACGATCCACAATGCCTTGCTCTTCGGAGCTGGCGTCGGCGCCGCTCCAGAAGAGGACGACTGCTCCTCCATAGTAACCCCGGGCCACATGCGGGGTCATGGTTTTAAACGTTCTGGCGTGCCCCACCTGCGCACCGGATTTTTGGTGCAATTTTCGAACCCACCAAGGCCATTGTGGACATCGTCCGTCCCTGGCGCGAAGGGGTCCATCGAAGGCGGGCTACGCGGGTCGCTCGCGGCGGAAGATCAAGTATGCGACGAAACCGAAGATCGGGAGAGCGACCGCGACCGTGAACCAGAACGGCCCGCGCATGCCACGAATCCGCGCGTCCTGATATACCCACAGGGCGACCAAGAAAAACGCGATGTACAACCCGAGGAGGAACAACCAGAACACGGTCGGCGACGAGGGCGCCGCGGCCTGGAACGGGAGCGCGACATCTGGATAGGCAACGGGCGAGGTACTCCCTCCTGTGAAGTCCGCTCCGGGGCCGGATAAGGCCGGGAATATTTATACCATGTCAAAACGCCGGGGAAGCATCTTGTCTCGCGGCCGCTCACCTCCACCGGAACGTGGCGTTGACGGACTGGAGAACGTTTTTACCTGGCAGATGCGTTCGATGCGGAGAGCGGAGGGACGAACCTGACGGAGCAACTCACCACGGGCGCCTTGTTGCTCATTATCGGCGCGGTCCTCACCATCATCGGGATCGTCTTCTTCCCGTTCCTCTGCATCGGCGTGCCGCTCCTGGTCGTCGGACTGATCCTCATCGTCGCGGAAGGCGGTCGGGTCACGAAACCGCCATTCCCCCCATATCCGGGGTACGGACCGAGCCCGCCATACGCGCCGTATGCAGCAATGCCGCCTGCGGCTGGGCCGTCGAGACCACCGGACGCCGAACCTGCCTCCCCGACTCCGCCGCCAACCCGGTACTGCGTGAACTGCGGATCCGCCCTCACCGCCGGTGCGGCCTTTTGCGCCCAATGCGGCGCTCCGGTCCAACGGTAGTCGACGCCGCCCCACGATGCCTTTATGGCGACCAAGCTCTCTTCCGCGCGCGGTGGACCGATGAAACGGTCGGATGTCTCGGGCTTCTACAAGAAGACCGCCGAGGAGCGCTGGCAGATCATCCGTGACTTCGGGGACCTTGAGCCGTCTGAAATCGAGACGATCCGGAACACCGGGGCATTACGCTTCGAACAAGTCGACCACATGATCGAGAACGTGGTCGGCGCCATGCCCCTCCCCCTGGGCATCGCGGTGAATTTTCGCGTCAACGGGAAGGACTACCTCGTGCCCATGGCGATCGAGGAGCCGAGCGTGATCGCCGCGGCCTCGAACGCGGCGCGGATGGCGCGGGAACAGGGCGGCTTCACGACCAGCGGCTCAGGGCCGATCATGTTAGGCCAGATCCAACTCGTCGGGGTGACGGATCCGAACGGGGCCAGGATCACGATCCTCTCCCATCGGGATGAGATCCTCTCGATCGCGAACGAGAAGGATCCCATGCTGCTGAAGGTCGGCGGCGGTGCGAAAGACGTCGAGGTCCGGGTCGTCGAGACGAAGCGGGGCCCGATGGTGGTCACCCACTTGGTCGTCGACTGCCGGGACGCCATGGGTGCGAATGCCGTGAACACGATGGCCGAGGCCGTGGCCCCGCATCTCGAGAAATGGACCGGAGGCCGGGTGTACTTGCGGATCATCTCCAACCTGGCGGTCCGCCGGCTCGTCAGGGCACGGGCGGTCTTTGCAAAAGCAGTCCTCAAGACCGACGATCTCTCAGGAGAGGAAGTCGTTGAAGGCATCCTTGAGGCGTATGCCTTCGCGGATGCAGACCCGTTCCGCTGTGCGACCCACAATAAGGGGATCATGAATGGCGTGGACGCGGTCGTCGTCGCGACGGGGAACGATTGGCGAGCAATCGAATCCGGTGCGCATGCCTACGCGGCGTGGAAGTCCGGCGGGTATCGCTCCTTGACGACCTGGGAACGAGATGCCAACGGAGACCTGGTCGGAACCATCGAACTCCCGATGGCGGTTGGACTCGTGGGTGGAGCGACGGCGGTCCATCCCACTGCCAAGGCGAATGTCCGCCTCCTCGGCGTGAAGAGCGCCCAGGAGCTCGGCGAAGTGATTGCCGCGGTCGGACTGGCACAGAACTTCGCAGCCCTTCGCGCCCTCGCCACCGAGGGAATTCAGCGGGGACACATGTCCCTCCATG
>Ga0209056_10000761_pt1 | contig 35673 bp, 30 predicted proteins | sample GraSoiAngelo_114_FD_185876 | JGI IMG/M metagenome (GOLD analysis project Ga0209056, IMG submission 185876) | Grasslands soil microbial communities from the Angelo Coastal Reserve, California, USA - 14_0903_13_40cm (SPAdes) (version 2) | ecosystem: Environmental > Terrestrial > Soil > Grasslands... | reverse complement strand
AGAAGCTTCGTGAGGCGATCGAAGCTGCGCTAAAAGATATCGCGAGGTCTGGCATCACTTCAGTGCAGGACTTCTCCGACGATAGCGCCGCCGGAGGCTGGAAGGATTTCAAAATCTTCGAGCAACTAGAGAGCGAGGGCAAGCTGACCGTCCGAATTTCTGAATGGTTGCCCTTCAACGAACCGCTGCAGGTCCTAGAAGAACGCCGTGCCGCCCATCCCCTCTCCGATTCCATGCTGCATACCGGAATGCTCAAGGCTTTCATGGATGGTTCGCTTGGATCGCACACCGCGGCGATGTTGCAGCCGTACGCGGACGATCCGAAAAATTCCGGATTACCGCAATACGAACAGTCGAAGCTGAATGAAATGGCCAAAGAGCGGCTCGCTGCGGGCTTTCAGCTCGGCTTTCATGGCATCGGAGACAAAGGCGTACAGATGGCGCTGGATGCTTTCGCGGAAGCCGAGAAAGATGCGCGTGCGAAGGGAGTCAAAGCACTCGATGGCAGCGACAACTACCGTCCTCGGGTTGAGCATGCGCAGGTAACGAATCCTGTGCAGGTTGCCCGGTTTAAGGAACTGAATGCCATCGCTTCCATGCAGCCCTGTCATTTGCTGACCGATATTCACTGGGCTGAGTCGAGGTTAGGGCCACAGCGCGCGCAACATTCTTATGCCTGGGCGGAGTTCCTGAATCACGGAGTGAAGCTGGCATTTGGCACGGACTCTCCTGTCGAGCCGGTCTCCCCGTTCCGTGGTCTGTACGCAGCCATTACACGGAAGAACGAGAACGGCAACCAGGAGTATTATCCAGCACAAAAATTGACCATTGAGCAGGCCATCGCGGCCTATACACGCGGCTCTGCATACGCCGAGTTTGCCGAGAAAGAGAAAGGTACGCTGGCTGCGGGTATGCTGGCAGACTTCGTGGTCCTCGACCGCGACCTTACCGCCATTGCACCTGAAAAAATCCTGGGCACACGCGTCCTGCGAACCGTCGTCGGCGGAAAAACCGTGTACCAATCCAACTGAACCTTCTAAGGCTTATCACTTCCCGCTCAAAGACTCTGTCATTCCGAATCCGTTTTGGATGAGGAACCCGCTTTGCCGAGTTCGAGGAAGTTCGCCAACAGCCTCGAGAGCCACGTGACGGCAGCCGCCCACGGCTGTCCTGGACCGAAGGTGCGGCGTTCTGTCCGTCATTGTCAGTGCTACACTACCGCCCGTGTCTGCCCCTGCCCGGAACTCCAGCAGAAAACCAGGTCTCGTGCGCTTTGGAGTCTTCGAAGCCGATCTCGAAACCCGCGAGCTTCGCAAGCAGGGAAGGCGCATCCGCCTGCAAGACCAACCGTTTGCGCTTCTGGCATTCCTCCTCGAACGTCCGGGCGTCATCGTTAGCAGAGAAGAATTGCGTGACAAGCTCTGGCCGGCCGACACCTTCGTTGATTTCGACCATAGTTTGAATACAGCGGTCAATAAGATTCGCGAAGTGCTGGGCGATTCTGCGACTAGCCCGAGATTTATCGAGACCGTCGCCCGCCGTGGTTATCGCTTCATCGCCGCAGTGCACATGTCTGGGAACGCCGATGCGGTCCCACAGCAATTGGCCAGAGTTGTTCCAGAGAGCCAGACTGACCTGCCGCGGCCTCATCGTGGGGTCACGCGAATCTTATTTGGATTGCTGCAGGTGATGTACTTGATCTTTTACGTTGAGGCGCTGCTGCACTGGCACGCGCTGGATCGTATTGAAATTTTCAACGTCGGCGCACCGCTGGTGACCTCAATTGTGATTGTCAGTGCGGGCGTGGGCATTCCCTTGCGCTTCTATTTGCTCTCCGCGGTCGGCTTCGATCACGCCCAGCTCGGCATGAAATTCCACAAGATTTTCTTGGGCATTCTGGTCTTTGATCTTTTCTGGGGCATTGCGCCATTTTTGATCGTGGAAAGAATCGGCTTCGGTCCCGCTTTCGGCGCAACTGCCGCTCTGCTGTATGTCCCCTTCGCTGAAAGGACACTCGTGCGAATGGCGTATCCGAACGCAGGATAACCAGTCGTGTGCGGATTCAATGGTGCGATTTCGAGCCGCGAAGCGGCGACCGAATGCAGCCCAGGCCGCAAGGCCTGGGTGAGGTGGGTAATGAATCAGCCCCGAAGGGGCGAAAGATGATTAACCTGACCTATTTCAGATCCGCTTCGTCTTTATCAGGGTTGTAGAAAAACGTGAAGCGCAGGCCCAGATACTGGCCATTGAACTCTGAAGGCAGCGGCGGAAACGGATTTGACGCGGTAATTCCACCATAAGCGGCGCGGTCGAGCGCCACATCTCCCGATCCGAACACGTAACGCATGCCAGCCACCTGGCCATTCTTGGTGATGGCAAAGTCTATGGTCACTTTGCCCTTCTTAAGCAGCGGCGCCATCGCCGATTCGGGGATATTGCTATACCAGTTTTGCTTGACCTCATGCAGAACACGCTGCAGATAAGGACCAAAATCTACGCCTTGGGTGTCGGTAGTTATTTCCAGCGGACCCATGCGGGCGGTATTTTGCCGTTGACCCAGCCCGAGGTCCCCGTTGTCGCCCGGATATTTACTTCTTGACGCGGCTGCGGCGCGCGAAGCTTCCTCAATCGCTTTGCCTGCCGACATGCCCTGGGTGCTAAACGACGGCTTCTGAGTCACCGGCGGGCTCTGCAGTTTCGCCACCTGCGGCGGTGAAGGTTGCTGCTGTTGTTGCGGAGGCGCTTGTGGCTGGGGCACTGGAGTCTGTGCGGCTTGCTGCGGCGGGGCCAGCGGTGCGGGCTGTGGTGCCGGAAGGTTAGGCCGTCCCGCGCGCGATGCATCCAACAGTTTCTTCAACTCCTGGCGATCGAGCTTCGGCTGCTTCGACATCGCGATCCGGTTCTTGTCCGACATTTTGTCGGTCTGCGGCTTCTGCACTTTCTGCGTGTCCGGTGGCGCAGTCAGGAACGTCAATTCCTTTTGTTGGTTTGCGCCAGGACGGACCCGCATTACCACTCGCTGCGGCAAATACTTCTCAAACTTTGGAAAACTCAAGATCAGCAGCATCAGGACCGCGTGCACAAACAGCGACATCCAGAACGCTTCCCGCTTTCGCGACCGCGCCAATTCGTCCTGCGCCTGGATCAACAGCGTAGGGAAGTCGTGCATCTGGCTGTACGCCGATTCCCAATGCTCCGGATCGTAAAGGTCAGGCTCTCGGGGAGGCTGGACCGGAGGCGGTGGGTCCTGCAAAGACGGAATTTGTGTCAAAGCCATTGACTGGTAACTGAGATGCGCCTGCCCGGCGGCTTCTTTTGCTTATTCTCTCATCTTTCTTGCCCGCCGCAAAAATTCTGACAGTACAAGTACTTACGAGGGGAATACCTGTCACGTAGCCGCTTGTCTCAGGCAAATATAGGCATCTGCGCTCGGCATTCAGAAAGCAAGCCCTTGGAACACCGGCAGCAGCACGCGAGTATTCCCTGAATCCAGCTTTCGGAATAATTTTCGCTAGCGTGCAAGATTCTATGAATTCAGCACGTGTGCCGCAATAAGTAGCACCATACGACCAACAGCTACACACTGCCACAGTCCTCCTAGGGGAGGACTACGCAGGGGGCAGTTTGGCGCCAGCCCCCACTTATGCGAGCCAGGGCCCGGGAATGCGACAGTCCCGGAGGGGCGGAATATATTAGCCCAGGGCGTAAGCCCTAGGTAGGATGCGAAGCAAACCAGAGCCCGCTTCAGCGGGACAATTTCGTTCTCCCACCGCTCGAAATCTTCTTGTTGAACGCATGATGTTCCGGTGCCGTCCCTTCGGGACTCGTCCTGGTCTCAAGCCTAACCAGGGCTTACGCCCTGGGCTAACATATTTTGCCCCTTCGGGGCTTTGTCCATGCAAATTCGTACTAATTTATACAAATCTGTGGCCGAGGTTCCGCGTACCGTACAAGGCTATACCCCTACACGCGGCCTGAGCTGTCAACAAATGTAAGACTTGTCAGAGGGCGGGAGCCCCAACCTTCAGGGTATGTTGCTGAATCTGGGAGAGGATTTCCAACGCCGTCGCCAGCGCGCGGCGTCCATCTTCCAAAGGGACGATTGGATTATTTCGCGTCCGGACCGACTGCAGGAATGACCGGATTTCCGCCCGCAGCGGTTCTTCCTGCTCGGCTTGTGGCTTGAAGACTTTGATCTCTGGATTTGCCGACGGCTCGCCCTTGCCGGTGCCGACGGTGAACACCATCACATCCTGCCTGCCGTAATCGATAGAAATATATTGGCGTGGCTGGAAGAACCGCAGCTTGCGGACCCGCTCGGTCGAGACTCGGCTCGCCGTAAAGTTGGCCACGCATCCCGACTCGAATTCGACGCGAGCGTTGGCGATGTCCACTTTATCGGAAAGAATCGGGATACCGGCGGCGCGGATTTCCCTCACCGGCGAATTGACAAACGAAAGTACGGCATCAAGATCGTGGATCATCAAGTCCAGCACGACGTCCACATCGAGCGAACGTGGCGTAAACACGCTCAACCGGTGCACTTCAAAAAACATCGGCTTGGTAATGAGCGGGACCGTCGCACGCACCGCCGGATTGAAGCGTTCGAGATGTCCTGCCTGCGCAATCCTTGCGAGCTTCTTGGCGAGCGCCACCATTTCGTCTGCTTCCGCGAGCGTGGCTGCGATGGGTTTTTCCACCAGAACATCAATGCCCGCATCCATCAATGCTCGCGACGTCGTCAGATGATGAACAGTCGGAACGGCAACCGACGCTGCCTGCACTTCGATGTGGGTCCGAAGAAGCTGCTCAAGGCTGCCAAATGCGCGGCAGTTGAATTCTTTGGCCACCCCGTCGGCACGGGCGAGATCCGCATCGACCACGCCAACCAGTCGCACTGGTTCGCCATCTTTCGCAAGTTGGTGATAGACGCGCGCGTGATTGCGCCCAAATGCACCGACGCCAATTACGGCAACAGAAGTGGGGATGACTTGAGGCAGATCGTTCTCCGAGACATTGTGGCTGAGGGTCTCAAGAATACCTCAAAAGCAGGCAATCAGCACTTAAGCGGTGAGTTGTTCCTGGAGACTCGTTGCTCGGCGCTCATAGCTCACCGCTCTTCTTCTTCAGCAACGCGATCTGACCGCCATGATACGCCGCATGTTGCGCCGCGCCCATCAACATGAATCGAATGTCGTAAGGCTTCCCGGGGACCTGCTCGCCCAACTGCGACTCAATCAGGCCCGAGACCGTCGCAATCAATTTCTCATGCCCTTGCCGTAGGGTTTCGAGAGCCTGCCGCCATGCGCCTTCGCTCACGTCCGTAGCTCGCGGAAAATTCTGTTCGTCGCTCAGCTGCAACGCCCTTCTTTCAACGGTCCTGGTCCGAATCGCCTGCTCCCACGCGGTAACATGCAGCACCAACTCCCAGATGCTGTGTGCCCCGGAAATCGGCCGCGCCGCCGCCGTCTTGGCATCAACGCCGTCCAATATTTCCATCAGCGCTGGCCCGTGCCACGCCCCGCCATCAAACGCACACTTGAGTTGGTCAACAACAAACTCGATTTCTGACATGCTGATAATTTAGCATTCAGCACTCAGAAAACCTCAATACAAGTTGTCATTCCGTCTATAACGACGACGGCGTTGTCAAGAGACACGAGGGAATAGGCGGCTCGGTGTTATAGGAGCGCCATTTCGCTCTCGTGGAAAAACTCAGAGTGCCAGCTAACCAAGGCGCGTGCTCATCTGAGTCTCGATGGAGCTCAGCTCCATCACCCACCTATGCGATCACCCGCGGGCGACGATCATGATTCACGGTTCGAACTCCCCAACGAGCCGGGAGGCAGAGCGCCCATTCAAGCGCTCGAGCTGCCTAAGCGGCGCGCTCACGGAATGACGCGGGCTGCTCAGTGCATGAGCCGGCCGGTACGGCTGCTGCTGTTTGAGCATCCAGTACAGTCGCACCGCCAGCTTGCGCGCCACCATCACTTTGCCGATGCCGGTGTGCTGCTTTTTGCGGCACAGGCGCTGTAGGCTCGCCGTAACTCAGGATCGCAGCGTGCCGCCGATTGTCCCGCCTCGACCAACAACCGCACCAGGGTATTGCCTTGTTTGGAAATCGCACCTAACCGCCGCCGCGTCCCGCTGGAATCTTCGCTGGGGATCAGTCCCATAAATGGGTGATGGAGCTGAGTTTCCATTGAGAGATTCAGATGAGCACGAGCCTTGGTTAGCTGGCACTCTGAGTTTTTCCACGAGACAAAATGGCGCTCACGAAAAGCCAAAGCGTCCACGCACTCGTGTCTCTTGACAGAGCCGTCGTTGTTATAAACGGAATGACAAGTTCACAACTTGCGATCTGACGGCGAAAAATTACCTTCCGAAATACTTCGCGTTGCGCTCGGCGTAGCTCTTCCACTTCTCCGGAAGATCATCCAACGCAAAAATGGCCGATACCGGGCACACGGGCACGCAGGCGCCGCAGTCGATGCATTCGACCGGATCAATATAAAGCATCTCTTCAGTGGCGAACTTCCCATCATCCTTCTTCGGATGAATGCAATCGACCGGGCAGGCGTCCACGCAGGCGTGGTCTTTGGTGCCGATGCATGGTTCTGCTATGACATAAGCCATGAGTACGTTATCTCCTCAAATCCTGTGAACTTTGCGGAAAGTTAATTCTAACAAGAATTGAGGAGAATGGTACAGGGCGCGGGAAACAGCAAACGCAAGGTCCCTCGACTGCACAGGATTTTTGCTTCGCTTCAATGCTGATTCGCTTGGTTAGCAAAATCCAAGTTGCTAGTTCCAGGTGGTGGCCTCGATCCAACAGAATCCGGGAACTCTCTGCGGCCAAATTCCTAAAAGATTTTGACCGCAGAGAACGCAAAGGTTGCAAAGAAAATCCCGTGACGCGAAGGGCAATGGCCAACGACCAATGGCAAACGACCAACGACTGCTCACCGCAAGTTCATTACCAGCAATCTCGGTTCGGTCATGTCTTCGATTGCGTAGCGCAAGCCTTCGCGGCCGAGACCCGAATCTTTCACACCGCCGTAAGGCATGTGATCGATGCGGAAGCTGGGGATATCGCCGGCGATGACGCCGCCAACCTCCAGTTCCTCGAATGTTTGAAAAATCCGTGCAGCATCGCGTGTGAAAACTCCGGCCTGCAATCCGTACGGCGACTCGTTGATCTGGCGAAGCGCCTGCGCGAAATCGTCATAAGGCTCGAGAGTGACTACGGGCGCGAAAATCTCCTGGCAATTCACTTTCATGTCAGTGCGGGTCCCGGTCAGCACCGTTGGCTCCATAACCGAACCTCGCCGTTTCCCTCCGGCCAGCAGCGTCGCACCATCCTGCACCGCTTCCTGCACCCACTCAGTGGCACGTATGGCATCACTTTCGCGAATGAGCGGGCCGAGGTCGGTGGTGTCGTCCATCGGATCGCCGATCTTCAGCTTACTCACTCCAGAAAGGAACAGGTCTCGAAATTTGGTAACCGCCGGACGCTCGATCAAAATGCGCTGCACAGAAATGCAGGTCTGGCCGGCATAGCTGAAGCCGCCCGTAACGCAGCGCTCCGCAGCCCAGGCGATATCGGCGTCGCCGTGGACGATTACTCCGGCATTGCCGCCAAGCTCGAGCACAACCTTCTTCTTGCCGGCGCGGCGCTTGACCTCCCAGCCAACGGCAGCGCTGCCGGTGAAGCTGATCAGCTTGACGCGATCGTCGGTCACGAGCAGTCCGGCGTCTTCATTCGACAGTGGAAGCACGTTGAATGCGCCATCCGGAAGGCCGGCTTGCTCCACGGCTTCCGCGAGAAGAAAAGCGGTGAGCGGAGTCTGCGGCGCGGGCTTCAAAATGATGGGACAGCCGCTGGCTATGGCAGGCGCGACCTTGTGAGCAACTAAATTGAGCGGAAAATTGAACGGGGTGATTCCGGCTACTGGCCCGAGCGGGAAGCGGCGGACGATTCCCCAGCGTCCGGCGGTGAATTGCTGCCAGTCGAGCGACAGATATTCTCCGGGAATTCGCGTAGTTTCTTCGGCGGCGACTGTAAACGTGAAAATCCCGCGCTCGACTTCTATGCGAGCGGCCTTCAGTGGCTTGCCGGCTTCCTGCGCGAGGGTTCGGGCGAATTCTTCTTTCCTCGAAGTGATGTGTTGGGCAATCGACCGCAATACACGCTGACGCTCAAACGCAGGCAGCCTGCGTGTGCTGCCAAAAGCCCGGACGGCACCCTGGATTGCGCGCTCGGCATGTTCCCGCGTGCCCTGAAAAATCTGCGCGAGCGGAGTTCCGTCGTAAGGCGCGCGAATCTCAACCGGAGTTCCCTCTTCCAACCACTTGCCTGAAAGATAGAAACCTTGCGTGCGGACTTCGGTAGTCGTCATCTGCGCCATGACTATCCTCCGGAAATTCTAAGCCACGGATTTACGCCGATTTTGATGGATTAAGAAAGTCATACAGAACCGTTTCGCCGCGGATTCACGTGGATGAACGCGGATAAGTCAATTTCGAGAAAAATAAACCGTGGAGGTCCCCATTTATCCCTCGGTCGCCTTCCAGCTTCGATTATAGGCAAGCACGAACAAGAATGCGCGCGGCAGGATAAGATGGCGCGAAATGAGTTTGCGTTCCATTGCGGAGATGTCCGAACTGATTCAGAAGGGCAGAGTCTCTCCCGTGGAGGTAACGCGCGAGTGTCTGGAAACGATTGAGCGCCTGAACCCTACCCTTAATGCTTTCATCACCGTCACCGCGGAATCGGCGCTTGCTGAAGCGACGAAAGCAGAGAAAGAAATTCAAGCGGGACGTTGGCGCGGTCCGCTGCATGGCATTCCCATCGGGCTGAAAGACGTGATTGACACTGCCGGTGTGCGTACCACGGCGGCAAGCGCGGTTCACAAAGACCGCATTCCGACCACAGATGCCGATGTCGCTACGAAGCTGAGAGCTGCCGGCGCGATCTTTGTAGGCAAGCACAACCTGCACGAATTTGCTTACGGTGGCAGTTCGCTGATCAGTCATTTTGGACTGGTCCGAAATCCGGTTAATCCTGACTTCGTCGCGGGAGGATCGTCGGGAGGCTCGACAGCCGCAGTCGCCTCCGGAATGTGTTACGCGGCGATAGGAACGGACACCGCGGGCTCGATCCGCGAGCCAGCCGCTTTATGCGGGATCGTAGGACTAAAGCCAACCTTCGATCTCGTGAGCACGAGCGGAATCATTCCGCTTTCGCAGTCCCTTGATCATGCCGGCCCAATCACACGATGCGTGGAAGATGTGGCGATTCTGCTGGATTCCATCACCGACACAAAGGCAAATCACCGCGATAGCCTCAGACGTGACATATCAGAGTTCGTTATTGGTGTTCCGCGAAAATTCTTCTTTGAAGACCTGGGCGCCGAGGTTGCCCGAAGTGTTGAACATGCAATTGAGGACTTTCGGCGCATTGGCGCGACGGTGCGTGATATCGAATTGCCAGTGAGCACTGACCGCACGCTACAGAGTTACGAGTCGTATGTGTACCATCGCGACAAAGTCGCTGCCAGCCCGGAACTTTATCAGCCGGAGACCCTGAGGCGAATTAAATCCGGGGAGAGAGTCACCGAAGTCCAGTATCAGACGGCGCTCCGAGAATTACAGCAGACCCGAGCCGAAATTGCTGAGAAGTTTCGCGAAATAGACGTCCTGGTTACCCCAACAACACCGGTGCCTTCTCCGCGGATCTCCGATCTAATCTCGGATCAAGCCTTGCTTCGCCCCGCAGAGCTTCTGCTTTTGCGCAACACTCGGCCGGTAAATGTTTGGGGGTTGCCGGCAATCTCGGTTCCGTGTGGATTCACGTCAGCAGGATTGCCGATCGGGCTGCAAATTATTGGGCCGCATGTGGGAGACGTGAAGGTGCTCCAGGCAGCTTATGCTTACGAGCAGCAGGCGGCTAAAATCAAAAGCGTTTAACCGCAAAGGACGCGAAGAAAAGCCGCAGAGACATCGAGAAGAAACTTGAGCGTCAGGACGCAAAGCGCCCATGAGACTTACGTGGCACAGGCGGCTCGCCTGTGCAGCCCGGACGAAGTCCGGAACGGATCTCCCGAGCTTCGCTCTCACAGGATAGGCGAGCCGCCTGTCCCACATGAGCAAAGAAAAAAATCAATCCACCGAATGCACGTCTTCGGGCAGGGTCATCACGAAGCTGCATCCGCCGGCCTTGCTGGAGCAGGTAAGAACTCCGCGACGCAGGATTTTGGTGGGTACGTCATCAGGGAAAGCGAAATCTATCTTTGCCCCGCGCAAGTTTTCGGTGAGCGGCTTCAGCTTGTCTTCTCCAGTGATGAATTTCGCAGACTCGATTTTCGTGCCCGCCGCCGACGAAGTCATTACTACGAAGAAGTCGGCCGTGCCATCTACGGCAGAGATCTTACCCAGATTGACGGTTTGCAGCCTTTGCAAGTCCTGCTTGTGCTGCTCCACAGCGGTTGTAGCCTTCGAATCGCCACCGACCAGCGCTGCCAAGCGAGTACGGGTCTCAAGCGTGGGCCGGAGTCCCGAGAGCGACATCGCATAGGTGCGGATCGCCTCCTGTTTGCGTCCGCGCTTCTCGTAAACCTGGCCAAGGTGGTCGCCTACTTCGCCGTGTTCTCCGAGCACCCAGGCGGCGTTGATGTATTTTTCTGCTTTGTCGAAATTTCCACGTGCGAAATAGACCCAGCCCAGAGTGTCCCAATTGGCATCGAGCTCCGAAACCATCGCAAGGTCGCGGTCGGACACCTGCTCCAGTGAAAGATTGCGCAGAGAATTTGCAACAGCCGTAACGGCCGATTCGGCATACTGCTGCGCTCGATCAAGGTGCGCCTGCTTCAGCGAAAGTTGATAAGCAATGTTGTTCCAGACTGAGGGCGTCGCGGAAATCTGAATAGCACGGTCGAACGCCGCGAGCGCTTTGTCGTCCTGACCGAGATTCAGGTAGGCGTCCCCCAGGCTAATCTGCAAAGAGGAGTCATCGGACTTGAGCGAAACCGCCTTCTCCAGCTCTGAAGCAGCTTTGTCGTACTGGTGTGCCTCCTGATACATGCTGCCAAGCGCTGCGTGCGCGTACTCGCTCAGAGGATTGATTTCGATAGCTTTGTTGAAGGCTTCAGCTGCCTGGTCATACTTGCGGTCAGTGGTGTAAGCCCAGCCGATGGCGCCGTAGGCATATTCATCGTACGGATTCAGTTCAGCCTGCTTCTTGAACGCTGCAACCGCGTCTTCATTCTGACGCAACACCATGTAGCTACGGCCCAAGTCCATCCATGCGGTCTTATGCTTAGGATCGGCCTCGACCACGCGCTTAAACAGATCAATGGCAGCCTTGAAGTTTCCACGCTCATAGGAAGCTTTGGCCGCATCGTAAAGCTCGTCGCCCTTCAGATCGGTCGCAAGTGTGGGTGCACCCGCCGCCGTACTGTCAATGGAAAGATGCTGTTCGGCATCAGCCATGACGGCACGGCGGAACGAGGTGTAATCACTGGCGCGGGCCGAGGGAAGCTCGTTCAGAGTGGTGACGAGCTTGCGATCCGCGGTAAACGTGTTGGCGTCAGCCTTGTAGCTGGCCTCGTAGTGCCCGTAGTCGCGTTTCATCGTGAAAGGCAGGGGCGCGCTCTCGGTGTATTTCGGAGGAAATTCAAGATGCAGGTGGTAGACATACTCCACTGGCGAGCCGACTTTGACCGGATCCGTGTCGTCTTCATCAGCGTCGGCCATGCTGATTTGGGAAAACGGCAGCACCATATCAGATTTCTTTTTCGACCAGTCGAAGAAATTCGGGGAGTCAAGTTTGTAGGAAATTTTGAACGCGCTGTGCGTGTCAGCCGGGTCGCTCACGTCGAGTTCAGAGACTTCTCCGGCCACGCCCGTGTAAGAACTCATGTTCTTCACCCACTCGGTCCACTTATTGCGCGGGACGTGGCGAAAGAGCATACGCATATACAGCTCGCTATCTCCGCGGAGTTCGTAGCGGACGTGCGCGCTTAGCTTGCCAACCTCAGTCACCTTGCCGTCGATTTCTGAATACTGGCGGTTGATCATCGGCGGATCGGGCGGTGTCTCTTCGAGATGCGGTGTGCCGTCCTGCGGAATAATGAGTGCCTGCTTTTTGCGCAGCTGTGCTGAAAGCAGTCGGAAGGGCGCGACCTCGGTTGTGCTGTCCATCCAGACCTCGTCTTTAGCGAGCGGCACCAGGGTGAAGACGTGATCGAACTGCGAAGGCGAAGGAATCTCGGGATCGAGCTTGCGGCCAGAATTGATCAGCACCGAAGAAGCGTGATACCCGGATGCTTCGAGCAGCGATGCAAGCAGAGTGTGCTTGTCTTTGCAGTCGCCGTATTCGTTGTGCAGGACCTCGGCCGCAGCGTGCGGTTGAAAGCGGCCCACTCCCAGAGAAAGACTTACGTACCGGAAATTCGGACCGACAAAATCGTAAAGCGCCTCGATTTTGTCGAGGTCATTGGTCTTCCCCTTTGTCAGTTCAGCGGCGCGGGCGCGAATTTCAGGCGTGGGCTGGCGGCGATCTTTTTCGAGCGCGGCATACCATCGGCCCATCTCTTCCCAGCTGGCGAACGTCGTCATTTGCACGGCTGGCGCTTCCGGTTCCTTAGGCGCCTTCTTCTTTTTCTTATCCTTGTCTTTGTCCCTATCCTTCTCGTCATCGTCAATGTGCGAACTGCTCCAGGCGTAAATGCGGCGTCCATTGGCTTCACTGATTTTGGGATCGTTACCTGGCTTGGTCTTCAGTTTTATGACCCGCTCTTTGGGGACGTTAAGCTCGAGCTGCTCGTCGAGCACCGTGCCGCTCTTGACGAAGTCATGCTCCATCCAGAACTGGCCGGCGGCTAGCGGCGTGTGCGTGATGGTCACGAAGTTATATTCAAGTTCTTCGCCTGGTCTGAGGCCGGGGACGGTGATGTGCTTCTGCCGGTAATCGGTATAGACCGGCGCCTCGCGCTCGAGCGGAATGCTGAGGTCCTGAACCGAGTCGGCAGGTGTGGTAACGGTTGAGCCATCAGCTTTGTGCACGCGCACGTACGGGATTTCTACCCGCTCGTTGGCGGAGTTGTAGCCGACTACGAGCTGCCCCCACTGCTCGACTCCGGCTTCGCTCTGGACTTTTATCCGAGCAGTGACTTCGCGGCGGCCTGTGCCGTCATTCTCAAAGCGATAGGCGTACCTGAGCTTTTCTACGACGAAGGCTTCCAGTGAATGGTCTGGCGCAGGCGCAACCAGCTCCGGCTTGACCGGCGGCGACACCGGCAACGGGTTGGGTGAAGGCGTTTGCGCCAGCAATGAAAAGTTGACGCAAAGGAACGCAGAAAGAGCGAGACGACGCTGCATAGTATACTGCGCCGTTTGTATCGTATTAGGGCGCTAGATGCAAGTAACGGGCGATCTATAGCGCTTAACATTTGCTCGTTGGCACTTAGCCCTATGGCCAAATGCTAAGCGCTAACTGCCAACTGCTACCCCACTAGAAATAGAGGCAACACAACTCACTGACTCGTCAGTGACTTCTCGATGAATCCTGCCTCGTCACTCTTCATCTTCTTAAGGCTCGCCGTCGGCAAATAGACCATGTGCCCAGAGTCGTACGTCGCATAGGAAATTTGAGCCCGGTATTTCTCCGATAGATTCAGGTGGTCAACGGTGTAATTGGCGGCGTAATAAGGACAAGCCAGATCGTAATATCCCTCCATGACCAGCACTTTAAGAAATGGGTCCTTAACCACGGCACGCCGCAGAGCACTGGCAGTATCGGGAAATCCTTCGCCCGCCGATCCCCAGTCCCACTTTTCCTCAAAACCCTGCTGCTGTGCGAACACGTAGTACGGCATGTCAGTTTTGTAGCCGAGCTCCGTACGAACGTAGTTATTGAAAACAGTGTTGTACGGCGCAATGATGTTGGCCTCCGTGGGGTCGTAGAACCGCGTGTCGAGCAGACCATCGGGGTCAGGCCCTGTGTAACGACCGTCGAGGCGGCCAACGCGCAATTTTTGGTCAATCAACAGATAGTGGGTGAACTTCGGAACGTCAATGCGCAAGTTCGCCTGATCGATAACTTCCTTGGTAAGCCCGGTATAGCGAGCCATGTCGGTGACCACTTTGTCGCGTTCGGCCGCAGACATTGCGTCCCCCTTGGCTAGCGCCTGAGCGTACTCGCCGGACGCCCATTGCTCCGCCTCCTGCCGCGCTTTGTTGACGTCCTGCTGAAGATCGGACGAGAGCTTGTGGTGATAGCCGGCGATCATGGTGTACGAGGGAATCAAGTAGATGTAAGGCTCGTCATTGGTTTTGGTATCTTCGAGGCTCTGAAAGTTGAGCACCATCGAGAGTAGGGTGATGCCGTTGAAATTAATGCCCTGCTCAGCCAGGTGTCCCGCAATACCCGCGGCGCGAGTCGTGCCGTAGCTTTCTCCAAAAAGGAATAGCGGCGAACTCCAGCGCTCGTACCGCGACATGTACATGCGGATGAACTCGCTGAAGGCCTGAATGTCGCCTTTCACGCCCCAAAACTTCTTCGCTGTTTCCAGATTCTCGGCGCGGCTGAATCCAGTGCCGATTGCGTCCACCATGACCAGGTCGCTCTTATCGAGTAATGTGTGCGGATTATCTTCAACGTGGTAGGGTGCCGCGGGAAGGAAACCGTCGGCTGACAATGCCACGTGCCGCGGACCCAGCGCACCCATGTGCAGCCAGATAGTCGCCGATCCCGGGCCACCGTTGAAGGCGAAGGTCAGCGGGCGCTTGCCTGCTTCTTGCCCATCCAGCGTGTAGGCCTCGAAGAACATTTCGGCTTCGATTTTTCCGTCCGCGCGCTTGATTGGAAGCTTGCCCGCTGTGGCCGTGTACTTCAGCGTCTTGCCGTCCATTGTCATCTGGTGATGGGACACGACTGGAGCTACTTCGGTCATGTCGAAATGCTCTTCTTTCTTGTCGTCACCTTGCTTGGGTTCTGGCTGAGGTGGCATAGGCTCGGTTGGCTTGGCGGCCGGCTCTTCCGGTTTCGGCTGCGGTGGTGGCTGTTTGACGGGCTTCTTGGGCGGCTGGCTCTGCGCCGGAGGTGGTTGGTTGCCTGGCGTCTGTTGCTGTTGAGCAGCGACGGACGTGACCAGCATGGCCGCAAGTATCGGTGCGAACAATGGACGCATTTTCATCTCCGAATTCCTTCTCTAGGGCAAACCGCAAATTATACGACGAAGCTCAGTTGCTAAGATGGTCTGGTGAAAGTTGAATCGCCAGCGAAAGGCAAAGCAGCTATTGACGTCCTACGTGCGGATTCGTTAGCACGAATTCCGTGGCTGGTGCACGGCTTCAGCACTAGAAGTGGCGGGTCCTCGAGAACTTACGGTGGACGTGCGCTCAACCTTGGATTTGCGACGCAGGATTCGAGAGCCGCAGTTCAAATGAATCGCCGGGCATTCGCGTCTGTAGTGACGGCAGATCGCCTCACGCGCTCTCCGGCTCGTTCGGGCCCGAAAAGCATTTGGCCGCTTATCACCGTGCGGCAAATTCATTCCGACCTGATTCATCACATCTCGCAAGTTCCGCGCGAGCCGCTCAGCGGAGACGGGCTCGTGACTGATGTGCAGGGGATTCTGCTGGCCGTTCTCACGGCTGACTGCCTGCCTGTCGTGTTAGCTGATTCGAAAAATCGCGCAGTCGGCGTGTTTCACGCAGGATGGCGAGGAACTGTGAAGCGGATCGTCGAAAAAGGCATAGGCGAAATGCAACGCTGGTTTGGCACGCGGCCTGGCGATCTAAGAGCCGCGATCGGCCCCGGAATTCGCGGCTGCTGCTATCAGGTTGGTCCTGAAGTGCAAACAGCCTTCCAGTCTCAGTTTGCCTATGCGGAGGCGCTGTTTCGCGAAACCAAAGCACGAGATGAGATACACGAAAAGTATCCGCTGCTATTTTTGACCGCGCGCGCACCTGGACACAGCGAGTTGCCGAAGCAGATTTTCCTAGATCTCGCAAGGGCCAATCGGCGGCAGCTCTTGGATGCGGGTGTCGTCGCGAAGAACATTGCGGACCTGGGCTTCTGCACTTCCTGCCGCGTGGATGCCTTCTTCTCACACCGCAAGGAAAAAGGTATGACGGGAAGGATGATGGCGGCGGTAGGAATTCGCGCCTAGAAGGCTGTCGCGGAGAAGGGGCTAAAGGCCCTCGCAGGCTTTGTAAAGGCGCTTAAGGTGAAATTTGGGGATATCGAAGTCGGTCTCGACTTCGAACCGGAGCCCGGTCTGGCCGACAATGGAAACCTGGAAGGAGATTTGGCGGCATTACTCGAACAGGTTGGAAACGCAGCAAAGAACGCAAATACTGCCCTGGTGATATTCATCGACGAACTACAGTATGTCGCGCAGAACCAATTTGCAGCGCTGATTACCGCGCTGCACAGGTGTTCTCAGTCAAGTCTTCCGCTGACGGTGGTAGGGGCCGGACTACCACAACTTCGAGCCTAGCCGGAAAGGCAAAATCGTACGCTGAACGGCTATTTGACTATCCGATGATTGGGCTGCTTAGTGCTCAAGATGCCTCGTCAGCGATTATCAAGCCCGCACGGGAGCAACACGTCGAGTTCACTGACAAGGCAGTCAGGGCCATAATCGCGAAAACCCATGGGTATCCTTACTTTTTGCAAGAATGGGGCAAGCATTCATGGGACATCGCCCGGCAAAGTCCAATTACCGAGAACGACGTGTTCGCAGCCTCCGGCCAAGCTATTGCCGCCCTCGACGAAAGCTTTTTCAGGGTACGGTTTGATCGCTTGACACCCTCAGAGAAAACCTACCTGCGAGCGATGGCAGAACTCGGCGAAGGCCCCCACCGTTCGGGGGATATCGCCGAAGTAATGGGGAGAGCCAGTTCCTCTCTCGGCCCGGTTCGCAGCACCCTAATTGCGAAAGGAATGGTTTGCAGTCCAACTTTCGGAGATACGGCTTTCACGGTGCCTTTATTCGACGAGTTCATAAAACGAATCATTTCGACTTGGAGCAAGCCTGCGCCAAGAGGACAATAATAGCCGCGATGGGTTAGGGCCCTGAGCTGGCCATGTTTGGGCAGCACGACTGAACTATCCCGCTGCCGCCGTTTCTGGCTCACCCACTACAGCCTCCAGATGTTGCAGAGTCTGCGGGACCGTCAGCGAATACATCTCACGCCCCACGCCCTCGCCGGATTCGAGCGCAGTCTTAAGAAAGTGTCCGGCAATCGCGATCGCCAGAGCGTCCGTGATTGTCTTTCCGGCACGCCTCTTGTATTCCTCCCACGCCGGCAGAGGCAGTGCAACCCAGACCGGACGGCCATCCACCAGAAACTTGATGTCTGTGGCATCGGCGTGTCGCGTGGCGACGGCCACAATCAACGCTTGATACAGACAGTGCACCTGTTTCTTGATCCACCGATCATGGGCGTGAAAGTCGCGATACATGATGAAAGTAGAATAGCAACGCCATCAAGCTGTAAGCAAACCTGCCAACGCTGCGGGCAGAGCGCTTGGATGATTTGAGCAGTTCGTGTGGTATCTTTTGCGGCGAAATGAAATCGCAAATTCTGCTGCTTCTCATCGCCGCGGTCTTGCCGTCCAACGCGTGCGCTCAATCGAGTGCTCAAGGATCCGCGCAATCCAAACCAGCGGTTAGTCCTGTAGCTGCGGCCCAAACTCCCGATCCTGACGCCTTTTACCACCTCGATCCCGACTCGCTGCCGCAGGAGGGCGTTCCTAAAGGCGAGATCCGCGGGCCATTCACGCTGCCCAGCAATGCCTACCCTGGTACGCAGCACACCTATTGGGTTTACGTTCCCGCGCAGTACGACCCAGCTACGCCTACCAGCCTGATGATTTACAACGACGGCCAGGCGTTCATGAATCCTGAGGGCGACATGCGTGCGCAGAACGTCATGGACAATCTCATTTTCCGGCGCGAGCTGCCGGTGTTGATCGCTGTGTTCATCAATCCCGGACGCCGTCCAGATCAGCCGGAACCGAACCCGACCGAATGGGGCGACCACACCACTAACCGGCCGACGGAATACAACACGCTCGACGACAAGTACGCGCGCGTCATCGTGGACGAGCTGTTACCCGTGCTGAACAAGCAGTACAACGTTTTGCGCGATCCCGAGCGCCACGGCATCGGCGGATCAAGTTCAGGCGCGATCGCGGCATTCACCGTGGCATGGGAACGGCCGAACGAGTTTCGCAAGGTGTTGAGCAACGTTGGCAGCTTTGTGGATCTCCGCGGTGGCAACGCTTACCCGGACATCATTCGCAAGAGTGAGAAGAAAGGGATCCGCATTTTTCTGTGCGATGGCCGCAATGACAATCGCGCGTTGGATCCCGACGGTTCCTACAATCAGGCACGAGACTGGTTCTATCAGAACGTGCGCATGATGCGCGCACTCAGCGAAAAGGGATACGACCTGAACTACGCCTGGGGCATGAACAAGCACGGCCAGAAAATGGGAGGAGCGATTCTCCCTGACATGATGCGCTGGTTGTGGCGGGACCATGAATTCTCGGACGATCCAAAGAACACTCTGGAGCGGTCATTCAATTTCCCGATGGAGAACGCCGCTAAGCGATAGATGGTCGGAGTTATCTCGCAAGTGCAAGCCCGGGTGCGTTTAGACGACATCAGCAAAGGGTAACTCTAACCTTCCAATCTCATGGCATAATGTCATGCCAAAGTTTCGATCCGGCAGCTCCCAATGTATTCATCCTCTGTCGTCTTCAAGGTCTGGTTCGCAATTCTGATTTGCGGACTTCTGAGCGGCCCAATTTCCGCAGAGCAATCACCAGCGTCCGTTTCCATTCACGCCAACGAGAATCGCACTCCCGCCGGTGAGCTGAAGGATGGAATTCTGACCTTGCATCTGGAACTCACCTCGGGCAACTGGTATCCGGAAGCGGACGACGGCCCCAGCATGCAGATTGAAGCTTTCGCTGAGGAAGGCAAGGCGCCACAGGTGCCCGGGCCGCTGATTCGAGTTCCGCAAGGCACCGAGATTCGCGTTTCGTTTCACAATGCCTTGGCAGCGACTGCGATCATCCACGGCATGCACCAGCATCCCGGCGATGCCAAGGACGTGTTGCAAGTCCCGCCGGGCGAGACACGCGAAGTACATTTTCTGGCGGGAGAGCCGGGAACTTACCAGTATTATGCCAGCGCCGGTGGACCGACGACCCGTCCGCGACCCTTCCGCGAGGACAGCCAACTCAGTGGAGCATTCATTGTTGACCCTCCGGGAAGCGTGCCGCACGATCGCGTGTTTGTGCTCGGAGTCTGGCGCGGCGAAACTGCTCCGACACTATCCAAAGATGTGGCAGTCATCAACGGCAAGTCTTGGCCGTATACCGAGCGCCTCAGTTACAGCGCTGGAGAAGAAGTCCACTGGCGGATGCTCAACGCCAGCGATGTGAATCATCCTATGCACCTGCACGGGTCGTACTACCGGGTGGAAAGCATGGGAGACGGCGAGCGAGATCGAATGTTCCCTACTGATGATCAGCGTACGGTGTTTACGCAACTCCTTCCACCCGGTTCTAGCATGACGACTTCATGGACCGCAGTGCCGGGGCGTTGGATCTTTCATTGTCACCTCATGGCACACGAAGCACCATCGCGCACTGTGGCAGTCGCCCTTTCACCGGACCCGGAAATGATCCACGAACACGGTCAGAATCACATGGCAGGATTGGTGTTGGGTATTACCGTGCCGGGAGAACGCCCTCACGTTGTTGCTCACGGAAGCGCGCGGAAATTGCGGTTGCTGGTGCGTGAGCGACCGGCGGTGAACGGCGTTGCCGCGGGTTTCGGCTACCAATTGGAAGAGTCGCACCGACTATCGCCGGCCAGCGTCTCTCTGCCGGGACCCACGTTGGTTCTCGAGCGCGGGCGTCCGGTGGAGATCACAGTTGTAAACCAGCTCAACGAGCCTACCTCCGTACATTGGCATGGAATGGAGTTGGAGAGCTACTACGATGGAGTCGCCGGATGGGGAATGCGAGGGCACTATCTCACTCCCACCATCGCACCAGGGCAGTCCTTCTGCGCGCGATTCACGCCGCCGCGCTCCGGCACGTTCATCTACCACACCCACCTGGATGACGAGATTCAGCTCGCAGGCGGGCTGTATGGCGCGATGGTTGTTGTTGATCCCGGCGCGAAGTTCGATTCGGACAGCGAACAGCTATTTGTGATCAGTGGATGGGGAGGTCGCCGTTCGTTTGACTCGCAGATTCCGATATCAGGCTTGCTTAACGGCAGTCCGCAACCCACAGCCCTTCACTGGCAGGTTGGAAAAAGCTACAGAGTGCGTTTCATCAACATCAGTAGCGCGATTATTGGCTCATTATCCGTTACTGGAACCGACGGCCCGGTGCAATGGCGTGCTTGCGCCAAAGACGGTGCCGATCTCCCTGCGAGCCAGGCTGTGCTTCAGGACGCAAAGCTGACGATTGCGCCGGGGGAAACTTATGATTTTGAATACAAGCCAAATCAGCCGGGTCCACTGAAGATGGAATTCAAAGCACTCGCGGTCCCGGTGGATTTGACACAGTCAATCGAGGTTGAATAGAAGCATTCCGTGACGCAACTGCTCCATGACGACACCTTCCGCCGCCTTTGTCGAGGGCGTGACTTGCTGGCGGCCGAATATCGATCGCGCGTTCTGCTACAGCAGGCAGCACGCGAAGCGTGCCTTTCGGAATTTCATTTTCATCGCATGTTTCGTGCGACGTTCGGCGAAACCCCGCACGACTTTATTACTCGCCTACGCATGGACCGCGCCCGACAGATGCTCGCCTCTGAGCGCACCGTTACTGATGTTTGCTTCGAGATCGGCTACGAAAGCCTGGGATCGTTTTCCACAAAATTTCGGGCCCAGTTCGGGCTCAGTCCCAAGACTTTTCAGCGTGAGATGCGCCGCATATTCGGATATAGCGCTCCCTGGCGCGTGCTGATGGTTCCGGCATGCTTTCTGCAGGCTTGGGCTGTCGAATGAAGGCGGGTTGCCCAGAAGATTAATTCCCGTGAGAGCCTGGGTGCCCCGTCCAAGTTCTGCTTGGGCGGGTTATTTTTGTCAACCTCGATAGCAAGAATCGAGAAGCATCCCTCATCCCATTTCGCTAATCTCCACCAAGGAGAACCTCAATGATTCAAAAAATGTCGCATGCAACCATTTACGTGCTTAATCAGGACGTAGCCAAGGACTTCTACGTTGGCAAGTTGGGATTCGAAGTCAAAGTTGATTCATCGCTGCCCAACGGCTTCCGCTGGCTGACCGTGACACCCAAAGGACAGCCCGATCTCGAGATCATTCTGATGAAAGTCGGCAGCAGCAGCGACTTCGTCAAGATGAAAGGCGGAGACACAGCAGAGAAAGATGTCGAGACGATCGGTGCATTATTGAAGAAAGGCTGGTTTGGCCCAGGCGCTTTCAAAACCGCTGATTGCCGCAAGACCTATGAGGAACTGAAGGCCAAAGGCGTGGAGTTCGTCTCAGAGCCGAAAGATCAATTCTATGGCGTTGAGGCCGTCTTCAAAGATCCATTCGGGAATTGGTTCAGCATGTCCCAGCCGAAAAACTACTGATCACATATTTTAGTGAACAGACGAATTTGGCGAGATCCTCAGTTGAACTTGAAGAAGAAACTGCAGAACTACTCGCTAAATTCTTCCAAAAAGTGGGCCAGGAGTCGTCGAAAAACGATTGCGGTTGCTTCCCAGTCTCCCTGCATCGCTTTCATACCTGCTTCTGCATAACCGCCATCGGGTCGTGGGCGCAGGCGGACAAATGGCGGCAACCCATAACGCACCGCGATAAAGTTGGCCCACAGCCCCGCAGTGCGACCGTTTCCGTTCGCAAAAGGATGGATTCGCACCCACTCGGCGTGCGCCCAAGCACACAGATCGAGGACAGCATCTAGCTGGTCGGAAGTGAGCTTCCGGCCGACCGTAATATTGCGGTCTAACTCGGCAACCGCACTTCGAATAATCTTCTCGAACTGCTGGAGTTCGTCAGCGACTGTTGCTGCCGGAGAGCCGCGAAAGCGGCCGATTTTGACTCCCGTTCTCTCGAGGCCCGGCTGGCCGCGAAAAGCTCCGACGTATCGCGGTTCAGCCTTCAGGCCCTGCATGAAGAGTCGCTGCCACCGACGAGCGAGCTCCACCGTCGGAGTCTCGCGCCGCCCGGCTTGTTCGACGATCTCTTCGAGGATGCGTGTAAGACTTTGCCGTAGCTCGGGACTGTCTGCATCCCAATCAGGCACCCAGGACCTCGCGAACTCTGCTTCGCACCGGGCCGGTTGGCTTTGCAGAATTCTCGAAATCGGTTTCTTCGAACGGCTCTCCCTCTAGCGGATCTTTCAAGGTTGCTTCTGCATCGACCAGCGCTGCGATGGCGCGTTTGAACCCCTGCTCCTTCTTTCGATAGGAATCAAGGCTGTCCAAGCTGGCCTCCAAGCTGCGCTCCTTGCGACCCTTCTGCCGCAGGAAGATCTTAATCGCCTCGTTGAGGATCTGATTGATCGGACGCCCCTCAATCTTGCTGAGGTGCTTGAGTGCGTTTCGCTCCTGGGAATCAATTCGTAAAGTAAAGGCGGCTCTGCTCATGTCACTAGGTTATGCTCATTCTCGCGTGATGTCAATATCATATTATGACGTCATTGCAGAGAGGATGTTACGAACGCACGTGCTATAGGTAAGTATTATTATAATCAGTCGCTTGAATGATCTGGCAATTCTTACGATGCCGGAAGGGAAATGACAACGATGGGGGAGTAGCCATTCGAACGCGGTTCGCTAGTGCATTTCTACAACGCTGATTGCTGAGGACTTATCTGGTCTTCAGTAATCTCCCCTTTTCGGTAGGCAAGACGCATACTTGGGCTCAGACATATGCCGTACCTCCCTCAGTTGCAGTCACAACCTTCCGGCCGGCGCGCCGAGCGCGTCCGCTTCGAAGAAAGTACTCCCGTCGTATTGCGATTTCCGGATGGCAAACGCTCGTCCGGGCAGTTGCAAGTAATCTCCACGACTGGTGGTTTGCTCTGCTTGCCGCAGCCTTTACAACCCGGCGCCGTCGGAAAACTCATGTTCCTGATTCAGGGCGGCGGATCGGTACTCGGCGAGGCACAGATGCTGAGCCCGATGTCATGGGAACGGCAGCCGTTTCGCTTCCTGACGCTGCACGAAGATGACCGCACGCGCTTGCAATGCGCAATTCAGTCTCGCCTGGCGCAAACCAAGCGACAAAGCGAGCAGAGGGGCCGGGAACGCGAGCAGATGGAAAACTTCAGGGCGTGGTAGGGAAGCAGTCGGCACTCAGCATTCGGCCAAAATAGGCCAGTAGATCTCACCCAGACTAACTCTCCTCTTCCCGTCGTTGCTTGCGGATATCAATCCCTAGCTGCTCGGCTTTCTTGTAGAGATGACTGCGTTCGAGGCCCAAGGCTTTGGCGGCGTTAGTCATATGAAACCCAGCGCGTTTCAGTTCCGACAAAATTACTTCGCGCTCGAAGCTCTCCACGCGACTCGCCAGAGTTCCATTTCCCATGTTGCCGCTGGAAACCGCTGCACTTGGCGCCATCACAGATCGAACCGTCTGCGCATCAACTTCGTTGCTGGTTGCGAGCAACATCAGGCGCTCAATGGCGTTTCGCAGTTCCCGGATGTTGCCCGGCCATGAATACTGCTGCAAAGCTTCAATCGCTTCCGCCAGTTATTCTGTGCGCAGACCTGCGCAGCAAAATGCTGCACCAGGGACGGTAGGTCTTCGCGCCGTTCCCGCAATGGCGGAAGCGAAAGTGGAAACACGTACACACGATGAAAGAGGTCCTGACGGAACTTGCTGTCGCGGACCAACGCCTCCAGATTGCGGTGAGTGGCAACAATCACGCGCACGTCAACCTGAATCGGCTTGGCCGCGCCGATGCGCTCGACTTCGCCCTCTTCGAGCACTCGGAGGAGCTTGGTCTGCATAGGCAGCGGCATGTCGCCGATCTCATCGAGAAAAAGTGTTCCGCGCTCAGCCTGCTCAAATTTTCCGATATGCCTTGCCGCGGCGCCGGTGAACGATCCCTTTTCGTGCCCAAATAATTCGGATTCAATCAGCTCCGACGGCACCGCCGCGCAGTTGAGAGCAACGAACGGTCCTGACGCGCGCGGACTTTTTTCGTGCAGCGTGTGGGCAATCAGTTCCTTGCCGGTGCCGGTCTCGCCGAGTATGCAAACGCGCGTCTCGGTGGGAGCCACGCGGTCCACTTGCGCCATCACTTTCTTCATGGCGTCGCCAGCCCAGATGATCTCGTGCCTGCCAAGCCGCTGCCGCAGCTGACGATTTTCCGACTCGAGGCGTTGCAGCCGTAGCGCGTTTTCAACTGTGAGCAGCAATTTTTCCGTAGAGATGGGTTTCTCGAGAAAATCGAGAGCGCCGAGCTTGGTAGCGCGTACGGCCATCTCGATGTGCGCCTGGCCCGACATCATCACTACTGGAATAGTCACGCCCAGCGAGCGCACTTCTTCGAGAAAGGTGAGGCCGTCTTTCCCCGGCATTACGACATCGGAAAAGATCATGTCGAAATGATTGGACTTCGCCAGCTCCACAGCTTTGGTCGCGTTGTCGCAGACGGTCGCGTCATGTCCAGCCAATCGAAACGCACGCGAAAGCGAGGCCAAGGTGCCGGCTTCGTCGTCAACGATTAACAAACTGGCCTTTGCGGGCAAAAGTTCTCCTTAGACGTGAGTGCCTTGCGCTGCCGGAAGCTTGTCCAGATTCGACGGCAGCTCGATGATAAACGTTGTGCCGCGGCCGGGTTCGCTGGTGACGCTGATTCGCCCCCCGTGGTCGCTCACAATAGACTGAACTATCGCCAGACCAAGGCCGGTGCCGGCCTGCTTGCTCGTGTAGTACGGAGTGAACAGTTGGGCACACTCTTCGGCCGCAAGACCCTTACCAGTGTCGGAAATTTCAATTCGGGCAGAACCCTGCTCCTGTCCGATCCGCAGCGTCAGTCTGCCGCCAGACGGCATCGCCTCAATTGCGTTCAGAACGAGATTCGAAAGCGCCCGGTGCAACAGATCGGGGTCGGCAGCAATTGACTCCCGGACAGCCGAGGGCGGCTGTCCCCGCGTGGAATTAAACTGCTGCTGGCACTCGATGTTCGCCTTCTCGAGTTGCGCATGATGTAACTTTGCGACGCTCTCAACCAGTTCTTTCAAGCTGACGGATTGAAAATGCGGCTGCGGCATTTTGGAGAATTCGCTGAAGCGGCCGATGATTGTTTTCAGATGTGAGATTTCAGAAAGCAATGTCGTCGCGCTTTCACGGAATGTTTCATCGAACTGTTGCTGTCCCTGCTTGCGAGCGCGAAGAAGATTTTCCACGGTCAACTGAAGCGGGAAGAGTGGGTTCTTGAGTTCATGCGCCAGGCGGCGCGCCAACTCTCTCCATGCCGCGACACGTTCCGATTGCACGAGCCGTTCCTGCTGATCCAGCAGCTCGCGGGTCATGCGATTGAAGGCGTCGGCAAGTTCTCCGATCTCATCCGATGAACCGGATTCCACCCGAGTATTCCAGTTGCCTTCCGCAACTTCATGAGCAGCGCGGGCCAAACGCTCAACCGGGCGGGTGACGTGCGCCGCAGCCCAACTGCTGAGCAAAACTGCCAGGAGCAATCCGCTTCCCGCAGCCAGCAATGCCGCTGAGCGAATTTGGCCGCGCAGTTCCGCATACGGACGCCGCGAACTTCCTACCAGCAGAATGCCAAGGACCTGATTGCTTTCCCCAGTCAGCGGGATTGCGTTTACGGTTTCGTCGTCCGCTGCGGACGCACCGGCGATGATCGCACTCGACTCCTGGCCGTCCTGCTGTACTCGCTGAATCAATGGCGCGAGGTCTTGCGAATTCACTACGGAGCCCGCGGTCGCAATCAGATGATCGGGCAAAAACCGATCGGTTCCATGATCAAGATTTTCGTAGAGCATTACCCGCATTCCCGCGGGAAGGTCGAGGCTGGCAAGAAAACTTTTGTCGAGGCGAATGCCTCCGATGATGTAGAGCTTTTGATCTCCTGCAGGAACCGAACGGACGGCGAACAGGCCCAGAGCCGGACCATTCGGAGTTTCTTCTTCTTTGAGAAAGGAATCTGCAGGGGCATTCGGGCGTGCCAGTGGATCCTTATAGCCGAATTTCGCCGGCCATTGCGCTGAGGAGAGGATCGTGCCGCGATCGTCAGCAAACTCCAGAAAGTCGAGCCGCTGGGCTTGGGCAAGCACCTGCGCATCGTCAAGGAAGCTGCTGTAATCGGGTGCAGGGCGCGAGGCCGCTACGGACATGCGCCCCGTTTCGGGTGCGGCACTGACCGCTTGTATTTTGCGGCCAAGGTCTTCACCGCGGCGATTGAATTCTCGACGGAATTGGGACACCAATGCGGCAGTACGCTCGTCATTCGCGCGATCGAATGCCCGCCGCGCCATGGCGGAAACAATGAGCGCGACTGCTGCGACCGACGCAAAAACCGTCAACGCAAACAGCAGTAGCAGTCTGCGCCGAAATCTCATGGCTTCTCCGGCGCAAGCCAGACATTCTCTATGCGCCATTCGCCGTTGGGAAAAGTGATCCAGTCGTGTACGTTCGCGCGCAATGCAACTGCGCTACGCACGTGAACTAGGGGAATGATTCGGTGGGTCTGAAGCAGAGATGCTTCTGCGGAATACAGTGCAGCGACTGACGAACTGCTGAATTTCGGCCCGGGTAATTGCAGTGCTTTTGATAATTCCGTCAGCGCGACGTGCGGCTCCGCGGATGGCAACGAGATTCGCAGCAAACGCAAATCGGTAGCGCCCGAGCTCGCAAGCTGCAAGGTAATTCCGGCATCTCGGGCGTTAAGTAGGATCCGCTCGGCGATAACGCGCGAGATGGAATCGGAGGCGTCGTAGCCAAGCGTCCATGACGTAAGACGGCGTGACTGCGCCCGTTCCTGATGCGCAATTTCGGTACTTCCACCAACTGGAAATGTGAACGCATATCCCGTCTCCCAGTTCGGCAGTAAAGCTCCAGCGGGCACACCACCACCCTGCAGAACAACATTGTTGATTGCAGTTGTGTCTATGCTCATCGTCAGTGCGGCGCGGGCGTGCGCCTCGTCTTCCGATGTTGGGCCTCCCGCGAATGCCAGTGCCATCAGTTTCGATGGCTCCGAATTAATTACAGTGCGGCCTTCGGCTTGTGCGCGATGGATGTTCTCGGGTGCTATTTCGATCACGTCGGCCTTGGCGAGATCAAGCAGCGTTGCCTGCTCGCGATAATCTTTGCCGAAATCAATTTCGATCGAATCCAGAAACGGTCTCCCGGCCCAGTACTGGTCGTTGGCCTTCAACGTCAGACGCTTTCCGGAATCCCATTGCGCGATCGAGAACGGACCGGTGCCGCCGATCTTGCCGCCCGCACGGCGGAAAATGCTGTTGCGGTCGAGTGCAAGTTCGGCCGGAAGGCCGGGTTCGGCGGTATCAGTTTCAATGATAACCGTGTCTGCCGATGCTACTATCTTCCAATTCGGATTGCTGGCTCGAAGGGAAGCGCCGACGGCGTTCGCATCAAGAATTGCCCCGTCATGGAAACTGACACCGTTGCGCAAAAGAACGCGCCAGCGCTGGTTTCCCGGCTCCACTTGCCAGGAAACCGCAAGACCCGGCTGTGGACGTCCGCGCTCATCGAGCGTTGTCAATGTTTCGAAAACGAGCCGCGAAAGACCCGCCGGGCCCGCGGTGGCAAGAGTTGCAGGATCGAAAGTCGCCGGAGTTTCTTTCACGGCAAGGCGCAGGGTCCCGCCATAGCGCGGCCTGGCGGCGGCCACGGCCGTAGCTGACCACAGCAAACTACTGGCCGCAAGCAAGATTGAGCAGGTCTGCTTCATAGTTTTCGTTGTCTGCATCGCGAAATACTGCTATTGCATTTTGCCCGTTCTGGGCCGTCCACAATGCCGTAACATTCCCGTTCAGCTCCAGCTTCTGGCTGACTGCAACCGGCTCTCGGTCGGGAAACTCGAATGCCTGAACCGTATCCGGCGAATCGTTCCCCGCGGAACTCGCGAGCACCTGCGATCCTACGCGGCAGAGGACGTGAATTGCCGCGAGGTCGCTTCCCCAACGAATTTTCGTGAGAGTTTGCTGATTGATTCCATCTAGCAAGTGCAGCTGACCGTCCACGCCGGTAAGAACCCAAAGAGCATATTTGTCGCGTGGAACGGCAGCCGCGGAATAAAAGGAAGGCGCCGACTTCTGCTGTCCAATGCCGGGAACCAGTGCGCCCGTGAAGAAATTCCGTGCCGGAGCGAAGAAGGCCGACACGGCAGAATCTTCAACTTGCAGGGGCCAGGGATCATCGCTGCCCGCGCACGTCATTCCCAGCGGGGCAGCGTTCGTGCTGTGGCACACCTGCCCTGGCAGATAGGCGTCGAAAAGATGATCCTTACGCAGTACGATTCTGCCACGGAGATCGCGTGGCAGCGGACGGGCGTGGTTGATGGCCAGCGGTTGCCCTGGCAGCCAGTGCCCGTCTCTGAATTCATATGGAGTGACGGAGTTGCCACCGAGCACCATCATTCTTCGCGGGCTGCCTTCGATCACGGCGATATCGAGAATTGGATCCGGCTGAGACAAAAGCGTGGTCGCATGAAGCGTGAGGGGCAACGAATTTTGCGCGCTTGTCGTTGATTCCGGACGCGGCATTGAGACCATTACCACGGAGAGTTCGTTCGTCCCCTGGCGGACTTCGGCCACCCAGACGTAGTTTTGCAGACTCTCGGACAGGGTGACTTTCACTGAGCCGGCGGCCTGTTCCGGTTGCCAGACGCGTACTCCAGAATTTGCCAGCATATCGGCCAGATTGCGGCGAATATTTTCAACTTCGGCAGCGCTGATCGAAGAACGATTGGCGATGTCAAGCGCGATTACGTCCGGCCCGGTTGCGGCAGCGATCTTGCTGGAAAGCTGTGCCGCAAGCTGGCGCCAGTCGGCCGCGTGCGCAATTGAGACGAACGCGAGCAGGGCGATGACACAGCAGACCAGACGCGCACGCGAAGGAAGATGCATTCGGGGATTGGGCGAATTATAAATGGCAGTCGCGTCAGTCTGATGATTAGTTGGATTACGTGTGAGCATGAGCATTCAGCAGTCAGTATTCAGCAAATACGGAACGTTGCCGATCCCTCGGGCGGGTGAGGGCACCCGCCCCTACGTGGTCCGATGAGCAATCAGCATTGCACACGAGCATTCAGCGAGCGCTTTACCCACGACTGGCTGAATCCTGAGTGCTGAATGCTGATTGGCGTTCTTACTTCTCCGGCTCTTCCGCCTGATCCGCCTGGCTTCCGCGGTTGGCCATGTTCATGCTTTTCAGTACGTCATTTGCAAAGAAAAATTTACCGTCAGATGGGACCATCATGATCTGCAACTTGTCTGACAATTTCTCCGCGACGATCTTGTTGATCAGCAGCGGATTTTGTTTCAGGATTGCTCCTTCGTTCTTCATGCGTTCCGCGTCGGCGACGGCGGTCACACGAATGCGCTCCGCTTCGGCTTCTGCCAGCAGCTTGCGGCGTTCCATTTCTGCCTTGCTGTCAATGACCTTGGCTTCGGCCATGGCTTCCGCATTCTTCACGGTCGCCTCTTTGTGGGCTTCGGCTTCAAGTTTGGTCTGCTCGATTTGTTTCTGCTTCAGTGGCAGCGTGTATTGCATGGCGTCGGATTCAGCTTTGGCCTGAAGCACGCGTACCTGGGCCTCGCCCTCAGCTTGCTTTACCTGTTGCGCCTTGGTGGCTTCGGCTTCAAGCTCTGAAATTCTGACCTGCTTTTCCTGGATCTCGGTTTGAACACCCATCTGATCGTTCTGCTGCTCTTTCAAGAGAAGATTTTGCAGGCCCTGGGCGTATTCGACTGGGAGCTGGATATCCCGCAGCATTACCTCCTTCACGACGATCCCGTCGGAGGCCAGCTTCTGAGTGATCACGTCGGAGGCCTTTTTTCTGATCTCCTCCCGCTTGGTTGCGAAGACTTCGCGCACGGTGTAACCCGGCACAAGATCTCGCCAGGCACTGGCGACGACACCAGGTACGATTTCCTTCTCGACCGGTTGAGGAAGGTTCGCCTGAATGTAATCGAGGTGCTTCGAATCAAGGCGATAGCGTACGGTAATTGCCAGCCCGACGGTTAGTCCTTCTTTGGCCTGCACTCGCAATGGTTCGACAGGACCCAGTTTGGCTTCGGGAGCCTTCGAGCTTTCGACCGCGCCAGTCGTGAACAGTTGGTCCCGTGTATCAAACAGCACGACGCTTTCTGCCAGTGGCGTGAGGAAATGCGCGCCCGGATACAGTGTTCCCGGAAGCGTGCCACTAGTCTGACTGATGCGGATACCGCCCATCCCGCTGGGCACCACCACGATGCCGGAGGCCAACAGGATCGGGAGCCAGGCTGCGACGGCAAGACCGATCGCGCCGCGCCAATGGTTTCGCGGAGTTGGCCCGACAGGAGAATCTGGAACGTCCGCTCTTTTATAAGTAGTTTGGAGGTAAAGATCGCGGGCAATGATCGCGATTGCCGCCGCGATCATCGCGATTCCGCCCCATTCAAGCAAGTACTTGAAGAAAATCATACGTCCCCCTTTTGAAGGGTCTGCGGTTAGCGTTTCTGTTCCGCCCGGACCCGCACCGGAGCCGGGGTAAAGAACAACTGGAAAACTTTTCCGAAGATAAGTTCTTCGATTGCCAAGGCAACCGCCACTGAGAAGACCAGCCCCGCGATCACTGCCAGGAATGTCATCAGCTGCTGCATATGAGTGCCTCCCTTCTTGAGTGGAGAATTGCAGCCAACTGGCCAGAGCCTATGTCAATGAAAAAGCGGATATTGAAGAGGGTCACTCGTGTACGGCCGCACACATTTGTGTTCGTGGAGATACGGCAGGGTGAGCAGTAAGACTGGGATACTCGACGCCGCCCGACAAGGGTGTCTGCCCGACACGGGGCCAAATTTCCTCAGCGCCGTGTCATAGACTAATCTGTCTTGGTCGCAAGCGAGTGCGATAAAGAATGTAAATGCGACTTCATTGAAATCTGCCGCGCGACGGCATCCAGCGCACACAAACCACATTCGAGGATTAACGTTTGCCAGCACAAGACGGACTTTGGTACAAGGACGCGATCATTTACCAGGTCCATGTCCGCGCTTTTTACGACAGCACGGGCGACGGAAACGGCGATTTCCGTGGACTGGCACAGAGGCTCGACTATCTGCAGGACCTCGGGATCAATGCCATCTGGCTGATGCCGTTTTTCCCCTCGCCCCTGCGCGATGACGGCTACGATATATCCGACTACCGATCGGTGAATCCCACCTACGGAACGCTGGACGATTTCAAGGTCTTCCTCGATGCCGCCCACCAGCATGGCATTCGAGTGATCATCGAGATGGTGCTAAACCACACCTCCGATCAGCACCCGTGGTTCCAGGAGTCGCGCAGCTCTCGTGACAATCCGCGGCGGGATTGGTATGTCTGGAGCGACACCGACACAAAGTACAAGGGAACGCGAATTATTTTTCTCGATACCGAACTTTCGAACTGGGCGTGGGACCCGGTTTCGAAACAGTATTACTGGCACCGTTTTTTCAGCCATCAGCCAGACCTGAATTACGATAATCCGCAAGTCCGCGAAGAGATGTGGGACGTGATGCGCTTCTGGCTCAACATGGGCGTTGACGGCTTCCGTCTTGACGCGGTGCCGTATCTGGTCGAACGCGAAGGCACAAACTGCGAGAACCTTGCTGAGACCCACAGCATGCTCAAGGAACTACGCGCGCGGCTTGATAAGGAATTCCCCGGCCGCATGCTGTTGGCGGAAGCGAACCAATGGCCAGCGGACCTGCTGCCGTACTTCGGCAATGGCGACGAATTCCACATGGCCTTTCATTTTCCGCTTATGCCGCGCATGTTCATGGGCGTGAAACTCGAAGACCGGAAGCCAATCACTGAAATCCTGAAGCAAACCCCGCAGATTCCAGAGCCATGCCAATGGTGCCTCTTCCTCCGCAACCATGACGAGCTCACCCTCGAGATGGTGACCGACATGGAGCGCGACTACATGTACGACGAGTATGCGCGGGAGAAGGCACAGCGACTGAATCTCGGTATCCGCCGCCGGCTGGCCCCATTGCTTGACAACGACCGCCGCAAAATGGAGCTCATGAATGGCATGCTGATGTCTCTGCCGGGAACGCCCATTGTCTATTACGGCGACGAGATTGGAATGGGGGACAACGTAAACCTCGGCGACCGCAACGGCGTGCGCACTCCCATGCAGTGGAGTGGTGGTTGGAATGGCGGGTTTTCAGCCGCCGATCCTGAGACGCTCTATGCACCGTTGCTGCTGAACCCGGTATATGGTTTTCAGGCGATCAACGTGTTGTCGCAGAAGCGCTTCGATCATTCGCTACTATCATGGATGAAGCTCTTGATTCGAGTGCGGAAATCCAGTCCCGTCCTGAGCCGCGGCTCGATCGAGTTCCTCTATCCTGCGAACCATCGCGTGTTGGCGTACCTAAGAAAGCTTGGCAATGAGACCGTGCTAGTAGTCAATAACCTGTCGAGCAAAGCACAGGCCCTGGAGCTTGATTTGAAGGGCTATCGCGGGAATATCCTGATAGAGATGTTCGGACGCAATATTTTTCCGCGAATTGGCGAGCTGCCGTATCTGCTGACGCTGGGACCTTATCAGTTCTACTGGTTCAGGTTAAGGAGAATCTGACGTAGAGACGTAGCTCCGCTACGTTTTGAGACGTTGAAAGCAACGTTGCTACTTTAGGAGCTGTTCTTGCCCGAAACTTCCATACTCTCCGATGATTTCGTCCGCGAGCTGATCAACGTCGGCGAAGTGGACATCCTCGTCGGAGTGCCCACGTATAACGACGGCGCGACCGTGGGTCAGGTGGTACAGGCGGTCCGCGCCGGGCTGCTGCAATACTTTCCGCGCGAGCGTGCAGTCATCATTAATGCAGACGGCGGTTCACGGGATGGCACACAAGATCTAGTCCGTGCGGCTTCTATCAGCGACCTGAGCGTCGCCCCCGATATCCGCGCTTTGCGGACACTGCACAGCATCAGCACGCGGTACGAAGGCGGACCGGCCAGCGGAATTGCTTTGCGAACAATCCTTGCGGCGGCCGATCTGCTTCAGGCCCGGGCTTGCGCTATGGTTGCGCCGGATTCCCCGACACTCGAACCGAACTGGATCGAGCGGTTGCTACGCCCGTTGCTTCGCGATGGCCGGGACCTGGTGTTGCCGGTTTATCGCCGGCATAAGTTCGAGGGACTGCTTATCCGGAACCTGGTGTATCCGATGACTCGGTCTATCTATAAATGCTCTGTTCGCGAGCCGTACCCTGCTGATTTCGCATTTTCAGGCACGTTGGGCAGCCGCTTTCTTGCTCAGGACATCTGGACGCAGGACCAGGGGCGCTATGGCACCGAACTATGGCTCACTCTCTCTGCGATCGTGGAAAGATGCAAGGTGACGCAATCGTTTTTGGGTACCAAGACGCGCTCTGAATCAGGCCCAGCAGACCTGGTGAAGGCGATGCGGGAAAGCGCGGGAGTCCTGTTCGGTTCACTGGAGGCAAATTTTGCAGCATGGAGTTCTCCGCGCGAACCTCTGGAAGCCCCCTGTGTCGCCTGCGAGCCGACCGTGAGTCTTGAGCATTCGCGACTAAACCGCAAACGTCTGTATCAGATGTTTGCCTTCGGCGTTTCAGAACTCGAACCGGTCTTTTTATCCATTCTTTCGTCCCCTACTCATGAGGCCCTGAAACGACTGGCGAAACTGCCGGAAGAAAGATTTTCTTACCCGGAAGAACTCTGGGTGCGTACCGTGTATGAATTTGCCGCGGCCTATCACAAAGCGGTGATTGGCCGCGATCATATTGTGCAGGCGCTGGTGCCGCTGTTTCGGGGACGGGCGTTTACCTTTTTGACCGAGAACCGTGATGCTTCCGCCGATCAGGTCGAGGCAAACATCGAATCGTTGTGTCAAGCGTTTGAACAGCAAAAGCCGTACTTGCTTGAAGTATGGAACGGCAGGAAGTGAGGTTGGCTTATGTGGCAGAACTTCATTAGTGAGCTGAACAGGACAATGCACGAAATGGTGGGAAGCCTGGGTCGCTTTCTGCCCCGGTTTTTGGAAATGCTGGCACTTGCGGTGATTGGTTGGCTGATTGCGTACGTGCTGAAGGCGCTCGTGCGCAGCGCACTTAAGTTGACCCGGTTCGACAAGCTCTCGGAACACACGGGAGCGACCCCGCTGTTGCGAGGGGCCGCCTTGCCATCGCCGACGGAAATGGTCAGCAGGTTCGTCTTCTGGGTGGCCTGGCTCGGGTTCATTCTGATCGGAATCAACGCCTTGGGAATCGTTGGGCTGGAAGAACACGTTTCCAGTTTCTTTGGTTTTCTGCCAAGGCTGTTTGCCGGGTTATTCATTCTCTTTTTCGGACTTCTGGCAGCCAGCTTCTTTTCTCGAGCAGCGCTGCTGAGCGGGGTCAACGCAGATTTGCCCTCTCCCCGCCTGATCAGTTGGGCGGTGCGCACAATGATCATTCTTTTTGTAGTGTCAATGGCCTTCGAGGAACTCGGCATCGGCTCACACACGGTTATTGTTGCGTTTGCGCTGACCTTCGGCTCGCTGATGTTGGGCTTCGCGCTGGCGTTCGGATTAGGCGGCAAGGAACTGGCACGCAAATATCTGGAGAGAAGATTTGGGCGCGAGCAGCCTCCAAATGAACGCGCTCACGAGCATGAGGATGAGCTGTCTCCGCTGTAACCTCAGGTTTCGAAGTTTCAAGGTTTCAAAGTTTCGGGAACCGCACCCTGGCCTTTTGAAACCTTGAAACCTCCGAAACTTGAAACTCTGGCAGCTATTTCTTCAGCATCTTCACCGCAACTTCCTTGAAGAAGACGATATCTTTGTCGCTGTGGTTCTGCAGGCCGATGTAGCCATCGTTCGGGCGTGTTCCGCGCTGAGGTTCAAAATTAAATTTGCGCTCGGGCACGGCATCGCCTTCGGTGTACTCCGAGACTTTGGTGCCGTTCAGCACCACAATGGTCCGAGGACCGTCCAACGTTATTTCCATTGTGTTCCACTCAGGGCCGGGCTTGCCGGTGCGGGCGAGCGGCTTGGTCAGTGAGTAGAGCATGCCGGTAATGTGGTACTCGTCCTCCCCAGCGGCTTCGTTATCAATTTGCACTTCGTAGCCGTAGTGCACCGGCATCCACTCTTCGCGGGGTTCGATGGGGATGCGGATGAAGACACCAGAGTTGTCGTTGTGGTCGCGCATCTTGAAAACCACGCGAATGGTGCAGTCACCGAGTTTGCCTCCCGTCCAGTAGAGCAGGCCCATGCCGCCGTGCGTTTGGATCAGCCCATCTTCAACGGTCATCGAGCCCGGCCCGACATGTTTCCAACCTGTCAGGTCTTTGCCGTCAAAAAGCTGCTTCCATTCATCAGTTTGAGGATGAGCCATAGCAGTCAACAATAGGATCGTGGTTACAACGAGCCAGCGGGTCACAGGTCACCTCACGGCCCGCCAT
>Ga0209056_10000759_pt1 | contig 35710 bp, 32 predicted proteins | sample GraSoiAngelo_114_FD_185876 | JGI IMG/M metagenome (GOLD analysis project Ga0209056, IMG submission 185876) | Grasslands soil microbial communities from the Angelo Coastal Reserve, California, USA - 14_0903_13_40cm (SPAdes) (version 2) | ecosystem: Environmental > Terrestrial > Soil > Grasslands... | reverse complement strand
CATCACCGACGAGTTGTTCAAGGCGCGCGACGAGAAGACGCGCGGGGCCGGGGACGTCGGCGCACGCCTCGGGGCGCTCGTCGCCCTCCTCGACAAGGCGACCCTGAAGGAACCCTCCTAGCGTTGGGGGGTTTGGGGGGCCATGTCGGGCCCCCTAGTCGAACTTGCCGTGGCGGCCGGCGCCCGCGGCGAAGCGCGTGGCGCCCTCGCGGCTCTCGCCGGTGGCCGCCGACCGCATGCCGAGCGCGTGCTCGCGTCGCAACGCCGCGACCAGCCGCGCGCCGACCGACTCGTAGGTCGACTGCCGGTCGCTCCTGACGCAGTTCGGCGGGAAGGCGGCGAGCGTGCGCGCGAGCGCCTCGGCTTCCTCGCGCGCCTTGCCCTTCGCCACGATCCGGCTCGCGAGGCCGATGCGCTCGGCCTCGCGCGCGTCCACCGGCCGGCCCGCGAGGATCAGATCGAGCGCGCGGCCGAGGCCGACGACCGCCGGCAGTCGCACCGTGCCGCCGTCGAGCAGCGGGATGCCCCAGCGGCGGTTGAAGACGCCCATGATCGCGTCCTCCTCGACCACGCGGAGGTCGCACCAGAGGGCCAGCTCGAGGCCGCCGGCGACGGCGTGGCCCGACACGGCGGCGATCACCGGCTTGCCGAGCCGCATGCGCGTCGGGCCCATGGGCCCTTCGCCGTACGGGCGGTGGTACTTCGGTGGCGCCGCCGCGAAGGCCTTGAGATCGTAGCCCGCGCAGAAGGTGCCGTGGGCGCCCCAGAGCACGGCGACGCGCGCCTCGCGGTCGCGCTCGAAGGCGCGGAACGCGGCGCGCAGCGCCGCGGCCGTCGGCGGGTCCACCGCGTTCCGCCGCTCGGGCCGGTCGAGGATGATCGTCGTCACGGGGCCGTTCGTCTCGCTCCGTACGCCGGGTCGTTCCATAACTTGCATCCTCCTCGCCCGTCATGGTACACACGGGTGTCCCTGCGCTGTTTGTGATGTCGGGGGAAAGTTTCAACCTCGGAAACACAACGGGAGCTGTGACAGAGGGTGGTGCGCAAGCCCCTCCGAGAAGGGGAAGCCTGAAGCCCTCTTAATTAACGGCGCCCACCTGGTCATACCGGGTTCGAAACACCGTCGGCACACGGCAGAGGCGGGGATTTGACTGACTCCTTCGCTGCCGCCTATACTTCGGAAATGCAAGGGGTTTGGCTCAGTCTCGACGCGATCTTCGCAATCGTCGGCCTCGTCGTCGGATTCGTTCTCTACAAGTGGTTCAGTGAGCGCAAGATCGGCGAGGCCCGGGCGCGCGCCGAGACCCTTGTCCGCGAGGCCGAGCGCGACGCCGACAACCGCCGCAAGACGGCTGACCTCGACGCAAAGGAGGCCGCCCTCAAGGCCCGCAGCGCCTCCGAGGAGGAAACGCGCCGTCGCCAGCGCGAGATCGAGCAGATCGAGCAGCGCGTCCTCGCCAAGGAGGAGGGGCTCGCCCGGAAGCTTGACCAGCTCGAGCGGCGGCTGACCGAGTTCGCCGCCAAGGAACGGGACCTCGGCGCGCGCGAGAAGGCGCTCGGCGAGAAGGAAGGCCGCCTCGCCACGGCCCTCGAGGAGCAGAAGCGCAAACTCGAGACGATCGCCGGCCTCACGGCCGAGGAGGCGAAGCGCCAGCTCCTCGCGTCCCTCGAGGAGGAGGCGCGCCGCGAGGCGCAGCTCCTCGCCATGCGCCTCGAGGAGGAGGCGCGCGAGACGGCGCGCGTCAAGGCCAAGGAGGTCCTCGCGACGACCATCCAGCGCCTCGCGCCCGACTACACCGTCGAGACGGCGGTGTCGGTCCTGGACCTGCCGTCGGACGACATGAAGGGGCGCATCATCGGCCGCGAGGGGCGCAACATCCGCGCCCTCGAGCTGCACACGGGCGTGGACCTCATCGTGGACGACACGCCGGAGGCCGTCTTGATCTCCGCGTACGACCCCTACCGGCGCGAGATCGCGCGGCAAGCGCTCCAGATCCTCATCGCCGACGGCCGCATCCACCCGGCGCGCATCGAGGAGGTCGTCGAGAAGGTCAAGAAGGAGATGGACCAGCACCTGCGGGAGGAGGGCGAAAAGGCCTGTTTCGAGGTTGGTGTGCACGGCCTCCACCCCGAGCTGGTCAAGCTCGTCGGCCGGCTCCGGTTCCGCACCTCCTACGGCCAGAACTGTCTCCAGCACTCGAAGGAGGTCGCCTGGCTCGCCGGGATGATGGCGGCGGAGATCCGCGCCGACGCCAAGCTCGCCAAGCGCATGGGGCTTCTCCACGACATCGGCAAGGCGCTCACCCACGAGCAGGAGGGAAGCCACCCGGAGCTCTCGCTCCAGGTGCTGACCAAGTACAACGAATCGCCCGCGGTCATCAACGCGGCGCTCTGCGGCCACGAGAACGTCAAGGCCGAGACGATCGAGGCCGTGCTGGTCGAGGCGGCGGACGGCGTCTCGGCGGCGCGCCCCGGCGCCCGGCGCGACGTGCTCGAGTCGTATATCAAGCGGCTGACGAAGCTCGAGGAGATCGCGATGTCCTACAAGGGCGTCGAGATGTGCTACGCGATCCAGGCCGGGCGCGAGCTGCGCGTGATGACGAAGGCCGACATCGTCTCCGACCTCGACGCCCACCAGCTCGCCAAGGAGATCTCCAAGCGCATCGAGGCCGAGATGCAGTATCCCGGGCACATCAAGGTGGTCGTCATCCGCGAGACCCGCGCGGTCGAAGTGGCGAAGTAGGACCCGATGAACATCCTGATGGTCGGGGACGTCTACGGCGAGCCGGGCCGGGCCGCGATCACGAAGCTCCTCCCGGAGCTCCGCCGGGAGCACGCGATCGACTTCTGCGTGGTGAACGTCGAGAACGCCGCGGGCGGCTTCGGCGTGACGCCACCGATCGCCCGGCGGATCCTCGACGCCGGTGTCGACGTGATGACCTCGGGCAACCACATCTGGGACAAGAAGGAGATCGTCGAGTACATCGTCAAGGAGAACCTCCTCCTCCGTCCCGCGAACTTCCCCGCGGGCACGCCCGGCGTGGGCCACGTCACCATCAAGTGCGGCCCCCACAAGGTCGCCGTCGTGAACCTGATGGGGCGCGTCTTCATGCTCCCGATCGACTGCCCCTTCCGGAAGGCCGATGCGCTCATCCCGGAGCTGCGCAAAGAGACGCCGATCATCCTCGTGGACATGCACGCCGAGGCGACCAGCGAGTCGCTCGCGATGGGCTGGTACCTCGACGGGCGGGTGAGCGCGGTCGTGGGCACGCACCGCCACGTCCAGACTGCCGACGAGCGCGTGCTCCCCGGCGGGACGGCGTACGTCACCGACCTCGGGCTCACGGGTCCGACCGACGGCGTGATCGGGGTGGACCGCGATCAGATCATCCAGCGCTTCCTCCACCAGATGCCGCTGCGCTTCGAGACGGCCAAGGGGCCGGCGGCCCTGCAGGGCGCGGTCATTGTCGTGGAGCCGGACACCGGCCGCGCGTCGTCCATTCGCCGTCTCAGCGTCCCCGCTTGACCCGCGACCCCGGTGACTCTCGCGACTCGCATGATTCTTGACGGCCGGCGCGTCGCCCAGAAGGTTCTCGACGAGGTCCAGGCCGGCGTCGAGCGCCTGCGCGCCGAGGTCGGCGTGACGCCGATGCTCGCGGTCGTCCTCGTCGGCGACTTCGCGCCGTCCAAGATCTACGTCGCCAACAAGAAGAAGGCGGCGGCGGCCGTGGGGGTCGCCACGCGCGACTACGTCTACCCCGCAGGGCTCACCCAGCGCGAGCTCCTGACGCTGCTCCGGACGCTCAACGCCGAGGACGACGTGCACGGGATCCTCCTCCAGCTCCCGCTCGTCGAGGGCTGCGACGAGGACGAGGCGATCGCCACGATCGCTCCCGAGAAAGACGTGGACGGCCTGCATCCGACGAACCTCGGCCGCCTCCTGGCCGGCGCCCCCACCGTCGTGCCGTGCACGGCCGCCGGCTGCCTCGAGATCCTCGACCACTACGGCGCCAAGCTCGAGGGCGCTGAGGCGGTCGTGATCGGCCGCTCGCGTCTCGTCGGAAAGCCCCTCGCGCAGCTCCTCCTCGCGCGCCACGCGACGGTCACCACGTGCCACACGCGCACGCGCGACCTCGCCGCGCACGCGCGCCGCGCCGACGTCCTCTGCGTCGCCGCGGGGCGGCCACACATGATCACGGGTGACATGGTGCGGGAAGGCGCGTGGGTCATCGACGTCGGGATCAACCGGCTCGCGACGGGCCAGCTCGTCGGCGACGTGGACTTCGACGCGGCGTCGAAGCGCGCGCACGCGATCACGCCCGTGCCCGGTGGCGTCGGGCCTATGACGATCGCGATGCTGCTCAAGAACACGCTGGGCGCGGCGCAACGCCAAGTGCTCGGGGGGGAGCTTCGCCCCCCGCCGTCTTCCCCGGGGCGGAGGCGCGGGCAGAGCCCGCGCTCGAGCCCATGACCGGCGGCCGCGCGGTGTTGACCGTCTCCCAGCTCACCGAGGAGCTGCGGGTGCTCCTCGAGGAGCGCTTCCCGGCGGTGTGGGTCGAGGGCGAGATCTCGAACTTCCGCCTCTACGGCTCCGGCCACACCTACTTCACCCTGAAGGATGCGGACGCCCAGCTCCGCTGCGTCCTGTTTCGCACCCGCGCGCAGCGGATCCGGTTCCAGCCCGCCGACGGCCTGCACGTGGTCGCCTTCGGCTCGGTCGAGGTGTACGCGCAGCGTGGCGAGTATCAGCTGGTCGTCGAGCTGCTCGAGCCCAAGGGGCTCGGCGCGCTCCAGCTCGCCTTCGAGCAGCTGAAAGCTCGACTCCAGGCCGAAGGCCTCTTCGACGCGGCTCGAAAGCGGGAGCTTCCGAGGTTCCCGAAGCAGATCGGCATCGTCACCTCACCGAGCGGCGCCGCCATCCGGGACATCCTGCGCGTGATCGGCCGGCGCTTCGGCGAGCTCCATATCGTGATCGCGCCCTGCCGGGTGCAGGGGGAGGGGGCGGCGGAGGAGATCGCCCAGGGGCTCCATGATCTGAACGCGCTCGGGAGCGTGGACGTGATCATCGTCGGCCGGGGCGGCGGCTCGCTCGAGGACCTCTGGGCCTTCAACGAGGAGGTGGTCGCCCGCGCGATCGCGGCCTCGAAGGCTCCGGTCGTCTCAGCGGTCGGCCACGAGGTGGACTTCACGATCGCCGATTTCGTCGCCGACCTCCGCGCTCCGACGCCGTCGGCCGCCGCCGAGCTGGTCGTGCGCGAGAAGCGGGCCGTCGTGGACGCGCTCGACGCCCTACGCGAGCGGCTCGAGCGCGCCGCGACCCGTCCACTGCGCGATGCGGAGCGCCGCGTGGACGAGCTGTCGCTGCGCCTGCGCCGCGCGATGACGGGCGAGCTGCGACACGCGAGTCACCGGGTCGAGATGCTCACCTCCACGCTCCGCTCGACGAGCCCGGTCGCGCGCGTCGCCAACGGCCGCCATCGCCTGGAGCGCCTGGACGCGCGGCTCTCCGCCGCGTTCACGCGGGGCTGCGATCGCTCGCGCTTTCGGCTGCGGGCGCTGGTGGCCAAGCTCGACTCGCTCTCGCCGCTTGCCGTCCTGGGCCGCGGCTATAGTCTGACGCGCGCGCCCGACGGGGCGATCGTCAGGAGCGCGCGGCAGGTGAAGGCGGGGGACGACGTCCAGGTGCTGCTGCACGAGGGAAGCCTCGACTGTCGCGTCGCGCGGACGAAGGACCAGGATGACCGACCTCAAGTTTGAGGACTCGCTCGCGCGGCTCGAGCAGATCGTGAGCCAGCTCGAGAGCGGCCACCTGCCGCTCGAGGAGTCGCTGAAGTCCTTCGAGGAAGGGATCGCGCTCGCGCGGCGGTGCGCGAAGTATCTGGAAGACGCCGAAAAGCGGATCGAGATCCTGGCGAAGGACGCGCAGGGCGCGCTCGGCACCAAGCCGTTTTCCTGGGAGCCGGAAGGGGGCGCGTGAGCGGCTTCGACCTCCAGGCCTATCTCGCGGAGCGCCGCGCCCTCGTGGACACGGCGCTCGAGCGCCATCTGCCGAGCGAGGCCGCGCCACCGCTCACCATCCACCGCGCCATGCGCTACAGCGTCATGGCGGGCGGCAAGCGCCTCCGCCCCATCCTGGTCATCGCGGGTGCCGAGGCCGTCGGCGGCGCGGCCACGATGGTGATGCCGACGGCGTGTGCGCTCGAGATGATCCACACGTACTCCCTGATCCACGACGACCTGCCCGCGATGGACGACGACGACTACCGTCGCGGGCGCCTCACCAACCACAAGGTCTTCGGCGACGCGATCGCGATCCTGGCGGGCGACGCGCTCCTCACGCTCGCGTTCCGGCTCATCGCCGATAACGCCGACCTGGTGAGCGACCCGCGTGTGATCCGCGACGTGGTCGCCGAGATCGCGGATGCTGCCGGCACCGTCGGGATGGTCGGCGGCCAGGTCGTGGACATCGAGTCGGAGGGCAAGGCGATCTCGGCCGAGACGCTCGAGTACATCCACCGCCACAAGACCGCCGCCCTCATCCGCGCCTCGCTCCGCGTGGGCGCGCGCCTCGCGGGCGGCGACGCGAAGGCCGTGGCGGCGATCACCGAGGCGGGCAGCGATCTCGGGCTCGCCTTCCAGATCGTGGATGATATCCTCGACGTCGAAGGGAGCCTCGAGGAGCTGGGCAAGACCGCCGGGAGCGACGAGCGCAAGCAGAAGGCGACCTATCCGGGAATCCACGGCCGCGAGGCCTCGCGGCGCCAGGCGAAGATGCTGATCGACCGAGCCAAGGAGCGGCTCGGCGTGTTCGGGCAGCGGTCGGCGCCGCTCCTCGCCCTCGCCGACTACGTGGTGGAGAGGAAGAGCTAGCGTGTCGGCCATCTCCCACCTCTACGCCCGCGAGATCCTCGATTCGCGCGGCAACCCGACGATCGAGGTGGACGTCCAGCTCGAGTCGGGCGCGTGGGGGCGCGCCGCGGTGCCGTCGGGAGCCTCGACGGGCAAGCGCGAGGCTGTCGAGTTACGCGACGGTGATAGTCAACGCTACCAGGGACGAGGCGTGCACCGGGCCGTGAGGAACGTCGAGGAGACGATCGCCCCCGAGATCGAGGGGATGGAGGCCTCCGAGCAGGCGGCCGTGGACCAGGCGCTGCTCGAGCTCGACGGCACGCCGAACAAGTCGGCGCTCGGTGCCAACGCGATCCTCGCGGTCTCGCTCGCCGTCGCGCGGGCGGCGGCGGACGACGCGGGGCTCCCGCTCTACGCCTATCTCGGGGGCGTCGGCGGCCGGCTCATGCCGGTGCCGATGATCAACGTCCTGAACGGCGGCGCCCACGCCGACAACGGCCTCGACTTCCAGGAGTTCATGCTGGTCCCCGCGGGCGCCGAGAACTTCTCGTCCGCTCTCCGCGTGGCCTCCGAGGTCTTCCACACGCTCAAGGGGCTGCTGAAGGAGAAAGGGCTCGCCACGGGCGTGGGCGACGAGGGCGGCTTCGCGCCGAACCTCCCGAGCAACAGCGCCGCCCTCGATCTCCTCATGCAGGCGCTCGAGCGCGCCGGCTACCGGCCGGGCGAGGACGTGATGCTGGCACTCGACCCCGCGGCGAGCGAGTTCGCCGAGGCGGGCGGCCGCTACCGGCTCCGGCGCGAGGGGGTCACGCTCTCGAGCGAGGAGATGATCCACCGCTACGAGCAGCTCGTCGACCGCTACCCGATCGTCTCGATCGAGGACGGCCTGGGCGAGGATGACGTGGCGGGCTGGGGCGCGATTACGCGCAAGCTGGGCGCGCGCGTCCAGCTCGTGGGCGACGATCTCTTCGTCACGAACCCGGCGATCATCCAGCAGGGGATCAAGCACGGCCTGGCCAACGCGGTGCTCGTCAAGGTGAACCAGGTCGGCACGCTCACCGAGACGCTCCAGGCGATCGAGCTCGCGAAGCGCGCGGGCTACGGCACGATCATCTCCCACCGCTCGGGTGAGACCGAGGACACCTTCGTCGCCGATCTCGCCGTCGCCGTCAACGCGGGCCAGATCAAGACGGGCTCGGTCGCTCGCGGCGAGCGGACGGCCAAGTACAACCAGCTCCTCAGGATCCAGGAGGAGCTCGGCAACGCCGCCTCCTGGCCCGGGCGCTCGCTCTACGCGCGGAGCGCGCGATGGACACCCGCGCGCTGAGCCGCCGGCGTCTCGGCATCGCCGCCGGCGTGCTGCTCGCGGCGAGTTTGGCGGGCTTCGGCGTGCGCGAGTCGATCCACGTCTGGCAGCTGCGCCAGGAGCTGCGCGCCCTCGAGCGCGATGTGAGCACGCTCATCGAGAAGCAGCGGAAGCTCGAGGAGATCGCCGAGCGCCTGCGGAGCGACCCCGCGTACGTCGAGAAGCTCGCGCGCGAGGAGGTGGGCATGGTGCGCGAGGGCGAGACCGTGCTGAAGTTCCCGTCCCAGCCGCCCCGCTGACCCCGTGGAGTCGTCCGGGGAGGGGTTCTGGCGCGCGGCGGCTAGGGCGCTCCGGTGGACACTCCGATGACCCGGAACTCTCCCCCGTCCTGCTCCTTCAGCATGATCGTCCCCGGCCCGCGCATTTCGTTGTCGCCCACCTTCAAGCCCAGCTCCTCGACCGTAATGCCGTTGACCTTCCCGTCCGCGCGAATGGTCGAGAGCCCGCGGAACGGGAACACCAGGGCGACCTCAGACTTTTGCGCGGCTGGTTCGAGCGTGAAGACCTTGTCGCCCACTCTCACCGTGACCTGCTCGGCCGCCACGGTCCGGAGATCGTCCCATCGTTGATTGCCCCACGCCATCAGGAAGGTGTGGGCCGTCCGAACGTGTTGGGGGGCCTCCGCGTCAACGCTGAGCGCCGGCAGCAGTGCGCTCGCGGCAACCAGGATCAGGATCCTTGTACGATGCGACGCCATGGTGGTCACCTCCCTGATGAAGGGCGCGATGCGAGTGATTATGCCCTGGGGCGTCCACCTTTCAAATCAAAAATCTGCGATCAGGTTCTCAGCGTTGCTCTCTCCGTGTTACGTTTGCCCCGACGATGGCTGACATCTTTCAGGACGCGCTCAAGCTGATGGTCGGGCGTGTGGACGAGACGGCGGCGCAGCTCAAGGGCGCGTTCCCCCACTTCGCCGACGCGAAGGGTGACTGGACGACGACGCCCGACGGCGACTGGACGGGTGGCTTCTGGCCCGGCATGTGCTGGCTCGCCGCCAGGGTCACCGGCACCGTGCGCTACCGGCGCTGGGCGCTCGAGTGGGCGGAGCGGCTGCGCCCGCGCGCCACCTCCGACACCGTCTTCCGGGGCTTCCTCTTCTACTACGGCGCCCTGCTCGGCGCGGTGCTCTTCGACGACCCGAGGGCGCGCGAGATCGCGCTCGAGGGCGCGCGCGACTGGGTGAAGACCTACAACCCGAACGCGGGCTGCTTCCCGCTGGGCGACGCTGCCGAGGAGGCCTCCGACGTCGGCCAGGGCGAGGCCTCGGTGGACTCGGTGCAGGGCGTCGCGCTCCTCGTCTGGGCCGCAGCGGCTGCCCACGAGCCCGCGTGGCGAGATCTCGCCATCTACCACGCGCGCCGGCACATCGAGTTCTGCATCCGTGAGGACGGCTCCGTCTGCCAGTCCGCCTCGTTCGACCCGCAGACCGGTGTCCTCCGAAAGCGCTACACCCACAAGGGCTTCACCAACGAATCCACCTGGGCGCGCGCCCAGGCGTGGGCGATCCTGGGCTACGCCCTCATGCACCAGTGGACGGGCGAACGGGATTTCCTGCGTGTCGCGCTCAAGTGCGCCGACTGGTGGCTGGCCCACGTGCCGTCGAGCCGCGTCGCCTACTGGGACTTCGACGCGCCGGTCGGCCCCGACACCGAGCACGACTCCTCGGCCACGGCGATCACCGCTGCCGCCCTGCTCAAGATCGCCGCCGCGCTGAAGGACGTGCAGACGCGCAGGGAGGTCCGCGCGGCCGCCGAGGCTACCGTCCGCGCCCTCGTCGAGGGCTATCTGGACGTGCACGGCATCCTCGACCGCGGCTGCTACTCCAAGCGCATCAACCTCGCCACGCGCAACGAGCTGATCTGGGGGTCGTACTATCTCTTCGAGGCGCTCGGCGTGCTGACGCGGAAGATCGAGGCGGCGAAGATTTGACACTCGCGGAGCGCTAAGGTACCGTGACGGAGGTCACCGCGGGGTGGAGCAGCCCGGTAGCTCGTTGGGCTCATAACCCAAAGGTCGCTGGTTCAAATCCAGCCCCCGCAACCAATTGAAGTCCGGCAAATCAAGGGCTTGCGGCCGCGCGTCGTAAGCCCTTGATGCTTTTTGAGACCCAACTGTGCCCAAACTGTGCCCAGCCGCGCGTCCGGGGTGTCAGGCCAGCGCACGTGACGGCGATGTCTTCGAATTCTGGAGCGGTCTGCTTCGAGGGATGTCGCGGCGAGCCCGGCACTCTTGCAGCGGAGGTTCCGCTGTTTCCCTCCGAAGAAGAGACCCTTCGCGTGGGCACCGATCTCGTCATGCTCCTTGCGGAGAAACTCGTTCCCGCCTTCCGGATACGTGGCGATGAGGAAGTTCTTCAAGCCGATGTTCCGGCGCTCGGGATCGCGGGCGCGCGCTTCGAGGATCTCGAGAAGGCTCGCGCCCTGGGCCAGGAGCGCCTCCAGGACCTCCACCTCCTCGATATCGACGAGCTGCAGGGGCTCCACTCTCGGGTCGGTGAGCAGTCCCCGGTCGGCGAGCATGGTGCGAATGCGGCCCCAGATCGGGGTCGACTCCGGGATCGTGTGCACAGTCACGATGACCGGAAAGATCCGGACGATGTCCTCGTGGGAAACCCCGTCGAAGGTGTAGCGGCCGGCTCTGAAGTCGCGGATGCGATCGGTGAGCTGCCGTGCGTTCGCGAGGATGATCTGGTCCACATCCTTGTCGAACGCCGTGACATCGTCCGAGACCGCCGTCGCTTCGAACCGGATGCGGGTCGCCGTCGTGTCTAGGAAGATCGCCGTCTTCGGGTAGAGGAGGACGACGTCGCTCGTCTTCCGCTCGCCCTTGGGTGTCTGGTACGGGAAATCGCGAAACACGCGGCGGACCAGGGGGCCTCCATCGGGGATCGCGCGGGCGAAGACCCGATTGACGTAGGTCTCGAGGATCTTCCCGAAGAAGCGGCGGAACTTCTCTCGGTCGGCGCCCGCGAGGTAGTCGCAGGTGAGGTATCTCGTCCCCTGCGCCTTGCTCCTCTACCTCACCCTACCCTTCGATCCGGAGCTCCGAGGCGATCCGGATTTCGTGGATCTCCCGGCGGTCTTCCTGGTGGCGACCGGGTTCGATCTCAAGGACTACCTGGCCTTCGGCTTCGTGATCTTCCACTGGTGGAGCCGCCAGAGCTACCTTCGAAACACGTACGAGGGTGCCCACGACGGCATTAATCCCGACACGTTCTTCGCGGAGTCCACGATCGACCGCGCCTACGCGGAGCGCCTGCTCCGTAGCTTCATCCCAGAACTACGACGCCGCGAAGACGGCGATCGCCGCCCGGCCTGGTAATCCGGCCCGGCTCACGTACGACTTTCTGCCGTTCATGACGCGCCCGCTCTACCAGGTCCGCGACAACCTCATCAGCAGGTGCTCTTCACCATGAAGATGGCGATCCTCCACGCGCCCGATCGCGACGACCCGCGCGGCGAGTGGAAAGAAGACGATCCGCTCCTCCCCGTTCGGCAGCCGGCGGAGACGCTCGATCATCCCAGGGGTGAGGGCGCGCTCGTGGAGGAGCAGCTGGAGACCGGGCGTCGCCACCCCGTCGGCGTGGAGGATCGTCATGAGCCGTGAGAGGCTCTCCATGAGACTCCTGAGCCCGATGTCCCGCAGACGCGCCACGAACTCCTCGACCGTGGGTTCTCGGCCGAAGATCTCCGAGAACTTCACGTAGGCCTTGATGTTCTCCATCTCGCCGTGCCGCGTGGGGCGTGTGGGCGGGACGAAGAGCAAGCCCCGACGGGTCCACTGCCCGAGGAGACGTCGGCGTAGGTCGCGATCGTCTGACATTCCCATCTAGGATACCGACTGAGGCAACCGGCGACGACGCGAGCGCGAGACGCAAGATGATGGAGGTGCGGCATGCGCGGGAGTGAGCCGACATCCGATGGAGACACGCCCCTTCCGACGCCGCGCTGCCTGAGACGATCCTGTTTGCTTCCGGACCACTCTCAGTGGATGATCGCCAGAGCGAACCGAACTGATGAGCGGGCCAAGCCTTCGCGCCGAGGCGCGCCAGATCGTCGAGATCAAGCGGCACAGAGATGGCTAAAGCCGCGAGATGACCGGACCGGGGGGGCGCCTCAAAGCATTCGCCTACGTCAACGCCGACAGGGCGGCGCTGTACCGGGCGATCATGCATGTCTTCATGAGCGCCAAGGCTCGCTTCACGCTTCATCTCAGGCCTCAGGAGGTGGCGACCGCAATCGCGTCCGCGGGCCTCCCGGAGCCCGCCGACGCGGCAGCCGTCGAGGCGGCGCTCGGGCAACTGCGGGACTGGGGCAACCTCGAGGCCCATCCGGATACGGCCGATGTCGCCACCGTTGAGGAGTTCTACCGGCCTCGCTACCTCTTCCAGCTCACGCCCCAGGGCGAGGCCGCCGAGCGCGCGCTCGCCGTCTACGATGAGACGCTCCGACAGCGAGGCGAGCTCCAGAGCGCGGCACTGAGTGACATCCGCACCCTGCTCGGCGAGCTGGCCGAGCTCGCCGATGCGTCAGACGTGGACGAGGGCAAGGCGCATCGCACACTGAGAACCCTGCGGGACCGGTTCGAGGGCCTTACGTCACGCGCGCAGGCGTTTATGAGTAGCCTCCAGCGCACGATCGATCTCCAAGGCGTGGACGTGCCGAAGTTCCTCGCGTACAAAGAGACACTCATCGGCTACCTGGAGCGCTTCATCGGCGAGCTCGTTCTTGCCACCGCCGACATCAGCGCGACGGTTCAGCGAATCGAGGAACAGGGAGTCAACCGACTCCTCGAAGCGGCAGCCCGACGGGACTTGGCGGACGCGCTGGACCCGACGCCGGAAGACCATGCCGTCGCGTACGCGGGCTGGCAGGCACGCTGGGCCGGCCTGCGCTCATGGTTCATCGGTCGGTCGGAGACACCGTCGCAGGCTGAGGTTTTGCGGGCGCGTGCCCGCGCCTCGATCCCGGCACTGCTCGCGGCTGTCGTGAGCATCAACGACCGGCGGTTCACCCGCAGCGACCGCACCGCCGACCTCCGGATGCTCGCCCGCTGGTTCGCCGAAGCAGACAGCGACGCTGCCGCGCATCGTCTGTGGCGTGCGGCGTTCGCCCTGGCACCCGCGCGCCACCTCGTTGTCGACGCCGAAACGATGGAGCAACGCGAGGCGCGCCCGGTACCGGCCAGGACGAGCTGGCTCGACGCGCCACCGCTGCGCATCTCGCCCCGCCTGCGGAGTTCAGGACGATACGTCCGCCGCGGCCGACCGAACGATGTCATCGACCGGTCCAGGGAGAAGGCGCTACTCGCAGAGGCGGCTGTAGCAGAGGCCAGGCAGATCGCCGCCGCCAGGCGACGGCTGGCGACCGGCACGCGGACTCGGCTCTCCGATTTGCACGCGCTCGACGCAACAGAGTTCGATCTGTTCCTCGAGCTGCTTGGCGAGACGCTGTCGAGCAAGGTGCGCGCCGACGAGCGGGCGGAGGTGGTCTCCATCGACGGGACGGTCCACGTCACGCTTGAGCCGACCGGGGACGGCAGCACGGCGATGATCGTGACTTCTGCCGGGCGGTTCTCGGGCTCGGATCACTACATCACGATCCGCGATCTCGTCGAGCCTTCCGCGGCGGCTGACGAGGAGGGGCGTGACAGGGCAAGAGCCGCGGAACCCGTGGCGGAAGCGACGACCGTCCAGCGATGAATACGGACCCAGTGACGAGCGACTATCAGCACGACGAGGCCGGAGATGCATTCCGGCGCCAGCCCGAAGTGCCCGCGGTGCCGCCCGGCGCGCAGCTCGAGCAGGCCACCGCCGCTGAGCGGCGTCGAGCGTTGCGCGTGCTTGTGCAGCATCCGCTCCTGAGCGCGGCGGGCCCGCTCTTCGTCGAGTTCGGGCTGGTGCGTCGCCACGCCGCCTGGCTGCGCGACTGGCTGGCCAGACACCCTGGTTGGAGCCTTCAGATCGACAGCGAGACGGCCCGATTGCGCAAGACGCCGGCCGATCTCGACGATCGCACGCGCCCCGCTCGCGAGCCGATGAACGGCCTGCCCTTTTCCAGGCGCCGCTACGTCCTCCTCTGTCTCGCACTAGCGGCGCTGGAGCGCGCTGACCGCCAGACGACGCTCGGCCAGCTCGCCGAGGCCATCATCGGCTTCGCAGCGGCCGACCCGGCGCTGAGCGCCGCGGGAATCAGCTTCGATCTGATCGGACACGACCAGCGGCGCGACCTCGTCCATGTGATACGGTTGCTGCTGGACTTACGGGTGCTCGTTCGCGTGCACGGCGACGAGCAGCAGTACCTGGCGACACGCGGAGACGTACTCTACAACGTGAACCGGCCGGCACTCGCCGGAATGCTTAATGTCAGGCGCGGTCCATCGACGATCGAGGAGGCGACGCTCGGTCGGCGCCTAGAAACCCTTGTCGAAGAGCCCGTGCCGGATACCGACGAAGGGCGCAATCGGCGGCTCCGGTCGCAACTGACCCGCAAGCTCCTCGACGATCCGATCCTCTACTACGACCGATTGACGGACGTCGAGCGGACCTACCTGAGCAGCCAGCGCGCCTTTCTTCTCAGTCAGATCCAGGAGGCTACGGGGTTGGTCCCTGAGATCCGAGCCGAGGGCATCGCCATGGTGGACGAGGCCGGCGACATGACCGATCTTGGTTTGCCGGAGGAAGGGACCGAGGGGCACCTCGCGCTGCTCCTCGCAGAACACCTCGCCGACCATGCCAGGCAAGAGGGCCCCGTGGCCGTGGTGTATGCGACGCTGCACCGGCACGTTGCGGATCTCATCGCCAAGCACCGGTCTCACTGGCGCAAGGACGTGGCGGAGCCCGGGGCGGAGGTGGCCCTGACGAACCTGACTGTCGAACGCCTTGAGGCGCTTCGTCTGGTGCGGCGAACCGACGACGCCATCGTGCCACTTCCGGCCCTCGGCCGGTACGCGCTCGACCCGGACGCGGACACGGACGCGCCACGTATCGACGGGCTCCTGGGAGAGCGGCCCGAATGACTGTGGACCGCGCATCGGTTGATGGCGCGTCCGCGGCTGTGCTTCCGGTCGCCGAGTCGGGGCGCTGGCAGACGATCCGCGGCGGCCTGCTCAACCTTTATCGGTACGACTACGAGGAGTTCCGCTACGAGCAGGGGCGGCTCCTGCTGCGCGGCGACAACGGCACAGGGAAGTCGCGGGTCCTCGCGCTGCAGCTCCCCTTCCTGCTCGACGGCGAGGTTGCGCCCCACCGTCTCGAGCCCGACGGCGACCCGGCGAAGCGGATCGAGTGGAACCTGCTACTCGGCAAGCACCAGGACCGGCTCGGCTACACGTGGCTCGAGTTCGGCCGCCGCGATGACGATGGCGGTCGACACTACCTGACGCTGGGCGCCGGTCTCAGGGCGGTCGACGGCCGTGGCTTGGTCGGCAAGTGGTTCTTCATCACCCGTCAGCGGGTCGGCGAGGACTTCTTCTTGCAAACCCCTGCCGGTCCGGCGCTGACCCGCGAGCGGCTGGCCGAGGCGATCGGCGACCGCGGTGAGATTTTCACGAACGTCTCGAAGTACCGGAGGGCCGTGGACGAAGCGCTCTTCAAGCTTGGCGAGCATCGTTACGGCGCCCTCGTCGATCTCCTCATCGAGCTCCGCCGGCCGCAACTCTCCCGGCAGCTCGACGAGCGGCGGCTCTCGGCTGCGCTCAGCGAGGCGTTGGCCCCGGTCGCACCTGGCATCATCACCGACGTGGCTGAGTCGTTCCGCAGTCTGGAGGCCGATCGGGCGACGCTCGAGGCGTTCCAGGCGGCGAGCCGGGGTGTCGAGCAGTTCCTCGAAGGGTACCGGCGATACACGCGAGTCGCGGCCAGGCGGCGCGCCGACGACGTGCGTCGGGCGCACGCAGCGTACGAGACCACCATGCGGCGGCTCAGGGCCGCGGAAGCCGAACGCGATGCGGCGACCCAGGGGCTTGAGGACCTCGAAGTGCGGATCGAGCAGTTCATGCTCGATGAGCGAGCAGCCGCAGCGGCCGTCGAGACACTCCTCGCTAGCCCGCAGATGCGTGACGCGGACGCTCTCGATCGTGCGCGACTCCAAGCGGCCGAGCGGCAAGAACAGGCGGACCGGGCTGATCTGGCGCTGACCGAGGCGCGCGGAACGCGGTTGCGCCGGGAGCGCCTACAGGACGAGGCGGTGCAAAGCGCGGCCGCCTTGCGCACCGAGGCGGTCACGGTCGGGACGGAGGCCTACGAACTGGCGGCGAGGGCCGGTCTCGATACCGCCCATGGCTCGGCCGTCGGCCCGCTCGCCCTTCCCGATGAGACGCCCGATCAATCCGCCGTCGACGGAGCCAGGCGCCGCATCGAGCAGGCCACTGTCGAGCGGCTCAGATCTGTGCGGACCGTGCGGCAGCTCGCCGAGGCCGTCGACACCGCGCGCACGGCCCTCTCGGCGGTGAAGCAGTGGCACACCGAGCTGACGGCGCAGCTCGACGACGCACTCGGCGCGCAGCAGACGGCGTACGAGACGCGCGCACGCGAGCAGGAGGAACTGGCCCGCGCATACCGCGCATGGGCGGCCTCACTCGGGGAGCTCGAGACAGGCGATTCCGCCGTCGTCGTCGACGAGCTGGCCGAGTGGTGCCAAACCGCAGACGGCCCAAGCCCCGTGGCGACCGCGGTGCGCCGGGCGGTGGAGGCGGCCATGGCTCGGCTGGCTCGGCGGTGGGCCGAGGTCGAGCAGCGTAGAGCGGAGGCAGTCGCGATGCTCGACCGGCTCCGCGCGGAGCAGGCGCGCCTTACCGACGGCCAGCACTTGCCGCCGCCTGCGCCGTACACGCGCGATGAATCCGCGCGTACTGGACGCGCCGGCGCGCCACTCTGGCTGCTGTGCGACTTCCGACCTTCCGTTGATGAAGCCGGGCGCGCCGGGCTCGAGGCCGCTCTCGAAGCATCCGGCCTGCTCGACGCCTGGGTCACGCCCGACGGCGCCCTCCTCCCACCTGGTGCTCACGACACGGTGATCGTGCCTGGGACAAGCCCACAGCCCGAGGTTGACGCCCACCTCGGCATCTGGCTCGCGGCGGCGGTTGACCGCGACGACCCGCGCACAGTGGACATGACCGACGGCGTGGTCGGCGCGGTCTTACGGCACATCGGCGCTCGAGCAGGCGCCGGCCACGTCTGGGTCGACGTTGACGGCCGCTGGCAGCTCGGCCCGTTACACGGCGCGTGGACCAAGGCGGCGGCGGCGCATATCGGCGAGGGCGCTCGCGAGGCCGCCCGACGCGGACGGCTCGCGGTGCTAGCCATGGAGATCGCGCGTGCAGAGGAGGAGCTGGCCCGGGTCGACGCTCAAGGCGGGGCAGTGACGCGAAGCGAGCAGGCGGCCCGGCGTGAGGCTGCAGCTGCGCCGGCGGACGACCCGGTTCGTGCGGCGCTCGCTGGCATCGGCGAGATTGCCAGGACGGTAGACGCGCTACGTGCCAGAGTCTCGGAAGCGGAGGGTCGTGTCGGCGAGCGGCGGCGGGATTTCGCGGCAGCGTCCAAGGTGCGCGACGACGCTGCGGCGGATCTCGGGATCACGGCGTGGCTCTCCGACCTGCAAGGACTCGAGGAAGCGCTCGCCACCTACCGGCAAGCCGTCGCCTTGCTCTGGCCCACGATCCGGGGCCACGCCGCGGCGCGTGCGCAGGCGGAGCGCGCGAAGCAGGACGCCGCAGAGGCGGTCGAGGCGGAGGCGCGCCAGGCAGCACGGTTGCTCGAGGCGCGGCAGAAGGCACGCGCAGCCGCGTCAGAGCGCGACACGCTTCAGCAGTCAGTTGGTGCCGCGGTCCAAGAGGTGCTGGAGCGCTTGGCCAACGCCCGACGTGAGCTTGAGGCGACTCAAGCCGCGTTAAAACAAAGAGAGCGGGAACGGGGAGACATCCGGGTCAAGAAGGCCGTCGCTGAAAGAACGATTGAAGCGGAGAATCAAACCCTGGCCGTGGATGGCGGGCAGCGTGACGTCGCCATCGCAGCGTTGAAGACGTTCGCCAGCGCCAGGCTGCTCGACGTCGCGCAGACCGGTCTCGACGCTGGCGATCCCGCCGGCTGGTCGGTGACGAAGGCTGTGGAGGTGGCGCGGGGGATCGAGACCGCGCTCGCCGACGTCGCCAGCGACGACGGGGCGTGGCAGCGCATCCAGAGGGACATTCACGCCAACATCCAGCGGCTCACCGACACCCTGCTTCCGTACGAGTACCAGCCGGGCACGACGATCGAGGACGGCCTCTTCGTCGTCACTGTCCCGTTCCGCGGACAAACATGCACGATGACCGATCTCCGCGCGGCGCTCGCGGAGGAGGTAACAAGCCGCCAGATACTGCTTGACGCGCGCGAACGGGAGATTCTCGAAAATCATTTGATCGGTGAGGTCTCTGCGCACCTCCATGAGCGACTCCGTGCAGCGGAAGCGCTAGTCCGCGAGATGAACGAGGAGCTGCGCAGCCGGCGAACAAGCACCGGGATGACGCTTCGGTTCAGCTGGGAGCCGCTGGACGACGGGCCGCCCGGGCTGCTCGAGGCCCGCGCGCGGCTGCTTCGGGCCGGGGGCACCTGGTCGCCCGCCGAGCGGCAGGCGCTCGGCAGCTTCCTTCAGGAGCGCATCCGGGCGGTGCGGGCGGCGAACGAGACGGGGACTTGGCACGAGCACCTGACCGCCGCCTTCGACTACCGCGCCTGGCACCAGTTCTGTGTCGAGCGCCAGCAGGATGGCCAGTGGAAACGGCTAACCCGTCGGACGCATGGCACCAGCTCCGGTGGCGAGAAGGCGATCGCGCTCACAATCCCGCAATTCGCCGCTGCGGCGGCGCACTACCGCACCGCTGATCTGCTTGCGCCTCGCCTGATCCTGCTCGACGAGGCGTTCGTCGGGATCGACAAGCCGATGCGTGCCCAGTGCATGGGACTCCTGCGGGCCTTCGACCTCGACTTCGTCATGACGAGCGAGCAGGAGTGGGGTTGCTACGCCACCGTGCCCGGAGTCGCCATCTATCAGCTCTCCACGCGCCCGGGTATCGATGCCGTCGGTGTGACGCGGTGGCTGTGGAACGGTCGGGAGCGCACGCTGGACGATCAGCGGCTTCCCAGTGCGGCACCGCCGGACGGCGTGCGGCGCCTCAGCTTCCTCGCCGCCATGGACGGCGACAGCGCCGGCCGGACGCCGTGATCACCGACGTCGCGCGTCTGCGACAACTGTTGGGAGGCCCTGAGCTCGCCTGGCTCGTCGAGCGCGCTCGCCGGCACCTGCTCAACGGATCCGCGGCCGGTTCGGTGACGCTGCACGAACCGAGGCCCGCGCAGCGCGACGCATTCGATCGGCTCTTTGGCCGGCGGCCCTCGCGCGGAACCTCGCTCACAGTGCGTCTGGCGGACCTTGAGACCCTCCTCCGACACGCGGAGATCTGTGACAGCCTTTCGGAGGCCGTCGAAGCGCTGACCGGACCGATGGTCGACGTGCGGGCCCGGCGGAGGTCCGTTGACGAGAGATGGGCCGAGCTGTTTGCCATGGAGGAAGCGGGCGGCGGATCGCGTCCCGCCGTCAAGGCGTGGCTCGATGAGCTGCGGACGAGCGGAATTGTGAAGAGGCTCTCACGCAACGACCCATCCGTGGGCCGGACGCTGCTGCATTATGCCCGGGAGATCGAGCGGCGGCTGCCGGCGCGTGGCATGCCGCTCGCCGAACTGGCGGCCACCGTCATGGGCGACAGTCACGCCCTGGATCTCAGCGCTCCGCTCGGGACGATCGCGGTGCGGCTTGCCGCTGCCCTGGGCGGCGTCGAGACCTGGGACGGCCCTGAGGCGCGGCGGGATGCGTGGGCGAGCGTGGGCGTCCTGTGCGATGAGCTGAGCGCCCCCGTGCTCACGCTCAACGTGCGCGGAGACGGCACGACAGTCACGGACAGCGCGCTCCGGTTACACGCCGAGGCGGGCGAGTCGTACAGGTTGACCACGCGTCAATTGTTACGCGATCCACCCGCGTTTGGGCCGAGCATCGCTGGCCGGACCATCTACGTCTGCGAGAATCCTACGGTTGTCGCGTCCGCCGCCAACCGTCTCGGGGCCGGAAGCCAGGCAGTCGTGTGCCTCGAAGGGCAGCCCCGGACGGCGGCGCACCTGCTGCTGAGCCGCCTGGTCACAGCGGGAGGACGGCTCGTCTACCATGGCGACTTCGATTGGGCGGGAATCTACATCGGCAACCTCGTCATGCGGCGATACCGTGCGGCCGCGTGGCGTTTCTCGAGCGAGGACTACCGAGCGGCTCGGGGCGGGCGAGAACTGCACGGCACGCCCGTGGCGGCGATCTGGGACCCGAGTCTCGAAGCCGCGATGATCGAGACGGGACGCGCCGTTCATGAAGAGCAGGTCGTCGACATGCTGCTGGCCGACCTGGCGGAGATCGCTGGCCGCGACCGGTGATTGCCCAACCGCTGTGAGCGGCAAGGAACGCGCCAGCGTGCCGTCCGACCTCGCACGCCAGCTATTGCCCGACCATCTGCAGGGTGATCGATTTTTAGGTGTGAGATCTCTCCTCGGCTACCCTCGTAGTAATTGCCTCCGCGCTCACCGACTGCCCGGGGCGCAAACGCCGATGAAGTTCATCTTCATTGATGAGATCGAGCAGTCACATAAGAAGCCAGGCTTCTTCGCCGTGTCGAGCTTGGTCGTGAACTCACGCTTCTACGAAGTCCTCAAGGACGCGGTCGACGAGGCCCTGGAACAAGCGAAGTGGAGCCGCGAAGAGGAGTTCAAGGGACGCTACATCTTCTCAAGCAGCAAGGGCGACACCAGGGTCCCTGTAGAGAGCCGTATTGAACTGGTCCGAAGTCTCGTTGCCGAGACGACGGCGAAGAGAAGAACGCGCGGGCGCGCTGCTACTTCGCTTACAACGAACACGGAAAGACGGCTGACAACTACCTCAGATTGGTCGCCAAGGCGGTGGAGCGCGGCACGACTGCAATTCATTCCTGACTTTTTCGGGTCGGCGAAGACGTCGGGATGGCAGCGCTAGCCGAGATGATCGGGAATGCCGTGCCCCCGAAGCTGACCTACGTCGTGGCACTGGAGCTGTTGCGTTAGGTCCAGCATGAGTTCCGGTAGAGGATTCCGCTTCGAAGAGTCGACGGGTTCTGACCTCATCGTAGACGCTCTCTTGGGGAGCCCTCATGATTGGGTACGCCGGAACGGTCGCTGCCCTCTAATCTCTAACTTCCCATCCGTAAGTGGACGTGGCCTCGGGTTCCTCGCCCCTCCAGTTTTCAGCCGACGCAGATACGCCGAGTAGGCCACGGCGGCGTCCCGGACGTCATCCTCTGCGCTGATGTCGTACCGACGGAGCATGGCCTCGGTCTCGTGGCCGGTGATCTTCATGGCGATCTTCGGGTCGACGCCGGCGCGGATGAGATTACGCGTGGCAGTGCGGCGAAGGTCGTGGAAGAGCAATTCTGGGACGCCAGCCGCCCGACACGCCTGCTTCCACGTAACGTCCCACTCGCCCAGCGGCCGGCCGTCGACGTGGAAGACGAGGTCGGTCTCCGGATGCCGCTTGGCCCAGCGGCGGTCCACGACCGCCCGGAGTTCGGGGAACATCCAGAGCCGGAAGGGCTTGCCCGTCTTGTTGTTCCGAGCCGCCAAATAGATGGCGTTGGCGGCTCGGTCGATGCTCGGCCACCGGAGGGCGTGGATCGATCCCTTGCGCCATCCCACGAGATAGCCGAAATCGAGAACGTCGGCGTAGTCCTCGGGCAGCGCCCGCCCGAGCGTGAGGTAGCCCGGATGTTCCAGGAACCCCTGACGGACGTTGTCTTTCTCGCTGAGGTCCTCGGGGAACTCCGGAACGTGCGAGACGAGCTCCTTCCGGGCCGCGAGCCTGAAGGCTCGCTTGAGGACTTCGAGGTCGCGGTTGACCGTCGAGTTGGTGGCGGGTCGCAGGCGCCGACTGCCGGGCTTACCGTCCCGCCTCGGGCGGCGGACCGCCTTGACGCGACCGTGCTTCCGGTCGAGCTGATACTGGGTGACCAACCCGGGGTAATGCCGCTCACGCGGACGCCGCCGAAGAAGCCCGCGAGGTTGGCGATGCGCGACTCGAGGGACGCGGTCGACCGGCGACCCTTGAGCTGATAGTCCTCGCGCATGAGCGTCATCAGCTCCTCGAACTTCAGCGTCCGCTCGACAGCTCCGACGAACCGCTGGCTCGCGACTTCGCCGCGCCGACGGTCGAGCTGGCGCTGCGCCTTCTTGAGCTCGCCGCGGTGGACGATGACGGTGCCGGGCGTCGCGCCTGGCCCGTACACCGCGGGGGTGCTCTCGCGCTGCTTGCGCCCGCGCTGGTCGCGGAAGCGGATCCACAGATGGCGGGTATCGCGGCGAATGAAGATGCCCGGCGCAATCGTCTGCTCGGCGCCGGTCAGCGTGATGACCAGTGAGTTGCTCATCGGTCGGTCCTTGGGGAAGGGCAAGATGACTCGAAGGTGGTCAGAGGTTGATGCCGACATGGGCCTCGTCAGCGGCCGCGACCGCGACGGCTTTCCAGGTATTCCTCGAGGCCTCGCTCGCTGAACCGGAGATAGCGGCCGACGTGAACGGTGAACGGGAAGCCGGACGCGCGTCGGTATACCGCGTGTGACGACATCGAGAGACGCTGGGCTATCTCGTCGACGGTGAGCAAGCGGTCGCCTGCTGCGCAGGCGGGGACGGGCGCGAAGACCTCCCTGAGGCGCGCCGCCAACGCGAGGTGGAGCGCTGCCAGCTGGGAGAGAGTGAGTGCGAGATCGGCGGGCGTCAGTTCGGCGACGCGGGCCGGCTGCTCGAGGAGTTCGCTGAGCGCGAGCGGACTCCGCGGCTCCATGCGGCCAGCGTGAAGCCCTGGCTCCAGGCGAGGGGCAGCAATCCGGGCTCACTCGCGGCGGCGAAGTGAGCCGAACCCGCTCATTTCCTGACGGTCGCCGGCTTGGCCACTTCTCTGAGCCGGAGGTTCGCGAAGCGGGTGATGTCGGCAGCCGTCACCTGGACGGCGGGGCCGCCGCGGAAGAAGCGGAGGAGGTGACAGACGCTGAGCTCGGCGCGCCCGACGCTCCGTCGGCTTTCGATGTGGTAGCGAGCCAGATGGCCCTCGAGCAGGTGATCGACGAAGCCGATGTCATTTCGAGCGTATCGGCCCCGGCGGCGAAACGCGAAGCCTGGAGGCGTGGTAGAGGATATGTCGTCGCGTGTACGGTTGCCCCGCTCGCATTTCGACACCACGCCCCTTCATTTCTTCGACGACCTGATCAACGCTCAGCCCGTCGCGGAGGAGGGCGCGGATGAGTTCCGTCTTGCGGCGTCGGACATCGACGCTGACGCCGAGGTCCCGAAGGCTCTTGATCACTACCTGCGCGTCGTATGGGGTGCCGCGACGGCGGCCCCTGGTGATGCCGCCGTACGCAGTCAGGGCGGTTGCGATTTCCTCGGGCCAGGCGCCGCGCTCGTGGAGTCGTTTCGCGAGCTTGCGGACGTTGCCAAGCGGGAGGAAATCCAGTCGCGTACGCTCGCCGCCGTGCCAGACGATTTCGATCTCGACCTCGATGTCATCCCGCCGCCGGAAGACGACGCGTTCGACGAGGCACCGAATCAGGCGTTTTCGATCCTGGTGGGTCGTCGAGGGCGCATCCCAGATGAAGGCATAGTCCTGCCCGAGGGTGTGCAGGCGCCCCAGTTCGTCGTCAGAAAACGGAGTTGGGATGACGCGCAGGGCGAGATCGTACTCGGCCTTCCGGCGTGCGGCTTTCGCGAGCGCGGTTTCGAGCTCCGACTCCAGGAGGCGGAAGACGCGTTCATTTCGGGGGTCGGCCGCCTTCAGTCGTTCCTCGGCGGTCTTGGCTTCCCGCTCGGCGATCTGCCAGCCCTGCCCGAGGTGAGCGGTGCGTGCCTCGCTCTCGTTCCGCAGACGATCCAACGTCGCCCGCACCAGATCGAGATCGAGACCTCTCAGAACGTCGAGGACTCGCGCGGCGACAAAGGGGTCGATCCGAAGAGCGCTGTGGTAGCGACAGTTGCCGTCTCTCGGGTCGGTTCGGGGCCCCGGGCAGACGTAGTTCGCCGCGATCCGGTCGCGATGTTTCCAGTAGCGGGTGTACATCCGGCGATCACAGTCGCCGCACCAGACGAGCCCTTGGACGAGCGCCGCCCCACGCAACGGCGGCTGCTGACGACGAAACGTGCTGCGCTCCGCCAGGGCCCGCATTCGCCAGAACCGATCGGGTTCGATGTACGGCTCGTGGTGGTTGTCAATGAAGTGCCATTGCTCGCGCGGCACGGAACGCGCCTTGGCGCGTCCCCGGTTTGGTCCTCGCTCTACCCGACCGAACAGAAGGGACGCGTGCTTTTTGCCCCAGCAGTAGTAGCCAGCGTAGTGCGGGTTCGTGACAATGCGGGCCACAGAGCGCGCAAGGGCAGGACGCCAGACGACCCCGCCACCCGTGCGGCGGTTGGCCGGCAATAGGATGCCCGCGTCACGCAGGTGCGCGGCGACGCGGCGCAGGGAGCGCAGGCGCTCGTAGAGTGTGAAGACCTCTGTGATGGTCTGTTGCACGGCAGGGTCCGGATCCTTCACCCACTGCCGAGTTGGCTTGCCGAGACTCACGTAGCCGACGGGCGGGCGCGACATCGCGAAGCCCTTCTTGACAAGCGCTTTCTTCGACTCCCCGCAGTCTCTGAATCCGTTCATCATTTTCGTACTCATCGAAGACGGACCGAATGCCGAGGAGCAAGCGCTGGCTCGGGATCTTCGGGTCGACCAGCGAGCCGTCGACGAGGACGAGTACGTCATAGAGTTGGCAAAGACCGACGAGGACGGCGAAGTCGCGATGCGTCCGACTGGCGCGTGAGGTCGCGCTGAAAGCCACGAGGCCCACCTCGCTCCGAGCGATCGCCTGGTGGAGGAGCTGCCAGTCGTCTCGCGCTTCGGCGGACGTGCCCGTGATGCCCATGTCTCCATCCAGGACCCACACGCGGTCCTTCTGCCATCCGAGGCGCTCGATGAACTCCATCTGGTTCATCTGCACGGCTGTACTGCCGATATGGACCTGGACCTGGTGAAGGGTCGATTGGCGGATGTACAGCGCGGCCTTCCGGCTCAGGTGTGTGGCCGTGACGGACGTCCATGGGCTGCTCATCGGTTCTGCTCCGGGTCAGCCGCCGATTGCCTTGGGTGCGAGATCGCGTTCCTCCGGGTCATGTCGCTGTTGCTCACTTAGCTCGATGCCTTCTTCATCTCTCCACCCTCGTGCGGGGTCGGGCCCGCCGGGCGGGCTGTGATCCGATCGTTATCTTCACGACCATTCGAGCCCTCCGCGCCGGGACGCCGAAGAGCGCGGAGTAGCAGATCCGTGAGGATGGTCACGAGATGTTCACGGTGGAGGTCGCTCTCGCGGGGACTGGTCATAGGCCACCTTCAGCGGTGCCATGATGGCTAAGAGATTTCGGATGGCATCGATCGGCAGGGAGGGGTAAGGTGCAGCAACCTGTCGACTACCCGTCGAAGCAGACGACAGGTTGCTGTCGGTGCCTCGACTGCGCCATGGTGGCGCGCTCGGGGCATTTCCGTCAGAATGCAAACGGGATCGTGCCTCGCGCTTCGAACCAGGAAGCACGTTGTCGGCTGGGTCCGTCGATTCGTTCTGGTCCTGAGAAGATCTTTCGCCGTCCACCACCCGCCACCTCCGCTCCACGTGTCACCAAACGTTCTCGTTCGGGCGCGCCCGACACCGCTAGCCGCTCCGCGGGCAACCTCGGGAACGGGGCGGAGGCTTTGGAAGGCCGAAATGGGCTCACGTCAATGATCGGGGATGTTCTGCGGCGAGCGCCGGATACGACCAGGTCTGAACGGCTGATAGGCGATTACAAATCCGTTCGCCATGTCCGCGCGCCGGGCGGCGTCAATTGCACGCGCCGAGGCCCGAGCCGCTGTTCGTCGGAAGGTTCGTGAAGCGCCAATGACCGCCAGCCTAGTGGCGCAAGGCGGCGTCCGGTGCGGGCGAAATGGGCTCACGAGCCGGGTCAGGAGTGAGCCCGGACGGGGCGAGATTGGCGGGTCTGGAACGGTTATACTGCCGGGTACGGTAGCGCGAGAGCAGTCTGCCCACCACGCGGCTGGCGGCCGGGCTTCAACGGCCGGGCAAAGGTGTTCCAGTAAAACGCCTTGTTCCATAAAATGGAACGTGCCAAAATATGGAACGTATGCTAGGCTGGTTCCATGGGGCGCGAGCGGCCGATCGTGGACGAGTGTCTCGCCCGCCTCAGGGCCCTGGGGACGGTCCGCACGGTCGAGCTCCGACCCGGTCCTGCCGACGGCCTCCTCGTCCTGACAACCGATTCCGGTCGGTTCCAGTACCTCTGCGAAGTCAAGCGAACTCTCAACAGGCCGCGGCTCGAGCATGCGCTGGTGAGTGCCGCCCACCCGCCAAAGGCGGGGACTCGACGCCTGCTTCTGACCGATTTCGTTCCGGGCTCCCTGATCGATCGCTTTGAGCAGGCACAGGTCGACTTCGTCGACGCTGCCGGCAACATGCTCGTTCGTTGGCCGGGAAAGCTCTACGTTCACGTCAAGGGCATGAAGCCGACGCGTGTCGCTGAAGCCACAGCCAGCTTCCTCTCGACACCTAACGGCCTCCGAGTTCTTTTCGCGCTGCTCGCCGAGCCAGGCGCGGACGTCCCAGCCTACAGACAGCTCTCCGAGCAGGCCGCCGTTTCCTTGGGAACCGTCGGCCGGGTCGCGATGGAGCTCAAGCGCCGTGGGTTCCTGGAGACGCAGCGCCGCAAGCGGCGAGTACTCCGCAGGAAACGCGAGCTGCTGGACCTGTGGGTCGGCGGATATGCGGAGCGGTTACGCCCGCAGCTCGTCATCGGCAGGTTTCGGTCTCCTGACCGCGAGCTCGCTGACGCGCTGAAACGGCTCACGGCCGAGGGCGACGGGGGCCTCCGATCGGCCCTCACGGGCGGATTCGCGGCTGACGTGCTCACCGGGCATTATCGTGGCGACCAACTCACCCTCTTCGTCGATCCGTGGAGTTCGACGCGTGCTGCAGCGCTCCGTTGGCTTCCCTCGGTCGACGGCCCGATCACCCTGCTCAGGATGTTCTGGCCAGCCACGGTAAAACGAACCCTCGAAAAGGGCGGAGCACGCGTGGCTCACCCGTTGCTGGTCTACGCGGAACTCCTCTTCCAGGGCCGAGAGCGGGAAGTCGAAACGGCCAGGCTGATCTACGACCAATATCTACGCCCGAACATCAGTGACGCTTAGACCTCAGGACGTCGAGGCCGTGCGGATGGTATCAGCGGTGTTGAGCGATGAGGGATTGCCCTTCGTCATCGTCGGGGCGCGTGCTCCATGGATTCTCGTCGCGGGTCAGACCTGGCGTGTCACCAGAGATATCGACGCCGTCGTGCGGGCGCCGACCTGGGAAGCCTTCGAGCGGTTGGCCGAGCGTCTGAAGGCGCTCGGCTTTGCACGCGCTGAAGCCCACCACTTCGTTTCGCCCCAGGGCGCGGAAGTGGATCTCGTCCCGTACGGCGAGGGCGTGATCACCGACGACACGATCATGTGGCCGAATGGCATGGTGATGAGTGCGTTGGGGCTGGAAGAAGCGTTTGCCGCCGCGGTCGAGCGCGAGATCGCTCCGGAACTCAGGGTCCGGGTCGTGACGGCGCCAGCGCTTGTTATCCTGAAGATCGTCGCCTATCAGGATCGCCCGCATGAGCGGAGCAAAGATCTGGCGGACCTTGTCGACGCGTTCGAACGATACGAAGAGGATGATGGTCGCCGCTTTGAGCTTGTGGGCGCGACCGTGGACGATGCCCCGATCGCGTTCGAGGAGGCTGGCGCGTACCTCCTGGGCGTCGACGCCGCCCGCCTCGCGCGCCCGAAGTCCCGCGAGGTCATCAGGGCGTTTCTAACGAGGTTCACCGACGAATATGCGGGGCCGGTGAGCCGCGTCCTCGCCGAGGAGAAGCGCATCCACAGCGAGGACCGAAGAATTCACGTCTACCGACTCTTCCGCGTCTTCACGGCGGGCTTCGGTTCTCTCTGATCATGTCAGCTCGAGCTCATGGACGTCTCGCCGCCCACAGCGGCGGTCTGAGTTCTCGGCTCGTCGATATCTGCGTCAGCTCTCAGTGGATCAAGGCGGTCGGCGTGCTGACGCGCCCAGGCGATCCAGGCGCCGAGCTCGCTGTCCGCTGCGACCGACACTCCTTTCGCGTTCGCGCGTCGCTCGACCTCGTCGATGAAGGCCCGGAGGCGCCGGCTCTTGTCCCAAGATTCTGCCTGATGCTCCAGGACGCGCCGGCGCTCTTCCTCTTCACGCCGGGCCTGCTCGGCGAGAGCCCGCTGGCGTTCGGCCTCCTGGCGAGCCGCCTCCTCACGCTCGCGCTCCTGCTGGCATGCCCGCTTCGCGACGGCGATGACGACGAGTCCCACGATCACACCGTTGAGCTGTCGCTCGACCCGCGCGCGGTCGCCGTCAGACCAGGTCTTGCGGGCACTGCCAACGACCCACTCGTCGATCTTGAGCCTGAGTTGACCCGAGGGCACATAGCCCCACTTCGGTCCAAAGCGCTCGCCGTCCTTCAGTGCGTGCTCGGTCCGCTTGATCCGCTCGTCGAGCGCGATCGTCAACCGCTGACCGAAGATCTCGACCGTCGTTTCTGGTTTCTCCGCCGTGGAAATGGTGACGCGGAACCCTCTGCGTTCGAGCGCCTTGACGAGAGCGTCCATGATCCGGAGCGCGCGCTCGAGACTTCGCGGCCCGACGCGAAGATCGAGACACTTCTCCCGCCGGGCGTTGACAGTCCCGTAGAGACCCGGCCTCGCCGATCGGAGCATCTCCGCCGTGTGGCGCACCAGGGGATGGGGATCGACGAGCTGCCGAGGGACGCGAATGCGATTCCGCGACTGACGTTCGAAGGCTTCCTGGGCTGCGATCTCGGCGTTTTGTTCGCCGGAGCTGTGCTGGCGCGGCTGCGGCGTGATCGTGGTCATCCCGCCTACCCCCGGACGGGCCTTGGGGAGGGGCGGCGGCATCGGACGCCAGCCAGTCTCGAGCCTGCGCCAGTAGCCGCGGGGCGGGACCGGGATGTCCAGCTTGCGACAAACCTTCGCGAGGGCGACGTCGGACACGCCGTAGCGCTTGGCCAGCCTGACCATGGGCTCGGACCAGACCTGCGCGTAGAGCTCCTCGCGGCGTACATCGTGGCGACGGCCATCGCCGTGGTTCGTCATCGCGTCCTCCTGCGCGCGAAAATTCGACGCTCGGTCAATTCACGCACGATACAGCAGTAGGAATATTGAGTATCACGTGGCTCCAGCGCGGGCTCCTTATCGGCGTCGCCGCCTCTGCGCTGGCGGTCGCCACGGCGACGGGATCGACGCGCCTCGCAAGGCCGACCCTCCTCCTGTGGTGCACCTTCGTCCTGAACGCACTGCAGCTGCTCGTCCTTGGCCCGCTCACGCTGGTCACGACGCGCCGATGGTTTCGGGAAGGCCTACCGCTTTCGCAGCTGCGCAAGGAGCGCCGCGCCGTGCGGCGTCGGGCCGTGCTTCTTGGCGTGACCGCGTATGTGACGCACCAGACGCTCGTCGTGCTGCTGGACCCGAGGTTCTCGGTGGAGTGGCTTGCTGGACACCGCCGAATGTTCGGCCCCGTCGTCGTAATTCCGAACCGCCTTGATCTCGCCTGGGCCTTCACCGCGCTGGCGCTCGCTTACATCGTCCTGGCGTGGCTCCTCTGGCGGAGTGCTCGCGTCCCGGCTCTCGTGCTGAGTGAAGCGCAACCAGAAGGATCCTCGCCGGTGATCGAGGGACCGCCTCCGCGGTTGATCGCCGCATCTACGGACGCGGGCGAGGTTCTGCCGCGCGATCCTGTCACAGGACGCGTCGTCCGTCAGTTCGATCTCTAAGTCTGAGGTCTCACTTCCGTGGACGCTTTGAGGCGGCGTGTGCGCGGAACATGGGGAACACGGATCGAATTCGCCAGCGCCTGGTCGCGAGGGGTTTTCGGAGTTGGTGCCCTGAGATTGGCGGATCGGGAACGGCGAGACTGGCCTGGTGCCTACCGGCGAGGGCAGCCTGCCAGCCGGAGCGGTGCCGCCGGGTTACCCTCTGCCGAGGTTTTCCGTATAGTTGACTTGTAGTCAACTACGCGCTAGCCTCATGTTCGGCGGTCGTCGCTCATGCGACGCCGAGTGGTGGATGAACTTCGGGCCCTTCTCCGCAAGGCGGGTCATGTACCTCGAGGTCCGAGGGTATGCCGAGTTTCTGGAAGTGAGGCCGGAGGACGGCTTATTGGAAGATAGCCGGTAGGAGAGAGGGCACCCGAGCGCGGGCGCAGGACGCGAGGCGAGAATGAAGAGGCGTGTGTTTCAGACGATCACCGGACGAGCGCTGGATCTCAAATGGCTCGACGCCAAAGAGCGCGACTTCCTCGCGGCGGTTCAGGCCAAGTACGAGAAGGAACCGGCGTGGTCGGCGTTCGCCGCCTGGTGGCCGAAAGAGCTCCAGCGGCGCGGTCTCTCGGCGGACTCGGTGACCCACCGAATCTGTCAAGACCTCGAGGCGCGTCTGGGCATCGCCCAGGGCAAGGTCGCAGCCCCCGACTACCGGGACTACCTCGCAGACTTGATCGACGAGCGCTATGGGTCCCGCTATCGGTTCTGCAAGGCTACCGGAACGGACCCTGGACATTTAAGCCGGATCTTCGCGGGTCATTCGGAGCTCTCGCTGCAGACCCTCCAGAAGATCCTTGAGCAGCTCGGCGCGGCGCTCGTCATCGAGCCTGAGAAGGCGCTCACCGAGCGCTTCAGCCAAGAGCGCGCCGTCCGGGCGCTCGCCGCTGTCGCGCAGTAGGCACGCGTGGACGAATACGTCCGCCCGCCGCTGAGGACGGTCCCCCGAGCGCGGAAGTTCACTCGCGCTCTGAGGAGGATATCGCTTTCGTGGTAACGGCCTCCCGGAAGGGAGAATAATGACAACGTGGTGATCTCGGCGACGCTCGGACGAGAACGAGAATCGGATCCTTCGGGTCGTCTGTGCCCAAAGTGTGCCCAGACGCACCGCGAACGAGCGCAAGCAGGAGAGAACCACGGCTTCGTATCCCCACGATTTCTCTGCACACCGTTGCGGCGGTTCGGGGTGGGTGATGGCCAGGGACTGGCTCATAACCCAAAGGTCGCTGGTTCAAATCCAGCCCCCGCAACCATCGACGACGAGGGGTTAGCGGACGCCGAAGCCGCTAGCCCCTTTCGTTTACCCAGACTTCACCCAGGAATTGGTATGTCCGCTTGGCTTCGGCGCGCGGCGGGCAAACGACGGCCTCGCCGCTAGTTAGCCGATATTCCGCACCAACCCCAAACGCCACGGGAGGATGGACATGAACGGAGTGAGTCGGTCGATCCTGGGATTGCTGATGCTGCTGGGGCTCGCCGGAGCAAACATCACGTATGCCCAGCAGAGCGAGATGACGTTCTTCATTACCAGCGCGGGCTCCGGAAAGGGTGGGGACCTCGGCGGCCTCGCCGGTGCGGACAAGCACTGTCAGATGCTCGCGCAGGCAGCAGGAGCGGGCGGCAAGACCTGGCACGCGTATCTCAGCACGCAAGGCGCCGGTGCCGTCAACGCGCGCGACCGCGTCGGCTCGGGCCCTTGGCAGAACGCCAAGGGCACCGTCATCGCCAAGAATCTCACTGAGCTAAACAGCGCAAGCAACAACATCACCAAGCAGACGGCGCTGACCGAGAAGGGGGAGCTGGTCAACGGCCGTGGCGACACACCCAACATGCACGACATCCTGACCGGCTCGCAGCCCGACGGCACCGCGTTCGCGGCCGGCGATGACCGCACCTGCGGCAACTGGACGAAGAGCGGCCAGGGGGCGGCGATGGTCGGCCATCACGATCGGCAGGGCTTGCGCGACGACGACGCGTCGAAGTCCTGGAACTCGTCGCACCCCACGCGCGGGCCCGACGGCGGCTGCAGCCAGAACGATCTCAAGAGCACCGGCGGCAACGGCCTCTTCTACTGCTTCGCCACGAAATAGTCTCACGGCGGCGCGCTGACGTCGGGGAGATGGCCGGACCTGCAGAACCCGATCAGCTGGCGCGCCGCCGTTGTAGAACCGACTGGGCCGCGCGGCGACGGGCCGCGTGCTCATCGTGGCCTATACCGTGAGGAGGCGAGACCATGGTGAAAGGATCCGCATCATCAGCGCGCGCCGGGCGAGCCGCAAAGAGCGGGCGGCCTATGCGGCGGCGTCGCGGATCGCCATTCGGATCGATCCCCAGGTGCTCGATGCCGTGCGGCGGGAGGCCAAGCGGCGAGGGTTGGGCTACCAGTCGTTGATCAACAACCTGCTCGCGAGGTACGTCGGACGAGCGCGAAGCGCCTGAATGCGCGATGGTCATTGACGACGGGTATTTGGCAGTGCTGAGTAGCGCTGAGTCTTCACCGAAATTACCCTCATAACCCAAAGGTCGTCGGTTCAAATCCAGCCCCCGCAACCATGGACCACGAGGGGTTAGCGGACGGATCAGCCGCTAACCCCTTTCGTTTACCCCAGACTTCACCCAGGAATCAGTGCGGCGTCGCGTACTCCAGCACGAGCGCGATGCGCTGCTGCGCTCCGATCACGATCCGCCTTCACCTTGAACTTGATCAGCTCACCCCCACTTTGTCCATCCAGCAGTCACTCTGCTGGCACGAGCACCGGAGCCCCCTTGTCCTTGATCAAGACCACCAGGAATTTCGCCGGCTTGGTACTGCTTGCGTTCCGGCCAACGACATGAACATCGTCGGGGCCTTCATAGAAGGTCTGTCCTGGTGTCAGTGTTACCTGTTTTCCACCCTTCACCTGCATCACAACGGAGCCCTCCAGTACGTAAACAAGCGCATGTGCATTGTGTCGGTGGATGGGGTCCGACGAGCCGGGCGGATACTCCACAGTGATCATCAGAGCTTCCCTGCCGGGATTCTCCGGAAGATCCTTCGACATGAGCGAAGTGACCTTAGCCGACTGAGCCATCGCCGTGCCGGTCATGAGGGATAGCAGAACCAACGCAACGAGCGTGGTCGTCATAGTCGCCTCCTTCGTTCGTCGCCCGAGACTCCACCGGTGCGACGCTCCGCTCGGGCATTTCGCGATCACCGCACCGATTGTGTCAGCGCTGGCACCGTTGGGCAGGAACCTTTCCATCTCCCTTCTCCGGCACCACATGGTTTCTAGCCCGTCCGCCCGCGCGCCATATTCCCTTCGCCGAGTCCTCCCGCGTCGCTCCAACTAAGACCTCAGAAGCGTACGTATTGCGGTGACTCTGGATTCTCAGCCTGAATGTTGGCGCGAAGTGCCGAGGACCTGCCAGCCAGCTCGCGCCAGCGGGTGAGATCCCTGGGCGTACCTCGGATGCAGGATCAGGCTCTTGCCTGTGAGCGGCGGAGCCATTCGTCGAGACCGATGCGGCCGACGCGCGCTTCGCCCAACGGCACGAGCGAGCGCTCCTCGACGCGGCCGCCCCAGTATCGGGCGTCGGGGTCACTTACGACCTCACGCGGGTCGCCGACCGCCTTCAGATAGCGGGCGACGATTTCGTTGAACGGTGCTCGTTCCGGGCCGGCGATCTCGACGATGCCGTTTCGCGGCGCCGCGAGCGCCACCTCGGCGACGATGGCAGCAACGTCGTCCGCCGCGATGGGCTGGAACAGGCCGGGCGAAAGCCTGACCATGTTTCCCTCCGTACTTGAAGTGGCGATGGCGCCGAGGAATTCCAGGAACTGGGTCGAGCGGATGATGGTGTAGGGGATACCGGACTTCTCGATCAGTTTCTCTTGGGCGACCTTGGCGCGGAAATAGCCATTGTCGGGCGTCCGGTCGGTTCCGACGATGGAGAGCGGGACATGGTGCCGGACGCCGGCTGCGGCCTCCGCCGCGAGAAGATTGCGGCCGGAGGTCTCGAAGAATTCCAGCACCGCCTTGTCTTCAAATGATGGCGAGTTGGCGAGGTCGATGACCACCTGCGTGCCCGCCATGGCCTCTCTGAGGCCCTCGCCGGTGATGCTGTTGACGCCGGTATTGGGCGAGGCGGCGACGACCTCGTGGCCGCCCTGGCGCAGAATGGCGACGGTCTTCGAGCCGATCAGGCCGGTGCCGCCGATGACGACGATCTTCATTTCCGAACCTCCTAGTTCGTAGCCTGCAAGCCGGGGTTTGTGATGGTTGTGCGGCAAGCCACCGTCAGCGAGTGTTGTCCACCACGAGGGAGACGGAGAGCGTCTTTTCACAGCAGGACCCTATCGGTGACGACCGGGCGTTCAAGGGAGATTCACCCGAGCCTTAGCGCTCAGCGAGCGCCAACCCGAGAGGCCGAGGTGCAGGCCGAGGAAGCGTATCACAGGCAGAGCCGTCTCGCCGGGCGTGTTGGACACGGCTAGGGCGCGTGTGCAAACTTGTCAGCGGGGTACCATTATCGAGGCGCTGAAGTTGCGGCAGCGAGTCCGCACCCTCTCCTGGAGCCGTGGATGCCATCCGAGCGTGAGAAGATGCTGGCGGGCGCGCTGTACGATCCGCTCGACCCTGAACTCGTCGCCGGCCGGGAGCGTGCCCGCGACCTGTGCCAAGCCCTGAACGCCACGCGCGAAGGCGAGGGCGACGCGCGCCGGGCCATCTTGCGCGAGCTCTTCGGCCGAGGCGGCGACACGGTCTGGATGCAGCCGCCGTTCTTCTGCGACTACGGGACGAACATCGAGCTCGGCGAGCGGGTGTTCTTCAACTTCAACTGCGTCGTGCTCGACGTCTGCCACGTGCGGATCGGCGACTACACGCTCTTCGGGCCGGGCGTGCAGATCCTCACGCCCGTGCACCCGATGAACGCCGAGTTGCGGCGACGTGAGGAGTACGGCAAGCCCATCGAAATCGGAGCGGACGTATGGGTCGGCGGCGCGGCGCTCATCCTGCCGGGCGTCCGGATCGGGTCCCGGGACGGTCATCGGCGCCGGCAGCGTCGTCACGCGGGACGTGCCGGACGGGGTGTTCGCCGCGGGGAACCCCTGCCGAGTCATCCGGGAGATCACCGAGTAAGCGGTCGACACGCTGCCGCTCCCGTCCGAACATGGTCTAGCGCTGCCGTGGGAAGCTTTGCACACGCGCCCTAGACCGGCGTGGCGAGTCGCAGGGATTCACCGGAAGTTTTCGGCTGGCCCAACCGTCACCGCACGACCCAGACCTCACCCAGGAAGAAAGGGCTCATAACCCAAAGGTCGTCGGTTCAAATCCAGCCCCCGCAACCATAGACGACGAGGGGTTAGCGGACGCAAGAACCGCTAACCCCTTTCGTTTACCCAGACTTCATCCAGGAATCGGTGCGCCCTTGGGCCCGCACGGCGCCACCCCGCTACCCGAGGTGAACGAAGCCGAGGGTGGATCGTTGGAGAGATGCTGCCGGCG
>Ga0209056_10000757_pt1 | contig 35796 bp, 41 predicted proteins | sample GraSoiAngelo_114_FD_185876 | JGI IMG/M metagenome (GOLD analysis project Ga0209056, IMG submission 185876) | Grasslands soil microbial communities from the Angelo Coastal Reserve, California, USA - 14_0903_13_40cm (SPAdes) (version 2) | ecosystem: Environmental > Terrestrial > Soil > Grasslands... | reverse complement strand
GTTTGAGCCAGTGTTGCTCTCCACGGTTGCCGAATTGCGATCCTGGATTCGAAAATCGGACATCTCGGTACTGGTTTGCGAAGAAGTTCTTCGTGACGGCAATTACAAGGAAGTTCTACGAGTTTCTTGTGGTGTGGGAGGCCACATTCCGGTGGTGGTCTTCTCGCGGCTCGGAGAGTGGGATCACTATCTGGAAGCAATACGACTGGGTGCATTTGATTGTCTGCGCTATCCGTTCCGCACCGGCGAACTGCGATGGGTCGTCAACCGAGCGTTGCAGGAGCGAGGTATGAGCTGTCCTGGTGAAAACCGAACGACGCGTGGTTGAACGGGAAAGGAGAAATAGTATGAGTGTCGTAGGAGTAGAAGTTCTGCTTGTGGGCCCGAGGGCGAGGGGCTCCTCGCAACTGCTGCAGTGGCTGGGCAGCCGCGAATGTGAGTGTCACTTCGCGACCACCTGCAAAGAAGCTTGCGCTCTACTATCCCGCTCCGGCTACGATCTTGTACTCAGTGAGTACGACCTACCCGATCGGGCGGCGTATCCTCTCCTGGAGAAGCTCATCGGATCGACTACGACTTTATTCCTTTCCGCGATCGTGGAAAACGGCTTCCTGTGGGTTCCCGCGCTCCTACGTGGTAGGAGGTGGCTCGAGTCACACATGCTGCGACCGGGTGAGTTGCGCGAAGCGCTGAGTGATGTCCTGAAAGAAGTGAGACGCGACAAAGTGGAGAGCGAAGAGACGGCCTACGCGGTCACTCTTGGTGACGAGGTGGCGCTGGTGACAGTTGCACCAGCACCAGGCGACGCTCGCAAATCGGACGAGTTTTGACGCGACATCTTCTCAAGCTCGATCGCGACTCGCAAACGTGCTCGTTGAGCCATGACAAATGTTCTTTTGGAAGTACAAACGGACCATTGTCACCAGGACAGCTTGGTCTCAGGATGCGAATCGAAATGGAGAACGAGATAGCTCTAGCAGTTCGAGGCCTGTTAGCCACAGGCGACTGCAGATTACGAAAGCACCGTGCAACGTTCATTGATCGAGACTGTAGGTGATTTAACGGATGATCCACTCCGGCCTTCATCACCTCAATCGGTCCTGTTCATTCGAACGGATGTTTGAGGGAGTTTAGCGATATGAGGCGGATTCTTTGTTTTCTTTCAAGGGCACTGGTCTTGTTCGTTTGCGCGCTTCCGACACAGCTCAAGGCGGAAGTCCCTATGCGTGTGGCTACTCAAAGCAGTCTCCCACCTCTGCTCCACGAAGTCGGAATCGATCAGAAACTGAACAACCAAATTCCGTTGGATCTAATGTTTCGGGATGAGGCCGGAAACGATGTGAGGCTCGGACAATATTTCGGACAGAGGCCGGTCCTTCTGGTGCTCGCTTATTACGATTGTCCGATGCTTTGCACGATTGTGCTGAACGGCGTGCTGCACAGCGTAAAAGAACTGAAATACAACATCGGCCGAGAGTTTGAAATCGTCACCGTCAGCTTCGATCCCACCGAGAAACCTTCCCTTGCTGCCGCAAAAAAGGCAATTTATGTCGGTCTCTACAATCGACCGAACGCTAGCGCAGGCTGGCATTTTCTGACCGGTGATGAGCCTTCGATTCGTGAACTGACACAGGCCGTAGGCTTCCGATACAACTACGATCCGCAAACCAAACAATACTTTCACGCCACGGGAATTATGGCGCTGACCCCGGGAGGCCGTCTCGCAAGATATTTCTACGGAATTCAATACCCAAGCGGGAATCTGCGTCTTGGATTGGTCGAGGCGTCAGAGGGAAAGATCGGATCGCCGGTGGATCAGGTTCTCTTGTACTGCTCGCAGTACGACCCCGCAACCGGGAAGTATAGCGTGATCGTTTCCCACGTGCTCAAAATCGCTGCCGCAGCAACCGTTCTCTCGCTGGCTGGCCTGATCTTTGCAATGTCTCGCGTTCGCAAGCGCGCGGCGGCCTGAACCGCAAGTCCTGGGCAGCTTTTCCGGAAGAGTGAGGAGTAGTGCAGAAAAATCATGCCGCTTGAGCCCTCCAGCAACTTCACGCAGGCCTCCAGTTGGGCAAACGACTGGGAAACGCTTTTTTATTTCGAAGTGGGGATTTTCATTTTTTTCAGCGTCTTGATTTTCAGCCTAATCCTGTATTTTGCGATCAAATACCGTCGTCGCCCAGGGAATGAAGCGGCCCCACCAACCAAGGATCATCTTCCCCTTGAGGTCACCTGGACCGTAGTTCCTGCGGCCATCTGCGTTGTGATGTTCGTGTGGGGCGCCTCGCTTTTCATTCGCAACGGGCTTCCGCCGGCTGGAGCGACTGAAATCTTCGTGGTGGGAAAGCAATGGATGTGGAAGATCCAGTATCCGGATGGAAGGCGTGACATTAACGAACTCCACGTACCCGTGGGCGTTCCGATAAAACTTACGATGGCTTCCGAGGATGTGATCCACGATTTCGCGATTCCCGCCTTCCGGATCAAGAAGGATGTTGTGCCCGGCCACTACACGACACTTTGGTTTACGGCGACGAAGACGGGAACGTATCACCTGTATTGCGATCAGTACTGCGGAACCTCGCACTCGGCCATGGTCGGCTGGGTCATCGTCATGGAACCGGCACAGTATGCGCAATGGCTGAGCGGAGGTGGTGGCGGAGGCGGCGGCGGAAAATCGTTGGCCGCGGCAGGAGCGGATCTGTACAAGCAGTACGCGTGCAGCACCTGCCACGACACAGGGCGGGGGCCGTCATTCGTCGGTGTGTACGGTTCGACCGTCAAACTGACCAGCGGCCAGACCGTGAAGGCCGACGATGCTTACATTCGCGAATCCATACTGAACCCCTCGGCGAAGATTGTGGCTGGCTATACGCCGATCATGCCGACGTTCCAGGGACAGTTGAGCGAAGAACAAATTCTGCAGCTCACCGCCCACATCAAGTCACTTGCAAAATCCGACGCCGACGGACGAAAGGTGGCGAAACCATGAGTCAAGCAGTGCAAGAAGTCGGCGTTTTGCCGCGGGTCCATTATCTCAACGCCAGTTACGGATGGAAAACCTGGCTTTTCACCACGGATCACAAAAGGATCGCCTGGCTGTACCTCGCTGCGATTACCTTCTTTTTCTTCGTCGGCGGCGCGGCAGCAACTCTTATGCGCTTGAACCTGATCGAACCGCAGGGCTCTCTCATCGAACCGTCCACGTACAACAGGATGTTCACTCTGCATGGCCTGGTGATGATCTTCTTTTTTCTGGCGCCTTCGATACCCGCAGTACTCGGCAACTTTCTTATTCCTTTGATGATTGGCGCGAAAGACGTCGCCTTTCCGAAACTGAATCTGCTCAGCTGGTACATCTTCATGGCCGGGGGGACGGTCTTCCTGTATTCCGTCATCGCCGGCGGCGGCGTGGACACCGGCTGGACGTTTTACACTCCGCTCAGTTCGACCTACGCCAACTCGAACGTAATGTCCGCGGCGATGGGAGTCTTCATCTCCGGATTTTCCTCGATTCTGACGGGCCTTAATTTCATCGTAACAATCCACACGATGCGGGCTCCCGGGCTGACGTGGTTTCGTCTGCCGCTTTTCCTGTGGTCCATGTATGCGACTAGCATCATCTTCATTCTTGCCATGCCGGTCATTGCCATCACGATGGTCCTGCTGATGCTTGAGCGGTTCCTTCATTTTGGTTTCTTTGACCCCGCCTTGGGCGGGGATCCCATTCTCTTCCAGCACTTATTCTGGTTCTTCGGACATCCGGAGGTATACGTACTTGTGCTGCCCGCGATGGGGGTCATCAGCGAACTCATCGCGACGTTTTCGAGAAAGCGAATCTTCGGCTACAGCTTTGTCGCCTTCTCGAGCGTGGCGATCGCGGCGCTTTCCTTCCTCGTCTGGGGACACCACATGTTCGTCAGTGGCGAGTCTCTTTACTCTGGTCTGGTTTTCTCATTCTTCAGTTTCGCCGTGGCGATTCCCTCCGCGATCAAGGTATTCAACTGGACGGCCACTCTATATAAAGGATCGATTTCGTTTGAGGCCCCCATGCTCTATGCGCTGGGCTTCATCGGTCTTTTTACGATGGGAGGATTGACCGGCCTCTTTCTCGCCACCCTGGCCATCGACGTACACGTCCACGACACTTACTTCATCGTCGCTCATTTTCATTTCATCATGGTAGGCGGCGCGGTAATGGGATACCTCGGCGGCATCCATTATTGGTGGCCTAAGATGACGGGCCGGATGTACTCGGACCGATGGGCCAGGATCGCAGCGGTGCTGGTATTTGTCGGGTTCATCCTTACCTTTGGCCCACAATTCATTCTGGGTTATCTCGGGATGCCCAGACGGTACGCGGTCTACCCACCCGAGTTCCAAACATTGAATGTGCTGTCGTCGGCCGGAGCATCGATTCTGGCCGTCGGTTATGTCATTCCCCTCATCTATTTGATCTGGTCAGCCCGATACGGTCCGGTGGTTGGCCCCAATCCGTGGGGAGCCAAGGGACTCGAGTGGACGACTGCTTCGCCGCCCCCCACTGAGAATTTCGAAGTGACGCCAGTGGTCACGGAAGAAGCGTACGCATTTGGCACAGGGACGGAGTGAACCTGCGTAGAGCACCGCTTCAGGCGAAAGGCTTGATGTGGGAGGTCGCGAAAGTAGGCTAGCGATGTCCTCAATGATGGAAACCGTGAAAGCCTTCGCCATCGTCACGATTTCCGCGGGGATTCCCTCCTTCGAGCAACTGTTACAGGCGGTTCTCTCGCAGGTATAAACGGACCATTGCGACAAATCTCGAACGATTCCAACATGAGAACCGCTATGGAAAATGAAGATCCTCGTTGTCTGTCCTGTGGAGAACAGGAGGTAAACATGACATGTGCCGAACAACTCGCTGGATTTGTGAGCCGGGCATCCTTCGATGACATCTCAAACGCCGCTCGTCTACAGCTCAAGATTCGCATCCTGGATGCCCTCGGCTGTGCCATCGGTGCTATGGGAGGTGATCCTGTCGCGCTGTTACGAGATCAGGTTGAAGAGTTCGACGGTGAGGGGAACTGCACACTCATTGGGGGTGGGCGAGCGGCACCGGATCGAGTTGCATTCTACAACGGAGCTCTAGTCCGCTACCTGGACTTCAATGACAGCTATCTCAGTAAGGGAGAGACCTGTCATCCGAGCGACAATCTGGCTCCGGTGCTTGCCGCGGTCGAATACTCGAACGGTTCCGGTCGTGACCTCCTGACCGCTCTCGCGGTCTGCTACCAAGTGCAGTGCCGCCTCAGCGATGTGGCTCCGGTGCGGGCCGCAGGTTTCGACCACACGACGCAAGGGTCCTACGCCGTGGCAGCGGGAGTTTCGAAAGCGCTCGCGCTCAATGACGTGAAGACCGCCAACGCCATCGGCATCTGCGGCACGGCTTTCAATGCCTTGCGGGTCACTCGCACGGGCAAACTCTCTCACTGGAAGGGGTTGGCGTACGCGAACACCGCCGCCGCTTGCACGTTTGCGACGTTTCTGGCAATGCGAGGTGTTACGGGACCACTGGAAGTCTTTGAAGGCGACAAAGGCTTCATGGACGCCATCGCGGGATGCTTCCTGATCGATTGGTCTGAGGAGAATCTTGAACGCGTAACGGCCACCGTTCTCAAGAAATACAACGCGGAGGTTCACTCCCAATCGGCAATTGAGTGCGCTTTGCAATTGAGAAGGCAAGAGAAATTCACTGTCGCGGAGATAGAGCAGATCGACCTAGAAACCTTCGACGTCGCTTACAACATTATCGGAGGAGGGGATGAGGGAGACAAGACTCTGGTGGCCACGAAGGAGCAAGCAGACCACAGCCTCCCGTACTTGATTAGCGTTGCGTTGCTGGACGGGCAGGTGATGCCCGAGCAGTATACGACGGAAAGAATCAACCGCCGCGATGTCCAGGAATTGCTGAATAACGTGTCGATCCATCCGACGGATGACTTTTCCGGTCGTTTTCCAGCGGAGATGCCTTGCCGACTGGCGATTACCCTCCGGAACGGCCGTGTGCTGAGCAAGGAAATTTATGATTATCCGGGTTTTGTCAGCAACCCCATGTCCTGGGAAATGGCGTTCGAGAAATTCGAGCGGCTCACCGGGCCGTTTACGACTGGCTCTTCGCAACGGTCGATTGCGGATGCTGTGAAGAACCTGGAATTAATTCCAGTGAGAGACCTCGCGCAGCTTCTCCATAACGTCGAAGGACGGCACGGAAAGAGCGAGCCGAAGGCCGTGCACCGCGTGAAGGAGCGGTGATGGCCGAGCGAACTCAACAGGTGATCGACGAAAGAGCGTTTGGTTTCCTCAGAACCAATGACCGAGGTTCCAAACCGCGGAAACACGGGATAACCGAAATACGAGGTCCCTACTACTCAGCCCTAGGCAAACGGTACCTGGAAGACCTTTTCGAGACGATGGGGACCTATGTGGACGCTCTGAAGTTCGCAGGCGGATCGTTTAGCTTGATGCCCCGAGATGTATTGAAAGAACTGATTTCTCAGTGCCACGAACACCATGTGTTGGTATCCACGGGTGGGTTTATCGAACATGTCCTCACGCAAGGGCCGGACGCCGTAAACCGCTATATCACGGAGTGTAAAGAAGTCGGCTTCGACATCGTCGAAGTATCGAGCGGATTTATCACGCTGCCGGCTGATGACTGGCTGCGAGTGGTGGAGAAAGTTCAGAAGGCCGGACTGAAAGCCAAACCGGAAGTAGGCATTCAATTTGGTGCCGGCGGGGCAACAAGACCGGAACAACTTGAGGCCGAAGGGACGCGTGATCCTGAATGGCCGATCCTGCTTGCCAAACGGTTTCTCGAGGCCGGGGCGTATATGGTCATGATCGAGTCGGAAGGAATCACGGAAAGCATCAAAACCTGGCGAACAGATGTGCCCGCGAAGATTATCAACGCTTTGGGCCTGGATAAAGTGATGTTCGAGGCGGCCGATCCGGAAGTGTTTGCCTGGTATATCAAGAACTACGGCCCGGAAGTAAATCTATTCGTGGACCACAGTCAGATCGTGCAGCTGGAATGCCTGCGCTCCGGAATATGGGGAACGGCAAGTCTCTGGGGGCGGGTCGTAACCTACAAGGGATAAAGCAGAAACGGAAGGAAGTCAGCGTGAGAAACGGAAATGGACACCAGGATTTGAGCGCCGTCGCGACATTGGAGGGTCGGCTCGAGGTGTTCCCAGAAGAAATCCTTCCCGTTGTCCACCGTGAGACGGCGGCTCCGCACAGCGATCGATTGGCGGAGATCGTGAAACTGTTGCTGGTGGAATTGGGAGTGGACGTTGCGAATCAACACTTTCGCGAGACGCCGGAAAGAGTGGCGCGATTCTATCGAGAGTTTGCGGGCGGGTTCTGTGTGAGACCCGAAACCATCCTGAAGACATTTCGGTCTGAGGCCCGCGAGCTCGTGGTCGTTTCGGGCATCGATTTCTTTTCTCTCTGTCCCCATCATCTCCTGGTTTACGGAGGAAGGATTCATTTCGGCTACATACCCAACGGTCAAATCGTGGGTGTATCCAAAATTCCGCGGCTGGTTCATGCCTTGGCTGCGCGACCGATAATTCAGGAGGAGTTGGTGTCGAGCATCGCCGATGCGTTCATGTCCGTAGTGAAGCCCTCCGGCTGCATCGTGAAGGCAATCGGCAAGCATGATTGCGTCGCCGTACGCGGAGTGCACTGCCCTGCCGTGTCGATGACGACCGTGACAAAGAGAGGAATTTTCGAGCAGGAGCGGCTCCATGTCGAGGAATTCGATCGGGCCATCACGGAGGGACAACGTTGTGTCCGTTAGAAGCGTGTAGGAAGTAAAGGCGGAACGATGAAGCCGAGAATTGACTATCGGAAAACCGCGCCGGATGGGATCTCCGCGCTGTCCGGCCTAGAGAACTACGTGCGGCAGAGCGGCCTGGAACCTGCGCTTCTGGAGTTGGTGAAGCTGCGAGCCTCGCAAATCAACGGATGTTCCTACTGTATCGATATGCACACGAAGGACGCGCGAACGGAAGGTGAGTCAGAGCAGCGCCTCTACGCCGTCGTTGCCTGGCGCGAAACACCATTCTTTACGGAACGGGAACGCGCGGCGCTGGCTTGGACGGAAGCGGTAACTCAGGTGAGCCAGGAGCACGTCCCCGAAGAAGTCTACGGGTGTGCTCATCAACATTTCAGTGAGAAAGAACTAGTGGACCTGACGCTGGCTATCATCGCGATTAACGGTTGGAATCGGCTGGCGATCAGTTTCCGTTCAGTACCGGGCAGCTACCAGCAACCGGCACATCGAAGAGCCCTTACGCCCGCGAATTCCGAATCGGGATCAAAGCACGGAAGGGACGTCAGCAGGAGTCAGTAATGATGGACCGGAATGTCACTCATGGAGCAGCGTTTCCCACGCGCCGCGGCAGAGGGAGGCCGCCGATTTTGACGGTGGGCCATTCTACGCGTGCGCGGCAGGAATTCATCGATTTACTCCAAGCAAATGGCGTGAAACAGTTGATCGACGTCCGAACGATTCCACGCTCTCGCCACAATCCGCAGTTCAACCGCCCGGTATTGTCGCGCGCCTTAAGACGTAGGGGCATCGGTTATCGCCATATGGCCGGGCTCGGGGGTCTGCGACATTCCCGGCGGGACTCGATCAACGCAGGCTGGCGGAACAAGAGCTTCCGAGGGTATGCAGACTACATGCAGACGTCGAAGTTTCAAATTGCTCTGCACAAGCTGATCGCGCATGCCAGGCAGAAGCGAGTTGCATTGATGTGCGCTGAGGCGGTGCCTTGGCGCTGTCATCGTTCGCTGATTGCTGACGCGCTCCTGATTCGGGGTTTTCCTGTCGAGGAAATTCAAGGCGCGACGCGACGACGCCCACATTCATTGACTCCGTGGATCCGTGTCAAAGGAACACGGATTACCTATCCGCTGGCCCCTGCCACGACCAAACGGCACGGACTTGCCGGAGAATCAGAGAGGAGAACGAAAATGATTCAGCTCAAGCGTGTTTACGACAAGGCAGCCCCGGAAGATGGCAAGCGTTTCCTCGTCGAGCGGCTTTGGCCCCGTGGAATTACGAAATCCGCGCTGGGCATTGACGCCTGGCTGAAAGAGCTTGGACCAAGCACTTCTTTGCGGAAATGGTTCGGGCATGAACCGAAGAGATGGGAGGAATTCCGCCGTCGGTATTTCCACGAGCTGGAGAAAAAGGCCGAGGCTTGCAAACCAATTCAGAGAGCCGCCGAACGCGGAAGGGTAACGCTCGTCTACAGTTCACATGATACGGAACACAACAACGCGGTGGCCTTAAGAGAATTTCTGGAAGCGCAATTGAAGAAAAGCCGGACAGCAGAACGAATGCGGCACCTCAAGACTGCCGCTTGATGAGCTGCATCGCCAGGTCGTTTGTACTTGGCGAACGGGTGGGAGTTATTCAGAAGAGTTGTGCAGGCGTACGAAGTTAGTTATTGAAATTGGAGCTTCTCACCCTAGGAGAGAGACATGACCAACACAACGCAGCAACCACCTCATTCCGGGGCGATACGATCACCGGGCTCTCTCGGTAGTCCGACGCTCACCTTTGATCTGACGGCTGAGATAAAAGGATTGCGGGAAGAGAATGCTTGGCAGGGCGGACGAAACTCCAAGACGCTTGTCAAGAACGAGGATTTCCGGATCGTGTTGACCGTGCTGCAATCCAATGCTCTTGTTCATGAACACAAGGCGACAGGCAGAATTTCCGTGCAGGCTCTTTCCGGCCACATTCAAATGCACGTCGAGGACAAGGTCTTCGATTTGCCCGCGGGGCATCTTCTAGCACTGGATCGCGCGCTTCCTCATGACGTGAAGGCGCTGGAGGACAGCGCCTTTCTGTTGACCATCGCTTGGCCGGAGGCGGGGCAAAGGCATTTGACCGAATATTAGACTGCAACTCTGGCATTTCATGAGGAGTGAGGTCGAAATCTTTGCCGTTGAGGATGTACTTCATTTTAATCGCGTTTCTGGCAGTGAGTAGGGTGATGGTGTCTTATGGCGTGGGCAGACACGAAGGACGAAGGAATGCCGCCGAATGCGGTTGGTAACCGTTCGCACGATTCAAACACACGCGGACCTTTCGTGGAACGTCGGCTGACGTTTGACCTATCACCGATCGCTCCGTTCTGTTTGGAATTCACCGTTTGGGGATTGCGGCGCCGTCCGCAGAATCAAGTGGATCGCTGGGATGGCACGACCTATCAACGCGTGATTTCCATCCGTGGGCGACCTGCGGAAGTCCGTGTCAGCGAGCTAGGATCCCGCGAAGCTCCGCGTTTGGAAGTGAACGTGATCGGGGAGCGGGTTCATGCGGGAGCCGAGGCCGAAGTCAGGGCCTTGTTAACTCCCTTGCTTGGTCTGGAAGTGCACTTGAAGCCTTTTTATCGAATGGCGTCGCGCGAACCGAAACTTCGAGAACTGGCCGAGAGATATCGAGGCCTGAAACCAGGTAGATTTCCGACTGTCTTCGAGACTTTGGCAAACGCGTTCGCGTGCCAGCAATTCACAATTGCCGCCGGGCTTCAGTTGTTAAACCAGCTCGTACGAAGAGGAAGTGTTGGCATCAAGACGCAAGCAGGGATGGTGTTCGGGTTTCCGGAACCGTCAGACCTATTGCGTGTTTCACCGCGCGCGTTCCGGAGTCTTGGGTTCAGCGGCCAGAAAACGAAGGCTTTCCGCGAGTTGAGCAGGAAACTTGTGGCCGAGCCTCTGGCCTTGGATACCTTGACCAATCGCAAGAATGAAGATGTGATCAATTTGCTGCTTGAATTGCGAGGTGTCGGGCGGTGGACGGCGGAGTACGTATTGTTGCGAGGGCTGGGGCGGCTGGATGTCTTTCCAGGGGATGACGTCGGTGCACGGAATCGTCTGGCCAAGTGGCTACATCGTTCCGAGCCGATGGACTACGCAAGCGTGCGACGAACCGTGGACCGTTGGCAGCCCTATGCTGGATTCATCTATTTTCACATGTTGATGGAATCGTTGACGGCGACCGGCAAACTCCGTGTTGGACGAACGTCTGCTTGAGCGTGTCGAGGGTCGGTGTCGGCCGGAGACGACGAGTTCCCTCCTCCAGTGACATGCGTAATGCCGGCCGGGACATGCGACCCATTGAGTACTCATGGCAAGCGGCGGAGTATGGTCTCGAACTCTAGAAAACTTCACGGAATCTCGAGCGGAGCAGAGAGGAGAGGGCCATGTCAATGACTCTGATTTTCACTGGTAAGTGGAACAGGTGGTACCGCGTCCTGCGGCACGGCCATGGATTCGGACTGTTTGATTCTGTGCGCTATGGGCTGTGGCTGGCGCGTGGCTGAGCGTGAGGCGCTTGCCATGACTCGAATACAAACCGCGAACGGACCGTCGGATTTGCGACCGCATTCGAATCCGATCTTTCCGAGTTGGCGAGACGAGAGGCAATCCGATGGTAAATACGAGACTCCTTGTCGTCCATGATGATTCGGTCGCGTCGAGACGGGCGGTCAAGTACGTAGGCAAATTTGTGGGAAAGCGAAGGGCGTTTCGCATTTGTCTGGTTCATGTTCTACCGCCATTACCGCCGGAACTCCTGGAACACGGCGGCTCTGAGGACCCTGCGAAGGAGGCACAGCTGGAGGCTGAGCTAAAGGTTGGACAGCATCGCTGGATTTCGGCCGCCAAGAAAGCCTCCCAGAAAGGCTTGCATGAAGATCGCGTAGTCCTGCGGAAAGCGGGAATTTCAGCGAGAACGGTGAAAGCCTCATTCTGTGAACCGGGAGAAGGCAGAGGTGCGGCTGATGCGATTCTGCACATGGCCCGGGGACGACGTTGTCGTACGGTCGTTGTCGGCCGACAGTCGGTTTCCTGGTTTCACGAGTTATTCAGCCACGATTTGTCGGAAGAACTCCTTCGCCGTGGCAAAGGGTTCTGTGTTTGGGCCGTTGAATGACCCACGGCCTGCTCCGAACAGCGAACGTTGGGAAACGTGGTCTTCGTTGGAAATTTAGAAGAGCCGAAGGAGAAAACAGCATGTCAGAGTCAATGTATCCGCCAGCATCGCTGGATCTCGCTCGCAAGCGTCGGGACCTCGCACCCCTCATCCGGGACGCCTTCCACGCGTTCAGCCAGCTCGTCTTCGCCGATGGTGCTCTGCCAGCCAAGACAAAGCAACTGATCGCAGTCGCGGCTGCCCACATCACGCAGTGTCCCTATTGCATCCAGAGTCATACCAAAGCGGCGCTAAAGCACGGAGCAAACCCAAAGGAAATCATGGAGGCGATCTGGGTCGCCGCCGAGATGCGAGCCGGTGGTTCCTACGCGCATTCGGCAATATCGCTTACCATACCACGATCAACGAGGAGCAGCAACGCCACGAATCCTGAGGCAGTTGCGTGGGCCGCGTGGATTTATGTCTTGAATCAAACGCAGACTCAGGAGCGATCAATGTTGGATTCCAACTCTGCGAAGGCCAAGTGAATCGGAATTGATTCGGAGGTTATGGTATGGGCTTATTGCAAACAACGATTTCTGAAGCTCAACGATGGCCCGCTTCGGGCGCGCAGGTGCGGGGAAGCGTGGTGAGTCAGCGCGCACGAGGTAGGACGGACTTGCCGCCCAAGGTATCGGCACGCTCGGGCAAGGCGATTGATTCGAGCCCGGCAGCCGAAGAATGGCGGCTCATTCAACGCGCACTCGCAGGAGATCCCGATGCGCTTTCGCCAGTCTTCATTCGCCACAGCTCCAAACTCTTTCGCGCCGCATTCTCGTTGTTGCGCAACAAGGAAGATGCAGAGGACGCGCTGCAGGAGGGTCTGATCAACGCATACATCCATCTGAATTCGTTCCAAAGGCGATCGCTGTTTTCCACGTGGCTGACTCGCATTGTCATAAACGCCGCGTTAATGGCTCTCCGTCGCAAGCGTGCTCGTCCGGAAACATCTCTGGATGAGGGTCAGGACAGTGAATCGGACGACTGGCCAGCCTGGGTCGTCGACTTCCGCCCGAACCCCGAGCAAGCGTGCGCCGCGAGGGAAGCCAAGCAGATCGTCGAAAGCCATGTCGAGCAACTTTCATCGTGCCTCCGTTCGGCATTCCGGCTCCGCGAAATGGAGGGCCTCTCGACGAAAGGAGTGCGAAAAGTACTTGGTCTTACGGAAAACGTCGTTAAGTCACGAGTGTTCCGGGCACGGGGAGAATTGACGAAGTCGCTGCGACAATCGTTCCGGATAATTTCTCAAGATGTCGAAGATATTTCGTCAAGGAAGACAATGTTGGCCGTTGCTGTGCCATCTCTCAACTCAAACTCTCCCCGGCCATGAAATCTGTCCGGCATACCAGTTCTGCGACTCTTCGCGACACATACGGACAAACTAAGTCTTAGCACACATCATCAGAGCAAAAATCAGTGGAAGATAAACGATAGAGGCGAAAAGCAGGCGGCGCGCCGTCGTGTTCGTTCTGCAAAAGGCCAAACGGGCAGCGTAGTAGAAAAAGCCCGAGCTCAGCACAAAAACTCCGACAAAGTAAACTAACCCGGCCCTATGCAGCAGCGCCGGACCGAGGCTGACGGGGATGAGGGCGAGCGAAAACACGATGGTTTGCCACGCCATGAAGCGCCCCTGCCTCTCACCTAGGGGTAATGTCCGATACCCCGCACGCGCGTAGTCCTCGCGATACATCCAGGCAATGGCCATGAAATGTGGAAACTGCCAAAGAAAGAGAATGGCGTAGAGAACCCACGCCTCTGCGCTTAGGCTTCCGCTCGCCCCGGCCCACCCGATCAACGGGGGCGCGGCGCCCGGCAATGCTCCGACCAGCGTGCACAACGGAGTCTTCCTCTTCAGCGGCGTGTACAGGAGCAAATAGGTGCTCAATGTCAGCAAGGCCAGCAAGCTGGCAAGGAAATTTACAAGAACAGCCAAGTAAAGACCGCCAGCCACCGAAAGCACCACGCCGAACCACAGCGCGCGCGAGGGATTGATCCTCCCGGCGGGCAGCGGACGCCGTGCCGTTCGCCGCATCTGAGAATCGAAACACCTTTCAAAATACTGATTCAGTGTTCCCGTGCCACTTGCGACGAGCATCGTGCCCACAATGGTGTTGAAGAGCAGCAGAATCCGCCAGTGGGAAGCAGGTGAGGCCAGGTAGAAGCCGGCGAAGGTTGTGATAAGAATCAGGAAATTCACCTCGGGCTTGGTCAGCGTCCAATAATCGGCCAGCACAACCGTCCAGCGTGAGAAGCCACCTGCTGCCAAGCGAGGAGCCATCATATTTGCCTCAGCCAATCGAGTTCCGCGCGTCATGTTATGGCCTCGCTAAGAGTCGAGATTTTCTCCGCAGGAGCTCTGCTCGGTGCGGCGACATGCCGGTAAATGGCCGCCACTATGAACTACCTCAGTGCGAAGAACGTCTTCCTATGCCTTCAGGGCCTGCAAGATGCCGAGATAATGAATGAGATCGTCTCGCGACAACGTCCCCAATAGCTTCTTATCCGTCATCACGGGGAGTTGGTCGATGCCACTTCTGCCCATCTTGTCGAACGCCGTCCATAACTCGGCATCAGGCCTGATCCATTGCATTTGTTCCGCCGGTATCACGGCTTGTAGAGCAGTCGTGGTCGGCCATTGGGAGCGCGGCACGTTTTTGATAGCAGGTAGAGTGAGCAGGCCGACGACCTCAGAATCACTTATGATCACAAAGCTCGTGCGCCCGCTGGTCAAGATGTGGTCGTGCACTACGCTTTCCAGCGTCGTGTCGGCAGGGATGGGGGTGTAATCGCGGCCCATTGCCTCTGATACCTTGTGGCCGGCCAACAATCCCTGCATTACCTGCTGCTGAACTTGCGCTGCTGCGGCGCTTTCGAGGAACCAGCCGATGAAGGCTATCCACAGACCGTTAAAAAAGTTTCCCCGCAAAGCGAGCCATACACCGAAAGCTATGAAAAGGAAACCGACGAAACGTCCGGTGTCGGCCGCAATCAGAGTTGCTCTCCGGAAATTGCGAGAAACACCCCACACAATCGCGCGAAAAACCCGTCCGCCGTCCAACGGGAATCCGGGAATGAGATTAAAGAGGGCAAGCATGGCATTGATGAGAGCCAGGTATTTGGCGGCAGCCAGTAGCGGACTGATAGGCGTTAGCAAAGGCTGCATGATGAGAAACAGTGCCGCCAGGGCAAAGCTGACAATGGGCCCCGCAACCGCGATCCAGAACTCAGCGCTAGCGCTTGGAGGTTCTCCCGCTATTTGCGAGACCCCTCCGAAAATAAACAAAGTGATGCGGGGCACTTGAACCTTGTAGCGCATGGCCACAAGCGAATGCCCAAGCTCGTGGGTTAACACGCTCGCAAAGAACAGGACCGCGGTGAGTGAACCCACGAACCAATACTCAGCGGTGTTCCAGTTCTTGAACTCACTCGGGAAGTAGCTGACCGCCAACATCCACGTGAGCAAGCCAAACACCAAGAACCAGGAATAGTCGAGGTCGACAGTGATACCGAAGATTCGCCCCAACGGGATTGTATGGCGGAACATTCTTCACCTGCCTTCAGTTTCCGGGCGCAATGCGCGGCCTCGTTCCGTTAGATAATAAAATCGCTCGCATGACGGTTTCATTCTCGAACTCGGCTGAGTTTGTGACAATGGGTCGTTTATACTCTCTGAAGGAACAGCTGTAAGCGCCAAGGAACAGAAGAAATTCACGCGAAGGCTAATTGGGAAAGGAGCTGCCAATTCTGTGTCCGTGGAACGGGTAGTCCAGATGGTGGCAGTGTTATTGCGGTTCGTTGGGGAACGAGGTAGGAGGGATGATTCGCAACGAACGCTCCGAGAACGAGGAAGGCGAGAAGCGAGACAATTACAATGTTCCACCTCCGAAAGCGTCTCTTGGTAGTCGCACCATCTCCAGCATAGCGTAAGAAACACATGTACTTCGATTTCCTAGTCGGAGGATTCCGAGACACCGTAAGGATTTTCGCTATCGCTTCATTTTTCTTCTCTTGGATTTCTTCTTTACCTGAGCCTGGATGTGTCTCAGTGCTTTCCCTTTGTGGATCGCCACATGATCGGTCTTGTCACTTTGGATGAGGTATTGAGGTTCGTCTCTAGAAGCGTGGTGCACATAGCCTTTGATCCGGATATCAGAAACAACTTTCTTCATAATGACCCCGCGAACCCTCCCAGCTTCCGAATTCCATTCAACGTGGTCGCCGCGCATAAATATTTTGGGCATCGCTTTTGTCTCCACAGCAAGAAATCACACGCAACGATTTCTTGTTTGAGGAAGTTACCGTTACCAGTCTTGTACCAGATTCATGCACATCAGATTGAGGAGCACTGTTTCTTGCCAGGGTCCGGTTTTCTATGGGTTGATGAGGAACTCACCGCACGATTAACTCAGCTTTCATATTCGGGTGCAAAGTACAGTCATAGAGGTAGGTTCCCCTTTTCGTGACCACATATTTCCAGGAGCTGCCAACAGGAAGAATGCCGGAATCGAATTTCTTCGGTCTTGTCGACGTTGCGGTGTGAGGGACGATGTCGTCGTTCTTCCATTCAACCGTATCGCCAACCTTTACAGTGAGCACGGCGGGTTGAAACTTAAGTTCACGGATGACGATCGTGTGCGTTTGCGGACCTTTAGGAACAGCGGCCAGCACGAATCCGCCCGGAGGTCCCTGCGTGCCCAGCGAGCACGAAACCAGTAACAACAAGGCTGTCGCTACTAATGTTGAGGCTACCGATCGCATGCTCGAGTGGGGCGCGTTCATTGCTATATCTCCTTGGTTGTAACGCCGGCTCTTACTTGGGGTTCTTTGCATCATGTGCAGCGGTGGGGTCAACGGTGGCTTGCACGTTTCGTGCATGCTCAAGATGGCCGAGAAAAAGAGTCTGAGCGCCCTGGAGAGCGGCCTTAAGTTCCCCGTTCTGTGCGTTCGGAATCAAGACACCCGCGATGGCATCCGTAACTTGCTTGTGATAGGCCACCTCGTTGTCGATGTAGAACTTGTCAAAGGCCTTGCCGCGCAGGCTCTTCAGCTTTGCCGTAACCTCCACGGACTTCGCTTTGAGACTGTTGCTCGTGTCATTTTCGACTGGGGTTAGGTGAAGCTTGCCCGCCAGTTCAATGACGGACTTCTGGACCGCCCCGTGATCGGTTACCATCTGTTGCGCAAAACCCCGAACTTCCTTGTTCTTCGACTTGGTCAATGCGAGTTTGCCGTAGTCGATGTCAATCTGATTTGCAGCCAGAACGATCGCGCCGATATTCGCGTCGCTCGGAGGCTGTTGTGCGACACACTCGGAAGCGAAACCAAGCGAACCGAGTAAAGCAACCGCGGACAGAACCAAAACGCTTGAACTCTTCATTTGTGTAACTCCTTTTATAATTTTCTGTGGTACCCCTGCATGGCCTGGGAACAACGGTGATCCTTATTCATGGCGATCCTCATCCTGGAGGTGTTTCGCACTTGTCACAATGGTTCGTTCATACCGGGGAAAGAGACGCTTGTAACAGATGCCAAAAGGTATTCGAACAAGGGCTCGATGCCGACTACGCGCATTCAACCGCCAGTCAGACGACTTTGGAGATCCTCTCCACTAGAAAAGTCTCCAGCGGACAATTGGATACGTCTGCTCGATCTTTCTTGTCTCGGGGGAACCGGCCCTGCCGCCGGCTAATGCACAGCGCGAAGCAGTTATTCATCATATATCTGGTCCTAGACGGATAAGACAGTCTTGAACTGGATTGGCTCAATTCAATTGAGTGCTGCTTCTGCCTCTCGAATCGATGGAAAACAGCTTCATCGCTTATTTTCGCGGCGGGATACCGAACACTACATAGCACGGTGAATGTTCGGCCACGTGTTTAGCCGTCGTGCCAAATACTATCTCGCCTAGCGTACGTCCGTGGTGATAGCCGAGGACGGCTAGATCGCTTTTCTTTTCCTTTAATTCATCAAGCAGCGCGTAGCTGGCGGAGTGTGCCCGTAAAACTAGCGTCCTTGCCTTCAAATGGCTGCGGCGGGCCACGCTCTCGCCGGCGCGCAAGATTTTCTGCGCTGCTGCTTCCAGATCCGGTACTTCCGCGTCGAGAGCCGTGTTGTCGGGAAGTTCTATTACATGAACCAGAATGAGTGATGCTCCCCGCGAGCCCAGGCGGCTAGCCAACGTGGTTAGTTCCACAGCGTTTTCTAGGGTTTTCAAACCTACTAAGATCCGCTTAGGTTTCCTCATCTGTTGAGCCATACCTTCCTCCTCGTTTTGAGGTTGGATCATCCTGTCATGTAAAACTGGATCACGTCGATGTAACAGGCGTTTCTGTCGAAGGTATAAAGAGACCATTGTTAGGAACGCAAGGAGGTTCCAGCATGAGAGTCGCAATGAAAGCGATGATGTCGCTGTCATCTGTGCTGGCGGGCCGTAGGGAGAGAACATGCGTGCTGGGAAGAAGGTCCCGACTTGAAAGTGGAAGAGTCGTTACAAGTGACCGTTCCGGGAGCGCTCGAGGGGCATTCGAGCCTCAGAAGTCAATCTAGGCAGAAAGTCAGAGCTTTCGGGCGACCGGGCATCGAGCCCCGATGGACTCACGGCGACAAAGACGGCGTGGGGACAGCGTATGCAGCTGCGAGCCGAATTTGGTTCACCTTGTGGAATGGCATCATCACTGAAGTCTATTATCCGACAGTGGATCACCCGCAGATCCGAGACCTGCAGTGTCTCATTACGGATGGAAAGACCTTTTTCCATGAAGAAAAGCGCGACCTGAAATCCATCTGCGAGCGTCTTTCAGGTAATTCACTTGGCTACCGCTACACCAACACCGATTCCGAGAGCCGGTACTCCATCATTAAGGAAATCATCACGAATCCGCATCTTGCCTGCATTCTCCAGCACGTTAAACTCGTCGGTGATGAAGCGTTTATCTCGAAGTTGCACCTCTACATGCTTTGTGCGCCTCATCTTCAAGTCGGCGGATGGAGTAACAACGGCTATGTGATCCAGGTAGCGGACCGGAAGATCCTGATGGCAGAGAAGGCAGGGGTATGGTTGGCACTCGGGGGCACACTCCAATTTTCTCGAGCTTCCTGTGGCTACGTTGGTCGGAGTGACGGCTGGACCGATCTCGCCGGTAACTTTCAAATGGACTGGGAGTTCGATCAGGCCTCTGACGGAAACATTGCCCTGATGGGAGAAGTTGACCTCGGTGGCAAGCGCGAGTTCACCATGGGACTGGCGTTCGGTGACACGGAGCACTGTGCGATAACAACCCTTTTTCAGGCGCTTGGCATTCCGTTCAAAGAACACCTGAAGCGATACACGGAACAATGGGACCGCACCTCCGCGCACCGGCTTCCTTTGGAAAAGTTTTCGAGTGACAACGGCAACCTATACCACAGCAGCTTCAGTTTGCTTCTGAGTCATGAAGACAAGTCTTATCCGGGTGCCTTGATTGCTTCTCTCTCGATTCCTTGGGGAGAAGCAAAGGGTGATGCGGACAACGGCGGATATCACCTTGTGTGGACCCGTGATCTGGTGGGCAGCGCCTCTGCCATGCTCGCTGCCGGCGATCGCATCACACCTTTGCGCTCGCTGATTTATTTGGTGGTATCACAGCAGGAAGACGGAGGCTTTGCACAGAATTTCTGGATTGATGGCGGGCCATACTGGCGAGGAATCCAACTTGACGAAGTGGCTCTTCCGATTCTTTTGGCCTGGCAGCTCCAAAGGGAGAATGCTCTTCAAGATTTTGACCCGTACCCGATGATCCTGAAGGCGGCTGCTTATTTAATTCGTCATGGACCTGTCACTGAGCAGGAACGCTGGGAAGAAGCGAGTGGCTACTCTCCTTCGACGCTCGCTTCCAACATTGCTGCTCTGATTGGGGCGGCATGGTTTGCGCGTGAGCGAGGGGATGAGGCCGTTGCAACAATGTTAGAGGAGTACGCTGATTTTCTGGAATGTCATATCGAAGCTTGGACCGTCACAACAGAGGGCGCGCTCGTCCCTGGGGTTCAGCGGCACTACATACGAATTCTGCCCGAGGATGTCGGCAACGCCAATCCCTTGGAAGACCCAAACTCGAAAGTTCTGCAGATCAAGAATCATCCGGACGGGTCGCAAGATTCATTCCCAGCAAGAGATATCGTTGATGCCGGCTTTCTTCATCTCGTGCGTTATGGGATAAGACGGCCCGATGATCCAGTGATCGTGGACTCTTTGAAGATCATCGATGCGGTATTGAAGGTGAACACTCCGGTCGGGCCGGTTTGGCGTCGTTACAATCACGATGGTTACGGCCAGCGAGAAGACGGCGGCCCGTACGTGGGGTGGGGCAAAGGTCGCGCGTGGCCTCTTCTGACGGGAGAACGGGGGCATTTCGAACTCGCTGCAGGACGAGACGTGAAACCGTTCATACGAGCGATTGAAGGTTTCGCCTCGAGAACAGGTTTATTACCCGAGCAAGTATGGGACGAACCGGACCGAGCGGGCGTTTATATGTTCCTTGGTCGACCGACGGGCTCGGCCATGCCTCTGATGTGGGCTCACGCGGAGTACATCAAGCTACTCAGGTCCGTGTCTGATACTCGCGTTTTCGACATGATCCCTGAAGTTGCAGAGCGCTACCTGGGAGATCGCAAGACTCGTCAATTGTTCGAGATCTGGAAGCCCAATCGACAGGCTCGCACCGTCAAGCGAGGCTACGCTCTTCGCATTCAGGTTCCAGTTCCCTTCCGCCTTCACTGGTCGGCCAACGAATGGCAGTCTGTGGAAGATAACCCCTCATCGACCCCAGTTCTCGGATTTCATTTTGTGGATATTCCAATCTCTGCTGCGCAACAAGCGCCGATTCGCTTTACTTTTTATTGGGCGGTCGAGAATCGCTGGGAAGGTCGAGATTACATGGTAGCAATTGAGTGAAACTCGAATTGGGGTTACGGAAAAAGACAGTAATGGGAGTCCATCAAAGAGCTTGGCATCAGCATGAAACAGGTGGATTCCGAACCATGACCCAGCCTAGGATTGTCACATGGAACGAGAAAAGTTCGTCAAACTCGTCGAAGAGGCCTTGGATACGTTGCCTATCAGATTTCACAAACGAATGCAGAACGTCTCCGTTCTAGTCGAGAACATACCTCCAGAGCAGCGCTCACAAAGAGGCTCGCGGAACTCGGGGATCGCAGATGTCGGCGACTTGGACAATTTAGTGCTTGGCGTTTTCGAGGGAGTACCCGCAACTCAGAAAAGCGTGTTTGAGGTGCCTACCGGCCCTGACCGCATCGTGCTCTATCAGAAGAACATCGAGGCCGTGTGCTCCAATGAAGACGAAATCAGGCGGGAAATTCGTCTGACAGTAATCCACGAACTAGGTCATTATTTCGGGATGACCGAAGCTCAACTCGAAGGGATCTAATTCCTAAAAACGGATCCTAACCATCTGTAACGAAATCTATTCGATCGCATCTTGCGTCTGTTGATGCCGTGAATTTGGATCCGTGCACGAGAAGTTTGATGGTTTTCTTGCGCTGGGCAGAATCTCGATCACGAATTGCCTGCCTCGATTTGCCGAGGTTTGTTGAGTTTGGCTGGACTCTACTTCGCCTCTTGCCCGCACTTGTGTTAGTATAAAACTCGCATGAGCGCACCAATTCTTATTAGCGGTTTATTGGCGGTTTTGGCAGGGACAGCTGCTACCGTGTGCACCGCAAACTAACAGTGCGCTGTATGCGAAACTTGCAAACGCCTTATTTGCAACGTTTTACGCTAAGTTGTTGATTCCACGGCTGGGGACGTAGTTCAGTTGGTTAGAACGCTGCCCTGTCGTTGGTTAGAATCCCACACTGTCACGGCCGAGCCGCACAATCAGTTCCCTCACACCGCACTTCAAACACTTTGCCACCGTCATCGAGGGCGTCGTCAAAAACCCTTCCAATACTCGCACCTACGGCTCTTTTGTTCGCTAAAGACACCGCAAAGCCATAATTTAGATTTAGCTCGCGTAACAATGGATTTTCCCAACCTCTCCTTTCGCCAATGGGCAGGCTGGTCCCTGGCGGGCTGCGACTCCCTTGAAATACTACCACCTGTGGTGGTATATTTATTGCGGAGATCATTATGGCTGAGCTGTTCTCTGTAAATGAGGCCGCGGCGATTGCGGAAGTGTCCCCCGAAACGATTCGGACAGCATTAGAAAAGAAATCGGTGACACCATCGCACAAGCGGAAAACTGGCAAGGCAGTACGTCACCAGTTCTCCGCTGGCGATGTGCTGTTTGTGAAGGTACTTATTGAATTTCCTTTTCCCTTGAGCAAAGAGGACAAACTGTCCCTCGCGCAAATCTTGGCGCGAGGAAGCCGGAAAGCAGCCCACTGGTCGCGGGAAGGTGCAGATCTGGTGTATCGGTCAGGGGAAATGCAAGTATTGGTTGAGTGCAAGCCCTTCCGGAAGACAGTGGCCAAGAATTTGGCAGCGTTCCGCTGGGGTAGGCGGCGTGTCGTTTCTTCACCCGAGGTCTTGGGAGGAGAACCCGTTTTCCGTGGAACGCGCATTCCGTTGCAACACGTCGCATCACTGTTTCGAAAGGGCATTCCCGAACAAGAAATCACTGATGACTTTCCCGGCCTCAGCCCACGAGATCTCGAATACGCTCGACTGTTCTCTCGCTTCGGCGAAAGGCCCGGACGTCCGCGACGGCGGCTAGCCCTTCAGAGGAAGCCGGCGGCCGTATAGCGATGCGCTTGCTGCTGGATGAGAATATCTCGCCAGCGTTGGTCGGCCGATTGGCAGACGTCGGCGTATACGCACAGTCCGTACCGCACGTTGGCCTGGCTGGTCGAGCAGATCATGCGGTGTGGAAATATGCGCTCGATCACGATTTTGCGGTTCTTACTATAAATGCGCGAGATTTCATTGAACTCCTCGACGTTGCCGTGCATCCGGGATTGATCGTGCTGCGTGAGAGTGGCCTGAGCCGCGACGAACAGTGGGACCGCATCAAGCCTGTTGTCGAGCACGTGAAGGATTCAGGCGATCAAGACTTCTTGGTCAACAAGCTCATTGAGATTGCTGGAACCGGACAATTTGAGGTGCGCGAGATTCCGCAACTGACATGGCTTCGCCTCATCAGTAGTAGAGTCACGACCACTGCAACCACAGAGGGGATAGACCTATCGGTTTGGCTGAGCCCCATGCGAAGCAGTTTTGTTAGAATCCTACACTGTCACGGCACGGTTTATTCTTAAGAGTCGATTTCCAAAGTCACGCACTGCTCTAGGCCAGCTGCCCGCTGCATCTGGTAGGAACCTGTCGGGGTTAATCGGCTCGATTGCGCCCTTCAGCAACTTTTCGAAAAGCGTGTTCTCACCAAGGAACACAGCGTAGACCTGATCATAAGGCTCCTCTTCTTACTCATTGATTCTCAGTTTTCGTGTTACCGCTGACGAGGCACCCCAAAAATCCACATACGCAGGTAATGCAACAGAGTGTCGATAAACTAGTCGAGATATCTAAGGGTAGTCAACTAAAAATATTCGAAACTGACTTCTCGTCTCCCTGGCTCCTCTTGCGTATGAGAGCCACAGAACGGTTCAGAAGTCCGCTTACATCCCCAGGACGCCTCGGTGGTTACGCGGACATGAACAGCACTCTCGCTCCAGCGCCTTGTTTGTCACTCTCAAGAACAAGTCAGACACCCCCCGCGGAGCGGGTGGCTTGGTGAGTGGGGCCGCCTCAAAGGCGGTTGTCCCGTTGGTTGAGGCGTCGCGCTAAGGCGCGCCTTCGTGGATGAGTTTAGAAACTGCCGCTGTTACCATCCGCGGCCTCTTGTTCGCGGATGTATTTGCGGACTTGCTCCAACTCAAAGCCCACTGTGGACACTGCGTATCCACGGGCCCAGAAGTGCTCGCCCGTGAAATTCCGCTCTTTGCCACACAAGCAGGCCATCGCTATGGCGCTCTTCCCTTTTAGAAATCCGATCACCGAGGCCACCGGATACTTCGGAGGAATCGCGATGCACATGTGCACATGGTCCGGCAGCAGGTGTCCCTCAATGATCTGGCACTCCTTCTGCCGCGCCAATGCGCGAAATACTTCTCCCAACTTGCGTCGTGCCTGGCCAAACAGCACCTTGCGCCGCCGCTTGGGCACAAATACCACATGATACTTACAGTCCCAACTGGAATGCGCTAACCTTTGATACGTTTCCGACATAACATCCTCCTTTTTCTGGCTCTCACCAAGCCACGGGGGATGTTATGCCCAAACGGAACGGTCAAACGGTCAAACCTTTTCTGGTCTCACTGGTCGAACCAGTGGCTTACCTAAAATCTGAGTTAATAATATCTCACTGGGACGCCGTTAGGACGATCCTGCTTCCCCCCGAAAACTCCTGTGAACCGGAGAGCAGCCACTCCCAACTCGGCTGCTCCCAAGCTCGCCCCCATGCTAGGGCAAGTCCAGGAGCACTCATCCTTCATGGTGCTATGTTGTTGCCAGGCCGTGGAGTTTGTTTCGATCATGCGCTGAATTAGATCACAAATGTTCGCGGCAACTTCTGGCCGTCCGGGAAGGCGCCGCGATTTCCTGGTCCAATGCCATACGAAAGCTCTGCGGTGCCAACGGAGGACCGTGTCGGGCTGAACCATCTGCAGACATCGCCGCCAACCGGACCAGAATCGGCACAACACGACCCACAAGAGCCGGTCGCACCGGTGGAGGCGCAAGCGACGCGGCGCGTTCTTTTGAAAAACCGGTAAGTTGGTGGCGAAGCGACGCCTGCAGGGCGGCACGGGTTCGAAAACTGGATGCTACCAAAGCGAAAAGGGCGACGAAAAGAGAGCTCCTCGTGGTAGCCACCATAATCTCACAAATGGTTGGAACCCCTGTGTTTTCAGATCGGACGGAGTTTTCGGTAACCACAGCGGCGGGACAAGGTCTCCGTCATTTCCGGGATTTCTGTAAGTCCGCAACGACAACGCCTGGGCCTGTACTATCAACTTTACTTACTTCGATAACGTCGGGCAGGAGGAAGTCTGCGTCTTTCTCCGCGAGTTGTTGCGGCATCTGCGCGGCCCGGTGATCGTGCTGCTGGATCATTCTTCCACCCATCAGGGAAACCTCTGCAACACCTTCGGCAACAACATCCCCGCCTGCACATCGAGCACTTCCCCTGCTATGCTCCGGAGCTAAACCCCGACGAAGGATTTTGGTCACTGGCGAAACGTGCTCTCGCCAATAGTTGCCGCAACGATCTCGAGGAATTAGTCGAGGACGTCATCCAGGCGATCAACGGGATTCGTACCACAACTCAGAAACTGCGCGGATGCATCGTGCAATCCGAATTGCCTTCTTTTTTGCGCTGATCTATTGCATTAGTTATGCAGAGATCTATAGGCCGCCTCACTCACCTCTTAGAGGAACGTTGTACTCTGCGGCAGCGAGTAGACCACCGTCCACAATGTGCGTGATCCCGGTAATTCCGATGGAATCATCGGATACTAGATAGAGAGCGGCGCGGGCGATGTCGTCTGGATCAAGGATTTTCCCGAGCGGGACCCGTGCCAGCCGTTCTCGTATATTTCTCTCTCCCTGCTCGCCGTGTCCCATGTGCTCGCGCAGCATGGGTGTGTCGGTAATTCCAGGGCAAACGCAGTTCACGCGAATTCCGTCACGACCATAGTCGAGCGCCAGCGACTTCGTAAACAATGCGACAGCCCCCTTGGAGGCGATATAGGCAGGCGTACCCAGTTGCCCGATGAAGCTGCCGATCGAACCTGTGTTCAGGATCACCCCGCCGCGGCCGCGCATGTGCGGAATGGCGTGCTTGCACCCCAAAAAGACCGCCTTCAGATTCACTGCCATGAGATGGTCCCACTCGGCTTCCGTCGTCTCTTCGATGGACTTCACCAGCACAATGCCGGCGTTATTGAAGAGGATGTCCAACCGGCCCCATCGGCCCACCGTCCGGTCAATTACCGCCTTTATCTGGACCTCATCGGTAACATCGGCATGCTCAAAAACAACCTCGCTACCCTGCTGCTGGGCGAGGGCGACGGTCGGCGCGCCCCCTGACGCGTTGATGTCTACCGCCATCACTTTTGCGCCTTCACGGGCAAAGGCGAGCGCACTTGCGCGCCCGATTCCGCCTGCCGTACCGGTCACAATCGCAACTTTGCCCGCCAGTTTCACGTCAGTTTCTCTCCGATTGACTGTAACAAATCACGCAATGGAATGGTCTCGCTCACATTGTCCACTTCATTACAATGTTCCCAGTCAATCCACACGTATTCGACGGCAAACCAACCGGAGTACCTTGCTGTCGCCAGCTTTTTTACCAGATCAGCGAAGTCAATCGTGTTGTGCTTGAGGGAGGCCTGGAGCCGTTGCGAATTCGCGCATCGAGCGTGCACATGGGAGGCTCGCGCGATGAGCGCGTCTGCCTCAGACTGAGCAAATCCCTGTGCGACAAAATGTCCCAGATCAAGCGTAAGCGTGAGCGCCGGAACACTGGCCAATAGGGAAGCAGCCGTCTGTGGCTTCTGGATGATCGAGCCGATGTGCGCCTCCGACTGAGAACTTCATTCCTGCATCCGCCGCCCTGTCAGATCGCCATTAGAGATCTTCCGCGCACCGGGAGAATTCTCCAGGCTATCTGCGCCTTCTCCAGGAGGAATCGGCGCTTGGCCGAAGCGGATGCCTGCCCTTTTGTAACGGAGCGCCCACCAAAGCTAGCGCGCTTCCTTTTACGAATTCTCTTCTGTCCATCGAATGACTTGTGATACTGCGAGATTTTCGCCGCAAATTAGGTTAAGTAGCCGAGACGAAACCAACAGACTCTTGGCACTACTTCGGGCGGCTAAGTTTTTTTCTCCAGCACGAGAATCCACTGCTCAAAGGTCGGCGTAATCGGGGACTTCCAGCTCCCATCAAGCCTCGCTGCAACATCTCCGATCGCATGTTCCTTGCCTGTCCGGGGATCGAAGAAGTACGCCCGATAGCTCACGCCGGACTCCAGGGATTTGATCGTTGGTGGTTCCCACATCGGCGGCAGAAACACGATCCGAAGCTTGCCAGGAAGACCGGCGGCATAGGGAAGCTGATAGTCTTCCTTGGTCCAGTGTGGATCTACCCACTCCGGATTCGGCTCCAAACGCCACCACTCAAACCGCTCCAAAAACTTCTTGGCCAGCCCGAGATGACGTGAGCCGGGTAGTTGCGCCGCTTCATTCCATGGGGGCCCACCCCATGAGCGGCCGTGCGGCGACGGTCCAAAGGGCGCTTCCTCCGTGTTTACCTGCCAGATTCCGTCTGCGCCGTAAGTATGCCCGCCAGCTCCACTGAGTACTGCCGACCAGAAGCTGAAGCGCGAAACTTCCTCGCGATTTTCATCGAGAATACCCTCGTAGCAAACTTCGCCAACAAGAACCGGCATACGCGGACTGCGCGAGAGCTCACCTGTCACCTTGTCGATGGTGCTGGGATAGGTTTTGCGGTCGGAGTGTCCTGTCTGCAGCATGTCGAAGTCGAGTACAGCCGGGTCTTCGACGCTGTCGCGCGCGGTTTGAGAGGGGTGAATTGTTATGCAGTGATGATAGGGGTCAGTACCTCGAACATAACGGGCCACCTCGGTCCAGGCGGTCTTTTGCGTGGCCGAGTCGCGGGCCTTATCGGTGGAAAGGTAGTAGGGCATTGTGCCCTCGCCCGCGAGACACCAAATCACAGGATAGGCGCCCCAGCGAGCGATCAGATTCCTCCAATGTTGCTTGAGCTTAGGCAACCCCATGAATCCGAAGAAATACCCCCAGCAGCCGACGATGCAGGGCGTGAGACCACGTTGAATCAGTCCCTGAATGCGCAGGTCGGCCATATCAAAATATTTGGGATTGATGCGTGTGTATTCCGCTTCCCAAGGATGTCCGGCCTCATTTGCTCCCCTGGGATCGAAAGCCGGCATATCTGGATATAAACCGGCAATGATCTGGATAACCGTGAACCCTTTCCTCACACGGTCTGCGGCCAGGGTCTGAAAATCTTCTGGCCAGCGCAAGCGGTGGCACAGCCCCATCCACCAGGTATCTCCCAGCCAGAAGAAGGGGGTGCCATCCTCGTGCTCGAAGTGCAGACGGTCCGCGGCAACGCGGACCGATCCATGGATCAGAAGAGGGTTGTCTCCTGTGTATTCAGAAACCGCGACTTGGCCCTTTTGATTGTGGAGGTCGGGATTCGAGGTATCATTGGAAACTGTGCGAAAAGAATAGGTGCCAGCGCTGGCAGCGGCAAACCGCACTTTCCAAGTCTGCTCTCCCGCCCAGAAGGCGGGTACGTTGTGTTCCTCACCTTTGGGGTCGACGAAAATCACGTCCAGTTCGACCTGGTTGAATGGATCGGTGTACGCTTTCCCTGAAGTGAAGCTCCACTCCTGTGCTACTCTCTGCGTCGCGTAGTAAGTGGTCGATGGCGAGCTTCCTTTGGGATTCTTGTCTGGGATGGCTGCAGCAGTTGCCACCAGTGAACCTGTGCTGAGGGTCGCAATCCCTGCCGTTTCGATGAAAGATCTACGTGTAACGGCGTCATGCCTTCCTTTCATCTGCCGAATCCTCCCAAGCTGTCGGTGAGTGCTGCCCCCAATTCTGCGATCAAACAAGAATCCGCGCAAAAAAAATTCAAGATGCGCATCCAATCGGCCAACTCAAAAGAGTTGGCCGATTGTCCTGGCTTTGCTAGAAAAGGAACTTCAGCGCAAATTGAATGACCCGCGGGTCGGTAGTAGTTCCGGTTGCCTCTCCGTATCTCGGGTCCGTAACGCTTACCTCACTCAAGCTAAACGAGTGTTGATTGAAGAGATTGAAGAATTCCGCGCGGAATTGCAGTGAGCGACTCTCCCCAAGCGGCAGGTTCTTGAATAGCGAGACGTTCCAGTTCTTGATCCCCCCCATGCGCAGGACGTTCCGGCTCGCATTGCCCGGGTGCCAAGCGCAGGTTGGACACAGCAGGAGGTATCGAACCACTTGAGCTGCGTGCGTTCACCAACCGCCCGGTTCCCGTTACAGACGCGGTCGGCATAAAACGTATGATTTCCGCCGGTGTTTGACTTATCATTCTCTAACACACCAAACGGCTGGCCACTGGCGAAACTTGTGATTCCGTTGAGTTGCCATCCTCCCAACACATACTTCGAGAAGACGTCATCGTGATTCAAGAGTTTCCTCCCTTGGCCAAATGGTAGTTCGTAGGTGTAACTCAGGGTCAACTGGTGGGTCCGGTCAAAGTCCGAAGGTCCGTAGTTTCTGCGGGGATCAAGTCCATTCGCCACGTTCCCCCCATCCGTTGACAACAAATCGAGAGATTTAGACCATGTGTAGCTTGCTTGGAATGCCCCCCGGAGAATCGCTTCTCCAGCTTGGCTTGCAGTGCGTTATACCTGGAGATCCCAATCGGATATTGCGCTAGGACGTCGCCGATGGCCGGGTAAGGCCGCCGGGACTGAATTGCCGTGGGGTTCAACGGGTCCCGTCTGGACTGGCCTGGCTAGGGTTGAGCCTGATTGAGAGATGCCGTCCCGCATTGCCGACATAAGCCACACTGGTCACCATATTCCAGGGCAGCGCGCGCTGGATATCGAGATTCCATTGCTCCAGATAGGCATCTGGATTATGTTTGTCCATCACAAACGGAGCAACGACGGAGGTTCCATCAAAGGCCGGGAACAAGGTCGTGATTGGTGTTGGTTGCGTGATTCCGTAGCTGAAAATCTGCGACAGGAAGTTCGGTGGATTCGCCATCAAGAATTGAAGGACGTTATAGGGAGTTGTGGTGTAGTAAATTCCGAATCCCGAGCGGATTACGGTGTTGGGCGTCAAGCTGTAGGCCAGTCCGACTCTCGGACTAAAATCATGTTTATTCCGGTCCCAGGAGCCGGGGATCGCCTTGGCTTCGCTTAGACTGTAGGTTGCTGCATGCCCAGTTTGTCCCCGGGAGGCGAGTTGTATTTGATACGAGGGGATTGGGCGGATGGAGAAAGGATCCCGCCGGAGCGGGAACTGTGCCACCAACTAGGCGTCGGCCGCGCCTCCCTCAGAGAGGCCATGAAAGCCCTGGCCCACTGCGCGGCGGGACTTTAAAGACCTGCCGGTTTGAAGGGAAGGGATATGGTACTTGCGTCCAATAAAAAAGAGGAGACGCGACGGGAACTGATTCGGCCCGGCAATGGAGTTCCCACTCCTCTGAGGGATGGCATCTTGCTTCGCGAGTTCGTCAGCGAAGCCTGCGCAGCGCGAGGATTCAGCACCGGGACAGCCACGATCAGTCCGGCCGCCGTCCTGCCCTACCATACCCACGCTTTCAGCGAAGCCATTACACTCCTTAGCGGGCTGGCGCAGGTAGCTGTGGAAGGCCGGTGCTATAAACTCACTCTGTTTGACTGCCTTCACGTGCCGGCGGGGGTGGCTCACGAAGTGACGAACTGCTCCGGTGAGTCTCACGCAGTGGCACTGTGGGCATTTGCCTCAGCCGTCCCATCCCGCGAACTCGTAAAGGAAGATTTCGTGGTGCTGGACCGCGGCTTTGCCAACCCGAAACCCAGTGATCCGGAATCCATCGTGCGCTTCACCAGTGCCGAAGTGTACGAACTGTCGCCGGGAGCGCATTTCCGGGATCTTTTTGCCGGTCGGTTCGGTACGGTCGGCGTATGTGGAGGCTATGGAAAGTTTCAACCAGGGGCTTCTTTGCCTTGCCACATCCACCAGTGCGATGAATCGATCACAATTGTTGAAGGAAGGGCGACTTGCCAGGTGCAGGGCAATCGATATCAACTCAGCGGGTGCGACACAGCTTTCGTGCCCGAAGGCCTGCCGCATCGTTTCATCAATCAATCGGACGACCCCATGGCGATGATCTGGGTTTACGCCAGCACCGAACCCGAACGGACGCTGGTCGAAGCCGCCTACTGTGACGGTACTCTCGCCTGGCCCGGGCCTTCCCTCGCGGTCGGGAGCGGCGGAAAAGACGAGATAGCGTAAGCGCAGTGCGAGGTGATTCTGGAACTGTTATGAGCGATCTCTTTCGCGTGGGCTTCTCCGCAGATTTCATGACTGAGAGCGGCTCGCTGGTATTTCCTGATCTCGGGCTTTCGCTGTTGGACGGCGTTCCCGGACTGTCGTACGAGTTTATAAAAGAGTACAGGCCCGTATATCTTCCGGAGCAACTCCGCAACTACGACGTGGTGATCTCTCTCAAGCCGCGTGTGACGGCGGAGTCGCTGGTTGGCGTAGACCGGCTTTGCGCTATCGGGCGTTGTGGCGTCGGGTACGACAACGTTGATCTCGTCGCCTGTACGGAAAAGGACATCGCAGTCTATATCACGCCGCAAGCCGTGATGCGTCCGGTAGCGGAGTCGATCGTCCTTTTGGTCCTTGCGCTAAGCCACAATTTGGTCATGAAGGATCGCATGGTGCGAGATGGACGATGGGCCAAGAGTACACAGCGGCTGGGAACCGAGCCCCGAGACCGGGTCATCGGCACCATCGGGCTGGGAAACATTGCAAGTGAGGCGATCCGGCTTTTGCGTCCGTTCGGGCCCGCGCGATTCCTGGCCTTTGATCCGTACGCCACCAGAGCAAAAGCGCAAGAACTCGGCGTGGAAATGACTGGCGTCGATGACCTGTTCCGCCTGTCCGACTACGTGTTGGTGAACTGCGCTCTCACACCTGAGACACGTGGCCTTGTGGGCGAGCGCCAACTCGGCTTGATGAAGCCTACCGCGGTTATCATTAACACGGCGCGAGGGCCGATTATTGATCAAAAAGCGCTGGTTCGTGCCTTGGAGGACAAGCGCATCCGTGGTGCGGCACTTGACGTATTCGAAAACGAGCCACTACCCACTGATTCTCCGCTGCTCAAGATGGAAAGCATCATTCTGACCTCCCACTCGATCGCGTGGACCGAAGAATTATTCCGGGACATGGGGAGGACAGATTGCCAGGGGGCCCTGGCCGTTCTCCATGGCGAAAAGCCGCAAAACGTCGTGAATAAGGATGTGCTGGAGCGGCCGGGTTTTCTGAAAAAGCTGGGGGCCTACCGGGCCGCCTTCTCCAAGAGAAATGCATGAAGCTGCTGCGAGAGAAGCTGCGCGACGGAGATCTGGTGCTAGGGCAGATGGTGCTTGAGCTTTTCACTTCAGGCATCGGACCAATGTTGGCAGCCGCAGAATTGGATTTCGTGCTTTATGACATGGAGCACGGGCGATGCGACATCACCATGCTCGCCGAAATGGTGGCATCGTGCCGGGGATCGGACATTGTGCCGATGGCACGCGTTCCCGACTTTAACTTCCGCCCGTTGTCGCGGGTCCTGGACATCGGCGCTCGAGGCGTGATGGTTCCGCGCGTGGAAACCCGCGAACAAGCCGAGGAAATCGTCGCCCAGCTGAGATATGCGCCGATGGGGCGGCGTGGCGTGGCGCTGGGAGTTGCACATGATCTCTATCGGCATCGGGGCCCGGAGTTCTTTACTCAGGCGAACGAGGAAATCGTTGTGATTCTTCTGCTGGAGACGGCGAAAGCATTTGAAAACCTTGAGGAGATTGTGTCCGTTCCAGGTGTTGATGTCGCGTGGATGGGCCACTACGACCTGACGGTTTCCATGGGAATTCCCGCCCAGTTTGAGCATCCTCATTTTCTTGAGGCGATGGACGCCCTGGTGGCATGCTGCCGCCGACATGGGGTGGCGCCTGGTTTTCTGCCGGCCACGCCCGAAGCGGCAGCGCAGTGGATTGGGAGAGGATTTCGCATGATTAGCTTGGGCAGCGACATTGGCGTGTTCCTGAACGGAATGCGCAGCTTTCGGAAGTCGCTGGTGGACAGACTGGTCGTCTGAAAAACCCTAATTTCGAGACGGTGGCAAACATGCACTATTCGGTGAAGGCCTTTAACGGCGGTACGTTTTGGGTGCCTGGCCCGGAGGTTTACTGGATGGAGCGCTGGGGCACGCGCGAAGAGATGAATGCCATCATCTATCTGGTTCGTGGCGGTGGGGAAAACATCCTCGTCAACACCGGGCCGCCGCAGGACCTGAGCGTTATCAACAAGGCGTGGCTGGATTTTTTCGGTTACGCGGAAGCCCAAATCGTGCGGACCGACGCTCAGCTTCCCCAAAATATTCTCCGTTCACAAGGTTTGACACCGCAAGACATCACCAAAGTGATCGTCACTCCTCTCCAGGCCTACGCGACCTCCAACATTCACATCTTTAAGAATGCTGAGATCTGCATTTCCCGCAAAGGCTGGATCGAGGACTTTCAAGCACCGTACTATCATTTGCACGTTCCACGCCACCTGCGCATTCCCCCCGAGGTCAACAACTACTTGCAGAACGAGGGCTGGGAGAAAGTCCGCTTGCTGGCCGATGAAGCAGAAGTGCTTCCGGGGCTGCGCACATTCTGGGCAGGAGTGCACCATCGCTCCTCGATTGCTGTCTCGATCGATACCGCAAACGGAAAAATCATCATCACGGACTCGTTCTTCAAGTACGGGAACATCGAGCAGGGGCGCTACCTGGGGGTAATGGAAAGCATGATGGAAGCAGATGCGACTTGGGCCCGTATTCGCAAAGAGGCACAAGTCTTCGCCTCAATTTATGACCCCGAGGTCTTCACCCGGCATCCTGGTGGGGTTCTGGCGTGACGGAATGTAGTTCAACCGATTCGATTGCGTCCAGCAGGCTTCACACATCTCGCTCGTTTAGTTTCGACAAAGTTGATGATCAGAACAAAGAAAGGACGTCATGGGTCCGAATCCAGCTCTGGGAGTGTTTTACCATTGGCTTGGCGGCTTCGCTTCTGGCACTTTTTATCTTCCTTTCCGTTGGGTGAGGCACTGGGCATGGGAAACCTACTGGCTGGTCGGCGGAGCCTTCAGTTGGATCATCGTTCCATGGGCTCTCGCATTCTTTTTGACGAAAGATGTTGCTCAGGTTCTGAGCGAAACCCCAGCCTCCACTCTATTCTGGACTTACCTTTTCGGTCTCTTGTGGGGGTTTGGAGGACTCACCTTCGGTCTGACGATGCGCTTCCTGGGAATGTCGCTGGGAATGGCCATGGTGTTGGGCTACACGGCTACCTTCGGCACGCTGATTCCACCGATTTTTCGCGGTGAATTTGTGACCCACGTGCTGGGCACACACTCGGGAAGAGTGATTTTGATAGGAGTGGGAGTGTGTTTGATCGGAATTGTGTTCGCCGGTGCAGCTGGTGTTGCCAAAGAACGACAAATGTCGGTCACGGAAAAACGCTTGGCCATCCAAGAATTTGATCTGAGGAAAGGCGTTGTTGTGGCGACATTTTCCGGGGTCATGAGTGCATGTTTTGCCTATGGGTTGGCCTCCGGGGAACCGATCCGGCAGATCACCATGCGGCATCTTACACCCAATTTGTGGCAAGGTCTTCCTGTGCTGATTGCGGTGCTGCTGGGCGGTTTCACCACAAATTTTATCTGGTGCGCCATCCTAAATTTTCGCAATAGGACCGGCCACCAGTATTTTCGCTCCGGGACCGGTGCCGAACTGCCCGCCGAACGCCGGGAACATGCTCTGGAAAATGCCATTGATGCGCCAAGCGAGGAAATGGCGAAGCCACTACCTGTATCGGAGGCGCCAATGAAGAAGAGTCCTCTTCTCGCCAACTATTTCTTTTCTGCGGTTGCGGGGACCATCTGGTATTTTCAATTCTTTTTCTACACCATGGGCGAGACCCAAATGGGGCAATACAAGTTTTCCAGTTGGACCTTGCACATGGCGAGCATCATGATCTTCGGCAGTCTCTGGGGAATCGCATTGAAGGAGTGGAAAGGTGCAGGGAGCCGAGCGGGAACTCTCCTGGCTGCAGCTCTGCTTTTACTGGTCGGATCCACGGTAATTGTGGGTTACGGAAATTACATAGGCCTGGCCCACTAATTTTTGAGTATCAGGATGCTGATTTTTCGTGTTCGACCGAAGCGAAGGAACCGTTGAAATTGACCATGAACGAACTCAGGCTAGACTCATCACGAATAGGCCCAGCGAAGCTCTTCGACGTCGCTGGCGCCCTTTGGTGATAGGTGGGGGCGGTGGCCTCGGCAAATCGCTGGCCTCGGCGCTCCGTGATGCCGGAGCGCAAGTGGCCATCGTCGGCCGTTCCGAAAGGGTCAAGGCCGAACGAGACGGCATGGTTCCGATTGTTCGCGACCTGGCCGTGCCCGGTGCTGCCTCAGAAGTCGTTGCAGAATGCACGCAATTGTTCGGAGGATTGGACATCCTGGTCAACGCCCACGGCATAGCGCCACGGGCAGAGGCGGAAGAGTTCGATCTTGCGTCGTGGCAAACAACCATTGACATAAATCTGGTGTCTGTTTTTTCGATGTGCCAGGCCGCAGGCCGTGAATTCCTTCGAGCACGGCGAGGCAAGATTATCAATATCGCTTCGATGCTGGAGTTTTTCGGGAGGACTCTATGCCTGTAGCTGGCGAATTCTTACGGGGCCAATTTTATGGGTAATCAGACTGTGAAAGTGAACTGGGTCTCATATTCGGAACGCATTCGGTTGCAGTGACACGGTCGGATCCGCGAAGGGCTTTGCGATGCAAGAACACCAAATGATTTGGGTGTGACTACTTTTCGACGACGCCGAAGTGGCTGGGAATCAGTGGGATAGCGGGATCAGTGGGCTCGGTAGGTCCCTCAAAATGCCGGGCTATAAAAATAGCCCCGGGTTTTCGTTCAATCGGCG
>Ga0209056_10000755_pt1 | contig 35809 bp, 38 predicted proteins | sample GraSoiAngelo_114_FD_185876 | JGI IMG/M metagenome (GOLD analysis project Ga0209056, IMG submission 185876) | Grasslands soil microbial communities from the Angelo Coastal Reserve, California, USA - 14_0903_13_40cm (SPAdes) (version 2) | ecosystem: Environmental > Terrestrial > Soil > Grasslands... | reverse complement strand
CCCGACGTGCTCGTTTCCGATCTTCGGATGCCGCCCGGTGAGGACGGTTTCTGGCTGATCGCCGCCATCCGGGCCCTGAAGCCGTCGCAGGGCTGTGAGGTGCCGGCGGTGGCGGTGACCGGCGACGTGATGGCGGCCTCGCAGGCGATGGCAGCCGGGTTCCAGGCCGTGCACGGCAAGCCGCCGAAGCTGCCCGATCTGGCCGCGCTCGTCGGGCGGCTCGCGGGCGTGCCCTAGAAGATGGGGGGCCCCGAGATGGCCCCCCAACCCCCCCAACGCTCGGAGCGTCCCGGGGGACCCGTGACGCTCCTCGATTACCCAGAGCGTAAGATGAGGCCCGGTGGCTTCGATCCTCGACGTCCGGCGCTGGCCGGACGTGCGCGAGACGTTTTCCTGGGACGCGCTGTGGCCGCTGTTCGATGGTGACCGCGCGCGCCTGAACCTCGCCCACGAGTGCGTGGACCGTCACGCCGGCAACGGCGTGGCGCTGCGCCTCGCGAGCGCGGACGGTCGCTTCCTGGAACACTCCTTCGCCGAGCTCACCGCGTGGTCGTCGCGCTTCGCCAATCTCCTCGAGAGCGACGGCATCGGCGCGGGCGAGCGCGTGGCGATCATGCTCGAGCCCTCGCTCGCGTTCTACGGCGCGCTGTTCGGCGCCGTGAAGCGCGGCGCGGTGGCCGTTCCGCTCTTCACCCTGTTCGGCCCCGACGGCGTCGCGCTGCGCGTGGATGACTGTCGACCGCGCCTGCTGGTGGTCGAGCGCGACGCCGAGCGCTGGCAGGCGGCGCTGCCGGCGGTCCGCGTCGTCGCCCTGGACGCGCGCTTCGCGGCACGGCTGCACGAGCAGAGCCCGCGGTACACGCCGCGCACGGCGGCCGACGATCCGGCGGTCTTCCAATACACCTCGGGCACGACGCGCGCGCTGCCCGAGGCGGTGCGCCACACGCACCGCGCCGTCGTCACGCTGATGATGGCGGCGCTCTACGGCGTCGGCCTCGAGCGCGGCGACCGCTACTTCTGCCCGTCGTCGCCGGCGTGGGGCCATGGGCTCTGGCACGGCACGATCGCGCCGCTCGCGCTCGGCATTCCCGTGGGCGCGCTCGCCGGCCGCTTCGATCCGGCGCGCTTCTCGGGGGCGCTCGACGCCTTCGCGATCACGAACGTGGCCGCGGCGCCGACGGTCTATCGCATGGCGCGCGGGGCCGGCTGGGGGCCGAAGCGAGGCCGGATCGCCAAGTGCTCGTTCACCGGCGAGCCGATGGACGCGGCGACGCGCGAGTTCCTCACCGAAACGCTGGGCGTCGCGCCGTGCAGCATGTACGGCAGCACGGAGGTCGGCGTGATCCTCGTGGACTACCCCGGCTTCGAGGGCTACACCGTGCGGCCCGGCGCGCTGGGCTCGGCGGCGCCGGGCCGGGAGGTTGCCGTCGTCGACGAGGCGGGCGCGCCCGTCGCGACCGGCACCGTCGGCGAGATCGCGGTGCGCCGGCGCGACGCGTGGTTCGCCGTGAAGGACCGCGGCTGGATGGACGCGGACGGCTACGTGCACCACGCGGGCCGCTCCGACGACGTCATCATCTCGGCGGGCTGGACGATGAGCGCGGTCGAGATCGAGCAGGTGCTGCTGCGCCACCCCGACGTTCGCGACGCCGCCGTGATCGCGGTGACCGACGCCTCGCGCGGCCAGATTCCGAAGGCCTTCGTCGTCGCCGCGCGCGCGGGCGCCGCCTTCGAGCGCGAGATCCAGGAGTGGGTGAAGACGCGGCTGAGCCTCCACGAGTATCCGCGGGCGGTGCAGGTGGTCGACGCGCTGCCGCGCACGCCGGCGGGCAAGGTGGATCGGCGCGCGCTGCGCGCGCGGGAGGCCTCGTGACGTTCCCGACCATCACCGACGAGGGGCTGGCGTCGCTGCGCGCGCGCGTCGGCAAGGACGTGCCGCGGCCCGAGCCCTACATCGAGGTCGCGACGCGCGACGCGATCCGCCACTGGGCCCACGGCATCGGCGACCGCAACCCGTACTGGGCGACCGCGCGGGTGGCGCCGCCCACGATCCTCTTCGCCATGGATCGTGTCGTCTCCGGGTACGTGGGCGGCCTGCCCGGCATCCACGCCATGTACGGCGGCACCGAGTTCCGCTGGCAGCGGCCGATCCGCGAGGGCGACCGGCTGGTGGGCCGGAGCGTGCTGCAGCCGCTGGAGGAGAAGCCCTCGAAGTTCGCGCGGCGCGCGATCAAGCAGACGTACCGCACGAGGTTCGTGGACGACGCGGGCGCCGTGGCGGCGGAGGCGGACTCGTGGTGCTTTCGTACCGAGCGCGACACCGCGCGCGAGCTGCGCCGGTACGCGCCCGTGGAGCCGCACCGCTACCGCGACGCGGAGATCGCGCGCATTCGCGACGCGTACCGCGACGAGGCGATCCGCGGCATGACGCCGCGCTACTGGGAGAGCGTGACGACCGGCGAGACGCTGCCCGAGGTCGTCAAGGGCCCGCTCACCGTGACCTCGATCATCGCGTTCGTGCAGGGCTGGGGCAGTCTCTACGTGCGCGCCCACGGCCTCGCGTTCGACCTCTTCGAGCGTCATCCCGCGCTCGCCATCCCCAACGCGTTCGCGGTGCCGGAGCCGCCGGAGCGCGTGCACTGGGACGAGGCGCTCGCCCGCGCCGTCGGCGTGCCCGGCGCCTACGACTACGGTCCCGAGCGCGTCGCGTGGCTCGGCCACCTCGTGACCAACTGGATGGGCGACGCCGGGTTTCTCGCGCGGCTCGCCGTGCAGGTGCGCCGCCACAACCTGATCGGCGACACCACGTGGTGCCGCGGGCGCGTGCGCGGGCGCGGCGCGCCCGGCGAGGTCACGCTGGAGCTGGAGGCCGTCAACCAGCGCGAGGAAACGATCGCGGTGGGCGAGGCGCTGGTGATGCTGCCGCGCCGCCCGACGTAGCCCTGGCTGCGACTCCGCGGCGGCTAGCTCTTCTTGTCGCCGCGGACGAGGTCGTAGCCGCGGCCGCGCATGCAGCGCTCGTATTCGCGCTCCTCGGCGGCGACCTGCCACGACAGATCGGAATAGGGTCCCGTCCACGGCTGTCGCCACGTCGAATAGCCAAAGGGGGCGCCGAAGCCGCCGTACGCGTACTGGCTGGTCAGATTGCGCGCTTCGGCGCGGCAGGTCGCCTCGTCGTGCGCCTTGACCTCGGCCGTCACGTTCGGCTTGACCCAGGCGTAGGAGGCGCAGCCGCCCAGCAGCAGCGCGAGCGTCGCGGCGATCCAGGCGCGTCGCATGACGTCCTCCATTATGCGCCCCGCTGCCGCACCGCCTCCGCGAACATCGTCAGGATCTGCTCGCGCGCCGCGAACCCGTCCCCCGGCGCCTGCGGAAACGCGATCACGCGCGCGAGCCCGGCCACGCCGCGCAGCCGCCCCACCTGCGCGGCCACGTCGTCCGGGGTGCCGGCGAGGGCCATGAGGTCCACCAGGCGGTCGGTGACGAGCGTGCGATGGCGCGCCGCCGCCGTCGCGTGCTGGTAAGCGTCGTACGACTCCCGCACCCGGCGCATCGCCGCCTCGTCCTCGTCCGACAGGCGCACGGGCAGCGGGTGCCGGCAGGCCGAGGCCACGCGGCCGCGCGCGTGGTCGCGCGCCCGCTCGCGGTCGCGGCCGATCGACATCGGCGCCCAGAGGGCGATGTCGAGGTCGCCCGGGGCGCGCCCGGCCGCTCGCGCGCCGGCGACCACGCGCTCCAGCGCGACCTTCAGGACATCGGGCGAGACCGTCGCGTAGACGATCGCCCCATCGCCCAGCCGGCCGGCCGTCTCGAGCATCCGCGGGCCCGAGCCCGCGAGGTAGATCGGAATGGCGCGTGGGGCGTCGAGCCACGCCAGGCGGCCCTCGATGCCCGTCTCGAAGCGCGCGGTTTGGCCCTGGAGCAAGCGACGCAGCGCGACCGCCGTTCGCTCCAGCGTCGCCGCTTTGCCGACCTGGGCCAGCGACAGCCCCATCGTCTGGGCGCTCGAGCCGCCGGTGCCCACGCCGATCACGACGCGGCCGGGCGCGAGATCGTGCAGGGTGGCGATGGCGCTCGCGGTGACGGAGACGTGGCGCGAGTGCGGCACCGTCACGCCGGGACCCAGGCGGATGCGCGAGGTCGCCGTCGCGCACGCGGCCAGCGTCACCCACAGCTCGCGGCAGATCAGGTGCGAGTCGGTGATCCACGCGGTGTCGTAGCCGAGGCGCTCGGCGAGCTGCACCTGCCGCACGACGTCTGGCAGCGGCTCGGTGGCGAGGATCGCGACGTCGAACTTCACGCGGACGGGCGGCCGGCCGAGACGCGCTGGACCTCGTTGCGGAAGCTCACGGGATCGTGCACGCGCGCGAAGACCTCGCGAGCGCCGCCGGTGCCGCTGACGGTCAGGTCGCCGTAGTTCAGCATCCGGCCGGGCAGGCTCTGGGTGACGGAGATCGACTCGACCTTCGACAGCAGCATCTCGGTCGTGTTGCGCGCGACGAGGCCGCCCTTGAAGATGAGCCGCACCGACGTCACGGCGAACTCGGAGGTCATCATCTCGAGCCAGCGGATCGCCCACCAGAGCGCGCCCGCCACGGTGACGGCAAGGCCGAGGTACCAGAGCCACGGCGGACCGGGCATCTGCGCGAGCGCCACGGTCAGGCCCACGCCGAACAGGGTGACGAGCAGCGGCTTGAAGTAGAGGATCCAGTGCAGCCGGGTCTTGAAGACGACCCGCTCGTCGGGCAGGAGATGGCGCTCGACGTAACCCACGCGGGCGAGCCTAGTCCCGCCGGGCGCCGCCGTCAACGCGACGACCGCCGTGGACGCGCCGGACTTTATACTAATAATCATTATTGACAGAGCTCGCGGCACCGGTATGATGGCCGCCGTGGAGCGACACACGACGCCGTCGCGCCCGCGCCGAGCCGCGGGCGCCCGGCCCACCCTCGAGGCCGCCGGGCGGCGCTCGACGCCTCAGCGCGAGGCGGTGTACCGCTACCTGGCCGGCGTCGATCATCATCCGACGGCCGAGGAGGTCTACCTCGCCGTCAAGCGGCGCGTGCCGCGCGTCAGCCTGGCCACCGTCTACACCGCGCTCGAGGTTCTCGTCCGCTCCGGGCTCGCGAGCAAGCTGACGTACGGGGACGCGGCGGCGCGCTACGACGTGCGCACCGATGCGCACTCCCACGCGCGCTGCCTCGTGTGCGGTCGTGTGCGCGACCTCGAGATCGTGCCGGAGGCGGGGTGGGTGCGGACACTCCGCACGCCGGGCTTCGAGTTCACCGGCTTTCGGTTCGAGCTGATCGGCCGGTGCGCGACATGCCGGCGCGGCTGATACCGGGCGACACGCGAACCATTCGCGATCGACAGGAGGGACGGCGGAGGGCGAGAGACAGGAAGCCGGCCCAGGTCGGCACGTAGGTGATGTCGGCGACCCACAGACCAAAGGAGAGAAACAGATGTCAACCGAAGCAAAGTGCCCGTTCACGCACACGGCTGGCACCGGCCCGTCGAACCGAGACTGGTGGCCCAATCAGCTGAACCTCAAGATCCTGCCCCAGCCGTCCGATCCTATGGGCAAGGGCTTCAACTACGCCAAAGAGTTCAAGAGCCTCGACCTGACGGCCGTGAAGAAGGACCTCGTGGCGCTGATGACCGACTCGCAGGACTGGTGGCCGGCGGACTTCGGCCACTACGGACCGTTGTTCATTCGCATGGCATGGCACAGCGCCGGCACGTACCGCATCGGCGACGGCCGCGGCGGCGCCGGTGCCGGCCAACAGCGCTTTGCGCCCCTCAACAGTTGGCCCGACAACGTCAGCCTCGACAAGGCGCGCAGACTGCTTTGGCCGATCAAGCAGAAGTATGGCCGGAAAATTTCATGGGCCGACCTCATGATCCTCGCGGGCAACGTGGCGCTGGAATCGATGGGTTTCAAGACCTTCGGTTTCGGCGGCGGGCGTCCGGACGTCTGGGAACCGGAAGAGGCTGTCTACTGGGGCTCTGAGGACAAGTGGCTGGCTGACAAGCGCTACTCCGGCGTCCGGAATCTCGAAACTCCGCTCGCCGCCGTTCAGATGGGGCTGATTTACGTCAACCCGCAAGGCCCGAACGGCAATCCGGATCCGATCGCGGCGGCCAGGGACATCCGCGAGACGTTTGCTCGCATGGCGATGAATGACGAAGAGACGGTTGCGCTCATCGCCGGTGGTCACACCTTTGGCAAGACCCACGGCGCCGGCCCTGAGTCCCATGTGGGACCTGAGCCCGAAGCGGCCGGCATCGAGGAGCAAGGCCTCGGCTGGAAGAGCAGCTTCCGCACGGGCAAAGGCGATGACACGATCACCAGCGGCCTGGAAGTGACGTGGACCACCACGCCCACGAAGTGGAGCAACGATTACTTCAAGAACCTGTTCAGCTACGAATGGGAGCTGACGAAGAGCCCGGCTGGCGCGCATCAGTGGAAGCCGAAGGGTGGCGCAGGCGCCGGCACGATTCCGGATGCCCACGACCCGGGCAAGCGTCACGCGCCAGCCATGCTGACCACGGACCTCTCCCTGCGGTTGGACCCTGTGTACGAAAGAATCTCGAGGCGCTTCTTCGAGAATCCCGATCAATTCGCCGACGCATTCGCGCGGGCGTGGTTCAAGCTCACGCACCGCGATATGGGCCCGCGCGCACGCTACCTCGGCCCGGAGGTTCCGGCCGAAGATCTCATCTGGCAAGACCCCATCCCCGCGGTCAATCACAAGTTGATCGATGAACAGGACATTGCCTCCCTCAAGGGCCAGATCCTGGGTTCGGGGCTGTCCGTCTCGCAACTGGTTTCGACCGCCTGGGCGTCGGCGTCCACCTTCCGTGGCTCCGACAAGCGCGGCGGTGCGAACGGCGCGCGCATTCGCCTCGCGCCGCAGAAGGAATGGGAAGTCAACCGGCCGGATCAACTGGCCAGAGTGCTGACGACTCTCGAGGGCATCCGGAGCAAATTCAACAGTGCGCAGTCTGGCGGCAAGAAGGTCTCGCTCGCCGACCTGATTGTCTTGGCGGGTTGCACAGGCGTCGAGCAAGCCGCGAAGAAGGCCGGCCACGACGTGAAGGTCCCCTTCACGCCGGGACGCATGGACGCCTCGCCGGAGCAAACCGATGCGGACTCCTTCGCCGTGCTCGAACCGATCGCGGATGGCTTCCGCAACTACCTCAAGGGCAAGTACCCGGTATCGGCCGAGGAGTTGCTGGTCGATCGGGCGCAATTGCTGACGCTGACCGCGCCCGAGATGACGGTTCTCGTCGGCGGCATGCGCGTCTTGAACACCAACTTCGGACAGACGAAACACGGCGTCTTCACCAAGCGGCCGGAAGCGCTGACCAACGACTTCTTCGTGAACCTGCTCGACATGGGCACGGAGTGGAAGGGGGCCTCGAACGCCGAGGACGTGTTCGAAGGGCGCGATCGCAAGACGGGCCAAGTCAAGTGGACCGCCACGCGCGTCGATCTCGTCTTCGGTTCGAACTCCCAGCTCCGGGCCCTGGCGGAGGTCTACGGAAGCTCGGATGCGCAAGCGAAGTTCGTCCAGGACTTCGTCGCGGCCTGGACCAAGGTGATGAACCTCGATCGCTTCGACCCTGCGTGATCTCAGAGAATAGGCCTTAAGGATCTCGTGCCGAACAGCCTCGACGTGGCATCGGGTCATCCCGGACCACGTCGAGGTTGAGCGAACCCTACATCGCGTGCCTCGGCTCGCAGGGCGATCTCGCCCAGAAGTCGCCAGGGGTCTGCTCAGCCGTCGCCGTCGCCCTTCTTGTCAGAGTTGATCTCGACGTCGCAACCGATCGCGCGTCGGTGCTTGCGCGGCCGTGGCGCCGGCGCTACCGTACGCGCCACATGCCGAAGGAGGAGGCCATGATCCGAATGGACCGCCGCCAGTTCCTCACCCTCGCCGCCGGCCCGGTCGCGCTGGCGTGGACGCCGCGCATCGCCTACGCTCAGGGCATGATCACCCCGGGCGAGACCGACGTCCTCGCCGTGATCGACGTCCAGAACTGCTTCGTGCCCGGCGGCACGCTGCCCGTTCCCGAGGGCGACAGGATCATTCCGATCATCAACCGCCTCGCGCCCGCGTTCCGCCACGTCGTCATCACCCAGGACTGGCACACGAAGGGCCACATCTCGTTCGCCTCGAGCCACCCCGGCAAGAAGCCGTTCGAGACGACGAGCCTGCCTTACGGCACGCAGGTGCTGTGGCCGGATCACTGCATCCAGGGCACGCCCGACGCCGATCTGCACAAGGATCTGAAGATCCCGCACGCCGAGCTGATCATCCGCAAGGGTTACCGGCAGCACGTGGACTCGTACTCCGCGTTTCTCGAGGCCGACCGGAAGACGAAGACGGGCCTGACGGGCTACCTGAAGGAGCGCGGGCTCGCGCGCGTGTTCTTCGTCGGGCTCGCCACCGATTTCTGCGTGGCGTGGTCGGCGCTCGACGCGCGCAAGGCCGGCTTCGAGGCCCTGGTCATCGAGGACGCCACACGCGGGATCGACGCCGGCGGGTCGCTCGGCAAGGCGTGGGCGGACATGACCGGCGCCGGCGTCAAGCGCATCCAGTCCGCGGACATCCGCGTGTAGCACGCGCGGTCGGCGGCGTCCGGCGGGCGGAACCGTGTTCGGGCACGCAAATCGACGATACGGCGCGCCTGTCATGGGGCCACGATTCATGGCCGGGTCCGACGCAGTACCCAGAAGACACGGCCCTCACACGGTCCCGCCCGCCGGACGCCGCCGGCCACCGAGCGCACTCTGAGGAGGATGGTATGGCGAAGCAGGGACCTCGCGCGGTGTGGAAGGGCGCGGTGACGTTCGGGCTGGTGACCTTGCCGGTCGCGCTGCACGCAGCCACCGAGCGCAAGGACGAGCTGGCCTTCCGCCTGCTCCACGCCAAGGACGAGAGCCCGGTCGACTACAAGCGCGTGTGTCACGAGGAGGGCGTCGAGGTCCCGTGGAGCGAGATCGTCAAGGGATACGCGCTGGCCAAGGACCACTACGTGGTGGTGACCGACGAGGACTTCGAGAAGGCGCGCGTGCCGGCCACGCAGACGTTCGAGATCCGCGACTTCGTGACCGCGACGGCCATCGACGACTTCTACTTCACGCAGCCCTACTACGTGGTGCCGGCGAGCACGGCGGCGGCGAAGCCGTACGCGCTGCTGCGCGACGCGCTCGAGAAGAGCGGGCGCGTGGGCGTCGGCACGATCGTCCTGCGCCAGCGCGAGCACCTCGCCGCGCTGGAGCCCGCCGGCGAGGCGCTCGTGCTCACCACGCTGCGTTGGGCGTACGAGATCCGCTCTGCGTCGAGCCTCGGCCTGCCCGCTCGCACCACGACGCGCGATCGCCGCGAGCTCGAGCTGGCGCTGCGCCTGATCGACACGCTCGCGGCGGACTGGGACCCGAAGCGCTACAAGGACACCTACCGCGACGTGCTGATGGACATCATCGAGCGCAGGGCCGCGGGCAAGGAGATCCGCGCGCCGAAGCCCGAGCGGCCGCCGAAGGTCCGCAGCCTCATGAGCGCGCTCGAGGCGAGCCTGCGCGAGCGGCGTCCCGCCGCCAAAGCCGCCGGCCGCCGTCCTCGCCGCGCCGCCTGAGCGTCACCGCCGCGCCGCGCGACGCCGTGTAGTACGCTGGCGGGCCGATGATCCGGCTCGCCGAACGGACGTGGCCCGAGGCCGCCCGCCTGGCCAGGGATCCCCGCAGCGTGGTGCTGCTGCCGCTCGGCGCCATCGAGCAGCACGGCCCCCACTTGCCGCTGCTCGTGGACTGGCTCGGCGCCGAAGAGCTCGCGCGTCGAGTGGCGCCGCATCTCCGCCGCGGCGGCTTCAGGCCGATCGTGCTGCCCGGCTTGCCGTACGGCGCCAGCCCGCTCGCGCGCGGCTTCGCCGGCACCATCTCGCTCTCCGGCCGCACCCTCGTCGCCGTCGCCGCGGAAATCCTCGACGCCCTCGCGGCGCAGGGCTTCCGGCGCTTCGTGCTCGCCAACTACCAGGCCGACCCGGCCCACCTCGCGGCCATGGCGCGCATCAAGCGGCGCGCGGAGCTGCGGCGCGGGGTTCGGGTGCTGTTCGCGGGATTCGCGCCCGCGCCGCGGACGCAGCGCGCGATGACGCACGCGCGGGTCACCGGGCTGCTGAAGAGTCCGACGCCGGAGCGCGAGTGGCATTCGGGCGAGATGGAGACGTCGCTGGTGCTGGCGACGCGGCCGCGGCTGGTGCGCCGCCGCCTGGCCCGGCGCCTGCCGCCGCACTGGATCGATTTCCGCGCCGCGCTCGCCGCCGGCAAGACGTTCCGCGAGATGGACGCGAGCGGGCGCGGCTACTTCGGCTGGCCGGCGGCCGCGCGCGCGGCCACGGGCCGCCGGGGGCTCGCGCTGCGTGCGCGGCTCATCGCGCGCGTCCTGCTCGCGGAGCTCGGCCCGCTCAGGACGCGATGAGCTGGCCGCGCAGCCGCTCCACCTGCTGGTGGAATGGCGTGCCCATGCCCGCCGTCATCGGCGTCGCTTCGGCCAGGCCCGTGTGCAGCTCGACGAAGATCGGGCCCTCCTCCTTCAGCAGCGACGGCAGCCGGCGCTTCAGCTCGCCGAGCTCGCCGATCGCGGACGCGGCGCGGTAGCCGGCCCCCTTCGCCATCTGCACGAAGTCCACGCCGCCGCCGCCGGGAATCTCCTGCGCGCCGGAGGTGTGGTACACGCCGTTCTTGAAGAGGAAGTGGACGAGGTTGCGCGGCGCCGCGCCCGCCACCGTCGCCAGCGAGCCGAGCTGCATCAGCAGCGAGCCGTCGCCGTCGAACACGAGCACGCGGCGGTCGGGACGGGCGAGGGCCAGCCCCAGCCCCAGCGACGAGGCGCCGCCCATGAATCCCACGCAGCCGACCGAGAGGTCGTTCGGCGCGATCGTCCGCCAGGCGGGCGCCGTCGTCATCGTCGGCACGCACAGCGCGTCGCCGCGCGCCGCCGCGATGGCGCGCAGCGCGTCTTCGGGCTTGATGGCCATCAGGCGGTCTCCAGGCCGACGAGCACCGCGGCGGGCCCGCGGCGCTTCTGGGCGAGCCGGTAGTACTCGGGGATGAGGTGCACGTCGTCGGGGCCCTCGAGCCGCGCGTGCGGGACGCCGAAGACGTCGAGCAGCGGCTCGCAGTAGCGCACCATCGAGTGGCGCGACTCGCGCGGGTCCTTGTCCTTCTCGCGGCTGAGGAGCCCGATCATGGAGAAGATCGGCACGCGTCCGTCCATCGCGACGCCGCGCAGCGTGTTGACGGAGGCGTAGAGGCCGGCGTGCTGGATCATCAGCACGAACGGCTCGCCCCCCATCCAGAGTCCGGCCGCCACCGCGTTGGCCTCGTCCTCCGTCGAGCAGGTGAGCACGCGGAGCGCGCGCTCCTTGTCGAGGGCGGCGAGCACGGTCTTCTGGTGCGTGTCCGGCACGCTGAGGATCCAGCCGAGGTGATCGTGACGCGGGCGCACGCCCTCGGCGGCGAGCGCGGCGCGTGCCTCGCGGAAGGTGTCCTTCAGCGTGTCGATGATGAGCGGCGCGGGAATCGATTCGGGCATCGGGGCCTCCGGGATCGAAGTCGCCCGATTTTACCCGAACCGGCGCGCGCCATATAGTGGATGCCGATGGACGTACGAGAGCGCATCGCCGAGTGGGGACGTCGCTCGCGCGGCGACCGGCTGGCGCGCCTGGCCGCGACGCCCTCGGAGCTGGCGGCGGCCCTCACGACGACGCCGGCGACGACGCTGGCGCGCCGGCCCGCGCGCGACGCGTGGGCGCCCGTCGAAGTCGTCTGTCACCTGCGCGATCTCGAGGAATCGTTCCACGACCGGCTCACCGCGATCCTCGCCAGCGACGAGCCGCGTTTCGCGACGACCAACCCGAACCGCTGGGCCGACGAGCGCCAGTACCTGCGTCACGACGCTCACGACGCCCTGCGCGCGTTCGCGCGGCGCCGCACCGAAACGCTGACGCTCCTGCGTGGCCTCGTCCCCGACGCGTGGATGCGCGCGGGCTGGCAGCTCGACTCGCGCGGACGGCGCACGGTGGACGACTTCCTGACGCTCATCGCGTGGCACGACGAGAATCACCTGGCGCAGCTCGCGCGCGCGCTGGAAGGACGCGTGTGAAGGCCTGGCGCCCGCTCGACGCCGCCGCGCTGCGCCCCGGTGAGTTCGTCACCGTGACGCTGCGCGACGACGCGAGCGACGTCGCCACCGTCGTCGAGGTGATTCCTCCGAAGGATTAGCCGACTACGCGGCGACGACGCGGCGGACGCTCAGCCGGTCCACGATCTGGACGTCCGGCCGAAGTCGCGCCGCCTCATCGCGCGCGACGCGCAGCGCCACGTCGCGCACGGTGGGGTCGGGGACCTCGCCGGTGATCTCGATCGTCGCCGGACCGCTGCCCCACGCCGGGACGTGCGCGGTCGGCGTCAGCACGAGGCCCGTCAGCCGCGCGTCGCGCATGAGCGCGTCCGAGACCTGCGCCTGCAGGTGCACGGCCTGCGCGTCACGCTTCCGCTTTCGGTCGTAGACTTTGACCGCAATTCCGACCAGCACCAGGAGTCCGAGGATGACCAGGAATCCCACCGCCGCCGACCCGCCGCTCGTCGCGGTGTCGGCCGGTGGCGCCGTGGCTGGAGTCTGCGCCCAGGCAATGCCGAATGTCATCACGGTGCACCTCCTTGAGAACAGCCTACACAGGGCAGCAACCCCAGTGCCACAGGAGTCGCCGGCATAGGCCTTGCTGAATAGAGACCGCACGATGCGCGTGGTGATCGAAGGACTCGGCGAAGATCGGGCGCTGCGGACGCTCGTGAACGGCAAGGTGGCGGCGTCGCTCGGCCGGCTGCACGTGCCGGCGACGACGGCGCGCGTGCAGTTCGCCAACGAGACGAGCGCCAAGGGCGGGCCGGCCGCGCGCTGCTCGATCACCGTGGACCTGCCGCGCCGGCCCGAGCTTCACGCCGACATCACGGCCGAGAGTTTCCGCCTGGCCTTCGAGCAGGCATTCGCCATGCTCGAGCGCCAGGTCGAGCGCGACCGCGCGCGCCGCCGCGAGGAGCGGCGCCGGCCGAAGAAGTACTACCTCGCCAAGCGGCTGCTCGAGCCGGGGGCCTCCTCGAAGGAGCCGCCGGCGCGGCCCGCTGTCGGCCGTCGCCTCGCCCGCCGCCGCACCGCCTAGCCACGCCGTCATAAGTCACTCGCGGCGCTCGTCGCTCGAAGCCCATCTGTGTGCCCACGCGGTCATTTCGTGCGCTGAGAAAGATTTCGCTTGACGGCCGTCGCCGTGGGCGGTGGCCGCGTGTCGTCAGCGCCTCGCGAGTGCCGCGCCAGCGTTCCGCAATGGCGCGGCGAGCGCGCGATCGGGCATAGACACCGAAAAATCGCCATCGCGTCACGATCGCGCGTTGTGATGGCTCCAGGGCGCCTCCGAAAGTGGGGTATAGAGTCGCCCCAGCGGAAGGGGGACTCGTTCATGGAAATCGGCACGCTCCGCATCGTTCCCACGCCCGAGTCTATCCAGGAGCTGGATCGACTTGGCGACGAGATCGCCGAGCTGGCGGCCCACCTCGACGCCGCCACCGGCCGCCTGCTCGATTTGATTCGCGAGTTCGACGCCCGCGGCGGGTGGGGCAACGGCTTCCGCTCGTGTGCGCACTGGCTGTCGTGGCGCGTGGGGTTCGCCCCGGGCGCGGCCCGCGAGCACGTGCGGGTGGCGCGCGCCCTCGGCACACTGCCCCTGCTCGGCCAGGCCCTGGCCCGCGGCGAGCTTTCGTACGCGAAGCTCCGGGCTCTGACGCGCGTAGCGACTCCGGAAACCGAAGAGCGGCTGCTGGCGGTGGGCCGCGCAGGCACCGCCGAGCATGTCGAGCGGATCGTGCGCGGCTGGCGACGAGTAGACCGGCAGGCCGAGGCCCGGGAGGCTGCCCTGCAGCACACGAGCCGGGCGCTGCAAGTGTATCCAGACAGCGACGGCACGGTGAGAATCAAAGGGCGGCTGACAGCGGAGGTCGGCGTCCTGTTCGTGCAGGCGCTGGCCGCCGCGCGCGAGGCGCTGTATCAACAGAGGCGCGCCAGTGACGCGGCCACCGGTCCGGCGGACGTGCCCGAGGAAACGCCGACGATGGAGCAGCAGCAAGCGGACGCCCTGGCGCTGCTGGCAGAGACGGCGCTCCACCACGGGATCGACCCCGGCGCTCCGGGAGAGCGCTACCAGGTGGTGGTCCACGTCGATGCCGAGGTCCTGGCGGACGCCGACGCGCCCGGCCAGTCGGTGCTCGACGACGGTGCGCGCGTTCCCGCGGGAACGTCCCAGCGGCTGGCGTGCGACGCCAGCCTGGTGGTGATGCGCCACGGCCGGGACGGCCGGGTGGTGGAGGTCGATGCTCGGACCCGGACGATTCCTCCGGCGCTACGACGGGCGCTCCACCATCGAGACCGCGGCTGCCGCTTCCCGGGCTGTGGTCTTCGGCCCGGCCAGGGCCATCACATCCGCCACTGGGCCCACGGTGGCCCCACGACGCTCTCGAACCTGGCCCTGCTCTGTCGCCGGCACCATCGCGCCGTTCACGAGGAGGGTTACCACATCGAGCGACAGCCCAACGGCGAGCTCAGATTCCGGCGCCCGGATGGCCGGCCGCTGCCCGAAGTGCCGTCTTCGCCAAAGCTGGCGTACGACCCCGTCCACGTTCTGCGAGCGCGGCATGAGGCGCAGGGGCTTCGCATTCACGCGCGGACGGCGATGCCAGGTTGGCTGGGGGAACGCCTGGACGTGGGCTGGGCGATCGACGTCTTGCACCCGTTGGCGGTTCGGAAACAGAGTGAGGTGGCGGCTCACGAATAATCCGGACTAGGGCGAGGGAGGTATCTATCGCGAGCGAGCCCCAGCCGGCCGACGGGCCCGCCATCGCGTCCGTGCGGGCAAAGTCGTGGGAAGACCGAAGGCTCGCCGAGGGCCGCTCGCCGCGTTACACTCCGCGCATGATCAAACGGATCGCGGTGCTCGGCTCCGGCGCCATCGGCTCGATGGTCGGCGGTATGCTCACGAAGGCGGGGCGTGACGTCACGCTCGTGGATCAGTGGCCGGAGCACGTGGAGGCGATGAAGAAGGTCGGCCTGCGGCTCTCGGGGACGTGCGGCGAGCATCTGGTGCCCGTACGCGCGCTCCATCTGCACGAGCTGCAGTCGGTGGACGCGCCCTTCGACGCGGTGTTCCTCGCCGTCAAGAGCTACGACACGGAGTGGGCGGCCCAGCTGGCCGCGCAGTATCTCGAGAAGCCCGACGGTGTCGTCGTCGACTTCCAGAACGGGATCAACGACGAGCGCGTGGCGACGGTGGTCGGCCGGGAGCGCACGCTCGGCTGCGTGATCGTGATCAGCGCCGGGATGTACGAGGCGGGCCACGCGATCCGCACGGACACGACGCCCGTCGGCTTCCGGATCGGCGAGCTGGACGGCCGCGACACGCCGCGCGCCGGGGAGCTGGCGCGCGTGCTGAGCGACGTCTCGCCGGCGAAGGTCACCACCAACCTCTGGGGCGAGCGCTGGTCCAAGCTCGCCGTGAACTGCATGGGCAACGCGATCGCGGGCCTGAGCGGGCTCGGCTCCGCCGAGCTGCGACTCGCAGCCGGGCCGCGGCGCGTGGCGATCCAGCTGGGCGCCGAGGCGATCCGCGTCGGACGCGCGCACGGGCACACGATCGAGCCGCTCATCGGCATCGACGCGCAGCGGATCGTGGACGCCGCCGAGGGCCGCGGCCTCGCCGAGCTCGAGGCGGATCTCGCCGCGGAAGCCAAGCGCCGCACCGGCGGCCGCCCGTCGCTGCTGCAGGACGTCATGAAGCGGCGGCGCACCGAGGTGGACTTCCTGAACGGCCACGTCTCGGCCGAGGGCCGCAACAAGGGCGTGCCGACGCCGTTCAACGACGCGATCGTCGCCGCGGTCCACGCGCATCCCGTCGGGCAGCTCACGCCGAATCCCAAGAACCTCGATCCCCTCATCGCGATGCTGCCGCCGGCGCAGCGTCCGTGAGCGCGACCAGGCGCCCGTGAACGTCGAAATCCGCCGCTGACTCGTCTGAGGCGACCATCGCCGGGAGGCCGTGCGCCTCCGCGAGGAGCTGGCCCGCGAGGGCATCAAGGCGCGCATCCGTCTGGGCGGGCTGGGCGAGCTGACGGTGCGGGTGGACGGTCGTCCGGTCTTCTCCTACAAGGACGTGAAGCGGCAGCCCCAGCCCGGCGAGGTGGCGCGGCTGGTGAAGGAGGCGGCCAGATGATCGAGCCGACGAAGCTGACGCTCGGCGAGGTGAGCCTCACCCGCGTGATCGAGATCGGCCGCTCGTCGTTTCCGACGACGTCGATGCTGCCGGAGTCCACGGCCGAGGGCGTCGCGCGCCACCACGCGTGGCTCAAGCCGGACTTCTGGGACGACGCCACCGACGATCTCGGCTCGCGCATCGGGACCTGGATCGTGCGCACGCCCGAGCACCTGGTGCTGATCGACACCGGCGTCGGCAACGACAAGGCGCGCGAGAGCAACCCGATCTGGCACCGGCGCCAGGGCACGTTCCTCGAGGACCTGGCCGCCGCCGGCGTCACGCCCGAACAGGTGGACTATGTCGTGATCACGCACATGCACGTGGACCACGTCGGCTGGAACACGCGGCTCGTGAACGGCACGTGGGTCCCGACCTTCCCCAACGCGCGCTACGTCTTTCCGGGCGAGGAGTGGCAGTTCTGGAAGCACGAGAACGAGCGCGGCGGCGACGAGTACGGCTGCATCGACGACAGCGTGCTGCCCATCGTGGCTTCGGGGCAGGCGATGCTCGTCGACGACACCCACCGGCTCGACCGCTGGCTCGCGTTCGAGCCGTCGATCGGCCACACGCCGGGCCACGTCTCCGTGCGGCTCACGACCCGGGCGGGCGCCGCCGTCTTCTCCGGCGACCTCATGCATCGCGTGGTTCAGGTGGCCGAGCCGCAGTGGTCGAGCCGCTTCTGTTACGACGGCAAGCAAGCCGCCGAGACGCGCCGCGAGTTCGTCGAGCGCCACGCAGACAGCGGCACGCTGATCCTCGCCTCGCACTTCCCGCGTCCCGGCGTGATCGTGCGCGAGCGCGGCGGGCTGCGCTTCCGCCCGACCGATTAAGCGCGCTCGGCCAGCTCCACGCCGGTCACCTGGATCTTGCCCTCGGCGGCGAGCATCAGGAGCACGGAGGTCGCGCCGCCGGGCGAGAGGCCGAGGCGCTGCGCCAGGTCCCGCATCGATGTCGGGCCGTCGCGCAGGCAGGCGAGCACCTGCTGATCGAGCTCACTCCAGAATTCCAACTCGGCCGCCGCCGTGCTCTTCATGCTCGCCTCCCGCCCCCGCGACTCGGGCTCCTGCGTTCCCTGGCAAGGGCGGTGCCAAATCCGAAATGCGCGTCATGTCGTGTGTCTCAGCGGCGACCGATCGGTGGCTGCGTAGCGAGTGGGCGGCGAGACGGCCGGGCGCCCGCGCAACGGGCGGGGGTCATCGACGACGCACGAGGGCGACGAGGCGGCGGAGCGCCCGCCGCCAGCGCGATGCCGGGCGCGCCGCGGCGCCGGCGTGTGCCCGCGCGGCAGGCCGCCGCGTGATCGAGGCGGCAAAGGCCGCGATCGCGCGATTCACGACGCCGGATGCCTCGATCAGGAGCATGTGGCCGGCGCCGTCGACGAGGTCGAGGCGGGAGCCGGCGATCGTCGCGTGCAGGTGCCGCGACAGCGCCGGCGGCGTGACGCGATCGCGGCTGCCGCAGAGGATCAGCGCGGGCACGCGCAGCGCGGCGGCCGCCTCGGTGACGTCCATCGAGCGCGAGATCGCGACATCGGCGGCCAGCGTCTGCGGCCGGCACGCGCGCAGCTCCTGCATGCCGAGCGCGACGGCGGCCCGCGAGGCGCCGGCGGCGAAGAGGATGTTCTTCGCGGTGACGAAGAAGAGCACGCGACGCAGCGACTCCGGCAGCGAGGCCCACAGCCACTGCGCCGACGTGGACACCGCCGGGAGTCGCGCGCACGTCGAGAGCAGCACGAGGCCGCACACGTCGGCGGGACGGCGCGCCGCGAGCGAGACCGCGACGGCGCCGCCGAGCGAGTGACCGACCGCGATGGCCGGCCGCGCCCCGACCGCGTCGATCACGCCGGCGGTGACGTCGGCGTAGCGCGCGAGGCTCGGCGTGGGCGCGTCGTCGGACTCGCCGTGGCCGGGCAGGTCCACCGCGAGCACGCGCGCGGTGTCGGCGAGCGCGCGGAGCTGGTCGCTCCAGTAGCGCGCGCTCATGCCGGAGCCGTGGATGAACAGGAGCGTCGGCCCGTCGTGGCCGCCGTCGCGCCAGAGATAGGAGACGCGCCGTCCGTCGAGTGTGACGAATCGGCGCGCGATCGGGTCGTTGGTCGACATGCTCGCGTATCGCAAGCACGAGGCGAGCCAGCCGGGCCTGGACGGGACTTATGCCCGACGGGGCGTCACGAGTGCCCGTTGTGTGATCACGTGAGCGATCTGCCGTCGGCCGACTGACGTCGACTGTTCGCGACTTGACGTCTACTCCTCGCCTGCCGGTGCCAACCAGGGACAGACGAGACGCTCGACGAGTGCCACTGCGCCGAAGAGCACGATCGCCATCACCGAGAGCAGGATCATCGAGCTGAACGCCAGCTCCGTCTTCCAGTACGAGGTCGCCGACAGGATCACGTAGCCGAGCCCCTTGTCCGAGCCCACGAACTCCCCGACGACGGCGCCGATCACCGAGAGCGTGATGGCCACCTTGGCGCCGGCGAAGAAGAACGGCATCGCCATCGGCAGCCGGACTTTGAGAAACGTCTTGAACGCGCTGGCGCGGTACGAGCGGCTCAGGTCGAGCAGCTCCGGCGGCGTCGCGGCGAGGCCTGTCGCGGTGTCGACGACGACGGGGAAGAAGGCGACGAGGAAGGCGACGATCACCTTGGGGATCTCGCCGTGGCCCAGCATCAGCAGCAGCACCGGCGCGATGGCGATTTTCGGGACGGACTGCGCGAGCACGATCAGCGGATACAGCGCGTTCTTCAGCGTCGGCGAATAGACGATGAGTACGGCCAGCGGCACGCCGACGACGATGGAGAGCGCGAAGCCGCCCAGCGTCTCGTAGAGGGTCACCCACGCGTGGCCGAGAAAGCGGTAGCGCCAGTCCCAGCCCTCGGCGAGGATGGCGGACGGCGCCGGCATGACGAAGCGGGGAATGCGGAAGGCGTGCGTGGCCGCTTCCCAGGCGACGAGCACGCCGACGAGCGTCGCGGCCGGCACGAGATAGTCGCCCACGATGCGCCGGCGAATCACCGCGTGGCCGCCCGCCGCGCGAAGATCAGGCTGCGCACCTCGTCGCTCGCGGCCTTGAACCGCGGGTCGAACTCCGACTCGATCGTGCGCGGCCGCGGCAGGCCGATCTCGAGGATGCGCGCGATGCGGCCCGGCCGCGCCGTCATGACCACGACGCGGTCGGCGAGCAGGATGGCCTCGGGAATGCTGTGGGTGACGAAGAGGATCGTCTTGCGCCGCTCCTCCCAGACGCGGAGCAGCTCGAGGCTCATCTCCTCGCGCGTCATGGCGTCCAGCGCGCCGAAGGGCTCGTCCATCAGGAGCAGGCTCGGATCGGGCAGCAGGGCGCGGCAGATCGCCACGCGCTGCTGCATGCCGCCCGACAGCTCGCGCGGGTACTTCGTCTCGAAGCCGCCGAGCCCGGTCAGCTCGAGCAGGTCGCCGGCCTGCTTGCGATACTGGCGCGGCTCGAGCCCGAGCATCTCGACGGAGAAGAGCACGTTGTCGAGCACCGAGCGCCACGGCAGCAGCACGGGCTGCTGGAAGACGAAGCCGACGTCGGTGAACGGCTCGCTCACGGCCGTGTCACGCACGCGGATCGCGCCGCGCGTCGCGGGCGTCAGCCCCGCCACGAGCCTGAGCAGCGTGCTCTTGCCGCAGCCGCTCGGCCCCACCAGCGTGACGAACTCGTTTTCCTCGACGTGGAGCGTGACGTCCTCGACGGCGCGCACGAGATCGCCACGCCGCGTGCGATAGGTCTTCTCGACCCCGTCGAGCCGGATCACGTCCGCGGGGGCGCGGCGTACCGGTCGAACGGCAGCGGGGTGGCCACGGCCGCGCGGCACGCCGCGGCCACGAAGGGCGCGAGCCGTCCGGCCAGCGCGCGCGACTCGGCGGAGGCGCGATGCTGCCGGTCGGCGGCCTCCTGGGCGCGGGCGTAGATGCCCGCCTCGTCCACCGTGGTGACGCGGCCGCCCTGGACGACCACGTGACCGTCCACGAGCACGGTGTCGACGCTCGCGCCCGTCTCCGAGTACACGAGCGCGTTCAGCGGGTCGGCGAGCGGCCGCAGGAAGACGGAGTCCGCGCGCAGCAGGACGAGGTCGGCCTTGCGGCCGGGCGCGATCGCCCCGAGATCGGCCGCCTGGCCGAGCACGCGCGCGCTGCCCGCCGTCGCGAGACTCCAGACGGTGGCGGCGTCGAGCCAGCGGGGCGTCTCGTGCGGAAACCGGATCGTGCTCACCACGGACGCGATCCGCAGCGCCTCGAAGAGGTTCTGGTTGTCGGCGCAGACCGAGCCGTCGGTGCCGAGCCCGACCGCCACGCCGCGGTCGAGCAGCTCGCGCACGGGCGCGATGCCGCAGCCGAGCCGCAGATTGCTGCCGGGGTTGTGCGCGATGGCGCCGCCGGTGTCGGCCAGCATCTTCATGTCGTCGTCGGCCAGCCATACGCCGTGGGCGCCGACGAAGCCGGGACCGAGCAGCCCGTGCTCGGCGAGCCGCGCGACGATCGTCTTGCCCCAGCGCCGCCGGCTCTCGATCACCTGGACCTTGGACTCGGCGAGGTGCGTGTGGACGCCCACGCCGTACTCCCTCACGAGCCGACGACAACCGTCCAGGAACTCATCACTCGCTTGGTTGGGAATGGTCGGCGCGACGGCGACGCGCACGCGCCCCTGCGCCGAGCCGTTCCAGCGGCGGATCGCGCGCTCGCTCAGCTCGAGCAGTCCCTTGGTCGGCGCCGCCTGCATGCCGGCGACGATCGTGCGCAGATCGGCGGGCAGGAGGCCGAGCAGCCCCGGCACCGTCTGGAAGAAGACGACGTCGGCCACGGCCGGCGCCAGCACGACGCGCACGCCGACGTCCGTGTAGGCGCGCACCGTCGCCTCGAACGCCTCGTCGGTGATGGCGGGCACCGCCATGTAGAGGTCGTAGGCAGAGGTGCAACCGGTCTTGAGCATCTCGATGGCGCCGATGGCCGCCGAGAGGTAGTCGTCCTCCGGCGTCCGGAATCCGTAGTTGGCCGGCGCGTTGGTCAGCAGATCCTCGAGCGTCCAGTTGCCGGCGCGGCCGCGCGCGAGGTGGCTGGCCGCGTGCGTGTGGGCGTTGCCGAGCCCGGGCAGCACGATCCGTCCCGACGCGTCGAGCACGCGCGCCTCCGCCGGGGCGCCGACGCCCGCGCCGACGGCGGCGATGCGGTCGCCCTCGACCAGCACGTCGGCCCGCGTCAGCGCCGGCGGCGAGCCCGCGAGCACCCGGGCGCCGCGAATGACGAGCGCCATCACTTCTTCTCCGGCAGCAGGTCGTTCGTATAGATCTCCTCGAGCGGCACCTTGCGCTTGAGCTCGAGGTACTGCGTGTACGTGTCGCGCGTCTTCTCGAGCCGGACCGGCTCGAACTGGCCGACCGCGACCTTGCCGCTCGTGACCTCCTCGGCGTAGACGAAGCGCGTGGCCACCTGCGCGGCGCCGAGCGCGCCGTCGGGATCCACCTCGGGATGGTGCTTGAGGAGGTAGCCGATGCCCTCGTCGAGGTGCTTCTGCCGGAACGCGTAGTCGGCGCCCTTCAGCGTGGCGCGCAGGAACGCCTTGAGCCCGTCGGGATCCTTCGCGATCGTCTCTTCGCGGGCGACGAGCGACGTGGACGAGAGGTCGAGGCCGAGGTCGGCCCACGCGGTGAGCACGCGGATGTCGGCGTTCTGCTGCCTGGCGATCTTGCGGATGCGCGCCTCGTGGACGACGAAGAACGGCACGGCGTCGGTGGCGCCCCTGATCAGCGACGGCGGCATCGAGGCGGCGTCCATGGTGACCCACGTCACCGAGTTCGGCTTGAGCCCGGAGAGCCGCTCGAACACCGGCCACAGGATCTGGTGGCTGTTGCCCGGCGAGATCGCGAGCTTCTTGCCCTCGAGCTCCTTCGGCGTCTTGATCGGCGAGTCGGCGCGCACGAAGATGCCGTGCGGCGGCCGCCGGTACCAGAGCGCGATGGCTTTCACCTTGACGTCGGTGTTCGCGCGGGCGGCGATCAGCGCCGAGACGTCGGAGATGCCCACCTCGCCCTGGCCGGCCGCGACGCGCTTGACGGTGTCGGCCGAGCCCTGGCCGCGCACGATCTTCACGTCGAGGCCCTCGTCGCGATACCAGCCCTTCTCCAGCGCCGTGTAGTGCGGCACGTACTCGCCGGTCGGCACGAAGTCGAGGATCAGCGTGTACGGGCGCAGCGCCTTCTGCGCGTGTCCGGCGACGGGCAGCACCAGCGCCGCGAGCAGCAGGACGAGCGTGAGCGATCGGTGGGCGGCTCGAGTCATCTCGGGGATCCTCCTGTCACCGCGCGAGCGCCGGCCGCCGATCGAACCATGGCCGCGCGGTCTCGAGCTGGGCGGCGAGCCGGAACAGCGTCGCCTCGTCGCCGTGGCGGGCGACGACCTGCACGGCCACGGGCAACCCATCCGACGCGACGCCGAGCGGCAGCATCATCGCCGGCTGGCCGGTGATGTTAAACCAGACCGTGAACGGCGAGAAGTGGAAGACGCGGCGCCAGTACTCGTCCACGTCGTCGAGCATCATGTCGATCCAGCCGAGCTTCGGCGGCAGCGTCGCGAGGCCCGGCGTCAGCAGGATGTCCCAGCGCTCGTGAAACGCCGCCATCTGGCGGCCCAGCCGATGCGCCGTCTGCGTGGCGCGGACGTAGTCGGCGCCGCTCACGCGCTGGCCCATCTGGCCCGTCGCCCACGTGACCTTCTCGACCTCGTCCGCTCGCGCGGGGCGGCCCCTGGCCGGGTTGCCCGCGAGGTTGACGACGGTGTTGGCGGCGGCGAGCGTGAGGAACGTCGGCACGACGGCACCGCCGTCGATCACGGGATTCGCCTCCTCGACCTGGTGGCCCAGCTCCGCGCACAGCTTCGCCGTCTCGGCCAGCGTACGCAGACTCTCGGCCTCGACCTTGGCGCCGTTGGGCGTCACGCTCGTGAACGCGATCCGTAAGCGCCCGGCGTCGGCGCCGAGTTCCAGGGAGAGCGGGCGGGCGAGCGGCGGCGCCACGTAGGGATCGCCCGGCCCCGTGCCCGCCGTCGCGTCGAGCAGCGCGGCGCAGTCGCGCACGCTCAGCGTCACCGCGTGCTCGGCCGACAGCCCGCCGAGGCCCTCGCCGAGATACGGCGCCTGCGTGTTGCGGCCGCGCGTGGGCTTGAGCCCGACGAGCCCGCAGCACGCGGCGGGCGCGCGGATGCTGCCGAAGCCGTCGGTGGCGTGCGCCATCGGCAGCATGCGGGCGCCGACGGCGGCGGCGGCGCCGCCGCTGCTGCCCCCGGAGATCCGCGCCGTATCCCACGGGTTCTTCGTCGCGCCGTGCATCTGCGGCTCGCAGGTGAGGGAGAGCCCGAGCTCGCACGTGTTGGTGCGACCGAAGATGACGAGCCCCGCGCGCTTGAGCCGGCGCACGTGCTCGCTGTCGGCGGCGGGCGGCGGCGCGTCGGCGTAGTAGCGGCTCGAGCGCGTCATGGGCACGCCGGCGATCGATGCCGTGAGGTCCTTCATCAGATACGGCACGCCGCGGAACGGCCCGTCGGGCAGCCCCGCCGCGATGGCCTGCCGGCCGTAGTCGTAGAGCTTCATGGTGACGGCGTTGACGACCGGGTTGCGCGCCTCGACGCGCGCGATCGCCGCCTCCAGCAGCTCCTCCGGCGTCACCTCGCGCCGCGCGACCAGCGCGGCGAGCCCCAGCCCGTCGTAGCGCTCGTACTCGGCGAATCCGCTCATGGGACGCTCCTTTGTCGCGGCCACTCTACAGTAGAATCGGCTCGGGCTCGCATGGGGTGGCACCTTCCGTTCGACCGCACCGAACGCTGCCTCACGCGAGGCCAGCACGCGCTCGCGCGCCGGGACTTTCCGGCGGCCGAGGCGCTCCTGCGCGAGGCGCTCGCGCGGGACCCTGACTACGCGCACGTTCACATGTACCTGGCCCACGCGCTGGCCGAGCAGGAGCGCCTGGCCGAGGCCGAGGCCGCGCTCGCGCGGGCGATGGCGCTGGCGCCCGGCATCTTCGTCTTCCCGCTGCACCTCGGGATCGTGCGGCTCGACGCGGGCGACACGGGCGGCGCGCGCCTGGCGCTCGAGAGCGCGGCGCGGCTCGCGCCCGACAACCCGCTCGTGGCCGGCTATCTCGACCTCGTCGCCTGGGAGACGGCCGGCCAGCGCGACACGCTCGCCGCGCTCGGTCGTAGCGCGCGCGACCTGCCGGAGTCGTTTCGCGCGCGGCTCCTGCTGCGCCTCGCGGCCGCGCGGCTGGCCACGCGCGGACCCAAGACCGCCATCGCGTTGCTCGAGCCGCCGCCGGAGCCGCCGCTCGGGATCAGGCTGCCGGCGTCGCTGCGACGGCGCTGGCGCCGGCGCCGGCTCGCCCGCGCGCGGCGGCTCGTCGACGCGGGACGGTTCGAGGACGCGGCCGACTCCCTGGCCGGGCGGCCCGACGTGCTCGAAGAGCCCGGCGCGGGGGAGCTGCTCGAGCGGGCGCGGCGCGGCGCCGTGAAGGCGGTGACGGCGGCGCTGGAGCGCGCCGAGCCGGGGCAGCGCCGCGCGCTGCTGCTCCGTCGCTACGAGTACGAAAACGAACTCGGAGATCACGACGCCGCGTACCGGACGCTGCAGGCGTGGCTGGAGGCGTACGCGGCGGCCGGCTCGCCGTCGTCGGAGACGCCGGTGGCCGAGGCCGCGGCGCGGCGGCTGGCCGAGCTCGACGTCGAGCGGGGCGACTACGAGAGCGCCCTGCAGCACTGCGCAGCCTCGCGTGCGGCGCGCCCGGCGCGAGAGACCCACGGGGTGGAGGCCGTCGCCCTGCTGGGTCTCGGGCGCCGGCGCCCCGCCCGCCACCGGTTCGAGGACTTCCTGGCCGACGCGTTGTTCCCGATCGAGGCCAGCGTCGCCCGGGTGCTCGAGTCGCCGGCATGACGGGTGCATCGCAGCGCTCTGCAGCCTTAACTTTACAAGAGGTGGACAATGCCCTTAGATAGGGCGATGCGCGGGAGGTGACGCCAATGGCCGTTGAGCGAATGAGTACCGGCACAAACCAGGTCGAAGTGCTTGACCGGGTCCTCGATAAGGGAATCGTGATCGACGCGCGGCTTCGCGTGGCCTTGGCCGGGATCGACCTAGTCGGTATCGATGCCCGCATGGTAGTTGCATCTCTTGAAACGTATCGCAAGTATGAGGAAGTAAATCTCCTCGAGCGCCTGCTGAAGGTATAGCGGCGCTCGCCTCGGTAGCGACCGACATCCTGGGCGTCTCGGGAGGGGCCATGCTGGAATCAGAGCATCATGGCCATCGGCCGAGCGACCTCGAGCGCACCTAGAATCGTTCAGGCACGTTCGCTCACGATCAACCTCCATCAATTGCGGATTGACCAACTCCCTCGGGCGTGCCTGCGCTAGGGGGCGGCGCCGACGCTCGGACGGCTGCCCCAGGTGGTTCGTGGCGAACCCCCCTGGGAGCAACCACCGGGCGCGACGCAACGCGGCTGTCGAACAACCCTCCGCTAGCCAGTCACCTCGAGGTTAACCGGGGAAGGCAGGGCACGACCCGCCGAAGACCCCCGTGGTCGAATTGTTGGGCTTGTGGAGTTGAATGTTGCCACCCCCTCCGGTGCCCCCGCCCAACGTGTGGGGAGCGCCGGGGAAGGTCGAGTAGACGATCACACCGTTCTGGGTCAGCTGGATGTCGAACTCGTCCGAGCTGCCTGGTTCGCCCGCGTCCGTGACTCTCACCGCGAAGTCGACGTTGCCGAACTTGTCTGTCCTCGCCGTGCCACAAACCCACCGAGTACCGGTCGGCTGGCCGGTCTGGGGGTCAGTGCCCGTTGGTCCTTCGGGGAAGTACGCCGTGATGTCGTTCCAGTGGACGTTCAGGTCGAGGCCGTGGTCATGGTATTCGAGGTGGCCCCAGTACGGAACCCCGGCGATCCCCGAACCGTGCCTGCAGCCACCTCCGACGGCAAACGTCCCTTTGCTGCCGTCGGGGAAGATGAAGCCGCCACCGGTCAGGAAGTCGCACCCCGTCAACGACGGCGGCGGCGGAGTGATGTCCGCATTGGCCAAGCCGCCGACGACCACTAACGTCGCGATCCCAAGTACGCCGATCACTGTTCGTATCGCTACGGACTTACGCATTCTGAGCTTTTCGAGGGCCATGTCTGTGACCTCCTGGCGTTGTGAATTGCGTTCACCGAACGAGTCCAGTGACACGAGAGCGCCGTCACATGTACTCAGGAAGCCACACCACCCCGCCCCAAACTACCCCTGAGTCGGGGAATTTGAGACCCTGGAAGGAGGTGAAAAATTTGCCGGTCAGCCCCAGATTTTTCCGTCCGGACGCGGCAGCAGCGTGAAGCCGCGTCTTCAAAGGTCGTGTCGTGTTCACGCCACAGGAGCACAACGGCGAGCGTTTCGCGACCAGCCTATTTTGCCGACGCCGAATTAGCGCCCCTGCCAGTTGGCCTTGCGCTTCTCGAGGAAGGCGCGCGCGCCTTCCTTGAAGTCCTCGCTCAGGTAGCAGGAGAGCAGCAGGTCCTCGAGACTGCCAGGCGAGTTGGCGGCGATCATCCGCCGCACCGCTTCCTTCGTGGCGGCCAGCGTCAGCGGCGCCAGCTCCGCGATGTGGGCCGCCAGCTCCTTCACGCGACCGCGCAGCGCGGTCGCGGGGTGCACCTCGTCCACCAGCCCCATCGCCTTCGCGTCCGCCGCGTTCACGAGCCGTGCGGTCAGCACGATCTCGCGCGCGCGGACAGGGCCGACGGTGGCCGCGAGCAGACCGAGGCTGAAGGGCGCCGCGAAGTTGCCGAGGGTGCGCGCCACCGGGGCGCCGAAGCGCGCGTGCTCGGCCACGATCCTCAGATCGCACGCGAGCGACATGAACATGCCGCCGCCGACGGCGTCGCCGCCGACCATGGCGATCGTCGGCTTGGTCATGCCGGCGATGCGGCCGAGCACGCGCGTGATGCGCGCCTCGTAGCCGAGCGCGTCCTCCTTCGTCTTGAAGCTCAGGAACTGGCGGATGTCGGTGCCGCTGACGAACGCCTTGTCCCCGGCCCCGGTGAGGACCATCACGCGGACGGCCGGATCCGCATCGAGCTTCTCGCAGAGGTCGTGCAGCGTCTCGTACATCTCGAAGGTCATGGCGTTGCGCGCCTCGGCCCGGTTGAAGGTGACCGTGACCACGCGGCCGTCCTGCTCGACGAGGATGGGATCTTGGTCGCTCATGCCCCGACGATAGCGCACCGGCGGCGTGGCCTGCTACCCTCTGCTCATGCTCGACCAGCTCGCCGCCCTGCTGACGGGGCGCGCTCGCGGACGCACGCTCGACCTCACCACGGCGCCGCCCGACGTGCTCCTGCAGAGCGCCATCGTGCTCCGGAGCCTGGAGGCCGCCGTCACGCGCCTGGATCTCGACACCGGCGCGCTGGAGGCGCGGCTGGCCGCGGGCGGCCTGTTGCGCCTGTGCGCCGAGCCCGCCGGCGACGGCAGCCGCGTCGTCATCGAGGTGGCGGGACGCGACTGGGGCGGCGTGGCCCGCCTGCTCGCGCGGGAGCTCGAGCACGGAGGTCGCGCATAATACTGCTAACGGGGTTCGAGCCGTTCGGCGAGTACACGTCCAATCCCGCGGGCGACGTCGCCAAGGCGCTCGACGGCCGCGCGTTCGGCGCCGAGGTCGTGCGCAGCGCGGTGCTGCCTGTGCATCACGCCGACGCCGCGTCGATGGTCAGCCGCCTGGTGGACGAGACGGCGCCGCGCGCCATCGTGCACCTCGGGCTGGCCGGCGCCCGCGCGCGCATTGCGCTGGAGCGCGTGGCCGTGAACGTCATGGACTTCGAGATCGCCGACAACGCCGGCTACCGCGCGACCGGCGAGCCGTGCGTGGCCGGGGGGCCGGTCGCCTACTTCAGCACGCTGCCGCTCGGCGCGATCCTCGAGGCGCTCGTCGCCGACGGCGTGCCCGCCTACCTGTCGAACACGGCCGGGACGTACCTCTGCAACCAGACGATGTACACGACGCGCCATCTGCTGGAGCGGCGCGGTCTCGTCATCCCGGCGGGCTTCATCCATCTGCCGCCGTCGGCCGCGATGGTGGCGGCCTCCGGCCTCGATCAGCCGAGCATGGACCTGCCGCTGATGATCCGCGCGGTGGAGACCGCGCTGCGGGTTACCGCGGCTGCTCTCCCGTCCGCCCGCTGAGAAAGGCGCGCAGCCGCCGCTTCATCTCTTCCGGCATCTCGACGTCCGCCGCGCGCCCGGCGATCCGGATCGTCGCGCGCAGCGTCCGCAGATAGGCGCGGCAGGGCGCGCAGGTGGAGAGGTGCAGCGTGATCCGCGCGACGTCGAGCGGACCCAGCTCGCGATCGAGGAAGGCCGACATCCGCGCGATCGCCTCGCGGCACGTCAGCATCATCGCCGCGTCTCGATCAGCGACTCGAAAAACCCGCGCAGCGGCGGCAGCGTCGCGAACAGCGCCTGGAACGCCTCGCGGTCGATGGCGAGCACGTTGGTCGCGCACACCGCGCGCACGGTGGCGGAGCGCGGGCGGTCGCTCACCAGCGCGATCTCGCCGAAGCACTCGCCGGGGCCGAGCCGGCGCAGCGATGTCGCGTGGCCGGCGGCGTCGTCCTTGAGCACCTCGACCTCGCCCTCGCTCACGACGTAGAGCCAGTCGCCGCGATCCCCCTCGCGGAAGACGACCTGGCCGGGCTCGAAATACTCGCGACGCACGCCGGGCACGCGGTCCGTCTTGAGCTGCACGATGTCGGTCGGCAGCACGAGGTCGAGCGTCCAGGCGGCGGCGACGCGGATCTTGCGATCGAGCCCGGGCAGCTTCATGAGATAGATCGTGCGCCAGAGCCACCACGCGAGAAAGCCCGAGAGCTTCACGCCGAAGATCTCGGCGACGGCGGAGCGCCGGCCCAGCGAGCCCATCTTGCCCAGCGCGTTGAAGGCGAAGGCGCGCTTCGGCTCGCCGCGCCGCGCCGCGACGATATTGCGCGCGACGTGCGCGGCCTGGCGCGTCGCGTGCTGGGCGGTCGGCGGGCAGAGGCCGCCGGTCGTCGCGTCGGGGACGGCCGCACAGTCGCCGACCGCCCACACGCCGGGGCGCTCGGGCACCTCGAGACCCGAGTCCACCACGATCCGTCCGCGGTCCATCTTCAGCGGCAGCGCGGCGACGATCGGGTTCGGCGCCGACGGCACCGTGCTGACGAGCGTGCGCGTGGCGATGCGGCCGCCGTTGGCGAGCAGCGCCGTGCCCGCGGTGGCGCCGGCCAGCCGTGTCTCGAGCCGGATCTCGACGCCGCGCCGCGCCAGCAGCCGCTGCGCGAACTCCGCGAGCGAGGCGGGCAGCTCGGGCAGGATCAGCCGGCCCGCGTGGAGCAGGACGACGCGGATCTCCTCGGGCCGGAGGTTGCGGAAGCCCTTCGCCGCCGCGCGCACGAAGTCGTTCAGCTCGGCGACGGCCTCGACGCCCGAGAATCCGCCGCCCGCGACGACGAAGGTCAGCAGGGCGCGGCGCAGGTCGGGATCCTGCTCGATGTCGGCTTCCTCGAGCGTGTGGATCAGGCGGTTGCGCAGGGTCAGGGCGTCGCCGAGGTACTTGAAGGGCAGCGCGTACTCCGCGAGCCCGGGCTGGCCGGCGAACGACGTGACGTTGCCGAGCGCGAGCACGAGGTGGTCGTAGTGCAGGTGGTGCTGGCGGCTGCCGAACCCCGCCGTGGACATGACGCCACGATGATCGAGGTCGATCGACTCCACGGTGCGCGTGTAGAGGTTGGTGTTCGGGCAGAGGCGACGGATCGGCGTGATGGTGTCGAGCAGCCCGATCGAGCCCGAGATGACCTCGGGGAGCATCGGCTGGAACACGATGTAGTTCTCGCGGCTGACGAGGCCGAGCTCGACGTCGCCGCGGCGGATCTCCGCCTTCAAGAGCTTCTCGAGCGTCAGCGCGGTGTACACGCCCCCGAAGCCGCCGCCCAGGATCAGGATGCGGGTCGGGCGCGTGCTCACGACGCCTCCGACGCCGCGTCGGCGGTGCCCAGGCCCTCGAGCACGGCGGCGTCTGCGGGATCGACCGAGGTGAGATGGATCCGCACGCGCCCGGCCGTCGCGCTCGTGACCTTGCCCCACACGTCGCCCGAGACGCGATCGAGGTCCGGCCACGTGAGCCGCAGCCGCACGTTGGTCAGCGGGGCCAGCGGCGCCTGGATCTCGGCGTCGATGAAGCGCGGCCCGAGGCGCTGCACGCGGCCGGCGAACGACTCGCTGCGCACCTGCTTGCCGTCGACGACCCAGCCGACGAGCGGCAGCGAGACGTCGCGCCCGGGCTCGGCGGCGGCTTCGCGACGCTGAGCCCAGCGCCCGCCGAGCCCGCGCAGCTCGTAGAGGGCGACCGGCGCGTCGAGGCCCTTGAGCTCGACGTGGACCGGCGGCGCGACCTCCGCGAGGGGGCCGAGGTAGCGGACAGTGGACTCGGTCATCAAGATCTGGCCGCCGATCGTGCAGCCCTCCACGCGGGCGGCGAGGTTGACGGCGGCGCCGACGACCGCGTACTTCGTGCGCTGCTCGGAGCCGATGTTGCCGACGACGGCCTCGCCGGTGTTGATACCGATGCCCATCAGCAAGCGCGGCCGGCCGCGCGCGACGTTGGCCTCGTTCAGTGCGTCCATGGCGCGCTGCATCGCGAGCGCGGTGGCCGCCGCACGCTCGGCGTGGTCGGCGTGCTCGACCGGCGCGCCGTACACCGCGAAGATCGCGTCGCCGATGAACTCGTTGATCGTCCCGCCGTGAGCGATGACGACGTCGGCCATGCGCCCGAGGTAGTCGTTGAGCACCTCCATGACGCCGGCGGGGTCGCCGTGCTCGGCGAAGCGCGTGTAGCCGCGCAGGTCGGACATCAGCACGGTGATCTCGCGCTTGCGGCCGCCGAGCGCCAGTCCCCCCGGCGACTCCAGCACGGCGCGGGCGACCTCGGGCGAGACGTAGCGGCCGAAGGCGTTGCGGATGACCTCGCGCTGGCGCAGCCCCTCGACCATCGCGTTGAACGCGCGCGTGAGCTGGCCGACCTCGTCGCGCGAGGTGACGGCGAGCGCCTGCGAGAGATCGCCGCCCGCCACCCGGCCGGCGGCGCCGGTGAGCGCGACGATCGGCCGCGTCAGGCGGCGTGCGAAGACGACGGCCAGGATCAGCGCCAGCACCACGCCGGCCAGGCTGCCGAGCGCGATCGTGGTGTCCAGCTCGCGCAGGCGGTCGAAGTAGAAGTCCACCGGGTAGTCGACCTCGAGGACGGCGGCCGTGCGGCCGCGCGCGTCGAGGACCGGCGCGAAGGCGCTGATGCGCGGGCCGCCGCGCGTCCGGTAGATGCCGGTGTAGCGCGCCACGCCGTCCTCGAACGTCCACGCGACGGCGTCGGCGGCCTCGGGCCCGACCACGAAGGTCTCGCCCGGTCGCTCGTCGTCCGCCGTCGTGACCACGATGCGCGCGCGCCGCGTGGCGCGGTCGTAGTCGGCCAGCGTGCGCATCGGCGTGGTCAGCAGCGTCTCGTCGCGGATGGCTGCCAGCGCCTGGGTGACGCGGCGGTACGCGGGCGCGTCGGCGCGGCGGGCGCGAGCGACCTCGGCGTGTGCGGCAGGATCGATCAGCAGCGCGCTCACGCGCGCGATGTTCAGCAGCTGCGTGCCGACGGTGTCCTCGACCTCACGGCTCTGGCGCTGGTGGACGAGCACGCCCACCACGCCGACAGTGGCGAGGGTGACGAGGACGAAGACGGCCGCGAGCCGGACCGCCAGCCGCCGCCAGGGGCGCAGCGTCGGCGGCGTCGGCGTCGCAGTCGGCTCCATCACGCGCTCAGCGCGTCGCCGGAGGCTCGAGGCCGAGCGCGCGGTCCAGCGACCAGGGGCCGGCGCCGCGCGTGAGCAGGAAGAGGAGGATGGACGCCCACGTGAGGTGCTCGGAGTACGCACTCGGGTAGACGAAGGTCTGGATCACCGCGATCATGCCGAGCAACGGCAGGGTGGCCAGCCGGGTGGCGAGGCCGAGGATCAGGAGCATCGAGCAGCCGATCTCGAACGTCGCCGCCATCGTCGCGGCGAGATCGGGTGACAGCAGCGGCACCTTGTACTCGTCCGCGAACAGCTGCACGGTCAGCTCCCACGACGCGATCTTGTTCAGCCCGGCCTTGAGGAACACGCTCGCCACCGCGAGCCGGAACATCAGCTGCAGCAGCGGGGGCGGGAACCGGCCGAGCACGTCGAGGGCTCGCGCGATCGCGGCGCGCACCCCGGAAGCCGGCAGCATCGTCATGGCGTGAGTCGTCATCGCTTCCCGCTCCTGTCCCGTCAGGCTTTCTTGGGTGTCGTGCTGCCGCCCACGACCTTGTCGCAGGAGCCCGCCGGCATGTAGATCCAGGCGTCGCCCTGCTGGTCGCGCCTGGAGGTGCCCGCGCAGGACGAGTTCGCGGTCTGGCAGTCGTTCTTGCCGGCCTTGGCGATGCCGAAGCACTTCTCGGCCTCGAACTTGGGCTTGGGAGCCGGACCGGCGTGCGTCAGCGTTGCTGCCGGCAGCGTGAGCGCGGCGGCCACGGCGGAAGCGATGAGCAGATGCGATGTCTTCATGGGTCACGACCTCCTGTGTGAGTGTTGCCTCTAGGACACGCGGCGGCGGCGGGAGGGTGCGCGCCGGGCGGGGGCGGGCGCGCCGAGGGCCTGCCAGGCGCGCAGGGTCTCGGCCACGCTCCAGGCCTGAGCGATGCAGCCGTTGGGCAAGAACGGCGCGTCGCCGTCGAAGATCTCGGCGATGGAGCCGAGCCCGTGGTCGCCCAGATGATCGGCGAGCGGGGCGAGATACTCGCGCGCCCGGGCGGCATCGCCATACGCGTTGAAGTGGGCGAGCGCGAAGGGCCCCAGCAGCCAGCCCCACGCGGTGCCCTGGTGATACGCGCCGTCGCGCGCGCGCTGGTCGCCGCCGTACCGGCCGACGTAGCGCGCGTCGAACGGCGCGAGGCTGCGCAGCCCGTAGGACGTCAGCAGATGCCGCGCGCAGGCGTCGACGACGGCGCGTCGGCGCGCGGGCGGCAGCGCGCTCGCAGGCAGCGACACCGCGAGGATCTGGTTGGGGCGCAGCGCCGTCTCGTTGCCGTCGGGGCCGTCGAGCACGTCGAAGCACCAGCCGTCGTGCCGGTTCCAGAACCGCTCGAAGCCCGTCGCCACGCGCGCGGCCTGCGTGTCGAGCTCCTCGGCCGGCCGGCGCAGCCGCCGGGCGAAGCCGGCCATGGCGACGAGCGCGTTGTACCAGAGGGCGTTGATCTCGACCGGCTTGCCGATGCGCGGCGTCACGACCCAGTCGCCGACCTTCGCGTCCATCCACGTGAGCTGCACGCCGGGCTCGCCGGCGGCGAGCAGGCCGTCGGCCGGATCTTGCCGGATCCCGTAGCGCGTGCCGTCGCGGTGCCAGGCGAGGATCGACTCCAGCATCGGGTAGAGGTCCTTGAGCAGGCCGTCGTCGCCGGTGGCCGCGTGGTACGCGCGGATCGCCTCGACGTACCAGAGCGTCGCGTCCGCGGTGTTGTACTCGGGCGCCTGGCCGCCATCGGGGAAGCGGTTCGGCAACATCCCGCGGTCCACGAAGCGCGCGAACGTCGTGAGGATCTTCCGCGCCACCTCCGGGCGGCCGGCGGCCAGCGTGAGGCCCGGCAGCGCGATCATCGTGTCGCGCCCCCAGTCGCCGAACCAGTGATAGCCGGCGATCACCGTGGCGCCGTCGGGATCGTCGGGGAGGGGACGGCGCACGACGAACTGGTCGGCGGCGAGGACCAGATGGCGAATCCACGCGGGGGCCGTCTTCGCCTCGGGCCGCGCCCGTGTCCAGCGCGAGAGCGTGTCGCTCTCGTGCCGCGCCCTTCGCGCCCACGCGGTCTCGCCGTCCGGGTCGGGCGCCGGCTCCGCGGAGAGCACGAGCGTGAGCGCCGCGCCGGGCTGAAGCGTCGCGCGGAACGTCGCCGCGTGCAGGTGCTCGTCCACGTGGTCCAGTCCACGCTCGCGCTCGCGCGGCAGGTCGAAGTCGCGATACCAGGCGTGCGCCGGCTCGGCCGCCGCGCCCCGCGCCAGCAGCAGGAGCGGCCGCGCGCCGTCGAACGCGGTGACACGCAGGCCGTCGGGCACGCGCGCCACGTCCATGCGCCAGTCGCCGCCGCGCGTCGTCGCATGGTAGTCGCGGTAGTCGACGAGCGCCTTGACCGTCAGCGCGACCGGCTCGCGCGCGCGGAGCACGCGCCAGCGCAGGTAGGTCGTGTTGGCGCCGGGCTCCATCCACACGCGTTTCTCGATCAGCGCCTCGGCGACGGCATAGGTCCACACGGGCGTCGTGCCGTCGAGGCGGAAGCGCTCGACGAGCTGATAGCCCGAGGGTTCGGCGACGCCGCCGGCCCAGCGCCCGCAGAAGAGCGCCCACGTGCGGCCACCGTAGTCGACGCTGTCGTGGACCTGCGCGGCGAGCAGCGTGCGGCCGAGCGGAGGGTCGAGCGCGGCGACGAGCAGGCCATGGTAACGGCGGGTCTGGGTGCCGGCGATGGTCCCGGACGCGAAGCCGCCGCTGCCATTGACGCAGAGCCACTCGCGCCGCTCGGCGGCGGCGAGATCGCCCGCGACCTCCCGTCCCCAGGTCAGCACGCGGCTAGGACACCTCGGCGGGCCGGCCCGGGTCGCGCACCGCTCGGCGGCGATCGCGTGTCCAAAGGGCGCCATGCATCCGGCCGGCTGCGGCATCGGCTTGCGCGCCCCCCATGTCGCCGAAGTCGTGGCGACCCGCCCGGGCATCGCCTGGCTGGAAGTCCACGCCGAGAACTACATGGGCGGCGGACCGGCCGTGCGGAGCCTGGAGCGGCTGTGCGCCGACTATCCGCTGTCGGTCCACGGCGTCGGGCTGTCGCTCGGCAGCGCCGAGGGGCTCGACGCCGCGCATCTCGAGCGGCTGGCACGGCTGGTCGAGCGCCTCCAGCCGGCGCTCATCTCCGAGCATCTGTCGTGGAGCGTCACGGGCGGCGCCTACCTGAACCATTTGCTGCCGCTACCGTACACCGAGGAGGCGCTCGACGTGGTGTGCCGAAACGTGACGCGCGCTCAGGAGCGGCTGGGCCGCCGGCTGCTCGTCGAGAACCCGTCGGGCTATCTGCGGTTCCGCCACTCCACGATCCCCGAGGTCGAGTTCCTGAACGCGCTGGCGCGACGCACGGGCTGCGGGCTGCTGTGTGACGTCAACAACGTCTACGTGACGTGCGCGAACCTCGGGGGAGACGCGGCGGCCTGGCTCGATGCGCTCGCCCCTGCGACGGTCGGCGAGCTGCACCTGGCCGGTCACGCCGTGAACGATGCCGACGGGCGGACGATCCTCATCGACGATCACGGCTCGCCGGTCGCCGATGCCGTGTGGCGGCT
>Ga0209056_10000754_pt1 | contig 35833 bp, 35 predicted proteins | sample GraSoiAngelo_114_FD_185876 | JGI IMG/M metagenome (GOLD analysis project Ga0209056, IMG submission 185876) | Grasslands soil microbial communities from the Angelo Coastal Reserve, California, USA - 14_0903_13_40cm (SPAdes) (version 2) | ecosystem: Environmental > Terrestrial > Soil > Grasslands... | reverse complement strand
TCGTCGAGCAGTGGGCCGGCGCGCTCGAGCGTGTGCTGGAGGTCGTCCGGACGGCCGGCGGTGGACCCGAGCACATCGGTCGCATGACGGTGTACGTCATCGACCGTCAGTCCTACCTCGCGAGCCTCAAGCCACTCGGCGAGGTCCATCGCCGCCTCATGGGACGACACTATCCCGCCATGGCGCTGGTGGAAGTGCAGGCACTCCTCGACCCGAACGCCGCCGTGGAGATCGAAGCCACCGCCGTATTGCCCTGACGACACTCGGAGACCCGTCCGCATGCCGCTCGCACCCAAGTCCTTCCTCTACCAGTCCGACGCCCGCACCGGGGTCGCGACCATCACGCTCAATCGCCCCGATCGGCTCAACGCCCTAACGTTCGACGTGTACCGCGAGCTGCGCGACGCGTTTCGCGCGCTCGACACGGAGCCGGGCCTCCGGGCCGTGATCATCACCGGCGCGGGGCGGGCCTTTTGCTCGGGCGGCGATGTTGAAGACATCATCGGCGCGCTGTTCGCGCGTGACGACGCTGGCCTGCTCGAATTCACACGGCTGACATGCGACGTGATCCTTGCGATGCGGCAATGCCGACGGCCCATCGTCGGGGCCCTGAACGGTACGGTCGCGGGCGCCGGCGCCGTCATCGCCGCGGCGTGCGACGTACGGATCGCCGCCGACTCTGCGAAGATCGCGTTTCTGTTCACCAAGGTCGGACTCTCAGGGGCTGACATGGGCGCCGCGTGGCTGCTGCCCCGCCTCGTCGGGTTTGGGCACGCGACCGAGCTCCTCATGACCGGCGACTTCATCGACGCCCCGACCGCGCTGCGTATCGGCCTCTACAATCGGGTCGTGCCGGCCGCTAATGTGCTGGGAGAGGCCCGCGGGTTTGCCGAGCAGCTGGCTCAAGGGCCGTCGGGGGCGCTCGGGGTCACGAAGGACGCGCTCAATCGCGAGGCGCACATGGATCTCGCCACGGCACTCGAGGCGGAAGCGCAGGCCCAGGCGGCGTGCATGCGGAGCCCCAACTTCCGAGAGGCTTACGAGGCGTTCAAGGCGAAGCGCATGCCCAAGTTCATCTGACCGTGCCCGATTCGACCGCGGTCCGCGCCTTTCTCACCGACTCCCACCTCGCCCAGGCCGCGCGGGTGACAGAGTACGCCGCCCAGGAGCTCGTTTCCCTCCCCGAGCCCCAGGACGATGCCGCGGCACGCGCTCAGGCGCGGGAGCTCTTGGCTCGGCTAGGTCAGGCGGGATGGTTCGCACCGATCGGGGACCTCGATCTACGTGCGGCATGCCTGGTGCGCGAGGCGCTGGCAGCCGCCTCGCCGCTCGCAGACGCCGTGTTCGCGCTGCAAGCCCTCGGTACCGTACCCATCCTCCTGGCCGGCGACCGCGAGCTGAAAAACCGCTGGGTGCCGGCAGCGCTCGCAGGGCAGGCCATGGCCTCCTTCGCGCTGACCGAGGCGGAGGCCGGCTCGGACGCGGCCGCGATCGCCACGACGGCGCGGCGTGACGGCGCGGGCTACGTCCTCGCCGGCACCAAAACGTTCATCTCAAACGCCGGTATCGCGGACTTCTATACCGTGTTCGCGTCCACCGACCCCACGCGGGGCAACAAGGGGATTTCGGCCTTCGTGGTGGCGGCGGACGCCCCAGGACTCACGTTCGTGCGCCCGCTCGTGCTCTCGGCGCCGCACCCGCTCGGCGAGATCGCGTTCCAGGACTGTCGGGTGCCGGCGTCCAGCAGGCTCGGCGCCGAGGGCGAGGGGTTCAAGCTCGGCTTGGCCACGCTCGACCGGCTGCGGGCGACCGTCGCCGCCGCTGCGTGCGGCATGGCGGCGCGGGCGTTGCACGAAGCGGTGGGGCATGCCACCCGGCGCCGCCAGTTCGGGCGCACGCTCGCTGAGTTCCAATTGATCCAGGAGAAGCTCGCGCGGATGGCGACGGACCTCACCGCCGCACGGCTGCTCACTTACCGGGCGGCCTGGGAGAAGGATCGTGGCGCGGAGCGCGTGACGCTCGAGGCGGCGATGGCGAAGGCCTTCGCGACGGAGGCCGCGCAGCGGATCGTTGACGACGCCGTTCAGATCCTCGGGGGCCGGGGCGTGCTCGCGTCCCACCCGGTGGACCGGCTGTACCGCGCCGTCCGGGCGCTACGGATCTACGAGGGCACGACGGAGATCCAACACCTCATCGTGGCGGAGCAGCTGTTGAAGCGGGCGGTGGGCGCGGTATGAGAATCGTCGTGGTGGGCGGCGGGCCGGCCGGCCTCTACTTCGCGCTCCAGATGAAGCGGGCGGATGCCTCGCACCACGTCACGGTGCTCGAGCGGAACCCCCTCGAGGCCACGTTCGGGTTCGGCGTCGTCTTCTCCGACGCCACGCAGGACAACCTCGCGGAGGCCGATCGCGAGACCCACGACGAGATGGTCCGGCAATTCCATCATTGGGACGACATCGACGTCCACTTCAACGGCACCGTGGTCACGTCCACCGGCCACGGATTCAGCGGGCTGTCGCGCCGGACCCTACTCGCGATCCTGCGCCGTCGCGCGGAAGCGCTCGGGGTGTGCCTGGAGATCGGCACCGAGGTCACGGACGCCAGCGCCTACCGCGGCGCCGATCTCGTAGTGGCGGCCGACGGCTTCAACAGCGTCCTACGCGGACAGTTTGCCGATCAGTTCGAGCCCAGCGTGGATTGGCGCCCCAATCGCTACGTCTGGCTCGGTACCACCCGCCCCTTCCCCGCGTTCACGTTCTACTTCAAGCGCGATCGGCACGGCCTCTGGCGAGTCCACGCCTATCAGTACGAGCCCGAGGGCTCGACGTTCATCGTCGAAGCCACGGAAGCGACCTGGCGGGCGGCGGGGATGGACCGCGCCGACGAGCGCGCGACGGTCGCGTTCTGCGAGGCGTTGTTTCGCGAGGAACTCCAGGGGCACCGGCTGCTCACGAACCGCTCTCTTTGGCGCAACTTCGGCACTGTGCGGAACCGGCGCTGGCATCACCAGAATGTGGTGTTATTGGGGGACGCCGCTCATACCGTGCACTTTTCCGTGGGATCCGGCACAAAGCTCGCCATGGAGGACGCCGTCGCCCTGGCGCGCGCTCTCGCGCGCACGCCCGCGGGCGCCCTCCCGGCCGCGCTCGCGGCGTACGAGGCGGAGCGGCGACCGGCGGTCGAGAGCTTGCAGCGCGCGGCTCAGGTCAGCCTGCAGTGGTTCGAGGACACCGAGCGCTACATGGATCTCGTGCCGATCCAGTTCGCCTTCAACCTGCTCACGCGCAGCCTGCGCATCACCCACGACAACCTGCAGCTCCGCGATCCCTCGTTCGTCGGCGAGGTGGACCGCTGGTTCGCCGCGTGGACCACCGAGCAAAGCGGCGTGGCTGTTCCCAGCAACCCGCCCCCGCCCCCCCTGTTCACGCCATTCCGGCTGCGCGACTTGCTGCTCGTGAACCGCGTGGTCGTGTCCCCGATGTGCCAGTACTGCGCGGTGGACGGCACTCCCAATGATTGGCACCTGGTACACCTGGGGACGAGGGCCCTGGGCGGCGCGGGACTGGTGTTCACAGAGATGACCGACGTCTCGCGCGAGGGCCGGATCTCGCCGGGGTGCACCGGCATGTACAAGCCGGAGCACGTGCCGGCCTGGAAGCGGATCGTGGACTTCGTCCACGCCCACAGCCACGCCAAGATCGGGCTCCAGCTCGGCCACGCGGGCCGTAAGGGCTCGACCCGGCTCGCGTGGGAGGGGATGGACGAGCCCCTTCCGGAGGGCAACTGGGAGATCATCGCCGCCTCCCCCATCCCCTACTTCCCTCACAGCCAGGTCCCCCGCGCCATGGACCGGGCGGACATGGACGCCGTGCGCGACGACTTCGTGCGGGCGGCGCGCATGGCGGAGCAGGCGGGCTTCGACATCCTCGAGATCCATTTCGCGCACGGCTATCTCCTGGCGAGCTTCATCTCTGCGCTCACGAACCACCGCCGCGACGAGTACGGCGGCCTTATCGCGAACCGGATGCGGTTCCCCCTCGAGGTGTTCGACGCCGTGCGCGCTGTGTGGCCGGAGCCGAAGCCGATCTCCGTGCGCATCTCGGCCGTGGACTGGGCCCCGGGCGGCACGGAACCGGCCGACGCGGTCGACATCGCCCGGCTGCTCCGGGCGCACGGCTGCGACATCGTGGACGTGTCGGCGGGCCAAACGGTGTCCGACGCGAAACCCGTCTACGGGCGCCAGTTCCAGACACCCTTCGCCGACCGCGTGCGGCACGAGGCGGGGATTCCCACGATGGCGGTCGGCAACATTTCGTCCTACACGGACGTGAACACGATTCTCGCGGCGGGGCGCGCCGATCTCTGCGTCCTGGCGCGCGCGCATCTATGGGATCCCTACTGGACCCGCCACGCCGCCCACGAGATGGGCTATGCGCTGCCCTGGCAGCCTCAGTATTCGACGCTCGACACCTACAAGCCGCGGTTCACGTGAGGGTCGCCCGATGGCGGTGAGTTATTCCAGCTATTTGAGGCTCGATGAACTCTTGGCCCTGCAGCAGCCGCGCTCCGCGGGCCCCGAGCACGATGAGATGCTGTTCATCGTCATCCACCAGGTGTACGAGCTGTGGTTCAAGGAGATGCTCCACGAGCTCGCCTATCTCGAGAAGTTGCTGCGGGACAACGCCACGCCGCGCGCCTTGCACACGCTGAAGCGGGTCCTCACGGTGCTCAAGGTGATGGTGGCGCAGATCGACGTCCTGGAGACCATGACGCCGCTCGAGTTCCTGTCGTTCCGCGACCGGCTCGAGTCGGGGAGCGGATTCCAGTCGTTCCAGTTCCGCGAGCTCGAATTCGTCCTCGGCACGAAGAACCCCGCAGCCCTCGGGCGCTACCCCGAGGGCAGCGAGGTCCGACGTCGGCTCGAAGCGAGGTATCGTGAGTCGACGCTGTGGGACGCCTTGCTCGCCTATCTCGTACGGAACGAGTACCCCGTTCCGACGTCGCTGCTCAGCCGCGACGTGACCCGGCCGGTGGAGCCGTCGCGCGAGATGCAGCAGGTCCTGATCGCGGTCTATCGGACGAACCCCGCCGTAGCGTCGGTGTGCGAGCGCTTTGTGGACCTGGACGAGGGCGTCATGGAGTGGCGCTATCGACACGTGAAGATGGTGCAGCGCACCATCGGCACGAAGGCGGGCACCGGCGGAACTGCCGGGGCGGAGTACCTCGAAACGACGCTCAACAAGCCCGCCTTCCCCGACCTCTGGGCGATCCGCACCGACCTGTGACCGACGTGACGACGGAGGCGTTGTACGGGAGTCCCAACGCCCTCGCGCCTCATTATCGCCGCTTCCGCGTGGCGGACCGTTTGCTGCTGACAGGCCACTCGCATCAGGCATGGCCCGACGTGGGGTTCGAGGCCCAGCAACGCGCCTGGCTCGACGCAGCCGAGTACGTGGACGACAAGTGGGAGCGCGCGTTCGCCGTGGCGGGCCGGGTGCAGCAGGGGTTCGCGCAGCTGCTCGACGACCCCGATGGCGCGGTCGCTCTCGGTGCGAACACCCACGAGCTGGTCGTGCGGTGGCTCTCCGCCCTGCCCCTCGGCCGACGACCCCGCCTCGTCACGACGACCGGGGAGTTTCACACCATCCGGCGTCAGCTCGAACGTCTCGGTGAGGAAGGGATCGCAGTCGTCAAGGTCCCTGCGCTCCCGGCCGCGACGCTCGCCGAGCGGCTCGCCCGAGCCGTGGACGACCGTACCGCGGCGGTGCTCGTCTCGGCGGTGCTGTACGAGAACGCCCACATCGTGCCCCACCTCGGTCACGTGCTCGATGCCTGTCGACGAACGGGTGCCGAGCTGCTGGTGGACGCCTATCACGCGCTCAACGTCGTGCCGTTTTCCCTCCGGAAAGACCAACTCGCCGGCACGTTCGTGGTCGGCGGCGGCTACAAGTACTGCCAGCTGGGCGAGGGCAACTGCTTCCTGCGCATCCCCGCGGGCTGCGCGCTGCGGCCGGTGATCACGGGTTGGTTCAGCGAGTTCGAGACGCTGGCCGCCGGCGAGGCGGCGACTGCGGTCGTCTACGGCCCGGGCGCGGCTCGGTTCGCCGGCGCCACGTACGATCCGACGAGTCATTATCGCGGCGCCCGCGTGTTCGACTTCTTCGAGGAGCACGAGCTCTCGCCGGAGGTCCTGCGGCGCGTGAGCCAGCACCAGGTGGACCTTCTGGCGCGCTCCTTTGACGCGCTCGATGCCGACCCACGCCTCATCACGCGGGACCGGACCGTGACACTGCCGGACCTCGGGGGGTTCCTCGCACTGCAATCGGCCCGGGCAGCCGAGCTGTGTCGTCGCTTGCGGGACCATGGCGTCCTGAGCGACTACCGGGCGGACGTACTGCGTCTCGGTCCGGCCCCCTATCTCTCCGATGTGCAGCTGCGAGATGCCGCGCAGGCGCTGGGAGGCGTGATCAGGGAGATGGCAGGCGGAGGGGGAGGGGGAGAGGGGGCGCGTTAGCGCTTCTCGCGGAAAAAACCCTGCAGCAACCGACGACAGGGCTCGGCATCCACGCCCCCGATCACCTCCACCTGATGATTCAAGCTGCGGTGCCGCAGCAGGTCCCCCACGCTTCCCGCCATTCCCGCCTTGGGGTCGTAGGCGCCGAACACCAGCCTGCCGAGTTTGGCCAGCACGATCGCTCCCGCGCACTGGGCGCACGGCTCGAGCGTCACGTACAGGGTGCAGTCGGTGAGTCGGTCGGTCTGGAGCGAGGCGAACGCCTGCTGCACGGCGAGCAGCTCGGCGTGGGCCGTGGGATCGCCGCGCGCCACGGTCTCGTTGTGCGCCCGCGCGACCACCGCGCCGTCCCGAAACAGCGCGGCGCCCACCGGAACTTCTCCGCTGGACGCCGCCTTTCGAGCCTCCTCGAGCGCCGCCTCCATTCCCTCGCGATCGGAGGCGGCAACAGGACGCCCACGCATCCCGCTTCCCGCATCCCGCATCCCGGCTTTTTTAGGCACGCGCGGGCTCGGGCACTCCCCCGGCGCTGCGCTCGAAGGTGAGGTGACTGCCGTCCTTCGAGCGGTTGACCCGGATGCGGTCTCCCTCCGCGTACTTCCCCTCGAGCACCGCCAGCGCGAGCGGGTTCTGCAGCAGCCGCTGGATCGCCCGCTTGAGCGGCCGCGCGCCGTATACCGGATCGTACCCCTCGGCGACGAGCAGCTGCTTCGCCTCGGACGTCACCTCGAGCTGCAGCTTGCGCTCGGCCACGAGTCGCTCCACCCGCTTGATCTGCAGGTCCACGATCTGCGCGATGTCCTCGGTCGAGAGCGGCCGGAAGATGATGGTGTCGTCCACGCGGTTCAGGAACTCTGGCCGGAACGTCTGCCGCAACAGCTCCATCACCTTGGTCTCGACCTGCTCCCAGTTCTGCGTGCCCATCTCGAGGATGTCCTGCGACCCGATGTTGGACGTCATGATGAGCACGGTGTTGCGGAAGTCGACGGTACGCCCCTGCGAATCGGTGAGCCGCCCGTCGTCCAGGATCTGCAGCAGCACGTTGAACACGTCGGGGTGCGCCTTTTCGATCTCGTCGAACAGCACCACCGCGTAGGGGCGGCGGCGGATGGCCTCGGTGAGCTGGCCTCCCTCCTCGTAGCCGACGTAGCCCGGAGGCGCCCCGATCATGCGCGCCACGGCATGCTTCTCCATGTACTCGGACATGTCGAGCCGTACCAGCGCCTTCTCGTCGTCGAACAGGAACTCGGCCAGCGCCCGTGCGGTCTCGGTCTTCCCCACGCCGGTGGGACCGAGGAAAATGAACGAGCCGGTGGGGCGGTTGGGGTCCTGCAGGCCGGCCCGGGCCCGCCGCACCGCGTTGGCCACCGCGGCGAGCGCCTCCGGCTGCCCGATCACCCGGCGGGATAGCTCATCCTCGAGATGAGTCAAACGCGCGCGCTCAGACTCGAGCATCTTGGACACCGGAATCCCCGTCCACTTGGACACGATCTCGGCGATGTCGTCGGCATCGACTTCCTGCTTCAGGTACTTGGCGTTCTTCTGCACCTCGGCCAGCCGCTTTTCGGTCTCGGCGATCTCGCGCTCGAGCGCCGGGATGCGGCCGTAGGTGATCTCGGCCGCTTTTTGGAGATCTCCCCGGCGGGTGGCCTGCTCCGCCTCGGTGCGCAGCTGCTCGAGCTGGGCCTTCTTGCCCTGCAGCCCCCCGATCGTCTCCTTCTCCGCCTGCCACTGCGCCTTCATCACCTTGGAGCGCTCCCGCAGCTCCGCCACCTCGGCCTCGACCTTGGCGCGCCGCTCCTTGGACGCCTTGTCCTTCTCCTTTGCCAGAGCGGCGAGCTCGATCTCGCGCTGCACGATCTGCCGCTCGACTTCGTCGATCTCCTGCGGCAGCGAGTCGATTTCGATCCGCAGCCGGCTGGCGGCCTCGTCCACCAGGTCGATCGCCTTGTCTGGGAGGAACCGGTCGCCGATGTAGCGGTGCGACAGGGTCGCCGCGGCCACCAGGGCGCTGTCCGTGATGCGCACGCCGTGGTGCACTTCGTAGCGCTCTTTCAGGCCGCGCAGGATCGCGATCGTGTCCTCGACCGACGGCTCACCCACGAACACCGGCTGGAAGCGGCGCTCCAGGGCCGCGTCCTTCTCGATGTGCTTGCGGTATTCATCCAGCGTCGTGGCGCCTACCACGTGCAGCTCGCCGCGCGCCAGCGCCGGTTTCAGCATGTTGGACGCGTCCATGGCGCCCTCGGCGGCGCCCGCGCCCACCAGCGTGTGCAGCTCGTCGATGAAGACGATGTAGCGGCCCTCGGCGCTCGTGATCTCCTTGAGCACCGCCTTGAGCCGATCCTCGAACTCGCCGCGATACTTGGTGCCCGCGATCAGCGAGCCGAGATCGAGCCCGACCACATGCTTGTTGCGCAGCGAGTCGGGAACATCGCCGTTCACGATGCGCTGGGCCAGCCCCTCCACGATCGCCGTCTTGCCCACTCCGGGCTCGCCGATCAAGACCGGATTATTCTTGGTGCGGCGCGACAGCACCTGCATCACGCGCCGGATCTCCTCGTCCCGTCCGATCACGGGGTCGAGCTTCCCCTTGCGGGCCTGCTCGGTGAGATCGCGGGTGTAGCGCTCCAGCGCCTGATACTTCTGCTCCGGCGCCTGATCAGTCACGCGCTGCGACCCGCGCACGCCCTCGAGCGCCGCCAGCAGCGCGGCGCGGTCGATGCCCGCCGCGGCGAGCAGCTGCTTCGCCGTCGTGCCCTTCTCCTCCACCAGGCCCAGCAGGATGTGCTCGGTCGAGACGTAGGCGTCACCCAGCGCCTTCGCCTCGTCGTCCGCCCGATCGAGCACCCGCGAGACCTCACGCGACAGCGTCGGCTCGGCCGCCGTGCCCGATTGCTGCGGGAAGCGCGCGATTTCCCGCTCGGTCTCGGCCTTGAGCTGGGTGATGTTGATCCCGGCCTTCTGGAGCAGCGGGACGACGATGCCGTCGTCCTGCGCGAGCAGCGCCTGGAAGAGATGAGCGTCGTTGACGACGGGGTTGCCGCGCGAGCGCGCCAGCGCGCCCGCCTGTTGCAGGGCCTCTGCGGCCTTCACGGTCAAACGTTCTGGATTGATCATAGCGCCCGCCCCGCGGGGCAACCTCTGTGCCGACTGTAAGATGCCGAATCGGCAGGAGCGACGCCAAGATTAGGGGCTGATAGACCGGTGCAGCTGCCTCGCTGCGGGTGCGACGGCTAAATCATTGCGGCGGCTGCTTTACGACCTTCTTGTACACCCGCTGACCGTCCACGACGAGCTGATAGATGTACACGCCGGACGCCGCCGGCTTGCCCGTGTTGGCGACGAAGCCATCCCAGTACGCGCTGTACGCGCACCCGAGCTGGGTGGGACAGCTGAGCGCGAGGCTGTCCAGCGCCTTCCCGGTGCCGCGCAGCACCGGGATCGCGACCAGCTGCGCGAGCACGTTATAGATCCGTAGCGACACGACGGGCCGGTGACCCTTGAGGAACAACTGCCCGCTCAGCTTGAACGGGATCGTGGTCACCGGATTGAAACGATTGTGCTGAAGCTCGATCGTGGGCTGGGGCTCCTGTCCCGCAGCGGGCGCTACCCCCCCCGCCAGCACCCACAGCCCGAGCCCGAGCATCGCCCAGGCGAACCGCCTCATCCGCCGCTCCTCTAGCACACGAGATAGTGACTCTAGACCGCTCTCCTTGTGTCGCTGGTGATGCGTGATACAGGGCGCACCGTGAAACTATGGTCCGCCTTTCCCTGCTGTCAACCGGCCTAGAACCCGGGCGTCGCCCGTGCGGCGCGTCACGCCGCGGCGATCCGCCCACTCGAGCAGCGGGATCAGGTACTTGCGCGTGAGCCCGAGCCGGTCGCGTAATTCCGCAGGCGTCGCCGACCCGAGCTCCGTGAGCGTGGCTTCGAGCGCGGCCCGAAACTCCGCGAGCGCCGGTGCCGCGGCGTAGCGCTCCTGATCCATCTGCTCCACCACGCCCTCCCGCGCGAGGTGGGCGAGCACCGCCCGCACCGGCGCGTTGGGCAGCTCGCGCTCGAGCTCGGCGACCGTCGGCACCTGCCACTTCGCCTCCGCCACACGGCGCGCGACCTGGTCCCGGGCTCCGCTTGAGCGAGCGTCGAAGGCAGGACGCCACCCCGGCACCCGCGCCACGCTTTCGACGATCTCCAGTTTGCGCCCGCGCACGCCCTGCGCCAATACCGCATCGACCACGGCGGCGGGAGGTGCCGAGCTCGCCGCGCCCCCCCCGACCGCGGCGCGCAACGCCTGGAGCGACATCCCTGGATCGAGGGGATGCTCCTTGTGGTGTCGCCGCAACACTTCCGCCAGCCGTGCCGCTTCGGCTGTGACGGCCGCGCTCGCGACGAGCGTCTCGTCCAACACTAGGAGCCCGTCCCCCACGTCGGCGATGACCGTCGTCACACGCCGTGGTGCCACGCCGAGCCGCACCGCGAGCGTCTCCGTCGCTACGCCCGCGAGCCCCACCTCGACGACCAGCGCGTCGAGTCGCTGCGCCGGCGTCTGGTCCGGGACGATTCGGCGCCGGCGCAGCCGCGTGCGTTGCGGCGGGAAGGGGTCCAGCACGACTCCACCCCCGATGGTGGTGACCGGGGAGAACGAGCGCAGCACGAAGCGGTCGCCGCCTCGCGCCACCAGGGGCGTCTCGAGCAGCAGCCGCGCCTGCCCAGTTTCCCCCGGCCCGATGGCCCGTGTCTGGACCACGCGGGCGAGGATTTCCGCCGTCCCTAAGTGGACCCGGACGCGGGTGCGCGAGGCGAGCGGCTTGTGCGCCCCGGGGAGCAGCTCGACGCTGGCGTCGAGCATGCCTGTGGCGTGCCAGCCCGGACCCGTGACCGCGACGTCGCCGCGCGCGAGCTCGCTCTTGTCCACGCCCACGAGCGCCAGCGCGGTGCGGCGTCCGGGCACGGCCCGCGCGGCGGACTCGCCATGGACCTCTATGGAGCGCACGCGCGCGTCCCGCCCCAGCGGGAGCAGTCGCACCGACTCGCCGACGGCGACGCCGCCGCTCCACGTCGACCCGGTCACGACGGTGCCGGCGCCCGCCACGGCGAACACGCGGTCGATGGGCAGTCGGAACAGATCGGCCGCGGGCCGCTCGACCAAGTCGGCGGCGACCCGGCCCAGGGCGCTCCGCAGCTCGTCCAATCCTTCGCCCGTGAGCGCGGACACCGCCACGGCGCGCTCCCAGCGGATCCGACTCGCCGCCAGCCGGGTTGCCACCTCGCCCAGCACCAGCTCGAGCCATTCGGCGTCTACCAGATCGCGCTTGGTGATGACGGGGATGCCGCGACGCACGCCGAGCAGCTCGACGATGGCGAGGTGCTCTTCGGTCTGGGGCATGATCCCTTCGTCGGCGGCGATGACGAGCAGGGCGACGTCGATGCCGGTGGCGCCCGCCAGCATGTTGCGCACGAAGCCTTCGTGTCCGGGAACGTCGACCACGCTCGCCTGCACGTCGTCTCCGAGCGGCAGCGGCGCGAACCCCAGATCGATCGTGATCCCGCGACGCTTCTCCTCCTCCCAGCGGTCGGTGTCGACCCCGGTGAGGGCCTTGACCAGGGCGGTCTTGCCGTGGTCGATGTGGCCCGCGGTGCCGATTACGAAGCAGCGGAGGGAATCGGTGTTGGAGTGGGGGGTACCCACGCGCGACGCTCCCAGAAGTCGAGGGCCGAAAGGGGGCCCGCCTCGCCCAGGTGGTAGCGGACGAAGCGGGCGACGAGGCGGCGGTGAGCGGCCGCGTGTGGGCGGTCGAGCAACGGCAGATCCGCTCGCGCGTCGTTCAGGGCGAGGAGATCACGGTACGCGCGCGGCGGCAGGCGGCTGGGTGCGTCCCCCGCAGCGGGCGCGCAGCGCGTGCACAGGGCGCCGCCGTCCGCCACGCTGAAGCGCACGGGCTCGTCGGCGGCCGGGTCGATCGCCGCGCCGTCACGGGCGCAGCGCGCGAGCGAGGGCTCGAAGCCGAGCACGGCGAGCAGGCACCACAGCGCCCGCACGGCGGCGGCGTCGACCTGGTCCGGGGACGCCAGCTCGAGCGCGTCGAGCGCGCCGGTGAGCGTGTCGTAGGCGGCCGCCAGCGGCGCCGGGGGCGCCATCTTGCGCATGACTTCCGTGAGCGCCGTAGCGCCGGCGAAGCGCCCCACGTCCGCCGCCAAGTCGCGCCGCAGGTTGACGAGGTCGAACGCCCCCAGCGTATGGAGCTCGCGGGTCTCGCGGAAGTAGAGCTGGGCCGTTCCCTCGCTCAACAGCTCGAGCCCCGCCCCGAAGCGGCTCTTGGGACGGAGCGCGCCCTTCGCGATGGCGCTCTGCACGCCCAGGTCGCGCGTCGCGAGCCGTACCACCTTGGAGGTCTCGCTGTAGCGGTAGGTCTGGAGCACGACGGCGGGGGTGGTGACGAGCGCCATGGCTACGGAGTCGCCGCCACTGCGGCGGTGGTCGGACAGATCCCTACCGTCACGGTGTGGATCTCGCGGTAATCGGGCGGCGCTGTCAGAACATGCACCGCGCCGGGCCCGTTGCATCCACCGGGCCCGACCGCGTACACGCGGCCGCGGAGGTCGATCGCGAGACCGTTGATGCCGCTGCCACCTGGATTGATGCCGTTGCCAGGCGCGCGCGTCACGGCGCGGATGGACGTGTTTACCTCGAGGATGCCCTCCCGGGCCGACGCGATCAGCAGACGGCTCCCAGTGGGATGAAACACCACCGCCCCCGGTGATTCACCCAACCCGTTGAGGACGGCGACCTCGGCGCGGCGCTTGGGATCGACGATGGAGAGCTTGCCATCCGCCGTTCCAGACCTGCCGGCGGCAACCACGTATAGCAAGCTGTCGTCCCCCACGGCGGCAAAGCGGGCGGCCAACCCGCTGAGTGGAATCGAATCAGGGGTGCGGACCCCGCAACACTCGAATGACGTAAGCCAGCTCGGCCCGGCCGGGACACCACCCACGAGATTGCTGTTGACGACGAACACGCGGGTGCCGACTAACGCGACCGCTCGTGGGAAGACGCCGACCGCAACGCTCGTCGTGTCGCCAATGAAGTAGTTGAGCCGGGTAACGGTGTTGAGGGCGCGATTGGCGATCCACGCGATCGAGTCGTCCTGGATGGCGACACCGTCGGGTTCCGACCCGGCACGGAGGGGCAGCACGTAATCTCGCCGGCCGCACAGCGCGACGGGATCGGGGGGGCATGTAACCAGGAGGCTCACGCCCACCGCGTTGGCTTGCTCGAGCGTGACGACGAACGCCCGGCCTCGCCCGGCGATGGTAGTAGGGTTCGCGGTAGTGCCTGGCCAAGACCGTGTCGTCACGCTGAAATCGGTGGCGGAAACAAGCGACAGGTCGGACACATTGACCACGCCGATCACCTGCCCCGCCGAGCTGGTCTGCTCGAGGGCATCGCTGCACGCGGCGGCGAGCGCGAGGGCAAGCAGGGCGAGGCGTCTCATCGAGCGGCGGTCTCCACAAGATCACAATATACGAACCGGCGGTCGCGCAGCACGACGGGCCCCCGCTCGTGCCGTACGTCCCGCCGAAACCCCGGGCCCGCGTACACAAACGTGTGGAACTCGCCGTTCTCCCCACACGGATCCACGGCGCCAGGGAGATCCCGCAGCAGCTCGGCGTCGAACTCCCGGCCGGCGAACTCGGCGGCGAGCTGGTCCGCATCCACGCACACGAGCACCGCGCGGTATCCCAGCCGGACGAATTGGTGCGCCAGCGCCCGGGTATCGCGCCGCCACAACGGAAACAGGCCGCGCATGCCGATCCGCGCCAGCATCCGCTCCCGATAGGCGCGGATGTCCGCGAGGAACAGGTCCCCGAAAACGACCGTGTCGAGACCCGGCACGCGGTCCCGCAGCGCCGCCAGCGTGGCGCCCATGTTGCCTTCGTACTCCTGGTTCGTGGCGCCCGGCGAGATCACCACCTGCTCGAGCGGCAAGCCGAGCGAGGCGGACTGCTGCTCGAGCAGTGTGCGGCGCACGCCGTGCATGCTGATCCGGTCGTACGCTCCCGTCACCGTGGTGAGCAGCGCCGCCACGCGGTAGCGCCCGTCCAGCCGGATCTCGCGCAGCGCCAGCGCGCTGTCCTTGCCGCCGCTCCACGCGACGAGGACGTCCTGGGCCACCCCCGCCCTACTCTCCCCAGGTCAAACGCGCGCCCACGAGCAGCGTGCGGCCGGGAGCCGGGAAGTGCTTCACGTCTTCGTAACGGGCGCCGAGCAGGTTCGCGACGCGGGCGTTGAGCGCCACGCCCGGGAGTGTGCCGCGAGCCCTGCTCACGTCGTACGTGCTTGACAGGTCCACCCGCGTGTGGGGCGGCAGGGTGACGGAGTGCCCCACCGCATAGTCGTAGTCATCACGATCACCGGTAAAGACGGCGACGAGCGACGTCGTTCCGCGCGCGCCGAGGGCGCGGGCCAAGCGCAGGCTCCCCGCGTGCGTCGGGCGGCGGACCAGGCGCTGGTCCGTCGCGACGTCGCGAGCGTCGAGGTAGGTGTACGCCAGGTCGAACGACCACCCCATGGGGATCGCGTGCTGAACGCCGAGCTCCACTCCGCGCGCGAACGCGCCCGCGATGTTGGCGTAGTTCACCGAGTCGGGCCCAATCGGGACGGCACTGTATTGGATCAGGTCACGGAACCGCTGATGGAAGTACGTGGCACGTGCGGTCACGGTCCTCCCCGGCACCGCGTACTCGAGCCCAGCCTCCCAGCTGCGGGAGTGCTCCGGTTTCAGGTCAGGGTTCCCGCGCACGAACCCGGTCGCGAAATTCTGATAGAAGCCGGGCTCTTTGAACCCCGTGCCGACGGCGGCGATCGCCCGCGCGCCCGCTCCGATCCGGACCGATACGCCGGCGCGATAGGTGGCGTACCTGCCGAACCGCTGATTGTCCTCGAGCCGCCCGCCGAGCGTGAGGTTGAGAGCCCGCTCGGAGGCTGTCACCACCTGGAGATAGGCGGCGCCGTCGTTGCGCGCGCGTGTGGTATCCAGTGTGGTGCCTGTCATCGCCTCCCGCTCGAACGCCCCCCCCAGGGTGACCACGGCACCGGCGGGAGGGCGAACGTTGAGCCGGGCGTCCAGTCCAGTGCGCGTGACCCAATCGGAGCTCGAGAACGGGAATGTCGTCGTGTCGGCCGGTCCGTTCTTGTCGATGGCGTACTGATAGTTGTCGCGATGCCAATCGGCGGTGATGCGGCCCTCGAGCCGCGCCGAGAAGGCGTGAGCAAGGTCGAGTCCGACCGAGGGGCCGCGATCAAGCTGATGTTGGTTGTTGCTAACCGTGTCGCCGATCGCGTCCGTCGGGAAGTGAAACAGGGCGTCGCCGTATCGCAGCGACAGCGCGACGTCGCTGCGCTGGCCCGGGCGCAGCCGCAGCCGGCCGCTCACGACCTGGTTCCGAAATGCATTGTTGAAGGGATACATGCCGTTGCTCGAGAAGCGGGACACCCCGAGGCTGTACCCCGCGCGCTCGCTCCCACCGCCGAGCGTCGCGTCGAACGCGTCGCTGCCGTACGTCCCGCCAACCAGTCCGATCGACCCATGTGGCGCTCCGCGACCGTCGCGGGTGAAGATCTGAACCACTCCCGTCATCGCGTCCGACCCGTACACCACGCTCGCCGGTCCACGCACCACCTCGATACGCTCCACGTTGTCGGTGGTAAGGTTGGCGAAGTCGTACGCCCCGCCCGGCGCGTTCTGCGGCACGCCGTCGATCAACACCTTTACGTAGTCGCTCCCCCCACCGCGAACGAACAACGAGGTCTCGCTCCCGTACGCGCTCGTGGTCACCACGCCCGCGCCCGGAATGGATCGCAAGGCGTCGGCCACGGTCCGGATCCCCTCGTTCCGCAGCTGCACCCCGCTGATCACCGTCACAGCGATCGGCAGGTCGGCGGCGGGCGTTGGAATCCGCGTCGCGGTCACGACGACCGGGTTCAGCTCCACCGTGTCGGTCGGGCTCTGGCCGGCCAGGGCCGCCGGGACGACCAGGAGCAGGAGCGCACGCAGGACGAGTCTCATCGAGCCTCCTTTCGCAATCGCAGGGGAGTCATCTGGGGCCGGCCCTCGAACGGCGCAATCGACACCGGCCACGCGAACACACGCTCCACCGTGTCACGGGTGAGTACGCCGCCGGGCGCACCGGCGCCCGCGGGGCGTCCCTCCGACAACAGCAGGACGCGGTCGGCGAACCGCGCCGCCAGATTCACGTGATGCGTGATCATCAGGACACCGAGCCCCTGCGCGTCCACGAGCGTACGTACCAGCTCGAACAGCTCCATCTCGTGCCGCAGGTCGAGCGAGGCGGTCGGCTCGTCGAGCACGAGCAGCCGGGGCTCCTGCGCCAGCGCCCGCGCCAGCCGGACGCGCTGGTATTCGCCGCCCGAGAGCGTCCAGAGCCAGCGGTCGGCCAGGTCCGCCGCGTCGCATGCGGCGAGCGCGCCGTCCACGGCCGCCCGGTCTGTCGCACCCACGCCGCCGAACAGCGAGAGGTGTGGGTAGCGACCCAGCAACACCGTCTCGCGCACGCGCTGTGGGAACAGGTTGTCCTCGCGCTGGGGAAGTACGCCCACCAGGCGCGCCAGGGCGCGCCGCGACCAGGTGTGCGCCGGGCGTCCCAGGATCTCGGCCTCACCGGCGACGAGCGGCACGAGGCCGAGGGCCGCGCGCACCAGCGTCGTCTTGCCGCTGCCGTTGGGTCCGAGCACCGCGTGCAGCTCGCCGGCAGGGAGCTCGAGCGAGACGCTCACGAGGTTGTCGCGCGCGGCGTCCGGGTAGCGGCACGTGACGCCGCGCAGCGCGACGATCAGCTCACGGTCCATCGGCGCAGCAGGAAGGCGAACACCGGGACACCCAGCAGCGCGGTCACGATCCCGACGGGCAGCTCGCGCGGGGCCACGACGGTGCGGGCCAGGGTGTCGGCCGCCGCGAGCAGAATGCCACCCGTGAGGAACGCCGTCGGGAGCAGGGTGCGATGGAGCCGGCCCCACACGAGGCGGCACAGGTGCGGCACGACCAGCCCCACGAACCCGATCACACCCGCGACCGCGACGGCGGCGGCGGTCAGGAGCGACGCGGCCAGATAGACGACGCGCTTGAGCCGCCGCACGTCGGCGCCGAGGTACTGGGCGGGCTCCTCGCCCAGGGCGAGCAGATCGAGGGGCCGGGCGGACGCGACGAGGACGCCGAGCGGCAGCGGCGCGTACGCGAGCATCACGAGCACCGTGGTCCAGGACGCTCCGGAAAACCCGCCCCACAGCCACAGGAACGCGTTGCGCAGCTCCGTGGCCTGGGCGAGTGAGACCAGCGCCGTGGTGATGGCCGCGGCGAACGCGCCCACGGCCACGCCGCCCAGCAGCAGGATGCGCGGATCGAGCTCGGCCCCTCCCATGAGTCCCAGCCGATACACCAGCGCCATCGCGCCCACGGCTCCGACGAACGCCGCGAGCGGGAGGGCCCAGGGACCGGGAAGGTGGAGTGCGATCGCCGCCACGGCGCCCAGGCCCGCGCCGCCCGACAGCCCGAGCAGGAACGGATCCGCCAGCGGATTGCGCACCAGCGCCTGGAGGCTCGTGCCCGCGACGCCGAGGGCGCCGCCCACCAGGAACGCCAGCACCGCGCGGGGCAACCGCAGCTGCCACACGATCGCCGAGCCGGGCAGGTCCGCGAGAGGCAGGTTGGCGGGCCCGACGAGCAGCGCCGCGGCGAGGGTCGCGAGGGCCGCGCCGGCCAGCACCACGTACTTCACGGTGTGGTCTCGAGGCGCCGCCGCAGCTCGCGGACCGCCTCCCTCGCGCGCGGGCCGGGCCGGCCGAACAGCCCACCGGGCAGAAACAGGAACCGTCGCTTCCGTACCGCCGGCACCACACGCCACTCCGGGCGGCCGGCGTAGCGGGGCGGTGCCGCCGTATCCGACAGCACCGCGATGAAGTCGGGGTTGCGCGCGGCGATCGTCTCGATCGACACCTGGGCCGAGGGCGCGGCGATGTCGTGGAACACGTTGCGCGCGCCGGCGAGCCCGGCGAGGCGGTCGAGGTAGCTCCCCGCCCCGATGACGATCGGCGGGTTGTCCCAGACCAAGAAGACGAGGGACTCGGGGCTAGGGGTGGGGGACTGGGGGCTTTGGGAGACGAGACTGTCCATGGCTCGCGCCAACGAGTCCCCTGCTGCTGTGCGCCCCGTGAGCACGCCCAACCGCCGGGCCGCGGGCGCCAGCTCCTCGAGCCGATTGAGATCGAGCAGGACGGTCCGGATGCCGAGCCGCTCGAGCTGCTCCGCGGCCGTGGCGTTCTGGCCGGAGCGGTACAGTACGACGAGGTCCGGCCGGCGGGCGGCCACCGCCTCGACATTCGGGGGGATGCCGTCGCCCACGCTGGGCACGGCGAGCGCCGCGGGCGGGTAGTCGCACCACGCGGTTCGGCCGACCAGGCGGTGGCCCGCGCCGATGGCGAACAGGATCTCGGTAAACGACGGCAGCAGGGAGACGATGCGGCGGGCGGGCACGGCGAGCGCCACCCGGCGGCCCGCGTCGTCGGTGACGGCGGGGCCGGCGGCGGGCGCGTGCTCACCCCGGGCGCAGGCCACGGCGGCGAGCGCGACGAGTCCCGCGAGGTGGGTGCGCACTGTCCAGCGGCGCATAGCGAAAAAACCCACCCCCGACGGAGCGGAGATGGGCTAGCGCCTGCGCCTGGGTGCGCAGCGCCACCATCCCTCCCGCGAGGGATCTGCAGGTGGCGCGAACGAAGACGTCTCCTGGCTCCGGGCGAGCGGCCCGCCTTCCCGGGTGATCGCACCCAGTGGCGTCGAGCCGCTACAGCTGCCCGTCACAGTGGCGGGGCCGCGCCGGATTTGCACCGGCTTCCGTAGATCCCCGTTCGCTTGTAACGACGCTGCTAGTCTATCGCGGTTTGCGTCGCAGCGCAACCACGAACCCGGCCGCGAGCGCGAGCGCCGCGAGGCCAACGACGAACGGCACCAGCGCTTCCGGCGCGAGCGGCCGCTCGCTGAAGGCGATCGCGAGCGGCGCGCCCGCGCCGAGCGCCGGCGTGCGGTAGCGCGCGAAGCGGCGCCCTTCGATGCGCTCGATCCCGAGCGAGTCGAGCTGCGCCGCGCGCACCACGGCCGCGGTGTCCTCGAGCAGCAGGTCGACCTCTTCGATCGTCTGGTCGATCGGCAGGTCCACGCGGCGCGCAGTCGCGGGCAGGACATACGTATAGCTCAGCTGCTTGCGCTCGCCCGGCGGGATGGGGCCGAAGACGGCGACCGAATCGCCCCGCAGCGTCACGGCGCGGGCCGAGACGTCGCCCTGCCCCACCTGGAACTGGATCGCCGCGGCCGGAATGGCGCCGGCCCAGGTGGGACGGAGCGTGTCGCCGGCGACGCGGGTCGCCGCGCCGGGGTTCTCGAGCTCCAGCAGCTCGAGCACGTCCCGGCTGCCGTCCCGCTTGATCTTCGCCACGGTCACCAGGCGACGGGTGACCCGCACGGCCGGACCCGCGGAGCTGGTGTCGTAGACGTAGAGGGCGCGGAGCGGCGCCGGCTGCGAGCGCCCCGGGGTGACCGGCTCCGAGAAGTACGCGATGCCGGCGCGCCAGCTACTCACGACATACAGCGCGGTCGAGTCGGCGTGGCGGATCGTCAGAGTGTAGTGGCCGTGCGCGTCGGTGCTGGTGGAATCGATCGGCCGCCCGCCGCCGCCCATCGACACCTCGTGCAGCACCACGCGGGTACCCGCGAGCGGCCGTCCCGCGGGCCCGTACAGCACCCGTCCCGAAACGACGATTCCCTGTGCCTCGAGACCCGCAGCTCCCGCCCCGCTGAGCAGCGCGAGCAGCGCGACGCTAGGGAGTGAACTTCCCGAAATCTTCAGGATCGAGGTTCTGGAGGTAGTTCTTCAGGGCATCGGGATCGAGCGGCCCCGAGCCGGACTCGCCGCCGGGCTCGCCCGTCTCCACCGACGTGAGCGCGAGCAGGCCCTCGCTCGTGAAGATCGGCGCCTTGAGCCGCAACGCGACGGCGATCGAGTCGGAGGGCCGGGCGTCGATCTGGATCACCGCGTCGCCGCGGTAGATGTGCAGCTCGGCGTAATACGTGTTCTCCTTGACCTGGGTGATGATCACCTTGCGCAGGTCCGCGCCCAGGCCCAAGATCACCTGCTTCAGCAGGTCGTGGGTGAGCGGCCGGGCGAACTTCACCCCCGCCAGCTCCATCGCGATGGCGCTCGCCTCGGCGGGCCCGATCCAGATCGGGAGGACCCGTTCCCCCTCCTGCTCCTGCAGAATGACGACGGGAGTGTTGGTCGTGCGATCGAGCCCCAGGTGGGCGACCCGAACCTGGATGACGTTGGCGCTCAGGTCCCCATCTCCCACGATGCGAGATACTTCTGCTGCTCGGGTGTGAGCGTGTCGATGGCGACCCCCATGGCCGCGAGCTTCAACCGGGCGATTTCGGCGTCGAGCTCGCGCGGGATGCGGTGCACATCCTTGCCCAGGTCGCGCCCGTGGCGCACCACATGCTCCGCCGCCAGCGCCTGGTTCGCGAACGACATGTCCATCACGCTCGCCGGGTGTCCTTCCGCGGCCGCCAGGTTGATGAGCCGACCGTCCGCCAGCACGAACAGGCGCTTGCCGTCCAGGCGCCACTCGTCCACGAACTCGCGCACCGGCGTGGGGCCCTGGGCCGCCCGCTTGAGGCCGTCGAGGTCGATCTCGACGTTGAAGTGACCCGAGTTCGCGAGAATCGCCCCGTCTTTCATGGCGCGCATGTGCTCCACGCGGATCACGTGCAGGTTGCCGGTCAAGGTGACGAACACGTCTCCCACCCGCGCGGCTTCGGCCATCGGCACGACGCGGTACCCGTCCATCTGGGCTTCGAGCGCCTTGAGTGGATCGATCTCGGTCACGAGCACGTTCGCGCCCGCACCGCGCGCCCGCAGCGCGAACCCCCGGCCGCACCACCCATACCCCGCCACCACCGTCGTGCTCCCCGCCACCAGCAGGTTGGTGGCCCGCAGGATGCCGTCGAGCGTCGACTGGCCCGTGCCGTAGCGATTGTCGAACAGGTGCTTGGTGTCGGAGTCGTTCACCGCGATCACCGGGAACTGCAGCACACCGTCGCGCGCCATCGCCTTGAGACGGATGACGCCGGTGGTGGTCTCTTCGGTCGATCCCGCCACGCCGCCGACCAGCGCCCGCCGCTCCGCCCCGGACAGGCCCTCGACCCACTGGCGCACCGGCGGCGCGAGATCGTCCAGCCGGTTCAGCGCGATCATGTGGAGCGCGCCGACCAGGTCGGCGCCGTCGTCCATGGTGAGCTCCGGCCGGTGCGCCAGCGCGGCCCGGATGTGCTCGTAGTAGGTGGCGTGATCTTCGCCCTTGATGGCGAACACCTTGATGCCGTGATCCTTCACCAGGTGGGCCGCGACGTCGTCCTGCGTGGAAAGGGGATTCGACGCGCACAGCGCCACGTCCGCGCCGCCCGCCTGGAGTGTGACGGCGAGGTTCGCCGTCTCGGTCGTGACGTGCAGGCAGGCGGAAAGGCGACGCCCGACCAGCGGCCGTTCCCGGGAAAAGCGCTCCCGAATGAGGCGCAGCACCGGCATGGATCGCTCCGCCCACTCGGTACGGCGCCGCCCCTCGGCCGCGAGTCTCGGGTCCTTGATGTCGGAAGTCTCGCTCGCAGCCGTCGTCGTCATGCGGTGACTTTCTTGGTGTAGTGCTTGGAACGCTGCGCCGCGAGTCGCAGCTCCTCGACGCGGTTCGCGTGCTCCCACGTGAACAGCTCGACTTCGCGATCCACGTCCTTGTCCACGAAGCGACGCCGCTCCGCGGCACGGCCGAAATGTCCGTAGGCGGCCGTGGCACGGTAGATCGGGTTGCGGAGGCCGAGTGCCTTGATGATCCCGAGCGGCGTGAGGTCGAACACCTCGCGGACCGCATCTTCGATGGCTTCATCGGGGACCGTGCCGCTGCCGAACGTGTCGATCATGACGGACACCGGCTGAGCGACACCGATGGCGTACGCCACCTGGGCCTCGCAGCGCCGCGCCAGTTTGGCCGCCACGATGTTCTTCGCCACCCAGCGCATCGCGTAGGCGGCCGAGCGGTCGACCTTGGAGGGATCCTTGCCGCTGAACGCGCCGCCCCCGTGGCGGGCCATACCCCCATAACTGTCGACGATGATCTTGCGGCCGGTGAGCCCGGCGTCGCCCTGCGGCCCACCGACCACGAACCGGCCCGTGGGATTCACCAGCAGATCGGCGTCGCGCACCTCGAAGCCCGCGTCCGCGAGCACCGGCCGCACTACCAGGGCGATCACGCCCTCGCGCAGCTCTGCGTTGTCGATTTTGTCGGAGTGTTGGGTCGAGACGACTACCTTGCTGATCCCCACGGGGCGGGCGCCCTCGTACATCACGCTGACCTGCGTCTTGCCGTCGGGCCGGAGCCACGGGAGATCGCCCGCCTTGCGCACGGTCGCCAGCCGCTCGGCCAGCCGGTGGGCCAGTACGATCGGCAGCGGCATCAGCGTCGGCGTCTCGTCCGACGCGTAGCCGAACATCATGCCCTGGTCGCCCGCGCCGCCTTTGTCCACGCCCAGGGCGATGTCCCCGGATTGGCGGTCGATGGTGGTGAGAATGGCGCAGGTCTGGGCGTCGAAGCCGAAGCTCGCGTCGGTGTAGCCGATCGCGCTGATCGTGCCCCGCACGATGTCGGGGATGTGCACGTAGGTGGACGTCGTGATCTCGCCCGCGACCACCGCCATGCCGGTCGTGACCAGCGTCTCGCACGCCACGCGGGCGGCGGGGTCCTTCGCGATGATGGCGTCCAGGACGGCGTCCGAAATCTGATCGGCGATCTTGTCGGGATGACCTTCCGTCACCGACTCGGAGGTAAAGACGTGGCGCTGCGCTGGCATGTGTCGATCCGACGCGGGTTTAGACGTTCAAGCTAGCGGCACGCCGCCCGCCCGGCAACCGGGCGTCGGGGTCGAGCAGCTTCAAGTCCACCGCTTCGGCGAGCGCCAGGCGCAGCAAGTCGAGCACGGCGTCGGCGGTGCGCGCGCCGAGCGCCTGCTCGGCCGCGAGTCGCGCGCGTGCCACACTCACCTGCCGCACCATCCACTTGACGATCGTCAATTTTGGCGGCGCGACGGAGAGCGTGTCGTAGCCGAGCCCGAGCAGCAGGAACGCCGACAGCGGCTCCGAGGCCATCTCACCGCACACGCTCGCGGGTTTGCCGGCGGCGCGCGCGGCATCGGCCACCATCTTGAGCAGCCGCACGACGCTCGGGTCGTGGGAGTTGAAGCGGTCGGCGAGCCGGGCATTGCCGCGGTCCACGACGAGCGTGTACTGCGTGAGGTCGTTCGTGCCGACGCTCAAGAAATCCGACGCTTCGGCCAGCCGGTCGGCGATCACCGCGGCGGCCGGCGTCTCGACCATCACCCCCACCGGAAGCGACGCCGCCGCTTCGATCCCCTCGGCGGCGAGCCGCTTTGCCTGCTGCGCGACGATCTCGCGTGTCCGGTCGACTTCGTCGAGCCGCGTCACCAGCGGGATCATCAGGTGGATCTGGCCGTGCGCCGCCGCGCGCAGCGCCGCGCGTATCTGCGTGTGGAAGATCTCCGGGCGGTCGAGGCACACGCGGATCGCGCGCCAGCCGAGCTGGGGGTTGGTCTCCGTCATCATGCGGAACGCGCCCGGCAGCTTGTCGCCGCCCAGGTCGTACGTGCGCACCACCACCGGGGAGCCCGGGAATGCCTCGGCCACGCGCCGGAAGTACGCGGTCTGCTCGTCTTCGCTCGGCAGGGTGGTGTGACTGGTGATCAGGAACTCGGTGCGTAGCAGGCCGACGCCTTCGGCGCCATGCTCTTGCGCGGCCCTGATCTCGTCGGGCAGATCCACGTTGCCCCGCAGCACGATACGCGCGCCGTCGGTCGTGACGGCCGGCTGCGACGCGACCTCGTCGAGCTGGGTCGCCAGCTCGCGGCGGCGCAGCTCGCGCTCGCGGGCATCGGCGATCTCAGCAGGCGTGGGATCGAGCAGCACGGTGCCGCGGGTCCCGTCCATCACGAGCATCGTGCCCGGCGCGATGCGCTCCATCGCACCCGTCACACCGAACACCGCCGGGATGCCGATGGAGTGCGCCAGGATCGCCGCGTGCGAGGTCCGGGTACCTTCCTCGCTCACGAGCCCCACCACGTGCTCGCGGTCGAGCTGGACGGTGAGGCCCGGGCCGAGCTCGCGCGCCACGACGACTGAGGGATCGGTGATCCCCTCCCACAGCTCGTCCGAGCCCCGATGCATCAGGTGCTCGAGCACCTGGATCGTCACGCCCGAGAAGTCGGCGAGCCGGTCCTTCAGACGCGGGTTGCCGGTGGCGGTCCACAGGTCGCGCACTTCCAACGCCTTGAACTCGAACGCCTTTTCCGCGGTGAGGTGGTTCTCGCGGATGAGATCCGCGACGCCGGAGAGAAACACCTTGTCCTCGAGCATGAGCAGCTGGGCGTCGAAGATGCGCGCCTCGTCCACGCCGGCGCGGTCCTCGGCCTTGGCCCTCAGGTCCAGCAGATAGCGCTTCACGTCGCGCACCGCGGCGCGCAGCCGCCGTACTTCCTTCTCCACCCGCGCGCGCGGCACCACGCGGTGCGGCACCTCGGGCATGGTCCAGCGCACCACGACCGCCGGTCCGATGGCGATCCCGGCGGACACCCCGATGCCCTTGAGCAGGCGGTCGCTCACGGCCGCTCCTCGTCTTCGCGCTCTTCCGCTTCGCGCATCTCCGCTTCCCGCACCTCCGCCGTCAGATGCATTTCGTGGAACCCGTCGGCCACGAGGGCGAGCAGCGCGGCCATCGCCTGCTCCGCATCGTCGCCGTCGGTCCTGATGACCAGCGACGATCCGCTCTCCGCCGCGAGCATCATGACGCCCATGATGCTCTTCCCGTTCACCGTGAGATCGTCCTTCTTGACCTCGACCGCGCACTTGAAGCGGCTGGCCAGCTTGACGAACTCCGCCGCGGGCCGCGCGTGCATGCCGAGCGGGTTGACGATCTTCGCCTCACGCTCGATCACGGCCATAGCCACCCCGCCAGGGTGGCCAGGGCGAGCAGCGCCAGCCCGAGCCGCACTCCAGTGATCCGAGCGCGGAACGACCACAACAGCGCGAACCCGCCCGCCGCCACGGCGGCGAGCGCCACGCGCCACCAGCCCGCGAATCCGCCGCTCTGGTACCGCGCCACGAGCGGCAGCGCGGCCCCCACGACGAACGCCATGGCCGGCCCCGAGACCGCCGTCGCCCGCTGCAGCAGCGGCTGGCGCAGTGCCACGGCCACGCGCACGCCGTGCGTCCACCCCGCCCGCAGCGCCCACCAGCGCAGCGCGACGTGACCGGCGTTGAAGAGCACCAGGAAGCCGATGATGGCCGGGAGCCCGAGCCCGAGCGCCACGCCGATGAGGGCCAGCCCCGAGGTGAGCGGCAGCCAGCCCGCCCACACCAGCCGGTCGCCCAGCGAGCCCAGCGGACCGCACAACGCGGTGCGCAGCCGCTCGACCTGCTCGGGCGGCACGCCGTCATGCTCCGCCCGGGCCGCGGCGCCCACCGCGAGGCCGCACAGGTACGGATGCGCGTTGAAGAAGTGCGCCCCCCGCGCCACGGCGGACCGGTAGGCCGCGCCGTCGCCCGCCACGCGCAGATCGCGCAGCAGCGGCTCCTCGGCCACGCCCATGCCGACCCCCTGCATGCGCTCATAATTCCACGACCCCTGCACCGTGAACAAGCGGAGCAGGCTGCGGCCCAAGGCCGGACGGGCGCGCGGCGCGACGCTCACCGGAGCCACGCCACCGCGGCGCCGCTCACCACGCCCGCCGCAAACCAGCGCAGGTCGGGCCCCCGGCCCACCAGCCGCAGCGTGCCCGCGGTCCCCGCGGCGAGAGCGCCGCCCACGGCGGCGACATCGAGCAGCATCACACCCCGTGGGCTGATCGTGCCGGCCAGGTAGGTGCGGACGAGCAGCGCCAGGCCCAGGCCGAGCGCCGTCACCAGCGCCGCGCGCAGTGCGTCGCGCAAGATGGCCGCGGTGTGCAGCCGCACCAGCACGCGGGCGTCGCCGGCTTCCAGGGCAGCGGTTGCGCGCCGCACGGCCCGGGCGTTGAGCCGGCGCACCGCGTGCAGGCTCACGCCCCCGGCCATCCCGCTGATCAGCCCCACCAGCGCGCCGAGCCCGAGGCCGAGCGTGCCGGCGGCGGCGTGCGCCGCGCTCACGGCCGCGACCGTCGCCGGCCCGTATTCCGGATAGCGCACGGCCCCCACGGGCATCACCTCGTACTGAAACAGCTCGAACAGCACGCCCAGCGACAGACCGGTCCACACGTCGCCCAGCATCGCGCCGGCGATCGGCCCGGCGACGAGCGGCCGCGCGATCATCATTTGCGGCACGCTCACCAGGTCGAGGCCGACGAAGGTCCCCCAGACGAGCAGCCCCAACAGGAGTTCCGGGCTCACGTGAAATCCTCCAGCGGCACCGGCGGGGTCGTGGGCACGTCCTGCGCCGTCACCTCGATCCCGCGGGCGGCGAGGGCTTTGAGCTGCGCCGCCTCCGCGTCGCTCAGGTAGACGTAGCGCAGGCGGGGCGAGCGCCCCGGACGGTGGTGCAGGCCTCCGATGTTGATGCGGGGCACGCCCCGGCTGTCGCTCGCGAGCGTGGCGAGCGTGTCGATATCACCGGTGACGAGCAGGCCGACGCGCGCGTCGCGCTGCCACTGGGGGAGACACGTCAGGGCTTCCCCCGTCGAGGCGAACACTACGTCGATGTCGGGAGCCACGCCCATCCGATAAAGCTCCTGCTCCCAGGTGCTCGCGCGCACCGCGTCATCCACCAGCACGATGAAACCCACGTTGAGCGGCTTCCCCCAGCCGACCACGACCTGGCCGTGGATCAGGCGGTCGTCGATGCGGTACAGGGCGATGCTCATGCGACCGGCGTGCGGATCGCCCGACTACCGGCTTCCGCCGCACGCCGGGCCGCGTCGGCCGGCGGGAGCTCGCGATGGAACACGAAGTCGAGCAGCATCGCCAGGTTCACCCCCGTCACGACCGCCACGTCGGACTTGCCGCGGGCGAGCCGCACGGAGCTCGTGAGGCACGAGCCGCCCGGAAGATCCACGAACAGCACCGCCGGCTTGTTGCCGATCGCCTGCGTGAGGCGCTCGGCGAGCGCTCCGGTATCGCACCCGTCGTTCGACACGGGAACGAGTGCGTCGTTCACGCCGGTGATCGCGGCGACGGCGGCGAGCAGCGCCTGGGCGACGGCCGCGTGCGATACGATCACACCGCGCAAGGGCTCACTCATTGTCCTCCTCGAGATACTCCTGCAGCTGGCGGCGCTCCGCGAGCCGCTTGAGCAACCGGTCGTTGAACGCGCGGGCCGAGTCCACGCCGCTGTAGCGGAGCAGGTGGTTCATCGCCACGACCTCGCAGATCACGGTCAGGTTCTTGCCCGGGTTGAGCGGCACCGTGACCATGGGCAGGGTCACATCGAGCACGCGCGTCGTCTGGCCGTCGATCCCGGTGCGGTCATACTCACGGCCGGCGTCCCACTCGTCGAGCTGCACCACCACCTCGATGCGCTTCTGCTGTCGCACCGCCCGCACGCCGAACAGGGCGCGGATGTCGATGAGCCCCACGCCGCGGATTTCCATGTAGTGCTGCGCCAGCTCGTGGCCGCGGCCGATCAGAACGTCGTTGCCGCGCCGCGTGATGTGGACGACGTCGTCCGCGACCAGGCGGTGGCCGCGCTCCACCAGGTCGAGCACGCATTCGCTCTTGCCGATCCCCGACTTGCCGAGGAACAAGAGGCCCACGCCGAACACGTCGGCGAGCGAGGCGTGCACGCTGGTGGTCGGCGCGAACACATCGTCCAGGAACGGCTTGAGGCGGCGATAGAACTCGGCGGTCTTGAGCCGCGTGCGGATGACGGCAATGCCTTTGTCGCGGGCCAGCTCCAACAGCTCGGCGGGCGGCTCCTGACCCTTGGAGATCACCACGCATGGGAGATCGAACGAGAACAACGTCTCGAGCGCGCGGCGGCGCGCGGCGGCATCGAGCGACGCGAGGTAGGTGACTTCGGTCTCGCCGAGGATGTGCAGGCGATGCGCCGCGAACCGCTTGGTGTAGCCGGCGAGCACCAGGCCGGGGCTCGAGGCTTCCGGCGTGGTAATCTCGCGGTCGAGCCCGCTGTCCCCCGTGAGCGCCTCGAGCTGCAGGGGATCGCCCCGCTGCTCGAGCAGGTCGCGCACCTTGGGCGCCTTCACGCCCCGCGCCGCCGCATGGGGGACTTGTCGAGCTGGCGGCGCACCTTGGCCACCGCGAGGTTCAAGGCGCTGCTCTGATCCGCCGCGCGGGCCGTGCCGACGTGCAACACGCCGCGGGCGGCGTGGAGCCGCACCTCGACGGTCGGCCGCCCGTGGTCGGCGTCGAACACCACACGCGCGTCCTGCGGGCGCGGCGCGACGCGCGCGAGCCGCTCGATCAGCGTGCGCGCCCGCCCGCGCAGCTCCGGCGCCAGCTCGCAATGACGTGCCGTGATGGTGATCCGCATGGTCAGCCTCCCTGCGCGATGGCGCGTTGCAGATGCGCCTCCGTCGCCCGCGCCGCACGCTCCCACGACAGACTCTCCGCGAACGCGCGCCCCGCGCGGCCGAGACGCGCCACGAGCCCCGGATCGGCGGCCAGCGCCAGCATGCGCTGCGCCAGCGCCTGCGTGTCGCCGTGCGGCACGAGAAAGCCGGTCACGCCGTCGCGGACCGACTCCCGGAGACCGGGACTGTCGGACGCGAGCGCGGGCGTGCCACAGGCCGCCGCTTCCACGTTGGAGATTCCCCACCCCTCTTTCGGGCTCGGAAACACCAACGCCCACGCGCGCCGCAGCCGCCGGCGCTTCTCCTCCTCCGACACGAAACCCAGGAACCGCACTCCGTCGCCGATTCCCAGAGAGGCCGCCAGCCGCTCCAGCCTCGCCCGGTCGTCGCCCTGGCCGGCCACCTCGAGCACCAGGTCGGCGCGCGACCCCCTGGCGAGCGCCAGCGCTCGCAGGGCGATCTCCACTCCTTTATAACGCTTGAGGCGCCCGACGTACAAGAACGTGGGGGCGTCCGCTCGAGCGACCGTGCCGTCCGGCGCGTACCAGCTCGCATCGACGCCGGGATAGATGACCTCGACCCGCTCCGCGGGGACGCCCCGGCGCACCAGGTCATCGCGCGTGCTCTCCGAAATCGCGTGGAACCAGGCGCGCCGATAGGCTCGCGGGATCGGCCGCTCGGCGGCCCACACCACCGCGGCGATGGGCCAATTCGCTTCCCGAAACGCGGTGGCGCCGAACAGATGCGGGACCAGCGCGCAGAACGGCCGGTCGGTGAGTCGGGCGAGGAACAGCGGCAGCTTGTTGATGTCTTCGACCACGACGTCGTACCGGTTCGCGGCGAGCAGGCGCCGCACGGTGGGTCGCGCCCGCAGCGCGAACGTATGGCGGCCGCCCACGCGCCGCAGCTTCATGCGGTCGAGCTCGGCGTGTGGCGCCGCCCCCGGCCAGCCGCTCGTGACCAGATCGATGGCGTGTCCCTGGCGCGCCAGGCGGCCGAAGATCTCGTGGAGGTGGATTTCCGCGCCACCGGCGTGCGGATTCTCCCGGTCGTTCCAGTTGACGAGCAGGATCCTCACAGGGCGCCCGACTCGCGCGCCACCGCGTCCAGCACGCCGTTCACGAACGCCGGCGCCTTCGCCCCCGCGAACCAATGGGCGAGCTTCACGGCCTCGTCGATCACGACGCGGGGCGGCGTCTCGCCCTCGTCGAGCTCGGCGAGCGCGAGCCGCAGGATGTTGCGCTCCACCACGCCTACGCGCTCGACGCGCCAGTGCTCCGCGGCCGCGCCAACGCGGGCGTCGAATTCGGGAAGTCCGGCCACCGCCTTCGCCGCGAGGTCGGCACCCCGGTCGAATCCGGCGGGGGCGCGGCCGTAGCTCGTCGCGAGCCGGGCGACCACCGTCTCGATCGAGGGACGGCCGGACAGGTCCCAGGCGTAGAGCAGTTGGAGCGCGCGCGCGCGAGCCTTAGTCTCGGGGCGCTGCACGGGTGAGCTGGGCCAGCACGTCGGCCGTGGTGAGCGCGGCCTCCGCGGCCTCGTACCCCTTGTTGCCGGCCGCCCCGCCGGCCCGCGCCAGGGCCTGGTCGAGGTTCTCCGTCGTGAGGACCCCGAAGCCGATCGGGAGCCGATGGGCGAGGGCCACGTTCCCGAGCCCGCGCGTCGCCTCGCCGGCGACGTACTCGAAGTGGGGCGTCTCGCCGCGGATCACGCAGCCGAGCGCCACCAGCGCCGCGTAACGCCCGCTCGCCGCCGCCGCTTCCGCCGCCACCGCCAGCTCGAACGCACCGGGCACCCAGATCACGTCGACCCGCGCGTCCGGCACGCCCTGCTCGCGCAAACACTGCCGCGCCCCCTCGAGCAGGCGGGTGGTCACGACCTCATTGTAACGGCTGACCAGCACGGCCACGCGAACCTCACGCGGCGCGCGGGGCGACCCCTCGATCTCGGCCACGGTCAGTGCGTGAGCAGGTGGCCGAGCTTATCGCGTTTGACGTCGAGATAGGAGCGATTCTCGTCGGAGGGCGTCATCACGATCGGGACGCGCTCCACGATTTCGAGGCCGTAGCCCTCGAGCCCCACCAGTTTCATGGGATTGTTGGTGAGGACGCGAATGGAGGAGAGCCCCAGATCGAGCAGAATCTGCGCCCCGATGCCGTAGTTGCGCAGATCGGGCTTGAAGCCGAGCTCGCGGTTCGCCTCGACCGTGTCGTGCCCCGCATCCTGCAGCTCGTACGCCTTGAGCTTGTTCAGGAGGCCGATCCCCCGCCCCTCCTGATCGAGGTACACCACCACGCCGCTGCCTTCGGCGGCGATCATCCGCATGGCGGAGTGCAGCTGCCAGCCACAGTCGCACCGCCCCGACCCGAAGACGTCGCCGGTGAGGCACTTGGAGTGCATGCGCACAAGCACCCTGGGGCGGTCCCGCACGTCCCCGTACACCAGGGCGATGTGCTCCGCCGCGTCCACATCGTTGCGATAGCCGAGGATGCGGAACTCGCCGTCGGGCGTGGGCAGCCGCGCCTCGGCCACCCGATGCACCAGGCGCTCGTGGGCCAGCCGGTACGCCACGAGCTGCGCCACCGTGATGAAGGTGAGTCCGTGCCGGGCCGCGACCCGCTCCAGATCGGCCCGCCGCGCCATCGACCCGTCCGCGTTCAGCACCTCGCAGATCACGCCCGCGGGGTAGAGCCCCGCGAGGCGCGCCAGGTCCACGCTCGCCTCGGTCTGGCCGACGCGCTGCAGCACGCCCCCCGGCCGGGCCCGCAGCGGGAACACGTGCCCCGGGCGCCGCAGGTCAGCCGGTACCGTGGCGGGATCGATCGCGACGCGGATGGTCGCCGCGCGGTCGGCGGCCGAGATACCGGTGGTGACCCCGAAGCGGGCGGCGGCGTCGATCGACACCGTGAACGCCGTCTCGTGCGCCTCGGTGTTGTGCTCGGCCATCTGGGTGAGCCCCAGGGCCTGGCACCGCTCCGGCATGAGCGTGAGGCAGATGAGCCCACGGCCGTGGGTCGCCATGAAGTTGATCATCTCGGGCGTGACCGTTTCGGCCGCGCCGACCAGGTCGCCTTCGTTCTCGCGGGTCTCGTCGTCGGCGACGATCACCAGCTTGCCCGCGCGGATGTCCGCGATCGCCTGCGTTATGTTGCCGTGCGACATAATTGCCTCACATACTTCCCGAGCACGTCACCCTCCACGTGCACGCGGTCGCCGACGCGGAGGGTTCCGAGCGTCGTGTGCTCGCGCGTGAACGGGATGAGCGCGATCTGCACCGAGTCGGGACCCGGCAGATCGTTGATGGTCAGGCTCACGCCGTCCAGGGTGATGGCGCCGTGCGGGATCGAGGTCTCCCGCACCGCCCGCGGGACCCGCAGGTCGTAGATCCACGCGTCTCCTTCCCGCGCGACCCGCTCCACCACCGCCACGCCGTCCACGTGCCCCTGCACGAAGTGGCCACCCAACCGGTCGGCGGCGCGCAGCGCCCGCTCGAGGTTCACGCGGCGCCCAGCCTGGTACTCGCCGAACAACGTTCGCTCTTCGGTCGTCTCGATCACGTGGACCTTGAACCCACCCTTGACCACGCGCTCCACGGTCAGGCACACACCGTTGACCGCGATGCTCTCGCCCCGCTTGACGCCCTTGAAGGGCGCGGTGACCGTGAGAGTCAGGCCCGTTTCCCGCTTCCCGTTTCCCGTTTCCCGCGTCGCTTTCGCGACCCGCCCGACCGCGCTCACGATCCCGGTAAACATATCCGCTTGTCCAATACCAATAATGTATCGGGGCCCAGCGCGCGGCGCTCCACGGGGATCCAGCGCGGAGCCGCGGCGAGCGGGGCGGCCGCCATGCCGGGAAAGGCCGGAACGGCGGCTTCGCCGAGCCACACCGGCGCCTGCACCCAGTAGAGGCGGTCCACCAGGCCGTCGACCAGCAGCTTGGCGCCCAGCGCGCCGCCCCCTTCGCACAGCACCGACTCGATTCCCGCGGCTCGCAGCGCGCGCAGGCCGTCGGCGAGCGAGCCGGGCCGGAACACGCGCACGCCGCTCTGCTCGAGCAGCGACACGCTCGCGGGCGGCGCGTCGGGCGACGACATGACCCAGGTGGGCACGTCGTGCGCGGTCTTTACCAGGTCCGCGGTCTGGTTGAGCATGGCGCGGCGGTCGAAGACCACCCGCACGGGCGGGTGGCGCGGCGTCACAGGACCGCGCACGGTGAGCTGCGGGTTATCACGCAGCGCGGTCATGCCGCCGACCGCGATCGCGTCGAAGCCGGCGCGCAGCCAGTGGACGTACTCCCGTGCCGCTTCGCCCGAGACCCACCGCGAGCTGCCGGCGGCGTCGGCGATGCGCCCGTCGATCGACGTCGCGAGCTTGAGGGCGACGAAGGGTCGCTCCGCCTGCTCGCGCGCGAACAGAAACGGAGCGTTGCGCGCCGCCGCCGCCTCGGCGAGGAGACCCAGGGATACGATCACGCCCTTGGCGCGGAGCACCCCTGCCCCGCCGCGCGCCTGAGGATCGGGGTCCGACACCGCGGCGACGACGCGCGCGACGCCCGCCGCCACGATCGCCTCGGTGCAGGGCGGCGTCTTGCCATGGTGCGCGCAGGGCTCGAGGTTCACCACCAGGGTGGCGCCGCGCGCCCGCGCGCCCGCCGCCTCGAGCGCCACGACCTCGGCGTGCGGCCCCCCGTATTCGGCGTGGTAGCCTTCGGCGACGACGCCGCCCCCGGCGAGGACGACGGCCCCGACGAGGGGGTTCGGTGCAACGCGCCCCCAACCCCGGCGCGCGAGGTCGAGGGCGCGTTGCATCGCCGCCCGCTCAGGAGCGGGCGGCTCCTCAGAAGCCGAACCGGACGCCGACACCTCCGAAGACATGTGCCGCCTTGGGATCGAAGCCCGAGAACTGCGTGAAGTAGCTCTGATCCTTGCCTGCCTGCAAGCCAATCTCGCCCACCAGCTTCACGGCCGCGAGGGAGAGGCCGCCGTTCACGAACACGAGGGCGCGGGTGTTGGTGGGGTTGATCACCACCGTCCGCGTGGTGGTCGGACTGTCATAGAACCGGATGTTCGTATTGTCCGACTTATAGCGGTCGACTCCGACTCCGGCGGCGAGGTCCACGAGGACGAACTTCCATCCCGCCACGGCGCGATAGCTGTCACTACTCAGATCCATGGTGAATTCGAACTGATCTCCCGTGCCGGGCGCAGACCCGAGCGTGCCGTAGCGGAGGCGCGGAATGGAGCGGTGCATCCAGCTCACCGACACCGACGGGATCGGGAATCCGCCCTTGAGGACACCGACTCGCGCACCGTACCCGATCCCCAGCGCGGCGTCCCTGATGTGGGTGGCGTTCGAGTCCACGGTGAGATGCTGGATGCCGGTGGGGAGGATCAGCGCGGAGCCGAGCACGTCGACGGCGAGCAGGCCGCCCCCCATTCCCTTGAACAGGCCGAGCGCGCCTTCGACCATAGGCGCGGGGACGACCCCGTTGAAGCTCGTCGGCACCGGCGACTGGGTAGCGGCCGTCGGGTCGGGGAGCGCCGCCTTGATCCCGTTCACCCGCGCGGTGAGCATGAGGTGCCCGAACCCGCCGAGCGCGCCACCGGAGCCGAGCACCGGATTGCCGCCACTCACAATCATGCCGGCGAGGGGATAGAACGCCCGCACCGCGTCGACCGCGGTGTTGCAGGCCTGCGTGGCGCCCGGGAACGCGATGTTGTTGCACTGCGGCTCCTGCGCGACGAGCGACGTCGCGCCCAGCATGACTGTCAGCATTGACACGATGTGACGCATGCGGCCTCCTACCGTTCAGAGAACTTCACTCCCCTGGTCCCCGCCCGCACTTCCCCGATGATCCACGCCTCCATGCCGGCGCGCTTGGCGGCGGCAATCGCGGCCTCGGCGTCGTCGCGCCCGGCGACCGCGATCATCCCGATGCCGAGGTTGAACACGCGGCGCATCTCGCCGAGCGAAACATCTCCCGCGCGCATCAGGACGCGGAACAGCGCGGGCCACGGCCACGCCCCGGCGTCCACCACCGCCTCCGCGCCGGCCGGCAGCACCCGCACCAGGTTTCCCGGGATGCCGCCGCCGGTAATGTGAGCGAGGGCATGCAGCCGGGAGATGATCGGCGTCACGGCCGTGGCGTAGCTGCGGTGCACGTCCAGCAACACCTGGGCCACGCTGCGGCCCGTCTCGGGAAACTCGTCGAGCACATCGAGCCGCAGGGTGTCGAACACGATGCGCCGCGCCAATGTGTACCCGTTGGTGTGCAGTCCGTTCGACGCGTAGCCGATCAACACATCGCCCGGCCGCACCAGGTCGCCGTGCAGCGCGCTGCGCTCCTCGACCACCCCCACGATGGTGCCGGCGAGGTCGTAATGTCCGGGCCGGTACAAGTCGGGCAGCTGCGCCGTCTCGCCGCCGGCGAGGGTGATGTCGTGGGCGCGGCAGCCGCGCGCCACGCCCGCCACGATCGCCGCTGCGACGTCCGGCTCGAGCTGCCCCGTGGCCACGTAGTCGAGAAACGCGAGGGGCGTCGCTCCGTGCACCAGGATGTCGTTGACGCAATGGTTGACGAGATCTTCTCCGACCGTGTCGTGCACGCCGGCGCGCGCGGCGACGAGCACCTTGGTGCCGAC
>Ga0209056_10000753_pt1 | contig 35876 bp, 28 predicted proteins | sample GraSoiAngelo_114_FD_185876 | JGI IMG/M metagenome (GOLD analysis project Ga0209056, IMG submission 185876) | Grasslands soil microbial communities from the Angelo Coastal Reserve, California, USA - 14_0903_13_40cm (SPAdes) (version 2) | ecosystem: Environmental > Terrestrial > Soil > Grasslands... | reverse complement strand
GGCGCGTCGTCGACGACCAGCACCCCGGCGCCATCGAGACGAGGACCGTCATTGAGCCGCACTCCGGGACTCGTCATGTCTTACCCCCGTACGTCCCGAAATAGAATCTACCGGCGCCGACCACGCGAAGTCTGGTCAAAATTGCTCACCGCGACGAGACGAGCACCAGAAGGGAAGGAGCAACCGAACGCGAGCGACGGTCAGTCGTGCAGCACGACGTGGAGCAGCGAGCTGTGGACCTCCAGCCCGCCGTCATACTCGATGAAGCCCAGCTTCCGGAACTTGTTCATGAAGAAGCTGACGCGCGAGCGGGTCGTGCCGACCATCTCCGCCAGCGTTTCCTGGCTGACCTTCGGCACGACGGGTTCCGGCCGCCCTTCCTTGCCGAAGTTGGCCAGCAACAGGAGAATCCTCGCCAGGCGCTTTTCGCTGGAGTTGAAGAGCTGATCCACGAGGTCTTCCTCGATCCGGATGTTTCGCGACAGCAGGTACGTGGTGAACCTCTCCGCGAACTCGGTGTCCTCGTGAAGCGCCCGGATCATCGTCTGTTTCGGCAGCGAGATGATCGCGCTGTCCGTGATCGCGATCGCCGTGGCCATCCGGAGCGGCTGGCCGGCGAGGCACCCCTCGCCGAAGAAGCTCCCAGGTCCGAGGATTCCGATGACCGCCTGCTTCCCCGGTCGAGAGAGGACCGTCAGCTTGACCTTCCCTCGCTCGACGAAGAAGACGACGTCCGCACGATCACCTTGCGAGAAGATCGTCTGGTTCTTCCGCCAGTCCCCGGTCGTTCGTCCCGCGCCGACCATTGCCAGCAACGCCTTGGGGTCGAGCGCCGATTTCGCCTTCCGCTTCATCGTGTCTCTACTGAAGAGCTCTAGCTTCCGTTTTTGCCAACGATGGCTATCGCCTGGTTGGTGGCTTCCAGCACCTCGAAGCCGTGCTTCCGGAAATGCTCGCGGCCGACCTCACGCCACCCGCCTGTGACGATACCCTCATCGCACTTGAGTCGGTCCACGAGGAACTTCACGCGGAGCATCGCGGCCAGGAGGAGGCGGAGCGCGACAGGACCAGAGTTCGCCGTCGCGACCTGGCGCGCGCGGAGGGCGACCCGCAGCAGGTCACAGAGAGCGGCGGCGTCGTCGACAACCAGAACGTCCAGTAGTTCGGCCGGTCCCGCCCCGCTCATCCTCGCCCCGCCTCAGGCCCGGTCGCCAGCCTGCAGCACGCCACGGATCTCGTCCTACTCGAACAGGTCGGCCGCCGTGGGCGCTGAATTTCCTCGAAGGACCGCCGGATGTCGTGCTGCAGCGAGCCTCCCGATACGCGAATGAGTCGCCCGGTCAGGGTCGACTGTGGGCCCTTGAAGATCGTGGAGGACTCGAACGTGCATCTTCGCCTGGAGCGCGAACGCCACGACGCGCGGGCCCCCAGCCAACGATGTCCCCACTCCTCCAGTTTGACCTTGCTGATGCCCTTTTTGCCCTCGTTTTGCGCCGTGACATGCGGATCGCTGCGCGTGCGGTAGGCGACCCGAACGAGCGTCTCGGAAGCGGCTGAAAAGAAAGAGAAGCGCCAGAGAAGGCCGGTAAGCCGGGTTCTGTTCCCCGAGCCGGTCTCCCGAGCTCGAGACGACGGTCATTTCTCTAGGACGCCGGTTGCCCGGCGCCTCCAGCGGCCTAACCCGAGAGCGCGGGCGGGCCACCCGATTGCTCTCCTATTCGGCCTTGCTCCGGGTGGGGTTTGCCGAGCCGGCGCGGTCGCCCGCGCCGCTGGTGAGCTCTTACCTCACCGTTTCACCCTTACCGTTCGCTGAACGGCGGTTTGCTTTCTGTGGCACTGGTCCGTGCGGTTACCCGCCCTGGCCGTTAGCCAGCACCCTGCCCTCCGGAGCCCGGACTTTCCTCCCGCCGCGTTGCCGCGACCGGCGACCGCCTGGCCTTCTCTGGCGCACCTTGCATTATATCGCCTGTCCTGTCGCCAGCGGTGGCGCGGTCGCCGTGCGCACCGGGCCTCGGTGCTATATTCAGCGTGATGGACGCTCCCGTCCCGCCCCGGACCGCCGGCCGCGATCAGGCTCCGATGGCGGCCGGGGCGGGAGCTCCGCTCAGGCCCGGCATCTCCGTCGTCGTTCCTGCGCTGAACGAGGCCGCCAACCTCGCGGCCGCGGTCGCTCGCTGCCAGGCCGCGGCGCGCCGCCACTTCCCCGACCACGAAGTCATCGTCGTCGACGACGGCAGCACCGACGCGACCGGACAGATTGCCGACCGCCTCGCCACGTCCGACCCGCGAGTGCGAGTCGTGCACCACGATCGCCCGCGGAACCTGGGCTACGCGTACAAAGCGGGGGTCGGGCTCGCACGATTCGAGCACGTGCTCATGTTCCCGGGCGACAACGAGGGCACCGACGAGCAGCTCGACGCGCTGATGTCGCGCGCCGGCACCGCGGACGTCGTCATCAACTACATCTCGAACGCGGAGGTGCGAGGCTGGCGCCGGCGGCTGGTCTCACGATCGTTCGTGGTCGTGGTGAACACGCTCTTCGGGCTCTCCCTGCGCTACTACAACGGCACCGCGCTGCACCGGACGGCCCTGATCCGGAGCGTCACGATCCGAACCGACTCCTTCGCGTATCAAGCCGAGGCCCTCGTAAAGCTCCTCCGGCGCGGGCACTCCTACGTCGAGGTTGGCACGCCGATCGCGCCGCGCGCGGGCGGCCGGACGAAGGCCTTTCGGCTCCGGAACGCGATCGACGTCGGGCGGGCACTCTGCCGGCTCGTTGTCGACGTCCGTCGCTGACCTCGCGCGCGGTCCGGCGCGCCGCGGCGCGCCGGCGGCCGCGCCGTCCATCGCCCCGAGGCGGCGGCAGGGCTTCTCCATGGCCGCGGTCGACGATCGATGAAGGCAGGCTGATCGCCGGGTTTCGCGGCTCGTGGCGACGGGTGCGGAAGGTCTCGCCCTCGCGGCGCCTGAGCCGCGTCTCCGGACGCAGAGCCGCCTCGAAGGCTCCACGGAACGGCTGAGGACGATCCTCGCCTCGCGGCGGTCGACCGTCGGCCGGGCGCGCATGTGATCGCACGGCGGGTGGCTCGCCGCCGGGCTGGGCCACGGCCCGAGCTCGCTCCCTAGTCGCCTTGGCCCAGCACGCCGTGGGCGGCGTGCCGCGCCAGCGTCATGACCGCCAGCTGCGGGTTGACGCCGATGTTCGACGGGAACACGCTCGCGTCGACGACGTAAAGGTTCTCGGTGGCATGCACCCGGAAATCGGGGGCGACCACGCTCGCGGCCGGGTCGCTGCCCATCCGGCAGGTGCCGAAGATGTGGCCGACCCCGAGGAGGTAGGCACGAGGGTCGAGCGGCGCCGAGCGGATCGCGTCCGCCTCGCCCGGCGCCCGCAGCTCCACGGGCACGCCGAAGACCCCGGGGAATACCCGGACGGCGCCGAGCTCAAACAGGAGCCGCGCCATTCTCCAGATCGCCTCGCGGAGGCGCTCCATGTCTCGCGGGCTCGGGTCGAAGCGGATGGAGACCCGGCCGAGCGCCGTCCCCGACACACGCCCCTCCGCCTCGGAGCGCACGCTGCCGGTCCAGCACGAGATGCTCCGCCACTGCCCGAGCAGGTCGGACAGGGCTCGCCCCGCGACGGGCGTGCGGGCGAAGAGGAGCTCGGGCGGCAGGAGCTGGGTCGCCAGCTTGATCCCGTCCGCGTCAAACTCGAGCACCTCGATCCCTTGCGGCGGTCCTTCGACCGACCGTACGGGCCGATCCAGTAACGCGGTGGTCCCCGCGCCGAGGTGGCACTGGAAGTGGCGTCCGACATGGGCCCCGCCGAGGCCGCTCGTGCGGAGCAGGAGCGGTGACTGCAGGGCGCCGGCCGCGAGGATGACGGCCCTCCGCGCGCTCACGAGCCGACGGCCCCCCTGCGGGTCCCGCACCACGACACCCGTCGCTCGGCCGCCCGCCGCGACGATTCGGGTGGCGCGATGGCGGTCGAGCAGCATGGCTCCCGCCCGGATCGCCCGCGGGATGTACGAGGCCTCCATCGAGAGCTTGCCTCCCGACGGGCACCCCTGCAGGCATCGCCCGCTCGCCTGACAGCCGGGCGCGCTCCGGCGCATTGGCTGGTGCGCCCACCCGAGCCGTCGAAGGGCCGCGGCCGCGGGGAGCCCCTCGAGCACGGGAGACAGGTTGGCCCGGATGCCGAGATCCTCCTCGATCCGCGCCGCGTGCGTCTCGAGGTCGGAGAAGGGGAGGCTCGCCGCGATCGCCGCATCCCGGCACCACCCGTCATGGATCTCTTTCGGGAGCCGGTGGCTGATGGCGCCGTTCATGACAGTGCTGCCGCCGACGCAGCGGCCTTCGAGAACGGGGACGATGGCGCGCCCGCGGGCGACCTGCGCGCCGAAGTCGCGGAAGAGCGTCGCCAGCGCCCCGTAGAGGTCCGCGGTGAAGTCGTCCTTCCGGTGGAAGCCGCCTTCCTCGAGGACGATCGTGCTCCGACCCTGCTCGCCGAGGGCGACGGCGACGGTCGCGCCCGCCGCGCCGGAGCCGACGACGACGTAATCGGCCTCGAGGACCGATGGCGGGCCGACCGGGGCCCTCGAGCTTCCGCCGCCGGGAGCCCGCTCGGCGGGGCGTTCCGACGCCGGTGGCCGGTCGCCGTCGCCGAGGATGGCTGCGCGGGCCGCGGGGTCGCGAAGCGCCGCGACGAGCGCGTTGCCTCGGACCGTGAAGCCAAGGAGCCGGACCGGATACCAGGGGTGTCGCAGCATGCGCGACACGAGCGCCCCCTGCTCATCGCTCGAGAGCGAGGAGAACGGCCGCAGTGTGCGCCCCAGGGCGAGCGGGACCGCGCACATCGCGACCGCCGTGAGGGTGTGGCCGAGGGCGACCGGCCACGGCGCGTCGCGCCACAGATCCTCGAGGTAGCGCTCGACCCCGACGGCCCCGGCCGCGGGGGGCACGCAGCCGCCGTAGACGGTCCGGCTCAGCCATCGGAGGACGCGGTGTGCGCTCGGACCCACGCGGATGTTTCCCGGCTATCCGACGATGTAGCGCTGGCGGTTGTCGTAGGTCGTGCAGAGGTACTCAAGTTTCGGAATCCGCCCGGAGAGCATGGCACCGAGCGTGATGCTGTTGTCGATCGCGTAGTCGCTGTTATCATACTCACCGACCGCGAACCGGCCGACGAGGACCAGATTCGCAATGCGCTTCAGCTCGTGGTGGGCGTAGTAGATGTGCCGCCGGGTGCCGAGGTCCGGCACGACGTAGGCGAACTCGACTCGCTTCACGGCCGCGTCGGTGACACGATCCAACCGGACGTAGGGGAGCTTCGCAAGATCCGCGCGGACCATCGCGATCAGGTCGTCGTCTGACTTCTCCAGACGGGGGTCGCCGCGGGGCACGGTGACGTCGGCGACCACGACCGACCGCCCCGCCGCGACCGTCTCGCGGCTGTACTCGTTCTGCTCGAACAGGCGGTTGAAGCAGGTCGCCCGCTCGGGGAAGATCAGCGTGCGATACGGGAGCGCTCGCGGCAGGTCGAATTCGAAGAGTACCAGGATCATCGACCGGATCTTGATGCCCTGCACGTGCTCCCGGAGCGCGGCCGTGTCGAAGCCGGCGAGCAGGGCCACGAGGCTCGCGATCGGCAGCGTCGAGACGACGGTGAGGTCGGGCCCGTCGACCGTGCGCTCGCCGTCGGGGCCCGCCACCGTGATTCGGACGATCCGGTCGCGCTCCACCTCGAGGCGCGTCGGCTGTGACTCGTAGAGAACGGTCTGCCCCTCCCGCACGAGGTAGGCCGCGATGCTGTCCCAGAGCTGCTGGTAGCCGCGTCGCGGGTAGTAGAAGATCGAGGGGTTCAGCTCCTGCTTGGGGAAGAGCAGCCGCTTCAGCACCTCCCGCGGATGCACCTGCGCAAACCGCTGGTTCACAAACGCGGGGTCGATCTCTCCGGGGTCGGTCCAGACCTTCTCGGCCATCGGCGCCGCGACGTGTTCGTAGAAGCGCCGGCCGAACTTGCGCACGACGGTCGTCTCGAAGGTGTCGGACGCGAACCGCCAGGTGATCCAGCCGAGTTGGGCGGCCAGGAAACTCCAGGCGAACGCCACGGCGTGCCACAGCGAGAGCGGCGTGATCCAGTCGATGACCCGGGGCGGGAACTGGTAGAGCTTGCCCCTGAACTGGACCCCGTGCTGGCTCTTTTTGATCAGGCAGTCTGGGCCGAGCAGCTCCTCGGCCAGCACCCGGACGCGGGTGATGTTCGGCGACAACCGGTGCGGGCCGTGGTCGACGGTGTGGCTCTTCCAGCGGAAGCTGCCCGCGAGCCCGCCCGGCGTGGTCTTCCGCTCGATCAGCAGGACCTGCCCCTCGTACCCGTGCAGCGCGAGCCCGAGGCCGGTGCCGAGCCCGGTGGCGCCGGCGCCGAGGATGACGACGCGCGGAGGCCGATCAGTGCGCGCCACGCGGGGCCGGTCTCCAGTTCGGTCGGCCGGGAGGGTCGTACAGGGGGGTGTGGACGTACACCAAAACTATTATGCGGGAGCGACGGCGGCCTGAGGCAGCAAAAAGAGGCCGTCGCGGTGGCCGGCGGAGCGCGCTGCGGCTCGCTCCCGGGGGGACCGCGCGCGTGACTCGCGTGGGCTCCGGGCGCGACGCCGAGCCTCACCGCCGCCGCCCCAGACCGGGATGCCACCGGATGAGCCGGCCGAGGAGGGCCGGGGCGAGCGCCTGCAGCCGCCCGAGCAGGATCGGCAGCGGCGAGAGGACGAGCGAGGGGCGCCCGGCCCGCTCCGCCCGATAGATCCGCTCGGCCACGTACCGCGGAGACCTCGGCCGCGAGCCCTGAGGCAACCGATACGCGCCGTGCACGCGGGTGCGGCGGTTGAAGTCGGTCTCGATGGCACCGGGCCGCACCACGAGAATGCGACACTCCGGGAACGATCCCTCGCGCCTCACGATCTCGAGGTAATCCCGCAGGGCGCGCTTGCTCAGGGCGTAGGGCGTGAGGCCGGGGACGAGAAGGTCCGCCGCTCCCGAGAGCACGAACACGAAGCGGCGGCAGGACGTGGTGGTCGCCAGCGCGCTCAAGAGCGTGACCGGCGCGAGGAAGTTGACCTCGAGGCAGCGGCGGAACGCCGCCGGTGGGACCTCGTCCGCGTAGCCGGCCTCCGCCGTTCCCGCGGGGAACACGCAGAGCTCCGGTGGTCGTTCCGAGCCGGCCAGTTCGCTCGCCAGCCTGGCCACCGCCGCGGGATCGGCCAGATCACACCGGTCGCGGGTCACCGCCTGCACCGTCCAGCCCCGCTCCCGATAGACGTCGGCGAGCGCCCGTCCGAGCCCGCCGCGGGCCCCGACGATCAGCACGTTCGGCTGGCCCGGCGCCGCCGGGGCGAGCGCCGAAGGCGCGGGTGACGTGCCGGCCTCAGGCATCATGCGTATCATAGGGCCGTTCGGCCGCGGCGCCGCGACAAGCTGGATGCGTTGGGCGGAGCGACGGTGGCGCGCTCCCGCGGTGCTATAGTCAGCTTGATGGGCCAGACCGCAGGCGACGACAAGCCGGTCGCGGTCCCCGGGGAATGACGGCGGCGGTCGACAGGGTCTCGTGGCGGGCCGGCGTCCTACCCCTCGCGGCGATCGCGGCCGCGATCGGCCTGATGTACGCGCCGTCGATCACGAACCCGCTCTGGCTCTGGGATCACCACGTCATCCTGCTCCTGGCCAACGCGCCACAGTTCGCCCACGGACTCTTTTGGCACCTGGTCCACTACCGGATCGGATTCCAGGAAGATCTTGTCTACTTCCGCGTGCTGTCGATGCCGATCGTGTTCGGGCTGGCGAAGCTCTTCCAGGACCACCGCGCGCTCTACTACGCGGCGCATCTCCTCGCGCACTTCGGCGCCTCGGTCGCGTTCTACCGCGTGGCCCTCGCGCTCGGCGCCGGCCGCACGGTCTCCCTGCTCATGGCCCTCACGTTCGCCGTGTACGCGGGCGCCGGCAACACCGCGAACATCCCCTTCTACACGACGATCTTCCTTGCCGTGCTGATCGCGGGCGGGGGGGTGCTCGCGGCGCTCCGGTATCTGAGCGACGGGCGCGGGGGGAGCTTGGTGGTCGGCGGGTTCTGCATGGTCCTCGCGACGCTGATCTACGACGCGTTCCTTCTGCTCGCGGTCGCGCTTCCGGTCCTCGCGGTGGCCCTGCGCTGGCGCGACGGCAAGGCGACGGGACGGGAGCTCCGGACAGCGGCCGCGCTGCTCGCGGCCGTCCTCCTCGTGTTTTGCCTCGTGATCGCGTCGCTCCAGTTCTCGCCGATCGTGCAGGCGAAACAGGGTGGCGTGGGGCGATCGCTGGACATGACGGTCGTGGAGCTGATCCGGGGCGGCCGGATCGCGTCCGCGGCGTGGTTCGGCCTCTGGGCGGTCCTCGTCGACCTCGTCCTGTTCTTCCCGGGCCACCTCCTGGACATCTTCCACCGCGGCAACATGCCCTACTGGGACATGGGCACGCTGGCGGTCGCTTGGCTGGGCGCGCTGGCCGGGCTCGCGCTGACGCTGGCCGGCGCGGCGGGCGCCCTCGGGCTGCCCCGCTGGTGGCGGGCGGCCGGTCTCGCGCTCGTGGCGGCTGGCGCGTGGTTCGATCCGCGCTGCCTGCTGCTCGCGGTGATCATCGTCCTGGTGGCGTGGGCGGGCCCACCCCCCACTCTCGGGCCGGGGCTGCTCCTGGCCGTCGCCGCCGGTCTCCTCACCTCGTTCAACATCGCGCTCGGGCGAGCGGACGGCTACAACGTGGTCGCGTTCCGTCATCACTACGTGAGCGGGTTCTTCGTGCTGCTGGTGGTGGCCGCCCTCGTCGGGGCGGGCTGGCGCGAGCGCCCGGCGTGGCAGCGCCGGGTGCTGGCCCTGGCGCTGACGGCCTGTCTCGGGCTCAACGCCTGGGTCACCGTCGACGTCCTCCGGGGTGTGAAGCGGGACAACAAGATGGTCTGGTCGTTCGACCATGCCCTGACGACGGTCGTGGAACGAGCTGGTCCACGGTCGCTGTTCGTCGCGTTTCCGACGAGCTTCGTGCGGGGACTCGACTGGCGGGGCCAGCCGGCCCAGGACGTGGTGTTCGACCTCTTGCACTACCACAACGACCCGATGACACGGTACGTCAACCGCGCGCCGCTCTTCGTGCGGACGGACGGGATGGTGCGTCCGAACCCCACCTACCGGCGGAACGGGGGCGAGGACTTCCTCTTCCGGTTCGTGCTGCTCGACCTGCCGCCGGGTCGGTTCGAGCTGTTCGGCTCATCGCCCGGCGAACCCCGCGTCGTTCTCGACGACCGGCAGCTGTCGCTGGTCGGGCGGCGCGTCTCCGATCGCGCGCCGGTGCGCTGGACCTTCGTGTTTCCGTCGGAGATGCGGCTGCCGGCCCAGGTGGCGCTGTCGCGGACGGGGCGGTCGCTGCAGCTCTCGGCGAACGGCGTCCTGATCGGCCGGACCGACATCCGCGCCGCCGACACGTACCTGGCCTGGGAGTCGGACGACGTGGGCCTGCTCGGCCCGGACTTCGAGCGCATCATCTCTGCCTACGCCTTGTACGACACCTACATCAGGATCGGCGGCGCCCTGGACGAAGACGGCGATCACAGCTAGCGTGACTTTACTACCCACCGTCTGCCGTCGCGCAGCCCCATAGCCCGCCGCGCCTTTGACGATCAGCGGTTACCGGCTCCGCACGGGTCGGTCGAATAGTAGCTACTAAATAAGTCATCCTGCTGTTGCCTCCGCCCCCGGAGGTGCGAGGCAAAAATTTGCTTGGCATCGGTCGGCCCAGTGGTGTAGTTACTAATCGTGCCCTCCATCGTGGCCAAGACGGTGCGCGGCCGCAAGTACTACCAGATCGTGGAGTCGCGCCGGGTCAACGGCCGCCCCCGCTCGTTCGTCCTCGCCCACCTCGGCCGCCCGGAGACGCTGCTCGCGCGCGTGCAGCAGCCGGGCCCCGGGCGGTTCCGCTCCGTGGCCCACGGCGCGGTGGCGGCCCTCTGGGGCCAGGCGACCGCCCTCGACCTGGCCGCGCTCATCGACGCCCGGGTCCCGCGCGACCGGCGCGGGCGCCTGCCCATCCGGGCTGGGCTCACGCCGGGCCAGACGCTCGTGCTCGCCGCCGTGGCCCGGGCCTGTCGGCCGCTCAGCAAGCGCGCCTTTGCCGCCTGGGCCCAGACGACCTCGCTCGGGCGGCTGGCCGGGGTCGACGTGGCGAAGCTCACGAGCCAGCACTTCTGGGATCAGATGGACACGGTGCCGGCGGCGCGCCTGGCCGCGATCGAGGCCGCGGTGGTCCGGCGCGTAGTCGAGCAGGAGCGCATCGCGCCGGACACCCTCTTCTATGACACCACCAACTTCTTCACCTTCATCGACTCCACCAATCCCCGGCCCACCGTCGCGCAACGCGGCCACAACAAGCAGCAGCGGCACGATCTGCGGCAATTCGGGCTGGCCCTGGTGGTGTCCCGCGAGGGGCAGCTCCCGCTCTTCCACCTCCTCTATAACGGCGATCGGCCCGATGTGCGCGTGTTCCCCGAGGTGCTCACCAGTGTGCGGACGCGGCTCGAGCAAGTCTTCGGGGCCACGCCGCCGCCGGTCACGCTGATCTACGACAAAGGCAACGTCAGTCGCGCGACGCAGGCGGCCGTCACCGAGGCGGGGCTGCACTATGTGAGCAGCCTGGTCCCGAGCCAGCACCCGGCCCTGCTGGCCGAGGCGCTGCCCCGGCTCGCCCCCGTGCGTTTACCGACCGGGGAGGAAGTGCCGGCGTACCGGACCCGCCAGCCGCTCTGGGGCCAGGAGCGCACGCTGGTGGTCCTGCGCTCGGAGCGGCTCCGGGCTGGGCAGGTGCGGGGGCTCCATCAACAGCTGAGCAAACGCGCGCGCGCCCTGGCGGCGCTCACCGCGGGCCTCGAGGCCCCGCGCGGAGGGCGGGGCACGCGGGCGGGGCTGGAGCGGCAGGTCGCCGAGATCCTCCGCGGCCAGCACATGCGGCGTCTGCTCCAGGTCGAGATCCTCCAGGAAGGCGGGCGCTGGCGCTTAGCCACGGCCGTCAACGCGACCGAATACCAGCGCCTGACCCAGGAGCAGTTCGGGCTCCGAGTGTTGATGACGGATCGCCACGAGCTCTCGACCGCGGACCTCATCGTCGCCTACCGCGGGCAGTCCCGTGCCGAACGCAGCTTTCGCGAGATGAAAGATCCGGCGACCTGTTCGGTGCGTCCGCAGTATCACTGGACCGATCAGAAGATCCAGGTGCACGCCTTTTGCTGCGTGGTCGGCTATCTCTTGCTCAAGCTGCTCGAGCGGCGGGCACGGCAGGCCGGGGTGGCGGTCCGCAGCCCGCGCGCCCTGCTGCGCGCGCTCCAGGCCATTCGCGAGGTCATGGTGATCGAGCCGGGTCCCCGCGGGCGACCGCGGGTGCGCCGGCAACTGGAGGAGCTGTCGCCGGCGAGCGCGCCTCTCGCGCGGTGCTTCGACCTCCGGCCGAACCCGTAGTAACTACCGCGCGGCCGCTCAGATCCGCCGAAACGCCCGGGACTTGCGCCTCGCCAACATCATCTTCGAAGTAAAGTCACGCTAGCGCCGGCCCCACACCGGACGGCCCGCGGGCGGGGCCGCTCTCGGCCGGGGACACCGGGCCCGCTGGTTAGTCCTCAGAAATCGGCGGAGGACCGGCGACGGGACGGCCGCGCACCGCGCGCCGGCACGCGGTCGGACCGTGGCGTGGTCCGCCCCTCCGCGTCGTGTACGCCTCAGGGCGAGCCTGGCGAGATCCGCGGATCAGGCGCCCCGACCCGGGGACGGCGGATCCTCGTGGCCGCGCGGCGAGCGGCTCGCCTAGTCGCCGACGGGGGAGGGACGCGGCGCCGACGGAAGGCCGTTGCCTGGGCGGGTCGCGGCGCCGGGCGGACACGCCCGCCGCCGCAGTAGCCACCATCCGGCGAGAAGGAGCAGGAGACCGCCGGTGGACAGGAGCCGGCCGGCCAGGGTGCTGATAAACGGCACGAACCTGAGCGTCACCGCCGAGACTCCCGCCGGTATCAGCACCCCGCGCATCACGGCGTTGGTCGCGAAGACCGGGATCTCCCTGCCTCCGGCGAAGGCGTGCCACCGCGGGTGGTACAGCTCGTTGAGCACGAGAAAACGCTGCTCGGGCGCCGGGTCCACCTGGATCTGGATCGTGTCCTGCCGGTAGCTCGCCCGGATGGCGCCGTCCGCCGCGAAGCGGGTGGCGACCGGGAAGCCTTCGACCACGCTCTCGTCCATGATCCGCGTGGGTGGCTCCGCGGCCACGACCCTCTTCACCCGGTCGGCCGCCTCGGCCAAGTCGGCGACGGGCCGGACCGCTCGCGCGAAGAAGTGGCGGGGGACGATCGCGAACGGGTTGAGGAAGATCGTGACGTCCTCGGGACGCGCGTCGAGCCGCCCGCGGGCGGTCGGGCCCGCCAGGTCGTAGTAGAGCGGAGGATTCACGACGATCGCGTACTTGACGCCGAGGAGGGCCAGGAGCGGACCTGGCATGCCCGATTGGAACACGATCGCGCGCGGCCCCCGGACGCTGGCGGGCCAGGGCAAGGCGGCCAGGCGCGCGGGGACGCCGGGGCTGTAGCCGTCCGCGAGCCGCAGTCGCCAGAGGAATGCCACGTGGGGCTCGCAGTAGATCCAGAACATCGACGGGTCGCAGATCATCGCCGACCGATACCGGTCCACCTCGAGGCGGTCGTGGAACGCGCGCACCGCGTCGGGCGCGGGGATGCGCAGCTGGTCCGACTTGACCATGAACAGGTTGTTCTGCCTGAACGGAACGGGGAACGACCAGGCCTGGGCTCCGTTCACCGTGAAGAACGCGTACGAGAAGGCGTGGAGGGCGAGGACCAGGCCGAGAGAATAGGCGACGAAGAGCCGCGGTCGACTCCTCCCCGAAAACGCGAAGCTCAGCGCGAGCAGCAGGAGGAAGACCAGGGCCGCCCAGACCGTTCGGATCACCTCCCTCGGCAGCGCCGCCAGACGGTCATCGACGGGAAGCGGTCGAGCGGGGCCGAGCGCCTCGACGACCGCACCCGGCACGATATGGTTGACCGACCACACGAGTCCCGCCGCGACCGGGGCCGCGACGATCAGAAGGGCGAGACGGCGGCCGATCGGGACGTCGTCGGCGCGCGGGCCGGCGAGGTCCCGGAGGAGGACCGCGGCGAGCGTGCAGAGCGGCAGAAGCGCCATGACGCACATGCGGGCGTGCAGGAAGCTGAGGCGGAGGAAGATGAGGTCGATGAGCCACTGTCCGGGAGCGGTCAGGATCCCGAGGAGGACGAGCACGATCGTCCACGCGTGGAACGGGAGGTCCTCGTCCTCGAAGCGGAGCAGCCGGAGCCACCGGCCGCGGAAGCGGACGAGTCCGGCGAGAACCAAGAGGGTCGCGAATGTCGAGGTGTAGAGCAGGATGCCCTCGTGCAGGTTGAGCGCGCCGTTGCCGGACGCTCGGACCTCCTCGAAGCCCAGCCCGAAGATCGCGTCGTTGAATAGCCTGAGGACCTCGCCGGGGCTCGGGTACCACTCGAAGTGGGGGCGGTCGAGAAGGCGGAGATCCTCGAATACCGTGTAGAGGCGCGGCGAGGCGGTGATGAGTGCCCCGGACAGCGCGCCCGCGAAGACGAGCGGCGGCGACGCGCTGCGAAGGCGGACGCTGCGGTACATCGCGTAGGCGCCGAAGAGCCCGACGATGTAGACCGCTTCCTGCAGAAAGGTGAAGAAGAGCAGGTAGGTCAGCACGGCCCCGAGGGCCGCGAAGCTCGCGGCGCCGTTGGAGCGCGTCGATCGCCTGAGGATCAAGAGGCCGAGCGGGATGAAGATCAGGATCGCGAAGCTGGAGTCGGCCTCCGCGAGCCGCAGGATCGAGTGCGTGGAGAAGACGTACAGCGAGGCGCCGACCGCGGCGGAGAAGGGATCGCCGCACGTCGCCTTGAGGAACGCGTACGCGGCGAAGGCCGCGGCGATCAGGAGGCCGCAGCTCACGAACCCCGCGACGCGGTAGAGGTCGGCGAGCGGGAAGAGCGCTTCGAGACGGCTGAAGGCGTCCGGCACCATGTAGTGCAGGCCGTACATGCTCTGCCCCATGAACTGGAAGTCGCTCCAGGCCTTGAGTCCGCCCGCCCGCAGGCTCTCGACTTCGAACTTCCGCACGTTGAGAAACCCGTTGAGCCGGTCGGAGTCGCCGAGGAAGGTGGCGTAGCCGGCGAGGTGGAAGGCGAAGAGCCCGAGCGCGAGGGCGGTCGGGAGGACGAGGGCGAGGGCGTCCCCCCGCGCCGCGCGCGGCAAGGCCCTCACGGGCTCGTGCCGAGGGGCTCGGCCGTGCGCGGCAGCCGGTGCGGAGGAGGGGCGGCCAGGCGCCTCGCCCCGGCGGGCGCGGGCGACGGGCCGCCCGCCCTCACTTCAGCCATTTCTGGAAGTCGGTGACGAACTGAGTGACCGCCTCGTCGGTCTTCGGGTGCGAGACGAGCTGGCGGAAGAACTTCGGCGGCACCGTGACGATGTCGGCCCCCGCCTGGAGCGCCTCGTTGATGTCGACGATGTGGCGGATGCTCCCGACGATGATCTCGCTCGGGACGCGCCACTCGCGGAACACGGCGTGGACCTGCCGGACGACGGACGCCGCGTCGTAGCCGATGTCGCGGATGCGACCGTAGAAGAGGCTCACGTAGTTGGCCCCGGCCCGTGCGGCCATCACCGCCTGGTTGAAGGACATGCAGCACGTGCAGTTCACGCGGATGTCGCGCCGTCGTAGCTCGCGGATGACGGCGAGTTCGTCCCATCCGATCGGCACCTTGACGTTCAGGTGTGGGTACACGCCGAAGTGCCGGACGAAATCCTCGGCCTGGGCGACCATCTCGTCGGGCCGGGTCGAGAAGACCTCGACACTCAACGGGATGTCGTAGCCGTACTTCTCGAGCAGGCGGATGATCTTCTTGATGTGTTCCCGGAAGTCGCCCTTCTCCTCCTTGGCGAGGATGGACGGGTTGGTGGTGATGCCGGCCGGGAATCCGCGCGCCAGCGCCTCCTCGATCTCGACCAGGTTCGCAGAGTCGACGAAGATCTTCATCATGTCCCTCCGTTTCGCCGACACGGTCCCCCGACGGCCTTCACGGTGCTCGGCCCGAGCCCCCGGGCCGAGCCCTCCCGACCCCGGTCATCACGGCGGCCGCGCCGGCGCCGAACGGCGCCCGGCGGCGGGCTGCCGAGGCGTCGGGCCACGGGCCGCACTCGCCGCGCACCGGCCGCCCGCTCCGCGCTGATCGTGCCGTGGCCGCCGGCGAGAGCGCTCACCCGTACCGCGCCTGCCGCTCGAGGCTGTCGATCCGCTCTTCGGTTTCGGCGGGCGTGACCGGGACGTTGCCCTGGCGCTCGCACGCGATCGCCGCGGCGAACGAGCCGAGGATCGACGCGACGACGATGCTGCGGGTCGTCGCCAGCGCGAGCGAGGCGTAGGCGAGGAGCGCGTCGCCGGCGCCGATCGGGTCCACGACCTTTGTCACGAAGCTCTCGATCGCGAAGAACTCTCGCGGGTTAGGCCCCGGGCTTCGGTAGCCGATGATGCCGCGCTCGCCCAGCTTCAGGATCAGGTTCCGGCATCGGGCCTGGCGGAACAGCTCGGACGCCAGCGGCCGCACGATCGAGTCTTGATCGGCGAGCGCGAAGCGCGCCTCGCGCTCGTTGGGGGTGAGGAGGTCGAAGTCGGTGAAGTCAAGGATGTTGCCCCAGCGATTCGAGACCTGGCTGTCGGCCACCTTCAGGGCGGTCGCCGGAATATCGCGGCTGAACCGGGAGATCGTCTGGCGGTTGAAGATGCCGTGCCGGAAGTCGCTGCAGACCACGACGTCGGCCGGGGTGTCGCGGAGCGCGTCGCAGAGGGTCCGGGTAACGCGCTCCGAGATCGGCCGGTTGTCGACGCGGTCGACCTGGAGCAGCTTGTACCCGTCGGTGATGAACCGCTCCTTCCGGGTGGTGGGGCGCGTCCGATCGATGATGGGCCGGCAGTCGACGCCCGACGTGTCGAGTTCCCGCAAGGCGAAGGTCTTGAGCTCGTCCTCGCCGAGGACCGTGGAGAAGGAGACGCTCGCGCCGGCCGCCTTGACGTGCCGCGCCACGACGCCGGCGCCGCCCGTGAAGAGGTCCGAGCGCTCGAGTCGGACGCTGAAGGTCGGAGACTTCGGCGCGCCGCCGAGGAGGGCGCACTGGCTGTAGGCGTCGATGATCGTGTCGCCGAGGACGTGCACCCGCAGCCCCGCCAGCCCGTGCAGGGCCTTGCGCAGATCCGCGAAGTCGACGCCCTCGGACTCCATGAGCGCGAGGAGCTTCTCGAGTGGGATCTTCGGCGCGTGCGCCTCGATGAGTCGCGAGGAGGAGTACACGATGTCGCCGGGCGTGAAGACCATCTCGCCGCCGTACGCGTCGAGCGTGTCGATCTCCTCCTGTGTCCGCGGCGGAATGCCCTCGGCGAAGTACTCGTAGCCCTTGGCGAAATAGTCGGGCTGGAGGGCGCGGATGTTCTCGATCGGCGTCGGGTTGGCGTCGATGATCACGTAGTCGACCATCTCGAGGGCGGCCAAGTTTGCCGCCCGCAGCTCCTGGGGGATGTACGGGCGGTGATCGGCCTTGAGGATGTGCTCGTCCGCGGTCAGGCTGGCGACCAGGAGGTCGGCCTTGCCCTTGGCGTACATGAGGTGCCGGAGGTGACCGGGGTGGACGATGTCGAAGGCGCCGTGGCACATGATCACGGAACGTGCCCGCGGCCGCGGCCCGATGATCTCCCGGAGCTCGGCGGCGGTCTTGATCTTGTGCTGGTACCTCGGGCCCATCAGGGCCTCCGGGTCAGCCGCCGGTGCTCGATGGGCTCGAGGACGACGGCGCCGCCCGCCTCGGCTCTCACCGCAGCATCGCCGCCTGGATCGTCTTGACGTTGAAGTAGCGCGTGTCGCTCGTCGAGTTCGGGAGCTTGCCCGCTTGGAAGGCGCGGCAGAGGTCCACGATCGCATCCTCGACCGTTCGCTTGGGCCGCCACCCGAGCTCCCGCGCGATCTTCTCCGACGAGATGTGGTAGGACCGCAGGTCGTTGCTCGGCGAGGTCGTCAGCGCGATCGGGGCCAGGTGTGGCAACTCGCGCAGGACGACCGAGTGGACCATGCGGCCAAGGTCAGCCACCGTGTGGTTCTGATAGCCCGCGTTGAACGTCTTGCCCGCGAGGGCGGCCGCCGGCATCGACAGCAGGTCGACGTAGAGGTCCGTCATGTCCTCGATGTGCAGGTTGGGCCGCTTCTGGGCACCGCCGAAGATCGTGATCCTGCGATTGTTCACGGCGAGGTTCGTCAGGATGTTCACGGTCAGGTCGAGCCGCTGCCGCGGCGAGTACCCGCAGATGGTGGCGGGGCGGATCGTGACCGTCGTGAAGTCGTCGCCCTGGTACCGGAACAGGATGGGCTCGCACATCCCCTTGTACTTGTTGTAGTCGGTGAGGGGCACGAGCGGGTGGTCCTCGGTGACGTTCTCCTCGTCGCTCACCCCGTACACGCTCGAGGTCGAGGCATAGATGAAGCGCTTGGCGGCGCACTCGCGGGCGATCGCCACCAACGGCTCGAAGGCCTCGTAGTTGATGGACCGGCTCAGTCCGGGGTCGAGCTCGAAGCTCGGGTCGTTCGAGATGCACGCGAGATGGATGACGATGTCGCTCCCGGGCAGCGAGTGCTTCAGGAGGGCCTGGTCGCGGATGTCGCCCTTAATGCACTGAAGGCCCGGGTGGGGGGGCAGCACGGCCTCTCCGAAGAGGAAGAGATCAAGGACGCGCACGCGATAACCGCGGGCCAGGAGCTTCGGCACCAGCACGGCGCCGACGTAGCCGGCCCCTCCCGTCACAAAAACGGTCTTCGACTCGGATCTCACTCTTTGCCCTCCCGTTGAGTGGCGGGGTTGTTCGGGCGGCGCCCGGACCGGCTCCGGCCTGCGGGGGCGGTGCGGAGGCTCGGGCGGAACGTCGCGGTCCTGATCAGCTCTTCGGGCATTGTTCGCGACTCCTCCGTCGCTCAGTGTGGCGGCCGGTCGCCGGAATCTGCAAGAACGTAACCACCAACCCGGGTCGGTTAATATCCTGATGTTGCTGAGCGAATCGATGCTTGGCCCCACGCTGAGTGCTCCACGGGGGACACTGGCTGGCACTAAAGTACCGTTTTCCGACGACGTCGACGATGCCCGCCGAGGCTCGGTGTCATCGAGGCACGGGATGAACAGGGCTAGGACGGCGAGCTTCTCCCCGCCCTTCCCGCCGGGCCCGAGCGGGCGCCAGGCGGGCCGAGGCGTCGGGCGGCCCCGTCAGCCGTCAGGCCGAGTCTTGCCAGTACAGGTAGCGGCCGCAGCTCTCGCAGTGGATCAGCTGGGTGTGGGTCCGCAGCTCGAGGATGGCCTGGGGGCGGATCGCCATGCGGCAGCCGGCGCAAATCTGGGAGGGGAGCGCCTGGACCACGGCGAGGCCGCCGCGCGCCTTCAAGAGCTTGTCGTATTCGGCGAGGACCGCGGGCGGCACGCCGGCGGCGAGAGAGGCGCGCTCGTTCCGCAGACCCGCGAGCTCGCTCTCGACGGCGCGGAGCTTCTCGCGCACGACCGCTTCGTTGACCTTGCCCTCGGTCTCGGCGTGCTTGAGCTGCGCGTCGGCGTCGCGGATGTCGACGGTGAGCCGCTCCTGCGTCTCCATCAGCGTGAGAATCTCCTCCTCGATGCGCGACTTCTCCTGCTTGATCTCCTCGATCTCGACCAGCACCGCGGAGTACTCCTTGTTGGTCTTGACCTCGTAGAGCCGGGCCTCTGCCTTGGCGCGCTTGGCAGCCCACACGTCCAGGTCCTTCTCCCTCGTCCGGATGCTCTTCTTGGTGGTATCGAGGCGGGCCTTGGTGGCGTCGAGGGAGCTCCGCGCCGTGCTCACGCTCGCCTGGATGGCCTCGATCTCCTTCGGGAGGCGGGCCGCCTCGCGCTCGAGCCCGGCGATGCGCGTGTCGAGCGCCTGCAGGTCGATCAGCAGCTGGAGCTCTCGATCCACGTCGCCTCCGTCAGAATGGTGGGCCCACCCGGACTCGAACCAGGACCTGACCGGTTATGAGCCGGCTGCTCTGCCATTGAGCTATGGGCCCAGGGCCGCATGATAGCACCGAGACCGGCACCGCCCGTCTCGCTCGTCTCGAATCGAGCGGCGCCACCCGCCTGCCCTCGGGCCTCGCACCGCCGTCCGGGGGCTCGCCCCCGGGTCGCGTCCGCATCGTCAGCCCTCCAGGAAGCTGCGGAGCTTTTTCGACCGCGACGGATGCCGGAGCTTCCGGAGGGCCTTGGCCTCGATCTGGCGGATGCGCTCGCGCGTGACGGCGAAGTCCTGACCGACCTCCTCGAGCGTGTGCTCGCAGCCGTCGGAGAGCCCGAACCGGAGTCGCAGCACCTTTTCCTCCCGAGGGGTGAGCGTGTTGAGGACGCGGTTGGTCTGTTCGCGAAGGCTGAGGCCGATGATCGACTCGACCGGCGAGACCACCTGCTTGTCCTCGATGAAGTCGCCCAGGTGGCTGTCCTCCTCCTCGCCGATCGGTGTCTCGAGGGAGATCGGCTCCTGGGCAATCTTCAAGACCTTCCGGACCTTGTCGACCGGCACGTCCATCTTGGTCGCGATCTCCTCGGGGGTCGGCTCGCGGCCGAGCTCCTGGACGAGCTGGCGAGAGGTGCGGATCAGCTTGTTGATCGTTTCGATCATGTGCACCGGGATGCGGATCGTCCGCGCCTGGTCGGCGATGGCGCGGGTGATGGCCTGGCGAATCCACCAGGTGGCGTAGGTCGAGAACTTGTAGCCGCGGCGGTACTCGAACTTGTCGACCGCCTTCATCAATCCGATGTTACCTTCCTGGATCAGGTCCAGGAACTGGAGTCCACGGTTGGTGTACTTCTTCGCGATCGAGATGACGAGGCGGAGGTTCGCCTCGACCATTTCCTTCTTGGCCCGTGCCGCCTTGTGTTGGCCGGCCTTGATCACGGCCATGACCCGCTTGATGTCGTCGGCCCTGGCGTTGGCCCGCTGCTCGGCCCGCTTGATCTCCTGCTGCGCCACCCAGATCTGGCGCTGCTTCGGGCTCGCGAACTTCTTGGCGGCCTTCTGGTCGAGGTCGGCGTCGGCGTGGACGCCGTTGCCGCCGAAGGAGACGTAGATCAGGTTCTGCACTTCCTCCGCCGACGGCCGACGACCGTTGGTCCACAGCGCGATCACGCTCTCGGCCCGCTCGACGTTCTCCAGCAGCTCCCGCAGCTCCTGCACGAGGCCGCGGCGCTCGGGGTCGGTATCCTCGCGGTCGATGATCTGAGCGCCGATGTTGAGGGCCCGCAGCGTCTCGAGCACCCTCTGCTGCTTCGCCTGGGACTGCCCCTCGTACTTCTTCCACGCGGGGTCCTTGCCGCCCCGGCGCCTCTTGCCCGCGGTCCCCGCCCGGAGCTTTCGGGCGCGCTCGAGGAGCTGCTCGCGCTCGCGCAGCAGGCGGTCGACGGTGGAGAGCTTCCCGATCACCACGCGGGTCAGCTCGTCGGCCTTGTCGTCGTCGAACTCCTCCTCGGAGATCTCGACCACTTCCTTGATCGAGATCTCGCGCTTCCGGAGCCTCTCCCGGAGCATGCGGAAGCGCTCGATGGCGAGGTTGGTCGAGAGGACGGCCCGCGCGACTTCCTCCTTCCCCTCCTCGATGCGCTTGGCGAGCGCGATCTCCCCCTCGCGCGTCAGCAGGGACACCCGGCCCATCTCGCGGAGGTAGAGGCGCACCGGGTCCTCGGTGCGCCCGACCGGCCCCGGCGTGAGGTCGATCGGCTCCGCCGGACCGTCGCCCTCGTCGACCTCCTCGGGCACGGGGGTCTCGATGTCGGAGGGCAGCCGGTTCGCCTTGGCCGAGGCGACCACCTCGATGTCCAGGGCGCCGAACATCATCATGATGTCGTCGAGCTTGTCGAGCGAGACCAGGTCGGAGGGAAGAGCGTCGTTCACCTCATCGTAGGTGAGGAAGCCCTTCTGCTTGCCCTTCGCGACGAGCTTGTCCAGCCCTTCCAGCTTGGGTTCGTCAGCCATTCGTCTGAACTCCTTGTGGACCCGAAGGCCTGGCGTGTTGCCTCACTTCGGCGCTGCCGCCGAGGGTGAGTTCGCGCGCCTGCTCTCCGGCGCGCTGGAGGGCGAGAAGCTCTGTCTGCACCCCCTCGATCGAGGCGCCCCCGGCCGCCTGCCCCTCGGCGATGGCGCGGGTGGCCTCGCGGAGGCGCTGGAGTCGGCGCTTGAGCTCGAAGCGGTTCTGGAACTGCGCGAGCTCGGTCGCGGCGTCCATCTGGTCGCGCTCGTCGAGGAGCAGGGCCGCGAGGACTCCGCGCTCGACGTCGCCCGGGAGATCCGGCATCAGGGCCTCCGCGGAGGCCTCCGGGCGGGCCCGGAGCGCGGCGAGGATGGCGCGCAGCCCGGGGTGCGAGAGGTCGGCGTCCTCGACGATCGGGAGCAGGGCCGTGCGCGCGCCCGGGACGGCCAGAAGCAGGAGGAGCAGCTCGCGCTCGGCCAGCGGCACGCCCGCCGGCGCGCTGGCGGGCGGGGGGGTGGCCGCCGGCCGGCGCAAGGCGCCCTGCAGCCGCTGCGCCTCGATCCAGAGCTGCGTCGCGTCCAGCCCGAGCCGGAGCGCCGCCTCGCGAGCGAGCGCCAGCGCCTCCTCGGAGTTGGTGACCTTCGCGAGCATCATCGCGACGCGCGCGAACGCGGTCGCGCGCCCGCGCGGCCCGCTCGCGTCGCCGGTCTCGGCGAGCGCGCGGTCGAGCGCGTAGGCGAGGAGGCTCCGCGACGCCGCGATGCACTCGGCGAACGCGGCGGGGCCCGCCGTGCGGAGCAGGGTGTCAGGGTCGTGGCCGGGCGGGAGCAGGGCCACCCTGAGCCGCACCGACTCCGCGTCGCCGAAGCTGCCGTTCCGGCTCAGCGCCCACCTCATCCCGTCGGGGGAGGGCTCGAGCAGCTCCTCCGCCCGTTCCGCCGCCTTCTGTCCCGCCAGGTCGGCGTCGAAGAAGGTGACGACCTCGCGGCAGTACCGCCGCAACAGCGCGAGTTGGGCGGGCGTGAACGCGGTGCCGAGGGCCGCGACCGTCTCGGCGAACCCGTACTGGTGCGCGGTGACGCAGTCGAGGTATCCCTCGACGAGGAGGGCGCGGTTTCGGGTCCGGATCGCGTCGCGCGCGAGGTCCATCCCGTAGAGCATCTGGCCTTTCGAGTAGAGCGGCGTCTCCGGGGAGTTCAGGTACTTCGGCGACTCGTCACCGAGGGCGCGGCCGCCGAACGCGACCACGCGACCTTGGAGGTCCCGGATGGCGAAGAGGAGGCGGCCGCGGAAGCGATCGTAGAAGCCGCCCCCGTGCTGCCGGGGCACGACGAGGCCGGCCCGCTCGAGGATCTCCTCGGCGACCTTCTCGCCTCTCATGACGGTGAGGAGCGCGTCCCAGCCCTCCGGCGCGTACCCGAGATCGAAGCGCCGGGCGACGGCGGGATCGACGCCGCGCCGCTCGAGGTACGCCCGCGCGCGCGCGCCCTCCGGCCGCCAGAGCCTGTCGGTGTAGAACGCGAGGGCGAGCTGCATCGCGCGGTGCAGCGCCTCCCGCTCGCCCTCGTCCCGGCGGCCGCGATCCTCCGGGAGGTCGACGCCGGTCCGGCGGGCGAGCGCCCGGACGGCCTCGGGGAACGAGAGCCGGTCCTGGCGCATCAGGAAGCCGAACGCGTCGCCGCCGACGCCGCAGCCGAAGCAGTGGAAGATGCCCTTCGCCGGATGCACCGTGAAGGAGGGCGTCCTCTCGGTGTGGAAGGGGCAGAGGCCCTTCCAGTTCGCGCCGGCCTTGCGCAGGACGACGAACTGGCTCACGAGGTCGACCAGGTCGATGCGGGAGCGGATCTCGTCGAGCACCGCACTCGGGAAGCTTGCCATCAGCCGACCCTGAGGGCGGCGACCGTGGCGCCGGCGCCTCCCTCGTGCGCATCCCCGTCGCGGAAGGACTCGACGAGCGGATGGCCCACGAGCAGGTCCTGAACGGTCTTGCGGAGCGCGCCCGTGCCCTTGCCATGGATGAGCCGAACCGCCGGCAGGCCGGCGAGGAACGCATCGTCGAGGTATTTCTCGACGATGCCACGCGCCTCGTCGGTGGTCCGGCCGAGGAGGTGCAACTCCGAGGCGATGTCCGTCTTGCCGGGGACGCGGACCGGGTGCGGCCCGGGCGCGCCCGGGGCGATCTTGCGCAGGCTCTGCAGGGGGACGCGGACGGTGATCGTCCCGGAGGCGACCGTGGCGGTGGCCCCCGCGACGGCCTGGAGCTGTCCGCGGACCCCGAGGTGAGGCGCCTCGACGGCGTCGCCGGGGGCGAGCGGCCCGCCCGGCGCCGGATTCTCGACGGGCAGCATGGCGGCGCGCGCGGCGAGATCGCGCACGCGCTGGCGCACGCCGTCGAGCGTCTTGCGCGACCGCTCGGCGTCCTTCAGGCGCTCCCACTCGGCGGCGGCGGCGCGGCGGACCTCCGACAGGAGCGCGGTGGCCTCCTCCTTGGCGCGGGTGACGACCTCTCGGGCCCGGCCCTCCGCCCGCGCGAGCTCGGCGGCGGCGCGGGCGAGCTGGTCGGCGGCTTCGCGCTCGCTCCGCTCGAGCGCCATGGCGCGCGCCGCCTCGGTGCGCGCCTGCGCGTCGAGCCGCGAGAGGAGCTCGCCCAGCCGGGCGGCCTGCGCCGAGCGGTGGGCCTGCGCACGCTCGATGAGCGTCGGGTCGAGGCCGAGGCGGGCGGCGATCGCGAGGGCGTAGCTCTGCCCCGGGTAGTCGTAGACCAGACGGAACGTCGGCGCGAGCCGTTCGCGATCGAACTCGACCGCCGCGTTGCGCGCGCCCGGGTGCGTGCTGGCGAACGCCTTCAGGGGCTCGAGGTGCGTAGTGGCCATCACCAGTGCCCCGCGTCGCTCGAGGGCCTCGAGGATGGCCTGCGCGAGCGCCGCCCCCTCGTCGGGGTCCGTGCCGGCGCCGAGCTCGTCCAGGAGCACGAGGGAGTGGTCGTCCACGTGCTCGAGCACGTCGCGCACCTGGCGGACGAAGGCCGAGAACGTGGAGAGATTCTCGGCGACGCTCTGCTCGTCGCCGATCACGGCGACGAGGCGCGAGATCAGCGGCAGGCGGCTTCCCGCTGCGGCCGGGACGTGGCAGCCCACCTGCGCCATCAGGACGAGGAGCCCGAGGGTCTTGAGCGCGATCGTCTTGCCGCCGGCGTTGGGGCCGGTCACGACGAGGAGGGGCCGCGCGCGGCCGAGCTCGAGGTCGACCGCGACGACGGGCCGGGCCGGATCGCGCCAGCTCTGGGCCAGAAGGAGCGGGTGGCGCGCGGCGCGGAGCGACACCACTCCCGGATCCAGGACGGGGTGCGTCGCGTCCATCCGCTCGGCGAGCCGGGCGCGCGCGACGATCCAGTCGAGCTCGCCGAGGTCCGCGACCAAGCGCTCGATCTCGGGCAGGCGAGCCCGGACGGCCTCGCTGAGCTCGGCCAGGAGCCGCGCGGCCTCTTGCTCCTCCTGGCGGGTGATGTCGACGAGGTCGTTGTTGGCGTCGACGACGCGGTCCGGTTCGAGGAACACGGTCTGGCCGCTCTGCGAGCGGTCGTGGACGATGCCGCGGAGTCGGGCGCGCGCTTCGGCGCGCACGGGGACCACGTAGCGCCCGTTGCGGCGGGTCACGTAGCGGTCACTGAAGATCCGGTCGGCGTCGGACGCCTGGAACAGCGCGTCCAGGTCCCGGACGATGCGCCGCTGGAGGTCTCGAATCCGCTGCCGGAGGCGGCGGAGCTCGGGGCTCGCGCCGTCGGTCAGGGTGCCGTCGTCGGCGAGCGCCGCGGAGAGCACCTCGCGCAGGTCGTCGAGCTTCGGGAGACGGTGGCCGATGTCGGCGAGGGCGGGCGCGACGGGACGGACGCTCCGGCCGTACGCCGCGAGCCGGGGCGCGGCCTCGAGGACGGGAACGAGGCGCCGAAGCTCGACGCCGTCGAGGACGGCGCCGTCTGCCCGGCCGCGGGTGAGGCTCGGTCGCACGTCCGGGATCGCGTGCCAGGGGGGGAGGCCGTGGGCAGCCACGGCGAGGCGCGCCTGACTGGTCTCGTCGAGGGCGGCCGAGACCGCGAGCGGGTCGAGGAGAGGAATCGCTCCGAGCGCGCGGTCTCGCCCCATCGGCGTGTCGGTCTCTGCGGCCAGGAGGGCCCGGACCTCGTTCCACTCGACGCCCCGGCCCGAGAGCGCCTCTGCGGCCATGTTGTCGACTTGGTCGCCTCCGCCCGTCACGTGCGGAGCCTCAGAGGAGCGGTCCGGAGTGTCGCCGGTGCTAATCCGAGAACCGCTCGCGCCGCTTGGCTTTCTTCCGCGCCGCCAGCGCCTTCCGTTTGCGCCGGACGCTCGGCTTTTCGTAGTGCTGGCGCTTCTTGAACTCGGAGAGGAGCCCGGCCTTCTCGCACTGCTTCTTGAAACGCTTGAGAGCACTCTCGAAGGACTCGTCGGCCTCGATGATGACCTTGGTCACACAGTTCCCTCCCCCTGCCGAGCGGACCGACATCGAGGGATAAACGATAACTATATACCATGTGACGGGGGGTTAGGCAAACTACCGCCCGCCCGTGGAAGCCCCCGGTTCGACACGGGCATGGGTCCCGACCGCGGACCGATCACCGTCGGCCGTCGACCGCCCGGGCGGCGACCAGCTCGAGCACCCGGTCCGCGGCCTCCTGGCAGGCCGCCTCGATCAGCGGCACCTCCTCGGGCGCGAAGCCCGTCAGCACGTGGTCCGTGACCTGCTCCCGGTTGGGTGGCCGGCCGATGCCGATCTTCACGCGTCGAAGCTCGTCCGTGCCCAGGGCCTCGATGATGGAGCGGACGCCCTTGTGGCCGCCGTGGCTGCCCTTCATCCGGACGCGCACGGTCCCGAGCGCCAGGTCGATGTCGTCGTAGGCCAAGATCAGCTCCGCCGGCGAGAGCCCGAGCCGGGTCGCGAGGCGCGCCACCGGCGGGCCGCTCGCGTTCATGAAGGCGAGCGGCTTGACGAGGTAGAGCGTCTCGCCCTGCCACTCGCCGCGCGCGACGAGCGCCGGTCCCTCGCGCGTCGGCCGCTTGTGCAGGGCCCGGGCGAGCAGGTCGACCACGCGCTGGCCGACGTTGTGGCGGGTGTTGCGGTACTCGGGACCGGGGTTGCCCAGCCCCACGACGGCCTGCGCCACGCGGCCCCGTCCCGATTACTTCTTCTCCTTCTCCCGCTCCTTGTCCCGCTCCCGCTTGCCGCCCTCCTTGCCGGTTTCCTCGACGGGCGGCTCCTTCGGCTTGCGCTCGGTGAGCACCTCGGGCTCGGCGGGTGCGGTGACCGCCGCGGCCGCCGCCACCGGCACCTCCTCGGCGCGCGGCGGCGAGACCGTCGCCACGGCCTGGTTCGGGTCGTTGAGGAGGCGGACACCGGCCGGCACCGTGAGCTGGGAGACCGTGAGCACGTCGCCAATCATGAGGGCGGAGACGTCGGCGTCGATCCGCTCCGGGATCAGGCTCGGCAGACAGGACACGGTGAGCTCGTGCATCACGAGGTTGAGGATGCCCAGCTGGTCCCGGACACCCGCCGGCTCGCCGACCGGGTGCACCGCCACGCTGACGGTAATCGGCCGATCCATCGCGACTTCCTGGAGGTCGACGTGTACCAGGGCCTCCGAGACGGGATCGAACTGCATGTCCCGGATGATCGCCATACGGCTCTCGGTGCTCCCGTCGAACGTGAGCGTCAGGAGCCGCGTGCTCCCCTCGTGGCCGTGGATCAGGCGCAGCACATCGCGCGGGTCGGCGGTGATCGGCATCGCCGCGGGCCCGCCGTAGAGGATGCCGGGAACCCTGCCGCTGCGGCGCAGGCGCTTCGCGACCGACTTGCCCGTGCCCTCGCGACGCTGGATGGTGAGGCCTCGCTGTTCCATGCGGTGATCCGCTCCTAAATGAACAGGGTGGAGACCGATTCTTCGTCGTGAATGCGGCGGATGGCCTCGCCGAGCAGCGGCGCGACCGACAGCACGGTCACGCGCGCGGCCCGCTTGGCTTCGGACACCGGGATCGAGTTGGTGACGACGACTTCCTCGAGGACGGACACCCTGATCCGCTCGACCGCCGGCCCCGAGAGCACGGCGTGGACTCCGCAGGCGAGGACGCGGCGCGCGCCCTCCCGCTGGAGCGCCTCCACCGCCTGGATGAGCGTGCCCGCGGTGTCGATCAGGTCATCGATGATGACGACGTCCTTGCCCCGCACGTCGCCGATCAGGTGCATGAACACGGCGACGTTCGGACCGTCGCGCCGCTTGTCGATGATCGCGAGGTTGGCCTTGAGCCGCTTGGCGATCGCGCGCGCCCGCTCGACGCCGCCCGCGTCGGGCGACACGATGACCGGGTCCCGGAGGTCCTTCTTGCCGAGGTAGTCGATGATGACGGGCGCCGCGAAGAGGTGATCCACGGGGATGTTGAAGAAGCCCTGGATCTGGCCGGCGTGCAGGTCGAGCGCCATCACGCGGTCGACGCCGGCCGCCGTGAGCAGGTCCGCCACGAGCTTCGCGGTGATCGGCACCCGTGGCTGGACCTTGCGGTCTTGGCGGCCGTAGCCGTAATAGGGGAGCACCGCCGTGATGCGGCGCGCCGACGCCCGCTTTAGCGCGTCGATCATCACGAGGAGCTCCATCAGGTTGTCGTTGACCGGCGGGCACGTGGGCTGGATCAGGAAGACGTCCGCGCCCCGGACGTTTTCGTTGATCTGGACGAAGACCTCGCCGTCGGAGAACCGGTCGACGTCGGCGTTGGCGAGGGGGACCCGCAGGTACTGGCCGATCTCGTCCGCCAGCGGTCGGTTCGCATTGCCGGAGAACAGCTTCAGCTCGTAGGCCATGGCGCCCTCGCTCCGGTCTCAGCCCGCGGGCGGCCCCGCCGCCCGTCGGTCGGGCCCCGCCGCGGCGCGGGGGCGCCCCGACGGGGATGGATATGGTTGGGGCGGGAGGATTCGAACCCCCGAATACGGGATCCAAAGTCCCGCGCCTTGCCACTTGGCCACGCCCCAACGAGCTTCATTGTCGTTCAACGACCGCCGGCGCTCAACCCCGGAGCCGGATCGCCGGGCCCGCCACCGTCCGGACCGACCAGCACGACCACGAGGCGCGCGCCACCCGCCGCCGGATCTGCCGGGCGTGGTCGAGCGAGCGCGCGACGCCGAACACGGTGGGCCCGCTCCCTGACATCACCGCCCCCAGCGCCCCCGCGCCGACGAGCGCGGCCTTCATGTGACCGATCACCGGGTACGCCGGCTCCACGACTCGCTCCAGACCATTGTAGAGGCTCGCGGCGACCAGCGCCGCATTCCGTCGCGCCAGCGCCTGGATCATCGCCCGCGTCCGGGCGCCGTCGGAGAACACTCGCGCCGTCACGAGCCCGTACACCTCCCGGGTGCTGAGCGGGACGTTGGGGTTCACCAGAACGAGCGCGTAGCCGCCGCCCTCCCCGAGCCGCCGGACGCGCTCGCCCCGTCCCGTCGCCAGGGCTCGGCCGCCCCGCAGGAAGAAGGGCACGTCCATCCCGAGCGCCCCCGCCACCTCGGCGAGCCGCGCGAGACTCCACCGGAGCCCCCAGAGCCGGTTCAGCCCGAGGAGGGTCGCCGCGGCGTCGGTCGAGCCCCCCCCCAGGCCGGCTGCCACCGGGATGCGCTTCTCGAGCCGCAGCCGCGCGCCGCGCTCGATCCCCGCGGCTTGCCTCAAGAGCGCCGCCGCGCGCGCCACCAGGTTGTCGGCGTCCGACGGTACGCCGGGAGAGTCGGTGGCGAACACCAGGGAGTGCGGGGCGTCCTCGAGCACCATCCGGTCGGACAGATCCACGGTCTGGAGCACCGTGGCGATCTCGTGGTAGCCGTCCCCACGCTTGCCGAGCACCTCGAGCGTCAGGTTCACCTTGGCCGACGCGCTCAGCGCAAGGCGGCGGACGCTCGCGGGCCCCTTCGACAAGGCGCGTTACCGTAGCACGCGGTGCCCGCTCGGTCAACGGAGCCGGTGCACGTTCGCCTCGTTGGGCACCCGAAGCTCGAAGCGCTCGGCGTCCAGACCCGTCGCGACCGCGGGCTCCTGGTACTGGACCGTCGCCTCGAAGTCCGGGCCGGCCGCGGCGTGGATCTGGGAGGGGACCGGGCTGCCGGGGGTGCGGGTGTACGTGACGACGAGGGTCGTTCGACCGCCGCCGATCGCGACCTTGTGAACCTCGCCCGCCTCGACGTCGAGCCACAGGCGGGCGTCCTGGTGCTCCCCCGTGAGCGCGAGCGATGGGCCCTCGCCGTCCGGCGGGAGGATCTCTGCCCGCGTGAGGCCACGGCTCGGGATCGCGCGGCCGAGGAGCAGGCCGACCAGGTCCTCAGCGTCGAGCGGTACGCCGAGCCAGCGGTTCGTCGTCTGCTCGTTCAGCGGCCCGGAGAAGGCCTGATTCGCGGCGACATTATAGGCGGAGAGCGTACCCCCCGACACGGTGAGGAGCAGCACCGGCTGACCGAGCGGGGAGAGCGCCTCGAAGCGGAGCGACGCGGGCGGCTTGACGAGGAGGACGCCGCTGAACCGCTGGATCCGCCCGCCGCGGCGCACGGTGACCTCGGCCAAGGTCCGGAGGTCCGCGAGCTCGTCCCGGCGGAGCTGGAGGAGCGCCAGGAGGCGCCGGGTGTCGTCCGAGGAGGGCACGATCCCGCGGGGCGCCGCCGTGCAGGCGGCGAGGCACAGGGCGAGGCCGGCGCTACTGACTAGCCTTCGAGCTCTCACCCTTGGCCCGGCGCGGCCGGTTGCGCTCCGCCTCGATCTTCTTCCGCACCGCCTCGGCCGTCGGATCGAGCGAGAGCGACTTCTGCCAGGCCGTCATCGCGTCCTCGGCGAGGCCGTTCTTCATGAGCGCGTCGCCGAGGTGATCGAAGATCACCGGGTCTTCCTTGGCCTTCTCGACGGCGCGTTTGAGCTCGCGCAGCGCCTCCGGGTAGCGGCCCTGCTGGTAGAGCGCCCAGCCGAGACTGTCGATGAAATACCCGTTGTCGGGCTCGAGGTCGAGCGCCTTCGTGATCAGCGTCACCGCCTCGTCGAGGTTGACGCCCTTCTCCGCGAACATGTAGCCGACGTAGTTGTAGGCCTCGGCGTGGGCGGGATCGATCCGAATCACCTCGCGGAAGGTGCGGATCGCGTCGTCAAACTTCGACTGCTTCTCCAGGACTACGCCGAGCTGGAAGAGCAGATCCTTGTTCTTGGAGTCGAGCGAGAGCCCTTCCTGGATCGTCGACAGCGCGCGGTCGTACTGCTGCGCCCGGTAGTAGGCGGTGCCGAGGTAGAGGAAGAGCTCGGGCCGGCGGGGTTCGAGGTTGACGGCCTCCTTGAGGAGTGCGATCGCCTCGTCGAGCCGCTTGAGGCGGCTATAGAGGAAGCCGAGCTGCACGCGGGCGTCGACCGACTGCGGATCCGCGTGCAGGATCTTCTGGAGCTCCTCCTGCGCCTGGGCCTCCTTCCCCGCGTCCATGTAGGTCGTGGCGAGGAAATACCGCGCGCGCAGGTTCGAGGGTTCGAGGGCGAGCACCCGGCCGAAGGCCTCGGCGGCCTTGTCCCACTGCTTCTCCTCGTAATAGATGGCGCCAAGCTTCATGAACACCCGCGGATCGCGGGGGGCCTCCGTCGCCAGGCGCTCGATCTCCGTCTCCGCTTCCTTGTAGCGGCCGAGCCGGATGAGGAGGTCGCCGAGCCGCTCGACGAAGGCGGCGTCCTCGGGATTGGTCTTGATGGCCTCGCGGTACACCTCGATGGCTTTCTCGGGCTCGTGCCGCGCCTCGTAGGCGTACCCGAGCGCGGTCCAGGCGCCGTCGTGCTCCGGGTCGAGCTCGATGGCGCGCCGGAGCCGCGCGACGGCCTCGTCCCACTGCTCTTGCTCGACGGCGAGCCGCCCCAGCAGGAAGTGCGCCTGGGCGAGGGCGGGCTGCACGGCGATCAGCCGCAGCAGCACGCCGTGCGCGCGGTCGTAGGCCTTCCGCTCCACGAGGAACCGGGCGAGGGTCAGATAGGGGTCGGGCGCCTTGGGATTCAGCGCGATGACCCGCTCGAACTCCGCCTCCGCCTCCGGGAACCGCTTCTGGGCGCGCAGGAGCTCGGCGAGCGTGAGGCGGGGCGCCGGCAGGTCGGGCGCGAACTCCACGGCCTTCCGCGCGGCGGCCAGGGCTTCCTCGCCCTGGTCCAGCCGGGCCAGCCACTGGGCGAGCTGGCCCCACAGGAGGGGCGACTTCGGATCGCGCCGGATCGCCTCGCGGAGCTCCGCCACCGCCTGCTCGAAGCGCGCCGCCTGCGCGTGCATCTGCGCGGCCGCGTAGTGGTAGTACGCCTCGGCCGTCGGGTCGGCCGCGGCGCGCGCGACTTGCGGCGGGAGCGGGGTGTCCGTGTTGCTCGCGGCGGGCGCCGCGCTCGCGCATCCGGCGACAAGAAGCGACAGGACCGCTGCCGGCAGGAGCATTCGTCTCATGCAGTACCTCGTCTCAAGAGAATCGTCCGGACTTGACGAGCAACCGCCGCAGCGAATCCGCGAGTGCGGGGTCGGCGATCGGGGCGACGACGTCGTCGATCGCCCGTCGCTCGCTCTCGGCGACCGCGCGGGCCGCGGCCGCCGCCGGCCGGCCGGGCGGGGGTGCGGGGGGCTCGAGCCGCCCCAGCGTGACCTTGATCGACCGCACCGTGTGGGGCCCGTACGCTCGCGCGAGCGCGGCGACGATCTGGGGGGCACGGAGGGTCAGTTCGTGGAGCCAGGGTGAATTGTCCACCACGACCTGCAGACAGTGGCCCGTGAGCGCTCCCGGTTGAGCGCGCCGGGCGACCTCGGGTCCGACCAGAGACAGCCACCCCCGCCGGACCGCCTGCTCGACGAGCCGGTCTCGGATCTGCGGGACGGCGGTCGAGAGGATGTCACCGACGGCGCGCGGCGCCGATGACCTCATCGCGACTCATCATAGCGCGCTCTCGAGCCGGCGACCACAAGATCCGCTCCGGTCAAATTGACTTCGATGTGACGCGACTTTATAGTGTGACTCCCATGAGCCGGCCCGGACGCGGAGACACTCTCTCTCTGGGCATCGACGACCTGGCGTTCGGCGGCGAAGGCGTCGGGCGCGTCGACGGCTACGTGGTCTTCGTGCGGGGCGGGGTGCCGGGCGACCGCGTCCGGGTCCGGCTCGTCGAAGTCCGCCCGCGATTCGCCCGCGGTGTCATCGAGGCGATCGAGACGCCGTCGCCGGACAGAGTCGAAGCGCCGTGTCCCTACTTCGGTCGGTGCGGAGGCTGCCGGCTGCAGCACATCGCCTACCCCGCCCAGCTCGCGTACAAGACCAAGCAGGTCGCGGACTGCCTCGAGCGCCTCGGCGGCCTCGGCGCGTTCGAGCTTCGTCCGATCATCCCCGCCCCGGCGCTCTACGGCTATCGCAACAAGATGGAGTTCACCGTGGCCGGGACGGCCGACGCCCCGTCGATCGGGCTCCACGAGGCGGATCGGTACGACTCGGTGCTCGACGTCGAGCGCTGCCTGCTCCAGCCGGACGCGCTCAACGCGCTCCTCGAGGAGACGCGCCGCGACGTGCGGGCCCGCCACCTCCGCCCGTGGGATGCCGAGACGGGTGCCGGGCTCCTGCGCTTCGTGATGCTCCGGGCCGGACTCCGGACGGGCGAGGCGATGGTCAACATCGTCGCCGGCGCCCCCGAGATCGAGACGCTGGCGCCGCTGGCCGAGCGCCTGCGCGCCCGCCTGCCGGGAACCGTGAGCGTCGTCCTGAACGTCAACTCGCGGAAGGCGAGCGTCGCCGTCGGCACCGAGGAGCACCTCTTGGCCGGCCGCGACCACATCAACGAGTCGCTCGGCGGCCTCACGTTCCAGGTCTCGGCGAACTCGTTCTTCCAGACGAACACCGAGCAGGCGGAACGCTTGTTCGCGCTCGTCGAAGCGGCGTGCGCGCTCGGGGGCGGCGAGACGGTCGTCGACCTCTACTCGGGCACGGGCACGATCAGCCTGCTCCTCGCCCGGCGCTGCCGCTGGGTGTACGGGATCGAGGTCGCCACGACGGCGGTCGAGGACGCCGTCCGCAACGCCCGGGCGAACGGGATCGACAACTGCACCTTCCTCTCCGGCGAGGTGCGCCACCACCTGCCCGAGCTCATCCGGAAGGGGGTCAAGGCCGAGGTGGTCGTGGCGGACCCGCCGCGGGCCGGCTTCCACCCCAAGGCGCTCCGCGCCCTGGTGGCGTTGGCGCCGGCGCGGGTCGTGTACGTCTCCTGCAACCCCGCCACGCTCGCGCGCGACGTCGTCGGGCTCGTCGGCGGGGGCTACCGCCTGGAGTGGGTGCAGCCCGTGGACATGTTCCCCCACACGCCGCACATCGAGGCGGTCGCCCGCCTGACCCGCGCCGTGTGACGGGCGGCGCCGCCCGGCGCGGCGATCCCGACGGGGAGCTCATGGACGACCGGTTGGTCCTGGTGGGCGCGACGCTGATCGACGGGACCGGCGCGCCCCCCGAGGCGGGTCGCGCGGTCGTCGTGGCGCGCGGGCTGGTGACCGACGTCGTCGCCGCGTCCCGGGCGCCCTCCGGCACGGTGCTCCGGCTCGACGGTCTGAGCCTCCTGCCCGGGCTCATCAACTGCCACGTCCACCTCTGCCTCGGGGGCGAGGCCGACCCCGTGCGCCCCCTCCTCGACGACCCGCCCGCGCTCACGGCGCTCAAGGCGGCCCTCCGCGCGCGCCAGACGGTCGAGGCGGGCGTGACGACCGTCCGCGACCTGGGCGGGAAGGACTACCTGGAATTCTCCGTCCGGCGGGCGATCGCGGAGCGGCTGTTTCCGGGGCCCCGGGTGCTGGCGGCCGGCCGCGGGATCTGCATGACCGGCGGTCATGGGTGGTGGTTCGGGCGCGAGGCCGACGGGCCCGACGACGTGCGCAAGGCGGTGCGCGAGCAGCTCAAGATGGGCGCCGACGTCATCAAGATCTTCGCGACGGGCGGCGTCATGACCCCCGGTGTTGAGCCGGGCTCACCGCAGCTGACGGAGGCGGAGATCCGCGCCGCGATCGAGGAGGCTCGCAAGGCGGGGCGCCGGGTGGCGGCCCACGCTCAGGCGGCGTCGGGGATCCGCGCCTGCCTGGACGCGGGCATCACCTCGATCGAGCACGGCGTCTACCTCGATCAGGACCTCGTCGCGCGCATGAAACAGACGGGCGCCTACCTCGTGCCGACGCTGATCGCTCCCCACGCGATCGCGGGCGGCGGTGAGGCGGCTGGAATCCCCGCGTTCATGGTGCGCAAGGCGCGCGCCGTCCTGGAGGCGCACGGCCGGGGCTTCGAGCTCGCCGTTCGCGGCGGGGTGCTGATCGCGGCCGGCACCGATGCGGGCACGCCGCTCAACCCCCATGGCAGCATGCTCCCCGAGCTGAGGTTCATGATCCAGTACGGTCTGTCTCCGATGGACGCGCTCCGCGCGGCGACCTCGTCCGCGGCGGCGGCGCTCGGACTCGAGCGCGAGGTCGGCCGCGTGGCTCCGGGCTTCGCCGCGGACCTGCTGGCCGTGGAGGGCGACCCCCTCGCCGACATCGACGCGCTGGCTCGCGTCCGGCTCGTGCTCGCGAACGGCGAGCCGGTCGTCAACCGGCTCGGCGCCGCCGGGCGCGGATAGCCCCCCCGATCCGCGCGGCGACCAGCGCGAGCGCCCCGCCGACCGAGTCGACCGCGACGTCGAGGGGGCTCGGCGTCCGCGATGTGGTCAAGCCCTGGCGCCCTTCGTCCACGGCGGCCCAGCCGACCGTAATGGCGAGCGCCCACTGCGCGGCGGCGCGCGCGCCGATGTCGCGGCCCCGCGCGAGCGCGCGATACCAGAGGAGCGCCAGGACCGCGTACTCGCCGAGGTGCGCGAGCTTTCGGATGGCCGCGTGGAAGGCCACGAGCTGACGGGAGGATGCCGACGGCAGGAGCCACTGGAGCAGCGGGATCAGTAACGCGCCCGTGTGGGACGCGCTCCAGGCGTCCGACGAGAGCCACAGGATGACGCCCATCCAGAGGACGGGCGGCCCCCAGTCGGTGGGCCCCATCGACTCTCCGCGGCGCACGCGGGGGGCGGGTCAGCCGGTCGCGGCGGCGAGGCGCTCGACGATGAGCGCGTCGACGCGGGAGAAGTCGGACCCCACGTACCGCCGGCCGTCGACGGTGAACGCCGGGTAACGGTCGAACCGCCGGACCAGGGATTTGACGAACCCTTCGGCGGACAGCACGTCGATCAGGCGGAGGGACACCCGCGGGCCGAACTTCTCCGGAAGCGTCCCGGCCCACGCGGACAGCGCGTGGAACTCCGCGTCCAGGTCGTCGGGAAGCCCCGACTCGATCTGCTCCTGGTGCACCGTCCGGCCGAGCCCCATGACCTGCCAGGTCACCTCGCAGTGCCTTCAGTGGACGTACAGGGTTGGAACATAGGCGATGACCTCGACGCGAACCGGCCGGCCCGGCGACTCGCCGCTCATGCGCGCCTCCCGCGACTGTTCCGATGGCGGGGCGCCCGGCGCGCCCGCCCCAACAGTATAGTCTCCCCGCCCCGGCGTGATAGAGTGGCGCGGATGCTCGGCGAGATTCTCGATGAGCTCCTGACCTCTCGGACCACCGGGCCCTGCATCACCGCCACGCGGCGCTTTCCCGCCCGTCCGGCCGTGCCGGCGCCGTTGCCCGCGTCGCTCGACGGGCG